>Ga0073934_10012093_pt1 | contig 10257 bp, 8 predicted proteins | sample LarsenN4metaG_FD_76834 | JGI IMG/M metagenome (GOLD analysis project Ga0073934, IMG submission 76834) | Hot spring sediment bacterial and archeal communities from British Columbia, Canada, to study Microbial Dark Matter (Phase II) - Larsen... ... | reverse complement strand
CCCCAGTTCAGGCACACGCCGCCGGCACGCTCCTGCTCCACCACGGCGACGCTCATGCCGAGCTGCGCCGCGCGGATCGCCGCGACGTAGCCGCCCGGTCCGGCCCCGAGCACCACGAGATCGTAGCTCTCCATCCTCAGTCGCCGAGCAGCAGCACGGGGCTTTCGAGCAGCGCCTTCAGCTCTTCGAGAAAGCGCCCCGCCTCCACGCCGTTCACCACGCGGTGGTCGCAGGAGAGCGTGGCTCGCATCGTTTTCGCCACCGCCAGGTGGCCGTCGCGCACCACCGGTCGATCCTTCACCGAGCCGGTGGCGAGCAGCGCCGACTGCGGCGGGTTGATGATGGCGGCGAACTCCTCGACGTCGAGCATGCCCAGGTTGGAGAGGCTGAAGGTGCCGCCGGTGAGGTCTTCGCCGGCGAACTTGCCGCTGCGGGCGCGCTCGCTGAGCGCCGCCACGCCAGCGGCCACCTCCTTGAGGCTGAGCCGCTCGCACTTCTGCAACACGGGCACGATCAGCCCATCGTCGACGGCCACCGCGATGCCCATGTTCACGTTCGGGTACAGCACCAATCCGTCCTCCCGCCAGCTCGCGTTGAGGCGCGGGTGTTCCAGCAGCGCCAGCGTGAGCGCCCGCACGACGAGGTGCGTGACGGTCAGGTTGGGAATGCGCCCCGCCTCCTTGAGCGTCTGCCGCGCCTTCATCGCCGCGCCCATGTCGATCTCGGTGGTCACGTAGAAGTGCGGGATGAAGCGCTTCGCCTCGCTCATGCGACGGGCGATGGTCTGCCGCATTTTCGTGTGCGGCTGCACGTTCTGGGCGGAAGCCGCCGGCGCCTTCTCACCTTCCTTCGCCTGCGGCGCGGGTGCGGGCGGCGCTTCGGCCGCCGGGCGGCCCAGCTTGCGGGCGGCGCTCTCGACGTCGGCCCGCACGATGCGACCGCCGGGGCCGCTGCCGCGCACGTCCTCGAGGCTGATGCCGAGATCCTCGGCCAGCTTCCACGCCAGCGGCGAGGCCCGCACGGCGCTACGTGCGGCGGGCGCCGGCCGCGCTTCCATCGGACGCGCCTCGGCCGGCCGCGCCGGTTCGGGCCGCGCCGCGGCCGCGGGCTGTTCCTTCTTTTCCTTCGCCTTCTCCTCTTCCCTGCCCTTTTCCTTCGGAGGTCTGGCCTCTTCCTTCGGCGCGGCGCCTTCCTTGCCGGGCGCCGGCCGTGCCGCTTTTCCGGCGCCGTCGCCGTCGGTCCGTTCGGCTGCCGGCTTGCGGCCGCCGTCGCCGCTGGCGCGCTTGTCGCCGCTGCCCAGCACCGCCAGCACGGCGCCCACCGGAGCGCTGCTGCCCTCCGCCACCCGCACCTCCTCGAGCACGCCGCTCGCTTCGGCTTCCAGCTCGACGTCGGCCTTGTCGGTCTCGATCTCTGCCAGCGGCTCGCCTTTCTGCACCGCATCGCCCACCCGCTTGAACCAGCGGACGACGGTGCCCTCTTCCATGTTGTCGCTGAGCTTCGGCAGCCGGATCTCGGTACTCATTGCGTCTCCTCGGTATGACAAACCGCAATGTAACCGATTTGGCCCCGCAGGACGAGTTGTGAGCCGGCAGGCCTCGACGCAGTGGGCAGAGTGGACAGGGTGGACACAGTGGACTCGATGGACTCGGTGGACAGGCCTTTCCCCGCGGCGTCCACCGTGTCCACGGTGTCACCTGTGTACACCGTGTCCACTCTGTCCGACCCCCTCAAAACCCCGGCAGGCGGGGCTGCCGCACCACGCCGAAGGTGCGGCGGTGCACGGGGCAGGGGCCGTGCTGGTTGATGGCTGCCAGGTGGTCGCGAGTCGCGTAGCCCATGTGCTTGGCAAAGCCGTACTGCGGATAGATTTCGTCGAGCTCGCGCATCATGCGATCGCGCGTCGTCTTGGCGATGATCGAGGCGGCGGCGATCGAGTAGCTGCGCGCGTCGCCTTTGATGATCGACATCTGCGAAACCTCGATGCCCGGCACGTGCCGGGCATCGACGAGCAGCTGCTGTGGCGACAACGGCAGCTCGAGCACGGCGCGGCGCATGGCCTCGAGCGAGGCGCGGTAGATGTTCAGCCGGTCGACGTCCTCCACCGCGACGATGCCGACGCCGACCCCGAGCGCGCAGGCGCGGATTTCCTCGGCTAGCTCTTCGCGCTTCTTCGCGGTCAGGCGCTTGGAATCGTCGATGCCGCGCACGGCGACCTCCACCGGCAGGATCACGGCCGCGGCCACGACGGGACCGGCCAGTGGCCCCACCCCGACCTCGTCGACGCCGGCCACGCGTTCGATGCCGGCGCGCCAGAACTCGCGCTCCAGGCGCAGCAGCACGCGGCGGCGCGCGGCGAGCTTGTGGGCGGCGGTCATCTGCTCCTCCCGAGCGTGGGCTTTCGGGCGGGGTGCTTCCTCTGTCGAGATTTCCTCCCCTGCCACAGCAACGGCAAGCCCGCCCCGACCAGCGCGCCGCACGAATCCAGAAGCACGTCGAAGGGCGAGCCCGTGCGCGAGGGCTGGTAGGCTTGGTGCGTTTCGTCCACCACCGCCCAGGCGCTGGCCAGCGCCACGCCGGCGAGCATGGCGCGGCGGGCCGGCCAGTGCGCGCGCGTCAGCCGGAAAGCGCGCAGCGTCAGCGCGCCGAGGACGGCGTACTCGGTTACGTGCGCCGCCTTGCGCACCAGGCCGTGCAGCAGCTCGAAGCTCTGCGGCTCGAGGTGCGGGAACAGAGCGGTCAGCAGCCACGCGACCAGGCCGCGGGTTTCGAGCGCCGAGAACTCCTCTCCCGACAGAACGAAGATGACCAGCATCCACGCCGCTACCGGGAGCCAGGCGCTCATGTCGCGGGGGCTTCGGCCGTTTCCCGTCCGGTTGCCTTGAGGATCGCCGTCTTCAGCCGCTTCGGGTCGATCGGCTTCTTGAAGATGACGCTCTCCAGGCCCTGCAGCCGGCTGCGCTTAATGACGTGGTCGCGGTCGTAGTAGTAGCCGGTCATCAGGATGACCGGCGGTCCCACGCCGCGCCGGCGCACTTCCATGAACAGGTCGTAGCCGTCCAGGTCGGGCATGACGACGTCGCTCAGGATCACGTCGATCGTGGCGCGGTTCAGGACCTCGAGCGCCATCAGGCCATCGGTGGCGGTGGTCACCTCGCAGCCTTCCGCCGCCAGCAGGTCGCGCAGCGATCGGCACACGCCGAGGTCGTCGTCGACGACCAGCACCCGCAACCCGGCCAGTCCCTCTCCGGCCGGCTTCGGCGCCGGAGCGGGCGCCACGCTCACGTCCGTCATCTCCTGCCCCGCCAGGTACTCGCGCGTGCCGTACTCGCCCTTCTGCGCCATGTCGACCAGGCGGTTGACGATCGACTGGATCTTCTGCACCTCGCGGCGCACCGCCTCGATGCGTTCCTCCTGCACCACCGCCTGCTCGTCCTGGCAGACCTCGCCGACGAACTTCTCGAGCAGCGCCACGTCGTTCATGATCACTTCGAGCGGGCTGTTGATCTCGTGACAGAGTGCCACCGCCACCTCGCCCAGCGTCGCCAGGCGGTCGCGGTGGCGGATCTCGCGGATGTCCTTCGCAAAACCGATCGAGCCGATCTCGAGCCCGTTGTCGTCCCACAGGATGGAACCGGAGATCGCCACCGGAATCTTCTCGCCCCAGCGGTTCACGAAGATCGTCTCGAAGTTCTTCACCTTGCCCGGGCCGCCGTACAGCTCGCTGCGCATCGCCGCGATCACGCGGTGCGCCTCCTCGGCCGAGGGATAGAGCTTGAGCACCGACTCGCCCATGATCTCGGCGGCGGTGTAGCCGAGGATCTTCTCGGCGCCGTCGTTGTAGTAGATCACGGTCCCGGCCCGATCGACGGCGACGACGATGTCGGAGGAGCTCTCGATCAGCCGCTCGAGGTACTGCGGCGGCAGGCGCTGCATCCGCTGTTCGCTCGACACCAGGGCACGGTGGGCCATGCGCGGACCTCGCTCAGTGCGGATCGCCGAACCCGGCGGGGCGGGCCCACGTTTCGGCGCGGCCGGCCGGCAGCGGCACGCGTTGACGTTGCTTGCGGGCGAGGCGCAGCAGGACCTTCATCGAGGTTTCGAACTCCTCCATCGAGCGCACCTCGAAGATCCCCTCGCGCACCGCCGCGTCGAAGATCTCTTCGCCCTTGCGGGTGCGCAGGATGGTGATCGTCCAGTCCATCGAGCCGACCCCACCGCAGGAGATGTCGGCCAGCTCGGCCGAGAAGTCGCCGCAGTGGTGGCACTCCGGCCGCGCGTACTCCTGTGCCTGGCGCAGGTTCATCTCCACCAGTTCGCCGTCCTGCTTGTAGATCAGCACCTTGCCCTTCACGTTGAACTTCTTGATCTCGGAGAGGGGGATGCCCATCTCGCCCTCGACCACGCCGCGCATCAAGCCGTCGAAGGTGAACACCTCCGTGCAGAGCAAGCCGATGGTCAGCGCCACGCGCTCGCCAAATCCCTTCAGGAACTTGGTCTGCCGCTCGATGTGCTTGTCCTTCTTCTTGCCGTTGTTCAGGAAATCGGTCTGCGCGGTCTGGATCTTGCGCACCGGCGTCACCTGACAGGGCACGCCGACGAAGGCGACCTTCTGCAGGCCGAGCTTTTCGGCTTCTTCGAGCGCCATGTCGTTCGGGCAGTACGTGTACCAGGAACTGGCGCTCTGGATGATCTCCTCCTCGGTGGCCACGCAGCGCGGCTTGGGCTGGCAGGGGTTGTCCTTGTCCACCGTGGAGACGACTGCGCCGTCGATGATGCCCTTGCGGCGCGCCCAGGCGAGCAGGCCGGTGACCACGCCGCCGTCCTCGCAGCGCTCCAGGATGGCCGGGTCCACACAGCGCGCCGCCACCACCCGCCGGTAGACCCCGAAACCGCCGCGGTACGCGGCGCCGAGCTCTTCGCCGAAGACCTTCTCGGCCAGCTGGTGCTCGCGTTCGCCCAGGCGGGGACAGACCTGCGCGCACACGTCGCAGCCGATGCCCTCGCTCATGCCACAGTAGTCGAAAGCGGCGCTCGCCTTGGCCACCTGCTTCGGCTTGCCGTCCACGTAGTCGATGACGTTGTGCGGGCAGACCAGCACGCAGGTCCCGCACTCGCAGCAGCTGCCGTACGCCACCACCTCGTTCATCATCTGCTTGAAGGTGGAATGCATGCAGTTCCTCGAATTTCCCTCGCGTCGAACCCTCAGACGAAAAAGCAGGACGCCCCAGCGCCCTGCTACGGGCGAGGCATAGTCCCCTCGTTGGGGGGTGTCAACGCGAATCTTCGTCGCCGACCTTGCAACCGCTCGCGCCTGCGCCGATAGATCGGCTGCTCGATGCGCACCGGGACCAACGACAAGCAGGACCGCGCCGCGGCCCCGCGCCGCATTCTGGCCGCGCTGGTCGTGCTCGCTGCCGCCGCTGCGGACGGGCAGCCCGTGGCACGCCAGCCGCTCGGGCCGCCGCGCGCGGCCGACTTCGTCGAGCTGGGCGACGTTTCGCGGCCCGCCGAGGCACTGGAATCGACCAGGGAGTGGACGCTCCCTCTCGTTTCGGTCGGCGCCGGGACGGTGAAGCTCGGTGCCGGCAGCAAATCCGCCCGGCCGGCGATGATCGCGATCGAGCTGCGCACCGGCACTGCCGGCGTGATTGCTTCGTGCAGGTTGAACTTCCCAGCCGCGTCGCCGCAGTGGCAGGACTGCCGCCTCGAGGTCACCGAACCACTGGCCGGTGCGACTCTCGCCGTGCGCACGCGGGATTGCGGCAGCGGCGAGTGCTACCTGTCGTCGCCCAGCCTTCGCGCGCCGGCACCGGCACCCCGGCACGACATCTTCGTCATCCTGATCGACACGCTGCGGGCGGATCGGTTGAAGACCTACAACCCCCGCGTCACTCTCGGCGAGGCGATCGACCGCTTCGCCGCCGACGCGGTGGTGTTCGAGCAGGCGCGCTCGTCGAGCTCGTGGACGCGCCCGGCCGTGGCCTCGCTGTTCACCGGACGCGAGGTGCACATGCACCGCGTTCACGGCTGGTTCGACATCCTCCCGGCCGAGCTCCCCACCCTGGCCGAGGGCCTGCAGGCGAGCGGCTACGAGACGTACGCTTGGTCCACCAACTTCCACATCATCCCGAAATGGCGCTTCGGCCGCGGCTTCGACCGATTCGAGTTCGCGAACGTCCTCAAGCAACGTGCGCCCAAGGTCCTCGCCCGTGTGCGCGAGGTCCTTCGATCACGCGACCGGACTCCTTCCTTCTTCTACATTCACTTGCTCGATCCGCACGGCCCCTACATGCCCGAGCCGCGCGACCACGAGGCCATCCTGGCGCAGCCCGCGCTGCTCGAGACGCTGCCCGACCCCGCACGCCGCGACGATCCGACTTCTCTCGGCTTGTACACCCGTTATCTCGGCGAGATCCGCAGCGTCGACCGCGACCTGGGAGGCTTTTTCGACGAATTGCGGCGTCAGGGACGGTACGACGACGCGCTCATCGTGCTGCTCGCCGACCACGGGGAGGAATTCTGGGACCACGGCGGCGAAGGCCACGGGAACACGCTGTACGAAGAGGTCCTGCGCATCCCGTTGATCGTGAAGCTGCCGAAACGCGAACGTGCCGGCACCCGCATCACGACCGCGGTTGCCATCGAGGACCTCATGCCGACGCTTCTCGATTTCGCCGGCGCACCCATCCCCTCCCCGATCGAGGGCCGCAGCCTGCTGCCGGTCCTCCGCGGTTCCGGCGCGGTGGCCGGACCGCCGCACGTCGCGTTCCTGCAGCTGTTCAAGGGCCGCCTCGCCGCCGTCGTCGACGAGCAGCAACGCAAGTTCATCCTCGATCCCCTGTCGAAGAACCAGCTGTACGACCTGACGAAAGATCCCGCCGAGCGGCTCAACCTCGCCGCCGCACAGGCGCAGCTCGCCGACGTACGGCGGGCCGAGATCGAGAAGCGGCTGGCGGCGGCCGAAAGCGGCTGGCACGTGCTGGCCTGTCAGGGGGCGCAGAGCGAAGCGGTCCGCCTCACCGTGCGTGGCGACGTTCGCGCCGTGGGCCGCATCGGCCTCGAGCGCGAGGACGTCTTCCGTGGCACCGCCGGCGGGGTGAGCACCGTGCGCCTGCGCCTGCGCGCCGCGCGCGAGAATCGCGAGGCGCTCTCGGCACGGTTTACCGGTGCCGAGTTGCGGCGCGAGATCCGCGCCAGCCGCGACGCCGACGAGCTCGCAATCGACGCCACCCCGGGTGCGGGGCTGGTCGTCGAATTCGCCTCGCGTCCCCTGCCCTACACGATGGCGCCGCACGTGACGCTGCTGCGCGCGGCCAAGCAGTTCGCGCTCGGTGGCACGGAAGCGAAGGCGCGCCCCCACCCCGGCCAGACCCCGGCGTGCAACCTGAAGACCGACGACACCTACGTCCGCATCTGGTACGTGCCGCCGCCGCATTCCGTGGACGAGGCGGAGGTGGACGAAGCGCTCAAGGAGAAACTGCGGGCGCTGGGCTACGATCTGGAGAAGTGAGGCGGGTCGCGCCGGGCTGCTCTGGACTTCGGTACAAATTCCTATAGCCAAGGCAGCATTCCTCATGGCCGAAGCAACCGCCGTCCTCCAGGGAGTGCGTCAGCGCTCCCCCGCCTGGCGCATCACCGTGCGTTCGCTGCAAATGGCCCGTGCGGCCGCGGCAGCCGCTCTCGTCTTCGCGCGCGAGCTGGTGCGCGAACGCCGCGCCGGGCGCGAGGCGCCGCTGCGGGCGCTCGGCCGTGCCCTCGTCCACCTCTGCAACCGCCTCGGCGCGACTCTGATCAAGGTCGGGCAGATCGCCTCGACGCGCGGCGACCTGCTGCCGCCGGCCATCATCGAAGAGATCTCGCAGCTGCGCGACCAGGTGCCGCCGTTTGCGTTCGAAGAAGTGCGGCGCACCATCGAGCGCGAGTTCGGCAAGCCGCTCGAGGCGATCTATTCGTCGTTCGATCCGACGCCGGTGGCCGCCGCCTCGGTGGCGCAGGTGCACCGGGCGGTGCTGCGCTCGACCGGCGACACGGTGGCGGTAAAGGTGCGCCGGCCCGACATCCTCGACAAGATTCACCTCGACCGCTCCATCCTGCTGTTCGTCGCCCGCACGCTCGAGCGCATCCTGCCGACGCTGCGGCTGGTGTCGTTCGAGGGGGCGATGCGCGAGTTTTGCGTGGCGGTCGAAAAGCAAATCCACCTGAGCAACGAGGCGAAGAACAACCTGCGCTTCACCGAGAACTTCAAGGACGAGCCCGACGTCCGCTTTCCGCACCTCTACCTCGAGGCGTGCAACGACGCGGTGCTGACGATGGAGTTCGTCGACGGGGTGCGCGAGGAAGAGCTCGAGCAGCGCGGCATCGACGTGCGCCGCATCGTCGAGGGCGGCATGCGCTGCGTGTGCCGCATGATCTTCCTGCACGGCTTCGTGCACGCCGACCTGCACCCCGGCAACCTGCGCTTCCAGGCGCCGGGCGTCATCTACGTGCTCGACCTCGGTCTGGTGGCGACGCTCACCGAGGAGGACCGGCTGACCAACGCGCGCCTGATGTTCGCGCTCGCCACCGGCGATGGCGTCACCGTGGCGCGGATCTTCTACGAGAACTCGGTTCACAAGGACCCGCCCAACTACGCCGACTACGAGGCCGACATCTGCCGCTTCGTGGAGAGCGTGCGCAACAAGGGCCTCGGCAAGCTGCAGGTGACGCTCGAGATCGGACGCATCTTCGACCTGCTGCGCCGCCACCGCATCCACGCCAGCAGCCACATGACGATGGTGAACCTGGCGATGATGACGGTGGAGGGCCTCGGCAAACGCCTCGCCCCGGAGCTGTCGCTGGAGAAAGAAGCGCTGCCCTACCTGGGCGAGGCGCTCGGCATCCAGGTCCCGCCCGAGCTGCTGGAGACGATGTGAGGCGCACGGCATTCCCCGGCAGACGGAGACGACGCCACGCCGACACCGTCTTTCGTGTATTTCCTCGTTTCGTGTTTTCGTGATCTCCCCTCCCCGCCCAATGACGACCAAGATGCACGGCAATCCGACCCGGCCCGACTGGCAGACGTTCGACCTCTTCACCCCGACCGAGGAACACCGGCTCCTGGCCGAGACGCTGCGCGAGTTCGTCGCCAGCGAGGTCGAGCCGCAGGCGGCCGCGTACAACCGCGACGAGAAGTTCAACCTGGCGCTGTTCCGCCGCGCCGCCGACCTCGGGCTGCTCGGCCTGACCGTCGACCAGGAGTACGGCGGCGCCGGCCTCGACGCGGTGGCGGCGGTGATGGTGCACGAGGCGCTGTCGACCTCCGACCCGGGGTTCGCGCTCGCCTATCTCGCCCACAGCGTGCTGTTCGTGAACAACTTCTTCCGCAACGCCGACGACACGCAGCGCCGGCGCATCCTGCCGAAGGTGATTTCCGGCGAGTGGATCGGCGGCATGTGCATGACCGAGCCGTCGGTGGGCACCGACGTGCTCGGCATGAGCACGCGGGCGCGGCGCGACGCCGACCACTACGTGATCGACGGGCGCAAGATCTTCATCACCAACGGAGCAGTCGACGACGCGACGCTCGGCGACGTGTTCCTGGTCTATGCCAGGACCGGCGAGCGGGCGATCAGCACGTTCCTGGTCGAGAAGGGCTTCCCCGGCTTCGCGCTCGGCCAGCGCATGAAGGAAAAGCTCGGCGTGCGCGCCTCGATGACCGCCGAGTTGGTGTTCGACAACTGCCTGGTGCCGGCCGAGAACCGTCTCGGCGAGGAGGGCCAGAGCACGCTGCACATGATGCGCAACCTCGAGATCGAGCGGCTCACGCTGGCCGCGATGTCGCTCGGCATCGCCACGCGCTCGCTCCAGGTGATGGTCGACTATGCCAACCAGCGCCACGCCTTCGGCGTGCCGATCCGCGAGCACGGCCAGATCCAGCGCCACATCGCCGAGTCGTATGCCGAGTTCAAGGCGGCGCGCTGCTACGTCTACGAGACCGCCCGCCGCCTCGACCTCGCCTCGCACGGCAACCGCGTCGACGCCGACGGCGTGAAGCTCTTTGCCACACGCGTCGGCAAGGAGGTCGCCGACCGCGCCATCCAGGTGCTGGGGGGCTACGGCTACATGGGCGAGTACGTGGTGGAGCGGCTGTGGCGCGACGCCAAGCTGCTCGAGATCGGCGGCGGCACGCTCGAGGCGCACCAGAAAAACATCACCAAGGACCTGGCACGCGCGCCCGAGCTGATCCGGAGGTGAAGCAGTGTTTAGTGTTTAGTG
>Ga0073934_10012092_pt1 | contig 10258 bp, 11 predicted proteins | sample LarsenN4metaG_FD_76834 | JGI IMG/M metagenome (GOLD analysis project Ga0073934, IMG submission 76834) | Hot spring sediment bacterial and archeal communities from British Columbia, Canada, to study Microbial Dark Matter (Phase II) - Larsen... ... | reverse complement strand
AGGCTTATATCCAGTTGAAATCATTATTGACGGTTAGAGAGATTAAAAAAGTCGTGATTTGGGATCAATCTCCGCTTGATGCCGATAATTACGTTCGCCACCTGGTTGAAGATCATCACCTCGATGTTGAGATCGCCACCTCGGTTGAAGAAGCTGTCTCGCAGGCCGATATCCTGATTATTGCTACCAGCAGCCAGCAGCCTGTAGTGAAAGCGAATTGGCTCAAACCGGGGGTTCATATTACCGCCGCAAGCGACAACAGGGCCGCCAAACAAACGCTTGACCCTGGAGTATTCCAACGAGCGGAGGTGATCATTGCCGATGACCTGGAACAGTCGTTGACCCAAGGTGAAATTGGGCGAGCCTTAGCCCAAAATCTGATCAACCGCACCGATATCGCCGGTGAACTCAGCCGCCTGATCATTGGCAAAATATCAGGGCGCACCCGACCCGATCAAATTACCGTCGCCGACCTAAACGGCTTAGACAGCCAAGATACGGTACTGGCCACCTTAGCGATGGAAAAAGCGCTCTTTTTTGGGTTGGGCCAAAGGATAGAAATGGGATTGGGCCATAAAGGATTAAGCGCCAGGGTCGAAAGCCTTTTATGATAGAGGTTTTGGCTTTCTGATGTGGCGCGGATACCGGCGCTTAGGAGGATATCTGACACTGCTGCTGGCGGCCAATCTAAGCCTGCTGCTACCGGAAGGGAATGCTTTCCGCAGCCTGGGCGCTTTACTCTTGATCGGCCTGCTGCCGGGGCTATTTTGGGCGCGCTGCTTTTTTAGCCAGGCATCGCCACCGGCCAATGGGCTTATTGCGGCCGGGCTCAGCTATAGCTTTACCTGTTTAGCCACGCTCCTGCTTCATTATTTGCCTGGCCCCGTTTACTTGTGGCACGTTCTGACTGTCCTCAATATCCTGTGCCTTCTACCCATCCTGATCAGCGGTCCGGGCGCCAGACTTTCGAAGTTTTTACAAACTTATTCTCAAACTCAGTTTGGAAGCGAGAGAGAGCAACAACCGCCGCTCACCTCCCCCCTGCTCTCCCGCTCCCTTGCCCCCCTGCTGATTATTCTGCTCATCTCCCTTAGCCTGCGGCTGGCTAACCTGGATTACAGCGAGTTTCAAGGTGACGAAGCCCTGGCGATGCTCAGCGCCGCCGAGGCCTTGGAAGGGCACGAAGATGCCCTCTTTCTCCGCTCGAAAGGCCCGGCTGAAGTTCTTTTACCGATGGCGCTGTGGCGGCTCACCGGCGTCATCAATGAGTATATTGCCCGGCTGCCTTTCACACTGGCCGCTCTCCTGGCGGTTTTGACCATCTACGCCATTGGCCGGCAGCTCCAGGGCCATACGGCCGGCTGGCTGGCCGCCGGCTTCTTTGGGCTCAATGGCTTTATGGTCGCCTTTGGCCGGATTGTTCAATACCAAGCCTTGGTCGTCTGGTTTAGCGCGCTGGCTTTTCTGTTCATGCTGTACTATTCAGCTACCCGGCAGCGTCGTTACGCACTGCTGGGCGGGGTGTGGCTGGGCGCCGGCTTGTTAGCCCATTATGATGCTATCTTGGCGCTACCGGCGTTGGGCTGGCTTTTGATCCCGGCTGAATTTAGCGCGATCGCGCTCAAATCAGGCTTAAACAGCCTGGCCGGCCTGATCAAGGCAGGTTTAGTTTTTATAGCCGCTTTTTTAGGCCTGGCCTTACCCTTTTATCTACCTTATCTGCTCGACCCTCAAGCCAATCGTACCGGCGCTTATGTGGGTGAACGCATTGGCAATGAACTGCGCAACAATCTGCCGGATTTTTTTCATTTTAACAGCTTCTACAGTTCAAGCTACTATATTATGATCACCGGCCTGTTGGTTTTGGGCCTGTTGGCCGGGCAACTCTGGCAGGCGCGCCGGAGTTACCGGCCTGTTGCCCTGCTGCTAGTAGGTTTTATTGTGGCCATTATCTTCAAACCCGATCTTTTCAGCCTTTTTGAAACCCTGGATCTTACAATTCTACCTTTTGCGCTTCTGTTTGGGACCGCGTTTTTGGTCTCGCCCCTGACCGGCGGCCAGGCGGCCCTGCTGCTGTGGTTGGCTGTCCCGTTTTTGGGTTATAACTTCATCGTGGCTTTGGGCTTAACCCATATCTATACCACCGTTCCGGCCTGGTCTTTGCTGGCGGCTATGGGCTGGCATCAGCTTATTGATCTACCCTTGCACCGCCTGGCTTCAAGCCGGCCAGCCTGGTTTGCCCGCGCCGGGCTGGGGGTTGGCCTGATTCTGGCTACGATTTTTCTGTGGAATGCTTTTGTGCGGCATGATGTTGAATATTGGCAGGATTATCCGGCCGGGAAACTGTGGTTTTATTGGGACCCTTATGAAACGCCGCCTGAAGCCGGCTTTTTTGGTTTTGCCCATCGCGCCGGCTGGAAGGCCATCGGCCAGAAGATCAGTACCGGCGAATTAAGCGGAGATTACAGCAGCAATGAAGAGCCGGATGTAACCACCTGGTATACCCGAGGCGCACCCCGGGCTTGCGACCTAAAGCCGGAGTTCTATTTTTTAGCCGATGATCTGATCGATCCGGTCGAGCTGCCGCTGGATATCATTACGGCCAGCTATAAAGAGGCCGGTAAGGTTGTACTGCCCAACCAGAAGCAGATGCGGATTATGCAGCAGCTTCCTGCCTCTTTGGATTTGGGTCGACTTGACGAAGCCGGTTTAGCCCGCGCGTTTGATCAGAGCGCCAGGCCGGCTGCTTTTGCCCGCTCGGCCCGAGGCTCACAACCGGTACAGGCCAATTTTGGCAACCTGGTGCAACTGATCGGTTATGATCTTGATACCCGGCGGGCATGGCCGGGGGGGCGTATTCCTGTTACGCTTTACTGGCAGCCGTTGGCGCCTATTCCGCTGAGTTACCAAATCTTTACCCATCTGGAAAGCGGCTCTGGCCCGGTGGCCCAGGCTGATGGGGTTCCGGTCTGCTGGAGTTACCCCACCGACTTATGGCGGCCCGGCCAGATCATCGCCGATCAGCACGCGATTTTAATTTCGCCGGATACGCCGCCAGGGCGCTATTCATTGGAAGTTGGGCTATATCTGGCCGATAGCTTTGAGCGGCTGGATCTCCTTGATATTGCCGGTAATCCGGCCGGGGTTGGTATCACCTTAACCGACGTGGAAATTAGAGATGAGCCGTGAAACCATTACAAGATTAAAGGCCGGTAGTTGGCTGTTGGCCTTAGGGTTATTTTTTACCGGCGCCGGCGCCGGTTTTGCGCCCTGGGTCTGGCATGAGAGCGTTGCGCTACAGTTGACTGCCCCTGGCCTGGCCGAATTTGTAAAATTTTTGCCGGAGGTGAGAACCGGCCAGATGAAAGTTGAACGGCTCTTTTTTTTGACTCCCCTGTTTTTAGTGATGCTGCTGTTACCGCTGTTGATTGTCAATAAAGGGTTAACGTTACCCCAGGTATTGCGCTGGGGTTTGCGGCTGGTGGTTATTCCGCTGGCCCTGGTTGCGCTCTCACCGGTTTGGACTCCGGCTATCTTAATAAGTTCAGAATTTCGCTGGCAAACGGTCCTGACCCTCCTCAGTCTGGGGCTGGTTGTAGTAGCCTCCTTCTTCAAGCGACTGCCGCTGAAGGTTTTGATCATCACCTTGATTGGCGGCAATCTTATTAGCGTTGTTCTGGCCGGCCGGCAATTTAGCCTGGTCCAAAGCGCTATTACCGAAGTTTATCACGAACCGGTCGGGTTAGGTTGGGGCTGGTGGCTCATGGTCACCGGCATGCTCATCGCGAACCTGGGCGGTTTGGCCCTCTTTGCCCTCCATCGACCTAAGGAGTGATGACCTATATTTTTAACCTCTTTCTCATGTTATTCTTAGGCAGAATTTATTTTAGCTAGCTAGAATAGGCCCACAAGCAACTTATAAAAAGCCTGAAAGGATAAAGCTTGCATGGCCCTTAGAGATCTCGCCGTCGAAGAAAAATCAGCGGTTAAATTGTTACCTCGATTTTTAAGAAAAGCTGCAACCAAGAAAGAGCTAAAACACGCCATTAAATTTGGGTTGGTCGGCCTCCTGGGAACAGCAATTGATTTTACCGTTCTCAATCTTTTAATCTTTGGCGCGGGCTGGAGCAGCCCGTTAGGCCAATTATGCGCCAGTATTGCTTCCACTGGCGCCGGTATGATCAGTAATTTTACCTGGAACCGGCTATGGACCTTTAGGGTGCGCAGCGGTAATAAGGGCTGGCAGTTTTTGCAATATGTCACCGTTTCTGCCGCCGGCCTGATGTTTAATTCGGCCATTTTTTATGTGACCAGCCAGTATCTTTTCGGGCATTTTCTTCCAGAAACCTGGGCCATCCAGCTTGCCAAAGTAACAGCCATAGGGGTTGTCATGTTTTGGAACTTTGGCATGAACCGGATCTGGACGTTCCGCGGAGTTTAATCTTCCCCCCTCACTTCCTCTGTTACGGCAACAACTCGTTCCAAAACTGAGTTTTGGAACGAGTTGCAGCCAAATTTGCTTTTAGCAATCTTTATGGTAAAGTATACGTTTGTCAGATAGAGAAAATTCTCTATTCTTTCTGCTCTTGACGGTTGATCAAGGGCTAAAATCCGTAGAAAGGAGGTTGCTGACATGCGAAACTATGAGCTTGCGTTCATTATTGAGCCTGGCCTTGACGATGAAGGCGCCACTAATGTCGTGGATAAAGTTTCACAATTTGTGAAATCTATCAACGGTGAAGTGGCGTCTGTTGATGTTTGGGGCCGACGCAAACTGGCTTACCCCATCAACAATTATCGCGAAGGCACTTATGTCCTTTTCCAGGCCAAGATGCCCCCTGCATCCGTTGTTGAGCTGGAACGTAATTTGAAGTTATCAGAAGAGATTGTACGTTATTTACTGATTAATGTAGAGAGTTAAATAGGTGGTGTGACATGGGAAGAGGATTGAATAAAGTAATGGTTATTGGTAATATGGGGCGAGACCCAGAACTGCGCTATACACCTTCCGGCAAACCTGTAACATCTTTTAGTTTAGCCTCCAGCCGCTCGTGGGTTGCTCCCAATGGCGAACGGCGAGAAGAAACTGAATGGTTCAATGTCGTGGCTTGGGGTACGCTAGCAGAAATTTGCAATCAAAAGCTGTTCAAAAGCCAGCAGGTTTATATCGAAGGTCGATTGCAAACCCGAACCTGGGAAGATGATAATGGTCAGCGTCATTTTCGAACCGAAGTGGTTGCCAGTGATATGATTATCCTGGGGCCAAAGGATCGACACAGAGCGAAGCTTGATAACGCTGATACAGACGATTTTTTTGATGAAGATCATTATCCATCTGAGCCCAACCTCGTACAGGACCACCTGGATATTTAGTTGTTAATTTAGTTGAAGTAAGAGGAGATTATCATGGCTCAAGAGCCTGTGGAAGTCAATGAAATTGAGGAGACCGAGGAGACTGTCGAAGGTTCACCTCGACAGGAGTCTCGACAAGAGCAAGCTGCCCCTCAGCAGCGAAATAGAAGGCCCTATCAACCCAACCGAGGACAGGGGGGAGGACAAGATGACGAGGACCAAGAAGGTGGCCGTGGCGGCCGCCGGCCCATGCGCTTCCAACCCCGACGGAGAGTCTGCATTTTCTGTGCGGATAAAACCAAGGTGATTGATTGGAAACGGGCCGACATGCTTCGTCGCTTTGTTGGCGATAGTGGTGAGATTTACCCGCGTCGCAAGAGTGGGCTGTGCGCCAAGCATCAACGTCGAGTCGCCGTTGCAATTAAGCGCGCCCGGCATCTGGCGCTGCTCCCCTTCACCAGTGAGCATATTCGTGTAATGAGTAAAAGTTAAGGCCGGTTAGATATCTAACTGAGCCTGTTTGTGCTGCGAGCGACCCATCCGGGTCGTTTGCTCTTTCATCATGACCTTTGTTAGAGGAAATTATGGCTAAAAAAGAAGTACAGCCCTCTCGAACCCCAACCCGGAAGCAGGTCCTGGTTTCCAAGCGAGAACAAGAGCAGTTACGCATCATCTATTTGGGCCTGGGCCTGGTAGGCATATTGATTCTGATTGTCTTGGGGATTGGTTTAGTTCAAACCTATATCACTGAACCCAGATCACCCGTAGCCATTGTCAATACAGAAGAGATTACTACTGAAGCTTATCAAGATCGAGTTCGCTATGAGCGCTTTATTCTTGAACGGCAGCTCGATCAGATTTTGCAGCAGCAGGCCGCATTACCGGCCGCCGCGGAAGAGGAGGACCAGTTAACCCAACTTCTACGAAATCAATATCAACAAATGGCCAATCAACTGGTGCAGCAGCGCAGCCTGGTTGACCGGCAAAGCCTTGATGATATGATTGAAGACGAGTTGGTTGAAGCTGAAGCGGCCCGGCGAAACATCACCGTTTCTGAAGAGGAGATTACTGAACATATCAATCGGATCCTGGCGAACCGGGAAGGCGGCTTAACCGAGGCTGCGGCATCAGCCACCAGCACCGCCAGAGCTGAGGCTTCGGCCACAGCGGCCTCCTGGACGCCAACGCCAACCTTCACGCCCTCGCCGATAATCACGGCAACAGAGACTGTGACCGAACCGACGGCAACGCCGGCCAATACCGCTACGCCGGCGCCTACACCGACCTTGAATATCATTGATGAGAGTACACTAGCTACTCAATACTCAGAGTGGATGGCTGCGCTGGCTGAAGAAACCGGTATTACCGAAGCCCAGTATCGCCAGTATATCCGCGCCACGCTCCTCAGGAACAAATTACGTGAGGCGCTAGGCGAAGAGGTACCCACTTCTGCTGAACAGGCCCATGCTCGCCATCTCCTGGTGGAAACCGAAGAAGAGGCTCAACAATTGATCGAGCGGCTTGAAGCCGGTGAAGCGTTTACTGACCTGATGGCCGAGTTAACCACAGATGATAACGACGCGACTCAGGGGAGCGACCTGGGTTTTGTACCCCGGGGTGAATTTGTAGAACCTGTGGAGGAGGTTATTTTTAGCTTACCGGTTGGACAAATAAGCGAACCCGTACAGTCCCAATTCGGCTGGCACGTGATCGAAGTTTTAGAGCGAGAAGAACGGGAGTTGTCGCCGGAATTTCTCAGCCGGCGGCAGGCAGAAGCTTATGATGAATGGTTGATGAGCGCCCGTCAGGAAGCCAGTATTGAAGAGTTTTGGACGCCCAGCAAGGCCCCAGCAGACAATTTTTTCGAGCAGCAGTTCTAGATTAAACCAAAATTCCCACTTTTGAATTGGCGGGAATTATGGTATAATCGGTTAGCCTGGATACTCTTTAAGGAGATGGGTGCATGGGTCCACAGAGCAGTAGGGTTGTAGAGCTAAGAATACCCAGCGAGCTCGGATATGAGAAAATAGCCAGAGAAGCTGTAGCAACCGTTGCTCACCGCTTGAATTTTAGCGAAGAAAAAATTGAAGATATTAAAACTGCCATTAGTGAAGCCTGCACCAACGCGATTCGCTACGGAAGTGGTTCCGACGCCCGAATGAAGGTGGTGGTTATTCTTACCGCCGATGAAAATAAGTTGGATATCTTGATCAAAGATCCGGGCGCCAGCGGCGCGCCACCGATCGATATCAATATTCCCGATATTAGTGGGATGGTGGAGGGCAAACATCGACTTGGTGGCATGGGGTTATACATTATCCGAGAATTGGTGGATGAAGCCGGATTTGTAGAAGCCTCCGATGAGGATGAGGGTAACCAATTTAGGATGGTCATCTACAGAGTTGGCGATCATGAAGAAACCAATACAACTGATGCTTCAAAAAAGGACAAGGGAGGCGCAAAATAATGAGTGAAGAAATTCAGGTCTCGGTTCGGGATGAGGGGCCGGCCACAGTTATAGATTTGATTGGTGATGTTACGACCTTTGCTGAGGAAGCCATTAACCAAGCCTATCAGAGCGCCTCTGCCGATGGGGCTGTAAATATTGTCTTCAACTTCCGCGAAAATGATTATATTAACAGCGCGGGAATTGCTATTTTGATTGGCGTTGTGACTGAGGCCCGTAAACGAGATCAAAAGCTGCTCATGACCGGCCTTAGCGCTCACTTTCAAAAGATTTTCCGCATGGTTGGGTTAACCCAATATGCTGATCTTTACCCTTCCGTTGAAGAAGCTTTAGCTTCGTTGAATGGAGAAACAAATCGGTAAGCTGTCTGACCTCTTCCTTGACCTTGATCTCATAAAAAAGCCACACTCGGTGTGGCTTTTTTATGAGAGTTGGTGGAGCTCGTTCTTCATAATTTCCGCCATAACCGTTGTCGCGTAGGCGCCTGGCTGTAATTCAAACGAAATCATCAAACCATCGTCCCACCAGATACGGGGATCATTTAAGCGGAACCGGTAAGGGCGGCGCGCACCCTGAATTTTAAGACCGGGAACTCTAAAATCCTCAGGCAGCAAATGATGCTCGGCCAGAATAGCCCGTTCTCTGCGGCCCGGTTCTCCTTCGGCCAGCAGCGTTTTAAGGCCAAATAGGGGGCCGGAAGGGCTAATTTCAAAGGCGTCGGCTCTTGGCTGTTCAACAGCGGCGTCTTGCACAATAAAAGAAGCCCGTTTCTGATGGATGTAGGCTACATCGCCATGCTCAAGTTGATCTAAACGGTCGAGCCGCTCGCTCAGTAGAATATTAAACAGATAAGCCTGAAAAGCAGCAACAAATAAGCTTTTAGCTCTTTTATTCAAAACTCTAAAAGCGATATCCAGTTGGCCCTCCGCCTTGTGGATCGCTGCAATCACCTGGCGCTCATCACTCAGCTTGCCGGGCCACTGCGCCAGCGCTTCGGCCCAGCGCTGCTCATCGATCAACCGTCGGGCGGCCTGGATATGAAGCGCCTCGTGGGCTTGTGGCCGGCCAAGATACTCCGCTACAAATTCGGCCACATTTTTTCGGACGAGGAGTTCGCCCAGCCGATGGGTGTTATTTCGATTACCAAACCGCTGTTCGCCAAAAAAATTGGGAACGCCTCTTTTGGTTAAGACATCTAAAACCGCTTCAGCAGCCGGAACAGTCTCCTGGCCAACCTCCCGAACTCTAATCACAAATCGATTTCCGGCGAGATGGCCGGGTTTTAATTTATTGGTATGATTACGGACGCTTAAAATCTTGATCTGGGGAAAACTAAGCTCCTTTACCGTTTCTGGGGCGACTTTCTCAATTGAGAGCATCTGGCGGGTCACCGCCTGGGCATCTTTTAGACCGGTATAGCCGATGGTACCAGGCGATATCTTTAAAGCCTGGGCGATCATTTTGATGGCGGCATAGGTCGACAGACCCACCTTTTCTATTTCAGCATAGATATGCTGGCCCTCGCCCGAAGCTTGATAGAGCGGAACTTCTTCAACAAAGAAATCCTCTGGATAATGCTTGAGTTTGCCGCCAATACCGGGCAGGTCTGCGGTTAGGTAGGGTAAGTTCATGCCGGCAGAATTCATTTATCAGGTCTGGGTGTCGCAACCTGACCAAACACAGTTCCATTGGGTAGAATGGCGCCATCCAGTTTAGCTTCTTCCAGGTTGGCTTTCCACCACCATTTGCCAGGGTCAGTTCCCTGGAGATTGGCATTCTTTAAGTTAGCGCCATCAAAATTAGCGCCGGAAATATTTGAACCTGATAAGTTTACGCCTTCCAGGTTAGTCCAGCGCAAATCGGCGCCGCTTAAATTAACATTGCGTAAAATCGCCCCCCTAAAATCGGCCCCTTTTAAATTGGCTTTAGAAAGATCAGCACCTCTGAGGTTGGCGCCCCGTAAATTCGCCGCACTAAAATTTGCTCCCCTTAAAATCGATTTCTCAAAGTTACAATCCATGAGAATGGCGCCTTCAAACATGACGCCGACCAGCCTTTGTTTGGAGAGATCTTCTGCCTCGACGGTAACTCCCCTAAAATCTTTATCGCCTCTTTTGTAGCGTCTGAGAATCTCTTCTGCACTCTTCAAGTTTCTCTTCATCTGTCCTTCTCTTCTCGAGGTATTTTGCCCAAGTTCAAATCTCAGGTCGGTTATTATTCCAACTTTTGGGCATTGGAACGGGCTATAATTTTGTCCTTTATACTCTATATTCGATTATAACATTCAACTTTGGAAGTGCAAGTAGTTTTAAATAAAAAACCGATAATTTGATGTTAAAATCTGTAAGGATCAAGAACATGTTAGACAACAAAACAACAACGGATTGCCGAAATAAACGGATAAAAGAAGCCAAAATCCGTTCCTTTCTTAAATCCGTT
>Ga0073934_10012091_pt1 | contig 10258 bp, 6 predicted proteins | sample LarsenN4metaG_FD_76834 | JGI IMG/M metagenome (GOLD analysis project Ga0073934, IMG submission 76834) | Hot spring sediment bacterial and archeal communities from British Columbia, Canada, to study Microbial Dark Matter (Phase II) - Larsen... ... | reverse complement strand
CGCGGCCAGCTCGGCCTTGGCCCGGGCGATGCGGCCGCGCTCGCCGGCGAGGCGGCCGACACCGATCACGATGCCGGCGAGCACGCCGACGATGGCGAGCACGGTCAGCAGCTCGAGGAGCGTGAAGGCACGACGGGAAGTCATTTAGAATGCAAGCGGACAACAATGTTGTCCGCATTCACCCTGCGCCCATCTTTCGTAAATGATTCATCATCTGGTGCTGATACAATACTCTCACCATCCGGGCCTTCAGAATACAGTATGAACACACGACTCGGACTATCGGGAATATACTGGAAACGATATGGGTTACCCCACGGATCTAGGACATAATTATCGTGTGGTGCATTTGGTTCCCACATTTTGGCTAAGCGAAAACTCTCGGGCTTAATAAGGACCTTCCCTTGCTTTGAATGCACATGGTCCTCGATTCGTGTATCTCTCCATCCGGTTAGAGCTAGAAATAGTCGTTTCGAAGATAGTTTCTCTTGGAGTCCTGTCATCCCATCGGGAGGTATTCCGGGATAATCGCCGTATTGTCTCTTGAAATCCTCCAACCCACTCACAAGCGATTGAAGCTCCTCATGTGCCTTAATCTTATTGCTACGCTCGGGGTCACGCGACATCTGAAAAGCGATTAACGCGGCCAATCCGAGGAATGCGATTCCTCCGATTAGGATCTCCTTCTTCACAACAAATCTACTCCTCGTCCGACTTGAGGGCGGCGATGACGGAGAAGTCCTCAAGCGTGGTGGTGTCGCCCTTGATCTCGCCCGAGGTGGCAAGCTCCTTGAGGAGGCGGCGCATGATTTTCCCGGAGCGGGTCTTGGGCAGGCCGGCGGCGAAGCGGATCTGGTCGGGCTTGGCGAGCGAGCCGATCTCCTTGCCGACGTGGTTGCGGAGCGCCTCCTTGAGCTCGTCGGTCGGCTCCTGCCCGGCCTTGAGGGTGACGAAGACGACGAGCGACTGGCCCTTGAGCTCGTCGGGCCGGCCGACGGCGGCGGCCTCGGCCACGGCGGGGTGCGAGACGAGCGCGCTCTCGATCTCGGCGGTGCCGATGCGGTGGCCCGAGACGTTGAGCACGTCGTCGATGCGGCCGACGATCCAGAAGTAGCCGTCCTTGTCCTGCCGGGCGCCGTCGCCGGTGAAATAGTAATGCGGGTGCGTGGGAAACTCGGAGAAATACGCCTTCTTGAACCGCTCGTCGTCGCCCCAGAGGGTGCGCAGCATCGAGGGCCAGGGCTGGGTGATGACAAGTTTGCCGCCGCTGTTGCGCGGGACCTCGTTGCCGGCGGAGTCAACCACCATGGGTTTGACACCGAAGAACGGCCGCGTGGCCGAGCCGGGCTTGGTGGGCGTGACGCCGGGCAGCGGAGTGATCATGATCGCGCCGGTCTCGGTCTGCCACCAGGTGTCGACGATCGGGCAGCGCTTCTTGCCGATCATCCGGTGATACCACATCCACGCCTCGGGGTTGATGGGCTCGCCGACGGAGCCCAGCAGACGGAGCGAGTCGAGACGGTGGCGGAGCACATAGTTGTCGCCCCAGCGCATGAAGGCGCGGATGGCGGTGGGGGCGGTGTAGAGGATCGTGATGCCGTGCCGGTCGATCATCTGCCAGAAGCGGTCGGGCTCGGGCTGGTTGGGCGCGCCCTCGTAGAGGAAGACGGTGGCGCCGTTGGCGAGCAGCCCGTAGACGACGTAGCTGTGGCCGGTGACCCAGCCGATGTCGGCGGAGCAGAAATAGCGGTCGCTGTCCTTGAGGTCGAAGACGTAGTGCGCGCTGAGCTTGGCGCCGAGCAGGTAGCCGGCCGAGGTGTGGAGCACGCCCTTCGGTTTGCCGGTCGAGCCGGAGGTGTAGAGGATGAAGAGCGGGTGCTCGGAATCGAAGGCCTTCGCGTCGTGGAAATTCGGCGCACCCTCCCAGGCCTCGCGCCACCAGGTGTCGCGGCCCTCGTGCATGTTGACCGCGTTGCCGCAGCGCTTGACGACGAGCACGGACTGGACGCTGGGCGCGCCCTCGAGGGCCTTGTCGACGTTGGCCTTCAGCTCGATGATCTTGCCGCGGCGCCAGCCGCCGTCGGCGGTGATGACGACCCTGGCCTTGCAGTCGTTGATGCGGTCCTTGAGGGCCTCGGGGCTGAAGCCGCCGAAGACGACCGTGTGCGGCGCGCCGACCCGCGCGCAGGCCAGCATGGCGATGACCGCCTCGGGGATCATCGGCATGTAGATGGCGACGCGGTCGCCGGGCTTGACCCCCATGTTCTCCAGCACGTGGGCGAAGCGGCAGACGTGGAAATAGAGCTGGCGGTAGGTGATGGTGCGGACATCGCCGGGCTCGCCCTCGAAGATCAGCGCGGCCTTGTTCTCGCGCGGCGTGCCGAGGTGGCGGTCGAGGCAGTTCTCGGAGACGTTTAACTTGCCTCCCAGGAACCACTTGGCATGGGGCGGCTTCCATTGCAGGACCTGCTTGAAGGGCTTGCGCCAGACGAGCTGCTCGCGGGCTTGGCGGCCCCAAAACTTCTCTGGGGCATTGACAGACTCGGCGTAGAGCCTACGGTAAACCGCGTCGCTGCCAAGATTTGCTTGGCCCTTGAACCCGGCCGAGGGTTTGAAAATTCGGCTCTCCCGGGACACTGAGGTAATCGTTTGATCCGTCACACGCGCTCCTTTGTTGGGGTTCGAGAAGTGAGTTTCTAAATGCCCCCGGTGTTTTGGGCGGTCAAGCCTCGGCAGCCGCCAATCCCGTTTCGTATGGAAAAAGAAAAACCGCCGGCCGCCTCATCCCCCGAGGCCGCGCCGGCTCCCGCCACCGCCCCGGCCCAGCCCGACAACTCGATCCGTGTCGAGGGCATCCTCGACATCGACCAGAGCCGCAACGGCCAGTTGCTGGACCTGTCGCGTTTCGGCAAACGCCGGCCCACCGACCCCTTCGTGCCGCGCGAGCTCATCCGCCGTTTTCACCTGCAGCAGGGCTCCATCGTCACCGCCCAGGCCACGCCCGACCCGCGCTTCCCCAACCCCAAGGTCCGCTTCATCGAGAAGGTCGACGGCATGGACGTGAACGCCCGCCGCGGCGTCGTCGACTTCGCCAACCTGCTCACGATCACGCCCAACGAGCACCTCCGGCTCGAGATGAAGGACGGGCGCATGACCAACCGCATCATCGACCTCTTCTGTCCCATCGGCAAGGGCACCCGCGGCCTCATCGTCGCCCCGCCGCGCACGGGCAAGACCACCTTCCTCCGCGACATCGCCCTTGGCGTCCTCGAAAACCATCCCGAGTGCCACGTCATGATCCTGCTGGTGGACGAGCGCCCCGAGGAGGTCACCGACTTCAAGCGCAGCGTGCCCGCCGAGGTCTGGGCCTCGTCCAACGACGAGACGGTCGAGAACCACATCCGCATCGCCGACCTCTGCGTCGAGCGCGCCCGCCGCCTTGTCGAGGCCGGCAAGGACGTCGTGCTCCTCGTCGACTCGCTCACCCGCCTCGCCCGCGCCCACAACACCGCCCGCAACTCCGGCAAGACCGGCTCCGGCGGCCTCGACGTGCGCGCCCTCGAGCGCCCGCGCCAGCTCTTCGCCGCCGCGCGCAACACCGAGGACGGCGGCAGCCTCACCATCCTCGCCTCCATCCTCGTCGACACCGGCAGCCGCATGGACGAGGTGATCTTCCAGGAATTCAAGGGCACCGGCAACATGGAGCTCGTCCTCGACCGCAAGGCCGCCGAGATGCGCATCTGGCCCGCCGTCAACGTCCAGTCCTCCGGCACCCGCAAGGAGGAGCTGCTCATCGAGGCGAAGAAACTCGAGGGCATCCACTTCTTCCGCCGCGCCCTCGTCCAGCAGAAGATCGAGGAGGCCACCGAGACCATGGTCGCCCGCCTCTCCAAGACCAAGAACAACGACGAATTCCTCAAACTCATCGCCCGGTAACTTCCGTCTTGCCCGGCCCAACCCTCAAACCGCACCCTTACCGTTCCGTTTCATGAGCAACTTCTCCGAGCAATGTCTCGACATGGCCCGCTCGCTGCTCGAGCACAACCTCGACGCGGTGAACCCCGACGGCACCGTCACCCCCGTCGCCGGTGAGAACCCCCGCTCCGACGAGCCCGGCCACGTGGCCTTCGCCCTCGGCGAATACTACCGCGCCACCGGCGAGACCACCCTGAAGGGCCGCGACCTCGTCGACATCGCCGCCCGCTGCATCACCGCCCAGGCCTTCACCGAGCCCGCCGGCGAGAACGGCCTCGCCTACGCCTCCCTCGGCCTCCTCTCCTTCGGCCCCTCCAAGGAGCGCAACGTCGTCTGGGAACGCCTCGTCGAGGAGACCCGCCAGCGCCTCGACAAGCAGCTCCTCACCCGCAGCGACTACGACAACTACTGGCAGGCCTTCAACATCGCCAAGGCCGTCTGCCGCTACTCGCTCGGCCTCTCCAAGAAGGACGAGACCTCGCGCCTCATCGAGCGCATGGTCGAGCGCATCGAGCAGACCAGCGCGACCGGCTTCTTCGACGACGCCGAGAAGGGCCTCGGCGGCCACTTCAACCTCTACGGCGTGATGACGCTCGTCTTCGTGCGCTCCGCCCTGCAGCTGCACGCCAACTCGGCCCTGCGCGAGCGCAAGCTCCCCACCCTGCGCACCTACGCCGAGAAATACATCAAGCTCATGCCCGACCTCGTCCGCGCGGACGGCCTCGGCTGGGCCTACGGCCGCGCCGCCGGCGCCTACGGACAGATGCACTGCATCAGCCTCCTCCTCCAGGGCCTGCGCGACGGCTGGATCGCCGAGGACCAGAAATCCAAGTATTTCGACCTGCTCCGCCGCCTGTTCTACTTCTTCTTCCAGACCTACCTCGACCAGGAGCACGGCTACCTCGTCGTCCGCGACGAGGAGCGCACCGCCTACGCCACACACACCACGCGCATGGCCAACTTCGACGCCGCCCGCTACCTCTGCCAGTGGGCCCGCCTCGCCAAGGCCGTCAACCTCCAGGACACCGGCAAACCCGAGCCGGTGCGCACGACGGGCCGCTTCGTCATCTTCGACAAGTCCAACCGCAAGGAGCAGGGCCTCTTCCTCTACCGCGACGCGGAATCCGGCCTGCACGTCCAGCTCCCGCTCGTCAGCTCCGGCGGCACCTGCACCGCCGACAACCTCGCCTTCCCGCACAGCCCCGGCGTCTTCGACTGGCCCAACAACACCTACCTGCCCGTCATGCTCCCCGAGCTGACGTTCGGCGAGCACGTCACCCTGCCCGCCTTCTACGGCCAGAAGTGCGTCACCGGCCTCGGCCTCAAGAATTCCTTCTACTTCCGCTACGAGCAGCCCGAGCTCATCAACACCAAGGAGGAGTTCGTCCGCGGCCTCGGCAGCGTGAAGGTGCAGTGGACCTTTGCCGGCAGCAAGGTCGGCGCCGAGTTCGCCTACACCGTCAAGAACCAGGTGCAGCTCGACAAGTTCCGCATGGCCCTCGTCATCGGCACCCCTCATTCGCGTTACCGCCTCGGCATCTCCCCCACCCTCGGGGCCCAGGGCCACCGCTGCAGCGTGCAAAAGGACGACTTCCACGCCAACTGGCAGGAAACCGAGACCGTCAGCGCCGACCCGAACTACCGCACCAATTACGGCAAGATCCATTACGTGCAGATGTTCGTGCGCGACCACCCGCTCATCATGCGCCCCGGCCAAGTCTACCGCCTCGCCGTCACCTTCGAGCCCGATCTCACGCTCGTCGAAGCGTGAACCTCTTAGCCCGGGTGCTCCCGGGCTTTTTTGCGGTCAGCTCAACGGTTCGTCACCGCAACAGCCGGCGCAGGCACTTCCCTTTTCTTCGGCTCGCCGACCAGCACACCGAGGTGTTCCTGGATGCGGACGAAGAACTCGTCGTCGAGCGTGCCGGCCGGCACCTCGTAGATCTGGTGCGAGGCCATGTGCTCGTAGATCACGCGGGCGCCGTCCTCGGTGCGGCCGCGCGGCTTGATGAGGCGCTTGCGCTCGAGCATGAGGGCGAGGAACTGCAGCAAGGGCGTATTCGCTTCGCTCCGCTCCGCCGCCGGGTCGGCCAGCGTCAGGAAGAGGTTCTCGGCGGTCAGCTTGAGCATCCGGTCTGGATTCTCCTCCGCCGCCCGCGGCTTGAAGACCGTCACCCAGCGGCAGAACACGAAAGCGGGCGGCATCATCTTGCCGCTTGCCGCGCCGGAGCTCAGGTTGAGCGGAGGCGGGTCCTCGGACTCCAACAAGTCCCGCCTCGCGACCACGCCATCGGCCTCGCGCACGAGGTAGCTGACCACACGGTCGCCCTCGGCGAACGCGCGGCCCGACACACAGCAATTCAAGGCGAGCGGGTGCAGCGGCAGGTCCATGGCTGTTTTCTTGTTTACGCTCCGCACGGTCGGAGGCTAGCACTTTCCGCATGGCCGACCTCCCCTCCCCGCTCGCCGTGCGCGACATCAAGAATCTCGGCCGTGACAGCGGGGACGTCTTCACCAGCGTGCTGCTGGTGCGCCGGGTCACGGCCAAGACGGCGAAGAATGGCAACCCTTTCCTCGTCGTCGAGCTGGGCGACAAGACTGGCAGCTTCTCCGCCAACATCTTCGGCGACAGCCCGCAGTTCGAGCTGTTCTCCACCTGCGGGGAGGGCGCCGTGGTGCGCATCGAGGCCAAGGTCGAATACTACATGGACCGTTTCTCGCCGCGCCTGCAGCGCGCCGATCGCATCGCGCCGGACCAGCTCGCCGGCTCGCCGCTGATGGCCAACCTCGTCGAGACCGCCCCCGAGGACGCCGAGGCGTTGTGGGCCGAGCTGCAGCAGCTCATCGCCGCCATCGGCCACGCCGAGCTGCGCGCGACGGCGCAGGCCGTGTTCGACGAGATCGGCGCGCAGTTCCGCACCGCGCCCGCCGCCGTGGCCATGCACCACGCCTACCGCCACGGCCTGCTCGAGCACACCGTCCACGTCGCCCGCGCCGGCCGCGCGCTGCTGCCCCTCTACCCCGAGGTCGACGCCGACCTCGCCCTGACCGGCATCCTCCTGCACGACATCGGCAAGGTCATCGAATACCAGGGCGACCTCGTCACCACCCGCAGCCGCAAGGGCATCCTGCAGGGCCATGTCGTCCTCGGCTACCAGCTCGCGCGCAAGGCCGGCCTCAAGGCCAAGCTGCAGCCCGACCTGCTCGAGCGCCTCGAGCACATCATCCTCAGCCACCAGGGCGAACTCGAATGGGGGGCCGCCGCCATGGCCGCCACGCCCGAGGCCGTCTTTGTCGCGCTGGTCGACAACCTCGACGCCAAGATGGGCATGGTGCAGCGCCTCCTCCGCCAGGCGAACGACGCCGACGAGTTCTCCGAGCGCCACCCCGGCCTCAACGCCCAGGTCCTGCTCACCAAGCCGCAGAAGTAGTAAGCTGATGGCAAACTTGAGGCAGATATTGCTGCTGGCCAAGCTAACCGAGCAAGAGCGATTGGCATTGGCCGCCCTATGTGTCGGACCTCTCTCTGCTAAAGACTTGGCTGAGCGATTAAGACTCTCACACTTTGTTCGAGCTAATCACTTGCTAGGGCAAATCGGTAAGAAAATATACCGTTGTGGAGGCGCATCCTATGGTTGCCGACCCCTGTCTCGCGGAGTGGGATGGTATCATGTTGTCGCACCAGGTTTTAGAATCCCGAACTTCAATGAGTTTTATTGGAATCTGCGTCCAAATATCAGACGTGCTGTATTAGGCTTGGGATGGCTGGGCGAGGCGCCGAAAAGACCACAGAAACGGGAATACCATGTCGGCTTTGAAGGAGCAGAAGTTCTCCGGCTTGTTACTGCCTACGAACGAGACCCAAAATTGAGGGAGGAGTGTATTGCGATACACGGTTTGAAGTGTCTCGTTTGCGGCTTCGACTTCGAAGCAAAATATGGAAAATTGGGGCGCGGTTTCATTCACGTTCATCACTTGGAGCCTCTATCAGTCAGAAATGGAACCCGCGAGACTAAGGTGACCACTGATTTAGCGCCTGTTTGCCCGAATTGCCACGCAATGATTCATCGCGGCGGAATAACACGTTCCTTGCGTGCGATTCGGAAGGCTGTGCAGGCGGCAAACAGTGAATGAGGAGTAGTCGTCTCGTTATCTCCACTCGTGCCTGGGATAGCGGCGGGACAGCTCGGTTTTGATCTTCGGATATTGCTCGCGCCAGAAGTTGGAGAGGTCGTCCGTCACCTGGATGGGGCGCTGGTTCGGGGCGAGCACCTCGATCTTCACCGGCACGCGCCCGTGCCCGAGCGTGAATTTGGCGTCCACGCCGTAGAGCTCCTGGATGCGCGCGCTGAGCACCGGCGGGCCGTCGGCGCTGTAGCGCACGCGGGCCTTGCGACCGTTGGCCATCTCGATGCGTTCCGGCAGATACTCATCCAGCACGGCCAGCTGCTCGGGCAGCAGCCAGTCGCGCAGCACGGGCATGACGGGCTTGTCCTTCAGCTCGCGCGCGCCGTATGAGCCGTAGCAGACCTGCTCGATGAGCGTCGCGCGGTCGGCGTCGGTGATCGGGTTCACCTCCAGCTCCGGCCACCACTTGGCGAGGCAATTGACGCGCGTGATCCAGTGCTCCACGGCCTCGTTCCATTCGGCGAGGACAATGTTGCCCTTCAGCACCTCGCGCGCGAGCAGGGCCGCCGCCTCGCCTTCCGGCGGCTCGCCGGCGGTCTGCTTGGCCTCCAGCACGAGGTCGCGGAAGCGGCGCTCCTTGCGCACGACGACCCGGCGCAGGGTCTCGTCGTAGACCACGCCCCCGGCATCCACGAAATCGTCGGGGAACAGTTCCTTCAGCCAGGCCTCCTCCACGGCCGTGCACAGGCCGAGCAGCGTGTTCACCTCGCCCCGGCTCTCGACTTCGGTGATCTCGGCGGCGACCAGCAGCGGCGCGTCGTGGATGCAACTCTCCCGCGCGAGCACGCCCTTGCGCTTGTGCACCAACTCGCAGCGCAAGGTGCCCTTGTCGAGGCGGCGCGCCAGATGGTCGCTGAAGCCGACAAGCACGCACTTGCGGACGGCGACGCCGTCGATGCGCTTTTCCGCGATGTCGAGCTTCTCGGCTGCGGCGATCTCGAGGAACTGTTCGAAGAGCGGGCCCACCTGCCGGACAGCCTGGGCGTGGATGCCGAGGCGGCGGCAGGCGTCCATGTTGTAGTTGGCCTTGTCGGCATAGCGCCAGGCGCGCATGAGCAGGAAGAAGTCGGACTCGTGCTCCGCCCCGAACAGCTCCTCGCGGGCCTCGGCGGTGCGCTTGTCGACGTTGCGAAGCAGGAAATTGCGGCCCTGGGTCAGCGCCGCCATCAGGGCCACGGAGCGCACGCAGCCGAATTCCTGCGCCGCGAGGAACATCCGCGCATAGCGCGGGTGCATCGGGAAGCGGAGCATCCGGCGACCGAGCTCGGTGATGTGCGCATCCGCAGCCAGGGCGCCGAGGTCGGCCAGCAGCGTCTCCGCCCGCTCGAGGGACTTCGCGTCGGGCTTCTCAATCCAAGGGAATTCGTGGATGTCCACGATGCCCGCAGCCTTCAGGGTGAGCACGACCTCGGCCAGGTCGAGGCGCTTCACCTCGGGCAGCTCCTGCCGCGGGCGCTGGGCGTGATCACGCTCGGTCCAGAGCCGCACGCAGACGCCCGGCGCCGTCCGGCCGGCACGGCCGGCGCGCTGGTCGGCCGAGGCGGCGGAGATTTTTTCGATGAGCAGGGTGTTGATGCCGCGGTTGGCGTCGTAACGGGCCACGCGCGCGAGCCCGCAATCCACCACGGCGGTCACGCCGTCGATGGTCAGCGAGGTCTCGGCGACGTTGGTCGAAACGATGATCTTGCGGGTATCGTAGCGGGCGACGGCGCGGTCCTGCTGGTCGGGCGGCAGCTCGCCGTGCAAGGGGAAGCAGACGAAGCCGCGCAAGGCGTGCGAGCCCTGCACCTCCTGCACCGTGCGGCTGATCTCGTAGGCACCGGGCATGAAGACGAGGATGTCGCCCGGGGTCCGCGCCGCGATGCGCTCGCATTCGCGCGCCGCCACGGCCCAGACCGGGTCGGCGTCGAAGTCCACCGCCTTGGGCAGGTATTCCACCGCCACGGGAAAGGTCCGGCCCTGCGAGGTCAGCACCTCGCAGGGTGCGAGGTAGTCCTTGAGCATGGCCGCATCGAGCGTGGCGGACATCACGATGATCTTCAGGTCGGGCCGGGCGCTGCTCTGGATCTGGAGCGCGCGGGCCAGGGAGATGTCG
>Ga0073934_10012090_pt1 | contig 10258 bp, 5 predicted proteins | sample LarsenN4metaG_FD_76834 | JGI IMG/M metagenome (GOLD analysis project Ga0073934, IMG submission 76834) | Hot spring sediment bacterial and archeal communities from British Columbia, Canada, to study Microbial Dark Matter (Phase II) - Larsen... ... | reverse complement strand
GTTCCCGTGCGGCTGGAGCCGGGCGGACCGTGCATTTGGTGCAAGCTCGAATTCCTCAATCCGAGCGGATCGACCAAGGATCGCATCGCCGCTTATATCCTCGGCAAAGCCTGGCGGCAGGAGCGAATCCATCACGACACTCTCGTGGTGGAGGCATCCAGCGGATCGACGAGCATCGCGATGGCGCTGGCTTGCGCCCAGCTTGGAGTCCGATTTCTCGCGGTGATGCCGGAAGGCGTGAGCAACGAACGCTCGCTGATGATCCGTTCCCTGGGCGGCGCCGTGGAGTTCAGTCCTCGCGAGGCGGGCATCCGCGGCGCCATCGAAATGACCGAGCGACTGGCCAAACGGCCAAACGTTTTTTTGCCGAAGCAGTTCGAGAACCCGGACAACGCCGGCGCCCACCGCTACCGAACCGCGGCGGAAATCCTGGCGCAAATTCCGGGAGGGTGCGTCGATGCCGTCGTCAGCGGAGTCGGGACCGGCGGCACGCTGGTCGGCCTCTTCCAGGGCTTTCGCGATGCCGGCTGCAAGGTGACTCCGTTTGCTGCACGGCCCATGCACGGCAAGTCCGTACCCGACGTGGAATGTTGCAGTTTCAGCAGCCGAATCCCCGGCGTCGTCGACGGCATTTCCCGAATCTACCGCCCCGATCAACTGCCCGGCTTGATCGAACTGGAAGTGGATGATTCCGCTTCGATGGAAACGACGCGAAAACTGATCACGCGCGGCTTTCCCGTCGGCCCGAGCTCCGGCTTGAATTACCTGGCAGCGCTCGAAGCGGCGTCGCGCTTGGGCTCCGACGCGCGGATTGTCACGGTGTTTCCGGACCGAATGGAACGCTATTTTTCGACGGAACTATTTCACATTTGGCGTTGAGGCCTGCTCTTCGGCCTTTTTGCGCGCCAGTCGCGCCTGCACGAAGGAATTGACGCATGCAATGAAGTAGATGCCGCAGATCAGGCCGAGCATGTTTTGAGCCCATGCCTTGTTCAAGGTCACCGGGTCGTTGTTCAGTTCGCCGGAAAACAGTTTTGGCAGGTGCTTCGCACCCATCGCAAATCCGCCGATCATGCCGACCAGTCCCACGACCGCGGCGACGTGCATCGCGTGCTTTCGCAAGTTTTCCCTGTAATAGGCGACGGCGCCGAGCACGAATAAGGCCGCGCCGAAGTAGGCGGGCATCGCCGCGGTAAAGCTTTGCGTCTCCGATCGCGTGTAGGTCATGATGCCGTACAGGATCAGTCCGACGCCGAAAATGATGGTCGTATACGGCATGGCGGTGCCTCCGATGGTGAAGATATGGTTACGCGTTCGCGCGGGGCGAGGCAATGGGATGCGCAAAGCGCTCGCAGGTGCAAAGCGCTCGCTAACGCTCGCGGCTAAACGGTTAACGCTCGCGGCTAAACGGTTAACGCTCGCGGCTAAACGGTTTGCGGCCCACGCCGAATTGATCGCCGACGGCGATGACCTTGCCCGATTTCCAAACGATCTCGACCATTTTCTCGCTATGCACCTCGCGGCCCGTCTCGTCCTTCAGCGCGGTGATAATCTTTTTCGTTTTCGTATCGATGACTTCGCCCGTGGATGGATAACCGAATTTTCCATCGAGGCTGAAGGTGACCCAACCCGGCTGCTCGCGTAAGGCGATGCTTTCTTTTTGTTTGGGCGGAATGCTGGTGATGTCGAAAACATGCAGCCGGCTATTGGCGGCGTCGCAGACCCAGGCCTCGGTCTCGTCGGGCGTTAGGCCGATCCCATGGCTCGGACAGCCGTGCCGCTTGACCATGCCCTGTTTGAACCCGGCGACTTCGACGCGATGGAGCTTTTTCCCGGTATTCAGGTCGCCAATCTCGAAGCCGAGTAGTCCATTGACGTTGACGAAGACCAACGACCGATTTGCATTGACGCTAAACGGGCGGATCGCCGCGGCAAACGGTCCAACCGTGCCCACGACCTCGTGCGTTGCCGTGTCGCAAACGGTCAAGAGCGGCGACTTCAGCCCGGCCAGGTACATTCGTTTGCCGTCGCGGCTGACGACGGTGTTGTGGGCGCCGCTCTTGGTTTCGATGGTCTTGACGACTTCGCCGGACATACCGTCCACCACGTTCCAGGTCGGCCCTTCGAACGACGGCACATAAAGCCATTTCCCGTCCGGCGTGATCGACATCCGATCGCATCCGCCCGGCAGTTTCTTTTCCCAAAGTGTTTTGTCCGTCAACAGGTCGAAGCAATAGAGCCGAGTCGGCGTCGTAAAATAGAGTCGCGATGTTTCCTTCGCCGCGCAGACGCCCTTGATATTCTCCGGCTTTTCGACCTTGCTCGCCGGCGTATCGACGCGCGACAACAACTTGTGATTGTCGTCCATGTCGAAGATCAAAATGCCGGCGCCGCCAAACTCCAGGTAATTGCGAATACCCGGCGCCACGACGTAAAGGAGGTGTCGTTCTCTCGCGGGTTCCGCCGCTTGCGGCGTCGCGCCCGCGGCAAAGAAGCAGACGAGGGCAAACAAAAGGCATTGAATTCGCCGGACCATTTTTTGACTCGCGATGGTAAAGGACACGGTGCCGCCATTTTGACCCATTCCGGGCCTGCGTCAACAAGGAATTCATCAAACGGTAGTGGGTCAGTTTGAAGTAGTCGCGTTGCTCCGCAACGCGCGTCCCGGAACGACGCGGCGCCCTGACCGATACACGATCCATCAAACATTTGTCTTTGAAATCGCAGGCTCCTGCGGTATGATCCATGTTCACACCACGCTGCCTGCCTGGATTCGCTTGCATTTGCAGGAGCAGAAGACATGATTCGGATGCTCGGACATCCTCGGAAATTCTGCGACGGCATTACTCGCCGCGAGGCTTTGACTGCCGGCGCCCTGTCGGTGCTCGGCGGCTACTTTACGCTGCCGAACCTCCTCGCCGTCGAAACAAGCCGCGGCGATTCGGTTCGGCCCGGCCAAGCGAAAAGTGTCTTGCTGCTGTACCTGCATGGCGGCGCGCCCACGCAGGACATGTTCGATTTGAAGCCGAACGCGCCAGTCGAGATTCGCGGCGAATTCAAGCCGATCGCGACGAACGTGCCCGGCATTCAAATCTGCGAGCACTTGCCGCAAATGGCCAAGTGGATGCACCGCTGCGCCATCGTTCGCAGCGTGAACCACAAGGCCGGTTGTCACAACACGTTGCCCGGCTTCACCGGCAGCGAGCAGCCGGTGGACGTCAACGATCCGATTCCCAAGGATACGTTTCCGCCGGGCATGGGCTCGGTGTGCGAATACCTGAAACCGGCCGAATTGGACCTGCCGCATTATGTCGCCGTGCCGAATTATCTCGGCTGGGGCTGGGCGCTGAAACGGCCCGGTCCGTGGGGAGGGTTCCTCGGCAAGCGTTACGATCCGCTTTGCGGCGAGTACAAGCCGGTCCTGGACCCGAAGCCGGGGCCGAATCGCCGGCCGATGTGGCTCGGCACGCCCTACCTGGCCGATACCGACCTTGCCGCCGGCATGACGATCGACCGACTCAACACGCGCCGCACGTTATTGCAACAGATCGACGACGAGCAGCGCCGGCTCGAAGGACAATCGAGCGACGCATTTGACCGCGTCCGTCGCCGCGCGTTCAGTCTGCTGACGGCCTCGAAACTGAAATCGGCTTTCGATCTCGCGACCGAAGACCCACGGGTCCGCGACCGGTACGGCAGCCACGTCGTCGGTTCCAGCACCCTCATCGCCCGGCGGCTGATCGAAGCGGGAGTTCGTTTCGTGGATGTGTACTGGGACGGTTACACGTATCGCGTGCCCAACAACAACCTCGATCCATACTGGGACACGCACTCGAACAACTTCGTGCAACTGAAACAGGCGAACTTGCCGAATCTCGATCAAACGTTTTCCGCCCTGATGGAAGACTTGGATTCTCGTGGTCTGCTGGACGAAACGCTCGTGGTGATGATGAGCGATTTCGGCCGGACGCCGCGAGTGAACGGCAACGCGGGCCGCGATCACTGGACGTTCTGCTATTCGGTGCTGCTCGCCGGCGCCGGCATCCGCGGCGGCACGATTTGCGGCGCAAGCGACGCCCATGCCGCTTACGTCAAGGACCGACCCGTGCGGCCGGCCGATATTTGCGCCACCATTTATCACTGCCTGGGGATCGATCCGGAAATGACGGTTCCTGATCGCGCGGGCCGACCAGTCCCGATTGCCCACGGCGGCGAACCAATCCGCGAAATCCTGGCGTAATTCGTCCGAGCGATCCGAGCCGGAGCGACAGCGACGCCCGTCCGAGTCCCGCATGGGGTCTGCCATGCCCGACAAACCACTGGCGTATTTCATTACCTTCACCACATATGGCACGTGGCTTCACGGGCAAGCGCCCGGTTCTGTCGATCACGAGCACAACCAGATAGGAACGCCGTTCATCGCCCCCGATCCAAAACGTCGTAAGGCGAACCAACAGCGGATGACGCAACCATGCGTTGTGCTTGAACCGTCTCAGCGCGATGTCGTGCGCGATGCCGTCATCGAGGAATGCCGGTTTCGCGGCTGGACGATCCACGCGTTGCATGAACGCTCCAATCACGTGCACCCGGTGGTCAGCGCGGAGCGCGAGCCCGAGTTCGTCATGCGCGCATGTAAGGCCACCGCGAGCAAATGTTTGAATCGCGCCGGATTCGACAACGCCGACCCAAAGCGTTGGACCGCCCATGGCAGCACTCGGTACTTGTGGAATGATGGCGCCGTTGCCGAGACCGTGCACTACACCTTGCACCGCCAGGATGATCCAATGGCAACGTATGATGGGACGCAGACGCAGCAGCGCTCATGAAAAAAGAAAAACGGCGCTTCGCTGGCGCTCGGCCTCGGAAAAAACGCTCGGAAAACGCGCCATCCGGTTCATCCGAGCCTGAGCGTCAACGAAGGCGTAAAGACTAATTTGCGACCATGTCCGATCTGACGCAAATCCTGGACGCCGTGGCCCATGGCGACGCCCGCGCCGCAGCCGAGTTGCTGCCGCTTGTCTACGACGAATTGCGTCGACTCGCCGCCGCGCAAATGGCCGGCGAAAAGCCGGGCCACACGCTCGACGCGACGGCGCTGGTGCACGAGGCCTACATTCGGCTGGTGGCGAGCGTCGAGCCGTCAGGCCGACGTGCGACCGAAGACACGTCGGGCTTACGCCTCGACGCTCGCCGGACGTTTGCCAATCGCCGGCACTTTTTCGCCACCGCGGCTGAGGCAATGCGGCGAATCTTGGTCGAGAACGCACGCCGAAAAGCGGCCGAGAAACGCGGCGGCGGTCAAGTGCGACACGATGTTGCGGAAATGGACCTGGCCATTCCCGAGGCACACGAAGACTTGCTGGCTCTTGATGAAGCGCTCGAAAAATTATCCCGAGCCGATGCCCAAGCTGCACAGTTGGTGCAACTGCGTTACTTCGCCGGCTTTTCCTTGCTCGACTCGGCGGAGGTCCTCGGCGTCTCACCGCGAACCGCCCACCGCCTGTGGGCGTATGCCCGCGCTTTCCTGCATCGCGAAATGCAGTCCTAGTGCCCGAGGTGTAGCGGAACTCGCCAGAATTCCGGTTACGCGATCGCGAAGCCTGACGATTGGTAAAGCCGCTGGCTACTTGCAACTGCCGAAAAGGATAATAGCTTTGCATCGGATTGCGCGCAGGCAGTGCTTTGCCAAAAGGGCAAAAAGCAGTCGTAACATTCTTCGTATCAAGACATTGTGGAAAATGGCTGCCGTCGACCGAAATCGGCGCCTGTCGCAAATTGTCCCAAATTGTCCCATAAACAAAAGAAGTTTTTCTCCGACAGATGTTTGCTGTAAGGCAAAAAGAATCAAATCCGGTCATTCAGCTGCCGGCTGAAAAAATCAAAAGGAGCGTGTGGACCTCTTCTCCGACTTCATTTGCTTGAAGAGATTCATATTTTTTTTGGCAGTCTTTGACACCGCTTTGCGCCTGAGTAAATGGAGGGCTCAAAAATGAACGAGCGCACCATATTCCTGCAGGCGTTGGAAAAAGACGATCCCGCCGAACGATCCGCGTTCGTGACGAGCGCATGCGGCGACGATGTCGTTTTGCGGAAACGCGTGGAACAATTGCTGCAGTCGCATGCCGAGGCCGGCAGCTTCTTGCACGTCCCGGTGGCGGAACTGGAACCCGGGCAGGAGGCGACGCCAAGCGGGGCCCTGGAAACGTGCACCGTCGATGCCGAAGGCGCCAACGCCCATGCTGCACTCGATTTTTTATCTCCATCGCAGCGGCCCGATTCGCTCGGCCGGCTCGATCATTACGAGGTGCTGGAAGTCGTCGGCCGCGGCGGCATGGGCGTCGTGCTCCGCGCTTTCGACGAAAAGCTGCACCGCATCGTTGCGCTGAAAGTGATGGCGCGCGAGATCGCCAACAGCGCTCCAGGCCGCAAGCGCTTCAGCCGCGAGGCGAAAGCGGCGGCCGCAGTCGTACACGATCACATCGTGCCGATCCACGCCATCGAGGAGTCCGGCCCTCTGCCCTACCTCGTGATGCAATTCATCGAGGGCAAATCGCTGCAACAAAAGATCGCCGAAGAAGGATCGCTGGAACTGAAAGAAATTCTGCGCATCGCACTGCAGGCCGCTTGCGGCCTGGCGGCCGCACACAAACAAGGCCTGGTGCACCGCGACATCAAGCCGGCGAACTTGCTGCTCGAAAACGGGGTGCAGCGCGTCAAGATCACCGACTTCGGTTTGGCGCGGGCGGTGGATGACGCCACCGTGTCGCAAACCGGCATCGTCGCCGGCACGCCGCAGTACATGTCGCCGGAACAGGCGGACGGCCAACCGGTCGATCATCGCAGCGACCTGTTCAGCCTGGGCAGCGTGATGTACGCGATGTGCACGGGCCGGCCGCCGTTTCGAGCGCCGAGCACCGTGGCGACGCTCAAGCGCGTCTGCGAGGAAACGCCGCGGCCGATTCGTGAACTGAATCCGGACATTCCGGAATGGCTGTGCGACGTCATCGCGAAATTGCATGCCAAGAAACCGGCGGAGCGCTTTCAGAGCGCAAAGGAAGTGGCGGAGCATCTGGAGCAACAGCTAGCAAACGTCCAGCAGCCGGGCTATCTGGCGATGTCCGCGATTGAGAATCAGGACGTTTTATTGTCACGCACCGCGTCGCGTCGGCCGGTCTGGCCAATCATGCTGGTCAGCGTCGTTCTCGTTATGGTGATGCTGGCATCACTCACCTTCAAATCGACAGAGATTGTCGCGACCACATTGATCATTTCGCTTTTCGCATACGCCGTTTGCGCACTCGCGTATTCTCGGTGGTGGCAACGTCCGCGCGAGCCGCTGACGCAGAAGCACTTGGATATGCCGCCGGACCAACCCGATGCTCAGATTTCACTCAGCGCCGGTGTGCAGAAGCAACTGCGTTGGCCGGCGAACGGAATGGCACTCACCGGGATTCTCTATTGGGTCACGATCCCAATTCTGTTTATCGCTGCGTTTTCGGGAAAGGTCAGCGATCACGTGCTTGACTATCTCTGGATTCGCCTCGGAGTCATTCCCGCGATCGCCGGCAGCTTGCTGATCTTTGCCGCATGGAAAATGCGCCGCGCCGAGTTCTACTGGCTGTGCGTGCTTGCGGCTTGTCTGCCGTTCGCACTGCTGGCGGAAAAACTGATCACGTTGCAAAGTCTCAAGTTGACGATGGCGCTCGGCGACTTCACGGCGTTGCCATTCGGCATGTGGGCGCTGATTGTGTTGACGCGGCGCGACGTGCGCCAGTCCTTCACGAAAGCAACTGACTCAGCGCCAGCCAACCTGCAAGGAGCGCCGCGCCGGCCCGTGCATGGGCTGCGTCCGGCAATTGCTGGCGCGTTCGTCGGTCTCTGTTTGCTCGCGGCGTTTCTTTTTTCGCATTCCGTTTCTCCACTGTTCTCCTCGCACGGCTACATCCTCATCGAGACGGATATTCCCGGACTCGCCATTTACTCCGACGGTGAGTGGGTGCCGCTCAGCTCGAATGACGGCGCACAGCCGTCGCCCGGAAGCGACTGGGCGCTTGCTTCCACCGTAAGACGAGTTCGCCCCGGCGTTCATAAGGTCATGGCGGCGAAAGATGGGACATTCGTCGGTGAGCAACAAGTCGTCGTCGTCGCCGACAAGACCAGCTCGGTCGCTTTTCGCGAGCCGCCTCAACCGCAGTCGCCTGGCTGGAAGTCGCTCTTCAACAAACGTGATCTGAGTGGCTGGAAGACGCACCCGGACCAGCCGGGAAACTGGCGGATCGAGAACGGCATCCTGGTGGGCAGCGGGACCATGAGCCACTTGTTTACCGAAACCGGCGATTTCGAAAACTTTCATCTGCGATCCGAAGTGAAGTTTACCTCAGGGACTGATGGTGGAATCTGTTTCCGCGCACCGTTTCAACTTAAGAGATCGTTTGGCGACCTCACGGTTCCCGACGCGTATGCCGTCGCAATCAATGGAACCTCCTACCTACACAAGCAGACGGGAACACTGGTCGGGCTGGCACAGGCCAAAAAGGAACTACGTCTTAATTCGAATCGATGGTTCAGGCTGGAGATCATCGCCCAGGGCAATCGGATCATCACCAAGGTCAACGATCAGGAAGTGGTCGATTACACGGACGTGACGAACACGTACCGCAAGGGTCATTTGGCATTGCAGGTTAAGAATCAGACTGTCTATTTTCGCAAGATCGAGATCAAGGAGCTGCCGGCTGGAACCGATCAAGCCACGGAAACCGCGAAACTGCAGGGCGACTGGAAACTGATCGGCGGCGAAATCGAAGGCTGGAAGTTGGCTGAGCCGATCATCTCTCGAAACATGAATATCACGATGAACTTCACAGGCGATCAGGCTCACTTGAAGTGGGTGCCGCCTAAGGAAAACACGGAAATCCTCGACAGTATGAAAATGCAGTGGAAAAACCTTGAGCGCAAGGGCGTCTTCCATCTCGATGTACAAGCCAATCCGAGGCGGATCACTGTGTTTGTGCCCAACAATAATAAAGACAGCCTGCTTGGCATTTACCGGTTGGAACAGGACCGCCTCACTCTATGCTTCGCCAATAACCCCAAGGAAATCAAATACCCAACCGGGTTTGCGACAAAACAAAACGACGGCCTGTTTTTGTTGGAGTTCGAGCGCGTGCGGCCGGCGGTCAGCGTCGAGCCGAACGACCAATGGACTCCACTGTTTAACTTCAAGGATCTCGATGGGTGGACTCTGTGGAATGCCCAATCGTCGCCGAAGTGGAAAGTCGAGAACAAAGTCCTTGTTGGCGAAGCCCACGACTTTTTGAAAACAAGCAGGGAGTTTTCCAATTTTCGCTGTCGTGCAGAAATCAAAGTAAATGCCAATGGTTTGGCCAACCTGGGCTTCGGCAAAAGCGGCACGGCCGTTGCGCTGCGGATCGGCGCCGAGGGCGCGCGGCGAACCGGTACCTTGATCTTCTGGAAAGCGCCCACGGCCGAGTTTTCTCATCCATGGGAAAAGGAACTGGCCGCGCCGGATGATTGGGTCTCCGTTGAACTGATTGTGCAATCCAAAAAAGTGATTGCCAAAGTCAATGAAGTTGTTACGGCGGAGACAACGACGGACAGCTTGCCGCTGCGTGGTGCGATTTACCTGGAGCCGCTTACGCCTGGCACAATTCTTCAATGCCGCAAGATTGAGATCAAAGAATTGCCGGCAGACAGCGAGTCGCGCCTCGTCAAGCTCCGTTCATTCACTCCGGGGAAGGACAAGTTGCCCGTTTCGCCGCGCGGGCCGGCCAGCGCAGTGTCCGCGGTGGACGGCGCCTGGCGGATTGAGAACACCACGAACACGGGCAACTTCAACGTCATGATCGGCCAAATCCTTGATGATATTCCGAAAGAAGGCGTGCTCGTTTTCCGCGCCAGGGTCAAGGTCGAGGCGAAGGACAAGCGCACGTGGGGCAGCCTTGACTTTGGCGGTGCGAACCACGTTTCGATCTCCTGGGATCAGTGGCCGGAAGCACTTACCCGGTACGACGGCGACATTGCCGAGTGGACGCAAAAGGAGGTTCGCCATCGCGCGGCCGAGTTCCACAAAACGGATCCGCCGGCTGTCTATCTCTACGCAGGATTGCACGCCAACGGCGTCCTGTGGATCAAGGATGTCGAACTTCTTCATCTGCCGCCTGCCACTCCGCCCAAGCCCGCCGATCCCGTCCGCCCGTTCTCCGTCACTCAAAAAGAAGGCGGCGGCGTCTACAGTTAT
>Ga0073934_10012089_pt1 | contig 10259 bp, 6 predicted proteins | sample LarsenN4metaG_FD_76834 | JGI IMG/M metagenome (GOLD analysis project Ga0073934, IMG submission 76834) | Hot spring sediment bacterial and archeal communities from British Columbia, Canada, to study Microbial Dark Matter (Phase II) - Larsen... ... | reverse complement strand
TCTTCGAGTTCGAAACGGCGTCCTTCGATGGGATCGTGAGCGGACTGGCCATTTCCTATGCCGAGCATCGCGACCCGCAGACGGGGCAGTACACGGACCGCGCCTACAACCAGCTCCTGGCCGAGATGCATCGCGTCCTCAAGCCAGGCGGTCAACTGGTCTTCTCCGTCAATGTTCCCGATCCCAACTTCTGGTCGATCTTCTGGCAATCCATGAGCGTGGGCGTCAAGGTCTCGAAACCCTTAAAGGTGCTCTACAACGGACTGAAGATGATGCGTTACGGCGGCTGGCTGAAGCGGGAAGCACGCCGCGGGCGGTTCCACTTCTTCTCGCTAGGTCAGATCAACGACCGCCTCAGCCAGGCCGGCTTCGCCCAGTTGCGTTTTCGACTGTCCTATGCCGGCCAAGCCTACGTTGTAGGCGGCGTGAAGCCTGCCGTGCCTGTACAAGCCGCTGCTTGACCTCAAATGCTGAAGCCCCGACCAGCCTGGCCGGGGCTTCACGGGTTTGGATCGGCAGTCTTTTCCACTAGCCTCGGTGCTGGAACGCCGCATCCAGTGCTTTCCTGATACGCGCCTGGGATTCCTCCAGATGGGCGCGGGTGTAATCGTCCACCTGGCCATCCCGCTTGAGGAACCCGTCGATCTGGCCCTCCATGCGTCTCAGGGTTACCCACGCCTGGGTGCGTGCATCTTCAGGAGTGCCCTCGGCGGGTTCGAGAGCGATCTTGATGAGCGCCTTGAGATGCTCCCGCTGCAACCCCCGCCGGTAGCTGCTCACGACGGGCTTGCGGTTGCTGGCGTCCTTGGGAATCTCTTTCAGGTCCAGCTCGGACCAGATTGCCGTCGTGGTGGACTTGAACACGTCCGGCAACGTGAGACAGGCATCATCCTTGCAGCGACGCTCATTATCCAATACTCGCGTCAAGGTGCGTGGATCGTAAAGTCGCTCGAGCAGCCGAGACTGGATCCGCAAGACAATCCCATGCAGGGGATACTCAATCTTCTCTTCACCCACTCTGGTCCCCCAGTGATCCCAGCGGTCGGCGGCCAGGCTGTTGATCAGATCTGGTGAGAACTGGAATGCCTTGTCGGAAAACGCCCTCTGGTTGACGAAGTCCAGAGCTTCGCGCTGCTTCAAGGGCGGAATGACGGTGAAGGGCGCACGGGCGTTTGCATCCCCCTTGTGGCTGCGATTGAACTCTACGCCGCCGACGTACCTTGCCGCGTAATCCAGCGATCGGCCGTACTGGCCCATCAACGCTCCAAACACTCGCCGCACCCGCTGATAGCCCTGGCCATCTCCGACGAGCTTGTCCACGAGCTTGCCCTGGAAAAGTTCGTCGATGATCTGGGCTTGCTGCTTGGCGTAGTCCAACGGTTCTCGCCCAAAATCAAAGCGATTCACGTAGGGATCGGGGTCCCAGGACCGCTGCAGGGGGTCCGAGCGGGTGTCCTCATCCGTGGCATAAGCGAGTTCCCGTTCGCCGGACCGCGAGGCGATCTTGTTCAGTTCGGCCCTTTCCCCTTCCGGATTGGGCGCCTGGATTGGCTTGTAGCCGTACTCAATCGCCCAGTAATCGTACGGGCCAATGGTCGTGGTAAAGTAGTCGCCCTGCTTCACCCCCTTGGGAGCGATATTGACGGGGTTGTAGTCCATGACGGAAGCAGTCAGCCCCTTCTCGCGAGTCTTCCTGGTGTCGTGCATTTCCTCGACGTTCCACAGCGTGCTGGCCTTGAAATTGTGCCGCAAGCCGAGGGTGTGGCCGACCTCATGCATGACGACCTCCTTGAGCCCTTGACCAATTAGCTCTTCCGGGATCTTCCCGGCAGGAGCCTGGTCCCGCAACACCAGTGCCGCCGAGCCAAAGGCGATGTCCAGCCCGCGGCCCGAGAGCAAAGTGCAGCAGTCGCAACGCTTGGCGACGTGCTCATTCCAGCCGGTCGCGAGCGCGGCCTTGTCCTCGTGGAACAGGTCGTACTCGAATTGCCAGGAGCGGATGAAATCCGCATCGAAGAGAATGTCGGCATCGTAAATCTGACCCGTCAGCGGATTTACCCGCGATGGTCCGATGGCGAAGCCGCCCGACGACGGCGTGATCCAGCGGAAGGTCGAGTAGCGTACGTCTTCCGGATCCCAGTCCTCGTCGTCAGGTTGCATGCGGACCTCGATGGCATCGATGAAGCCTGCCTTCTCGAAAGCCTTGTTCCACTCCAGAATGCCCTCGCGGACATACCGGCGATACTCGTACGGGACAGTCTTCTCGATCCAGAAGACAATGGGCTTCTTGGGGGGCGAGAGCTTCGCGCTGGGATCGGCCTTTTCCAGGTGCCAGCGATTGATGTAGCGCACAAAGGCCGTTTCGTCGTTGGGCCGCGAGAAGTCCTTCTGAACCGTCAAGAAGTAACCGACGCGGTCGTCGGCCAGGCGAGGCCGATAGCCAGTTTCGGGCAAGGCGCACAAGCTGTACTGGAGCGTCAGTGACACCGCCCGAGGATCAGGAACGGTGTAAATTCCCCGCCCGCCATCGGAAGCGAAGGTGGCGTTCAGTTCGATTTCCGCATTCATGGGGAAATCCTTGATCTTGCCGAAGGAGCTGCGCGACGGATCGAGGCGGTAGAAACCGCCCTTGGCCGCCAAGCTGAGCAGGCTCCGCACGTCGGGCAGGTCGGACATCAGGAAGTCCGAGATATCAATCAGAACGCTTCCCGAGGGGCGAACGCTCTGAATGCGCAACGACGCCAGGATGCTATCGGTAAATGCATTCTTGACCGCCTCACCTGCTGGGGTGTTCGGCTGGGCGCGGAATTTGGTGTTCTTGTGAATGATCTGAACCCGATCGCCGACGCGCTTGAAGCTGATGAGCCATTCTTCCAGCGTCATGCCTCCCAGCAGAAAGCCGGTACCGATGCCCTTCTTGATGGCACTGGCAAGGATGTAGGGCTTGTCGAACTGCCGAGGCTCGATCTCGAGCAAGAGCCGGTCCTTTTTTCGATAGAGCTTGAAGACGCCATCGTAACGTTCGGCTCCGCCGATGACCTTGTCGAAGTCTTCAAACTCCTTGGCCATCTGCTGAAGCTCGGCTGGTCCTGGTCCCCCGCCCATCGGAGGAGTGGGGCCGATGGCCGAATTGCCAGGATTGGTCGCCGGCGTTTGCCCGCCAGCCATGACGACGAACATGCTTCCGAGGGCGAGGGTAGCCAGGAGCGTGTGCAGTTTCACGTGTGACCTCGCAAGTGTGATTAACCCCGAAAACGCTGGTGGGGCGGTAGACTCTTCAAGCAAGTGCAGGCCATTTGCTGGGACACTCTGCCTGAACCGAGTACGCTGGAAAGCCCGGCAGAGTTTGCCAATCTTCATGCTGCCTTCAAACTCAGTGTATCGCAACCCCTCCAGGCGGGCAAATCTGGGCAAGCCGCGTCGGCCCTTCCGGTTGTAGCGGGCTTTCCGTACAGATAAGAGCAAGGCGCCTCCATCGCAGGCCAGTGCGATTACCTCCAGAGGAGTTCTAACCATGGCTTTGGATTCGATACTCTCCGGCCCCGTCGCCCTCGCTGTCGGCTCACTGGTCGGCTTCGCCCTGGGCCTGGCATTTGCCACTTTGTTCCTGCAGAGCAGAGCGACGAGGGAATCGAAGCCGACCCTGCCGCCAGCGCCCCCGAAGCCTACCGCCGAGCCGCTCCGACTGATCGGACTTCTGCAGCGGGAGGGCCGGCTCGTGGATTTCCTCCTCGAAGACGTAAGCGGGGCTACCGACGCCCAGCTCGGCGCCGGCGTTCGGGAAATCCACCGCAAATGCCAGAAGCTGCTCAAAGAGCACCTGGTTCTTGAACCAGTGATGGGCCAGGACGAAGGCCAGCAGGTCACGGTCCCCGCAGGCTTCGATCCTTCCGCCGTCCGCCTGACCGGCAACGTCACCGGCCAGCCCCCTTTCACCGGCACCCTGCAACACCGCGGCTGGCGCGTGAAGGAGATCAGGCTGGCAAAGCCTCCCGCGGGGCAGGACGAGTTCGTCATCATGCCGGCAGAGGTGGAGCTGGCTTGAGCGACAGAACAAGCTGTCTTCCAGGGTGTGGCAGAAAGGAAATGTGAGTACTTGCAGACAGGCTGGCGACAAGGTGTAACCGCGACAGAAAGAACGCCATGACCACATCCCGCTATGTCGTCGGCATTGACCTTGGCACCACGAATAGTGCCATTGCCTACGCAGACACTGGTGCTGGGGACCAGCCGACGATCAATGTCTTGCCCATTCCGCAGCTCGTGCAACCTGGAGCGGTCGAGGAGCGGCCACTTCTGCCGTCGTTTCTCTACCTGCCCAAACCGGGCGAACAGCCCGCGGGCAGCTTGAAGTTGCCCTGGGACGAGCGTCGGGACTACGCCGTCGGAGAGTTTGCCCGCAACTTCGGAGCGACCGTGCCGACGCGGCTCGTCGCCTCGGCCAAGTCCTGGCTGTGCCACCCCGGCATCGACCGCAAGGCGCCGGTGCTTCCCTGGAAAGCCCCCGACGACGCCCGCAAGGTCTCGCCGCTGGAGGCGACCACGCTCTTCCTCAAGCACCTCTGCGAGGCGTGGAACCATCAGATTGCCAGGGACGTGCTGGGGCATCGGCTCGAGCAGCAGGACGTGGTTCTGACCGTGCCGGCGTCGTTCGATGCGGCCGCGCGGGACTTGACCGTCGAAGCTGCACGTGCTGCGGGTCTGGAACACGTCACCTTGCTGGAAGAGCCGCAGGCGGCGTTCTACTCGTGGATCGAAAGCACCCAGGACCAGTGGCGGAAGCAGGTGGAGGTCGGCGACGTGGTACTGGTCTGCGACGTGGGCGGCGGCACCACGGACCTGACGCTGATCGCCGTCGATGAGCAGGACGGCCAGCTTGCCTTGCAGCGCGTGGCTGTGGGCGATCACATCCTCCTGGGCGGCGACAACATGGACCTCGCCCTGGCGCACCACGCTGCCAGGCAGTTTGCCAGGCAAAACGTGAAGCTCGACGCCGGCCAGATTCTGCAGCTCTGGCACAGCGCCCGCCTCGCCAAGGAGCAGCTCTTCGCCAACCCAAAGCTGGAAAGCCATCCTGTGACGGTGCTGGGCCGGGGCAGCAAGGTCATCGGCGGCACGCTCAAGACCGAGCTGACGCGGGCCGAGATGCAGCAGGTGCTGATCGACGGGTTCTTTCCCGAGTGTCCTCCGGAGGCGGAGCCGGCTCGGCAAAGGTCCGCCGGCTTCCAGGAACTCGGCCTTCCATACGCCGCGGACCCTGCCGTGAGCAAGCACCTGGCCGAGTTCATCCGTCGCCATGCCGAGGTCATTGCCGAACGCACGCCGAGCCGCAAGAAGAGAAAGCTCTCGCAGCCGACGGCTGTTCTGTTCAACGGTGGCGTGTTCAAGGCCAGTCCGCTTCAGGAACGGATGCTCGCGATCCTGAATCAATGGGCCAAAGCCGCCGGCGGCGTCAGCGTTCGAGTGCTTCAAGGAACGAACCTCGATCTCGCGGTCGCCCGTGGCGCTGCGTACTACGGGCTGGTCCGCCGCGGCAAAGGCGTCCGCATCCGTGGCGGTGCTGCGCGGGCCTACTACGTTGGCATCGAGTCCAGCCTGCCCGCTGTCCCTGGAATGCCTCCGCCGCTCAAGGCGCTCTGCGTCGTCCCCTTCGGCATGGAGGAAGGGACGGAAACCGACGTACCAGGACAGGAGTTTGGACTGATCGTCGGCGAGCAAGTCCGCTTCCGTTTCCTGGGCTCCACTCAGCGCCGCGGCGACCCCGTCGGCGCCATTGTCGAAGACTGGGAAGGTCAGATCGAGGAACTGAATCCGCTCGAAATGACGCTTGAACCCGCCGACCCGACGAGCGGCGGGCGCAAGCCCAGTGGGCGGACTCAAGGCTCCACGATTCCCGTTCGCCTCCACAGCAAAGTGACCCCCATCGGCACTCTCGAACTCTGGTGCCACAGCCGAGACGGCAAGCAGAAGTGGAAGCTGGAGTTCAATGTGCGGGAGGGGAGGGGAACAGAATAGTTCAGTTGCACTGTTGCAGCAGAGTCGGCTCTCGCAAGATCGGATCGGCCTGGTTACAATCCTGTGGGGATGGAGGCAAAGCATGACCACGATCAAGACCCGCTTCGATGGCCGCGTCTTTGTGCCGGAACAACAGGTCAATTTGCCGCCAGGGACCGAAATCACTATTTGCCTCCCCGATACGTTCGTCCCCGTAGAAGTGGAGCAGCCACTACTTGAGCTACTGAACTCGCTGCAAGTTCTCCCCCCGAATCCTGACTGGCCGGCGGATGGCGCTGAGCAGCACGACCACTATCTTTATGGCTCCTCCAAAAGCCCATGATCCTTGTTGACACCGGCTTTTTCCTGGCCCTGGCCCAGCCCACCGATGCCCTCCACGCGCGAGCCGTCGCGTGGGCCAAGCTGATCACAGGTCGGCTTGTCTTGACCGAGTATGTCCTGTGGGAAACAGTCAACGGGCTGTCTCGGCGTGCCGACCGTCCTCGTGTCACTGTGCTCCTGAACTCGATTCGTGGTTCCAACGCCTATGAGGTGGTGCCGGCTTCCGCTGAGTTGCTCGAAGCGAGCCTTCAGCTCCATGCGCAGCGCCCCGACAAGGACGGGTCTCTTACGGACTGTGCTTCCTTCATCGTCATGCAGCGCCGCGGCATCACCACGTCGCTTACCCCCGACCATCACTTTGAACAGGCTGGGTTCGAGGCCCTCCTCCGCCGAGATCCCCCCTGATCCCCTCGGCCCGTGTGCCACAGCCGCGACGGCAAGCAGAAGTGGAAGCTGGAGTTCAATGTGCGGGAGCGCGTTGAAGAACATCAGGGCTCCTCTTAATCCAGGTGCGGAAACACGAAGGCCGCTCGCACTGGCGCAGGCATCGGCGAGTCGGGGCCGCGCACCGATCGCCAGATCACCTCGTTGAACAACAGGTCGTCCGCCGCGTCTTCCCTGGACAGGTCGAATTGCTCGGAGAGCTTCGCGCCCCAGGCCATCGCGGAGTTCTTCGCATTCAGGTCCACGTTTGCCGGTAGATGATCGTAGGGCCGAAAGTCCGGCGTCGGCTGAAACGAGTTGTACATCGGCCTGGCCGCCGCGTCGAACTGGCTCATCGGCTTAAGTCCCAGGATGAGCTCCATCGTTCGCAGCATGCTTGCCGTTGAGTACATCGTCGAATCGACGGCCTTGCGCCTGGTGTAAGGGCTGATGACCAGGGCCACGGTGCGATGAGCGTCCACGTGGTCGGGTCCGTTCTGCGCATCGTCCTCGACGACGAAAATCGCCGTCTCCTTCCAGAACTTGCTCTTGCTGATCGCCTCGACGACCATGCCAAGGGCGAGGTCATTATCGGCGACCATGGCGGTCGGCGTGGGCTTGCCGACGCGGGCGCCGCTGGTGTGGTCGTTCGGCAGCCGCATGACGATGAACTGCGGCAGCTTCCCCTCGCCTTCCCACCGCTTCAGTTCGGCGATGAACCGCTCGGCCCGTTTCACATCGGTGTAGTCGAGGTCGTAGCCGCGGAACCAGGGATCGAAGCGTCCTTCCAGGGCCTTGACGCGCGCCGTGCCCGGATCGTTGGGCGTCTTGCCCGTCTCGATCCACTCGCCGTAGCTGTAGTACGACACGCCGGCCTCGGCACAGCGGTCCCAGATGTAGCCGCCGGCCGGTCGAGCGACGGCGTCCTTCTCGCCCTCCGCTGGATACTGGCTCAGCTTCTTCAGCGGGCTGCCGCGATAGTTGAGCGGCCAGACCTTCTCGACGAAATCGGTGCAGTAGGCGCCCATCGACCACTCATGCCCGTCGGCGGAAACCTCGCCTTCGACGTAAAAGTTGTCGAGGAGGACGAACTCCCGCGCCAGCTTGTGATGATTGGGCGTCACGCGCTCGGGGAAAATGCACAGGTCGGGGTCCCCGTTGCCTTCCTTGATGTCGCCGAAGACCTGATCGTAAGTGCGGTTTTCCTTGATGATGTAAATGCAATGCTTGATCGGGCTCGGGTCGCCGACCTTGGCGGGAATCGGGTTGTCCCTGGATCGAGCGCCGACCGGCGCGTTGTCCGAGCGGAGGGGGCTGCAAGAGTAGGCCTGCTGACTGAACTTCGCCATCTGTTCCGGGTTCGGCAGGTCGATGATGCCCAGCGTGCCGCGGTAAAGACTGCCGATGTACTCGCGCAACGTCCGGCCGCCGGCCAGGGGGTTCGGCCCCTGGCGGTTGGCCTTGGGCATCGTTCCCTTGCCGTTGGCCACGTAGATGCGCTTGTCCGCGGGGTTGTAGCGGACGGACGTGGGGTACCAGCCCACGGGAATGAAGCCGAGGGGGTTGGCCCGCAGCGGATCGTTGACGTTGAAAACAGCGAGGTTGTTGGCGTCGGCGTTGGCGACAAAGAGCAACTGGCCATCTGGCGTGAGACTGATGCTATTGGGGGTATTCCCGCTGGGCGCGGCCGGATAGAGCGAGCAGGCGATGGTCTGGAGGGCCCGGCCATTGACGGGGTCGAGCACGCTGACCTTCGTCGAGTTGGCACAGGCAACGAACAACGCCTTGCCATTAGGAGCCAGGAGCATCTCGGTCGGGTGCAGCTCGGTCGGCCAGGTTGCCGTCACCTTGCCGGCCTCCAGGTCGATCACTACCACGCTCGCCTTGCTCCACTGGCTTACGAACAGCCGTTTGCCGTCCGGCGCAAGGACGCAGGCATACGGGTACGAATCCGGCTCCAGCGTGATCGTCCGCCGGTCCTGCGGCCTGTCGATCGGCAGCACGCAGACTGCTCCGCCCCAGGGGCCACAGACGTAAAGCGTTGTGCCATCAGGGGAAACGGTCATTCCTCCAGGAACGAAGGTGCTTTTCTCCTCGGCGACGCGCAACATTCTCCGCTTCCCCAGCAGCCCGTCGTCGAACTCGAACTGGTGAACGATCTCGAACTCTCCGCCGCTGGCGAAGAGACGTCGGCCATCGGGGCTAAAGCACAAGCCGTAGAAGGACTGGTCGATCGGCACTCGGCAGGCGATCTTCTGTTTCTTCAGGTCCACGATGATGACCTCGTGCTCGCCATAGCCGGCGTGCAAGACGGCCAGGAACTGCCCCTGCGGATGCAGCGCAACATTCACGGGAAAGTCGCCCAGTTCCAGTTGCTTGCCTGCGGGCATCAGGGACCACTGATTGGGCAGCTGGATCGACCCGCCTGGTTGAGGGCCGGGCAGAACACGCTCCGGCTGTGACAGGCCCAGGCTGGCGTGCAGGGCCGTGAAGATCAGCGCAATAAAACCAGCTCGCCACATACCTCGTCTCCCGATGGTGCTGCTGCGGATCAAGTCAATCAAGCGGCACGATCGTACCCTCCAGGTTCAGCCAATGCCAGCATCCGGCCTGAACTTGCGCAACCTTCACTATTCGCGTTGCTCCTCTCGGTCCGGCCCGCAGCGCAAGAAAAGAAATTGCCAACGGCCTCGCTCTTGCGATATATCCATTTGTACCGTAAGCATTTCCGCGCACGGGAGCCCACAAGGGCCAGTGCACCGCGCAACAAAATGCCAGGCGACATCGTCGACCCCCCTGCCAATTCCCGTTCCCTTCCTGTTCCCGCCAGCCCCTTCGCGTTCCGGTTCCCGTTCCCCCATGGTCGACGCCGATGCGCAACATCTTGCATTCCTCGCTCGCCTGTTCTCTCCCCACCGTGAAGCAGGCTTCGTGGTCAGGGGCCATCGCCTGGGGCGGCTCGGTGGTTTCCTGGGCCGTGCGCGCACCCTGACCGCCGTTCGCCAACTTGTAGGGTAGCACAGAATGGGTACAAATGTCAACTAATATCCGGCGCGAATCTTTATGCCTGTTCGCCGGCATGCACCGGCGAGGAGGCCAAGCGCGATTTCGCCGCGGCTCGCAGTCGCTACATTAGCCAGCGGCTCAAGATGGCTTCTCGATGAGGTGAAGCGATGACCGCGGAAGTTCGACTGACCCAGATGGCGAAGCGGGCCGGCTGCGCGGCCAAGCAGCCGCCAGGCTACCTCCTCCCCTTGCTCCAGACGCTGCCCCCCATCACCGACCCGAACGTACTGGTGGGCACGGCCACCGCGGACGACGCGGCCATCTACAAGCTCAACGACGATCTGGCCCTGGTCCTCACGACCGACTTCTTCACGCCGGTGGTGGACAAGCCCTATGATTTCGGGGCCGTCGCCGCCGCCAACGCCATCAGCGATGTCTACGCCATGGGCGGCAAGCCGCTGACAGCGCTGAGCATCGTCGGCTTTCCAGACGCC
>Ga0073934_10012088_pt1 | contig 10259 bp, 6 predicted proteins | sample LarsenN4metaG_FD_76834 | JGI IMG/M metagenome (GOLD analysis project Ga0073934, IMG submission 76834) | Hot spring sediment bacterial and archeal communities from British Columbia, Canada, to study Microbial Dark Matter (Phase II) - Larsen... ... | reverse complement strand
AGTGTTAGACGGGTCAACCTTTACATAAATGACCTTTTCTCCAGCTTCCGCTATGTTTGCCCAGGGCACGGAAACAGCGCTGCTTTCATTCTGCCTGAGCAATGGAACGATCTGAGTTCCGAGCAATATCCCATCGACACCAGGCACTCCCTTATAGAACTTCACCGCTATATTTGCGACATCTGCAAATCCGTCATTCCTCACCGTTGCAGTAATAGTTACACTCCCTGCCTGAATGACGGGATTTGGACTAATGACGATGTCTCTATACGAAATGGCGAGATTTGGGTCTACAAGGGCAATGTTGTTCACCGTAAGCGGCACGCCGGCACGGTTATTCGCCTTGTTCGTTTCGGCGAAGGCGTTGGCCGGATCGACCCGGACAGTCAGCGGCATGTTGGCCCCTGGCATGTTGGCCTTCCAGGTTATCTCCTTGCTGATGCTGCCCCCCGCCGGGATATCGACGGTCAGCGTGGCAATATCCTGGGGTGCGGAAGGATCGTCTATGTAAAACCGCACCGGCACATTGTAGGCGTTCATGGTTCCCCGGTTGGAAATCTTCGCGCTGATGCGCATCTCTTGGTACTGGTCGACCGGGTTGGAGGAAACCGTCAAATCAGCTGCAAGCACCTCGAAGTCATAGGTAGCCTCGGGGAGGAGCGCCCTGGCGGCGCTGTTGTTGTTCTCGTTGGACTCCTTGACCAGATTGTCGGGATCGACAACCACATGGAAGTAGTGGCCGTTGCCGTCAATGACCGGCACCTGGAAGGTGACCGTCACCGGCGACATCCCCGGGAAGGCGACGGTCTGCTCCCCGACCTTCTTCTCCGGGGAGATAGCACCGTCGTAAATGGCCACCTTTGCCTGGGCCACGTCGGTTCGGCCCAGGTTCCAGACCGTCGCGTTCACCACGGCGATGGTCGGCAGGCTCGTCACCTTCTCCGGAATGAAGCTGATATCGGCCGACGTTATGGCGAGATCGGGATCGACAGTCGTCTGCCACACCGCCCGCACCGCCAGGGCCGTCTGGTAGGGGCTCTCCTGCCAGCTCCCGTCCTCCGTCTGGAGCCCGGTGAGATAGGCGGCGCCGCGACTGGTGATCTCTTTGTCCGCGCCGGAAGCCTGCAGCGCCATGATTGCCACGGCCGAGTCGTAGACCGTGCTCGGGCTGTTGCCGAAGCCGCCGTCAGCGTTCTGTTTCCCGGCCAGGAAGGCGATTGCCCGGCTGATGCTGTTCTCCAGGGGATAGCTCTTCCGGTAGCTGTTGAACGCCGCGAGCACCGTAGCGGTCGGCTGGATCGTGCTCACTGTGTCGTCGCCGCTCCAGCCGCCGTCGCCTTGCTGGTTCGCCTGCAGGTATGCGACTGCGCTCGCGATCGTTTGCTGATCGCCGTAGCCGGTGCGGGCAAGCGCCTTCAGCGCCAGGGCGGTATCGGTCGGGTTGCTGATGAAGTTCCGGCCGCTCCCCCAGCCGCCGTCCGGATTGCGACGGGCGAGAAGCTCGCTTTGAAGTGCGGAGCCGTCACCGCTGGACGCGACAGTTGCTTCGAGCCGCCGCGCCAGGAAGTCGCTGTTGGCGGACGCACTGCTCCCCAGCCACTGGAGTCCCGCCAGGAATTGCTGTCGGGCCACGGGAAAGGTCTGCAGCGTCGTCACCGCCTCGGCCGTGTCCAGCTCCGTAGTCAGGGCGAAATCGGTCCAGCTGCCGTCGGTCATTTGATGGGTCGCGAGCCACTTCACCCCGTCGTCGATATCGGGTGGCAGGATGCGCGGGACCGTCGTCGGGGGACGCACGCCGGGGTTGACCGGCAGTTCGTCCTTCGGCGTCGAGGCAACCTGAACGAGCCCCCGGCCGTCGGTAAGGACGGAATAGCGGCTTAGGAAACCGTTGCGTACGGTCTCGATGCCGTACAGATCGTCGGCATTGAAGCCTCCCGGTCTCACCGCATAGATGAAGGCCATCTTGAACTGCTTCTGGGAGTCCTTTGTGGCGGGTTGACGCTCCCCTTCGACGGCGATGACGTCGTCAATGGTCACGGTTCGGGGAATTCCGCTGACAGTGGTGCCAACTTCGGGCATTTGGGCCGGGTCGATGACCGGGTTTTCGATGAGCAGCATCGGCGGCACGCTTGACTTGTCGATCATCCCCATCAGGTAGAGGTCCAGGGGGCTGTAGTACTTGCGGGCAGCAACGGCGGTAAAGGTGCCGTTACCGTTATCCCGCCACTGGTTGCCGTATTCCAGCGATCCCCTGGTGTCGAGCAGGTAACTCCAGTGGCTTCCGTCCTTGCCGATCAGCGCGCTGCTGGTATTGCCGTTCCAATCCCTGAATCTGGTGTGTGCAGCCCAGCGGTGCAGCATCTCGTGGGCTATGGTCCCCAGGGTAAAATCGAAATACTTGTCAAGGGGATCGGTCCAGATTCCGTCCATGCTCCCCATGTCGATGGTCCCCTGCAGTTTGCCGTTGCTGCCGTACAGGGCACTGTTGTCGAAAAGATGCTGACCGATGCCGTGGACGTCGTTTTTCACCCCCTGGTAGAAGGCAACCGCGTCCGTGGGCATCGCGAAGGGGAAACTGGTGAAGATAACAAGAAAATCGTACTCGTCCTTGTGGGTCTTGAAAAACTCCTGTGAGATCAATTGGCGCGGCTCAACATTACTCGACTCGTCGGGCAGTTTTGCATCGTATATGCCGTTCACTTCCATGACGGTCACATTGCCGTAATCACCGAGGGTCTTCGCCGTGAAATCGGCTGCGTAGATGGGAGAAAACAAGGAAAGCATCATGAGCACCGAAACCAGGCAGTTCCGTGCCGGTTTGCACGCAGATGAGAACAGACGTAGATGAGATTTCATCGGGAGCCCCTCCGAACAGTCAATAGAAGCAATCACTTCGGGCAGCGATTGCGCAAATTTCAGCTACAGCAAAAACTCAATCGATCCTGTCGCATGGAATGTCGTCAAATCATGGCGAACCGGGCTTATCCGCCAGTTGCGGGCTGCTTTCCAGCGGATCAATCCGTTGCCGGCCGTTTTTCAGCCACACTATTACCGCCCGTGGTCCATCTGCGGCCCTGTTTTCCAGCGTGATCCTGCCGGGCACAATTCTTCGCACCATATACGTATCGGCGATCACATCACCGACCGAGATAATCTGCAGGGTCCCGTCGGCCTTACTTATCGTCGCCTTTGCCTCATCCGAGGCGATCATGACGAACTGGATCCCGTCGAGAGGCGCTGCCTGCACTCCCGTTGCGGCAAACATGCTCACCATAATTAGAAACGCTGCAAACGCTGCTATCCTGCGGTTCATATTTTTCCTCCTCTGACATTAGTATGGATACCGTCACGTTCTCAGTTCGGTTCAACTTCCGCCTTTAACCGGCGCCGTCAGCACTGGTCTGCTCTCCGGCGTCCTGCTGAGCCGCTCGATCCTCGTCTTGTCGTTCACCATCCTGACGATGACGGTTTCGAGCCCCTTGTCGGTCTTCTCCTCCAGCACGATTCTCCCCGTGGCGATCTCCTTCACTGTAACGTTTTCACCGACCGCATCCCCAGGCTTGATCACCACGAGCTTGCCATCGGCGGCCTTGATGACCGCCTTTTCGTCCTTCGGGGCGATCTTGATGAACTGGACGTTGTCGAGGGGTGCGGCTGAAACGATGCCACCATTCATCAGTCCACAAAGAACTATAAATGTCTTCAGAAGCGAACGATTCATCGATGTCTCCCTGTCTCAAGGTTATTGTCGAGTTAATCCAGAGCTGACCCCACCCGCGCAAGCCGTAGTTTGCACTCACTCCGGTAAATTTTCCCATCCGCATGCGTCGTCTGCCGAGCTCCCGGCCGGATAAGTATCGTTGTCATAGATGACGCTTGCCCCCCACCACATGGGATGACCGCGCATGATATACATTCCTGGCCGTACGTAATTGCCGTCCGAATCTGCTTGGTTCTTGACGGCAGTGCCGGCATACCTGTCGACCCCCTCGACGATGGACCAGGGATCGTCCGCAGAAGCATTCATCCACTCCTCAAGCAGGCTGTAGCTGAAGCTGTAGTCGGTCAGGATGTAGCCGAGCCGGCGGAAACTGCCGTCTGTGAGTGCGCCGGGGGACGAGAAGGTAAAGTCGATTGTCGATGCAGGGGTGCTGCTACCTATCGATGAGGCCTTTGCAAAGACATTGGCGATGTTATGGGCATAGGGATCGAACAGGTCAGGAATACCGTCACTGTTGCTGTCGGCCGAGGCTTTGGCCTCAGTACTGCCGGCATCCTGCCACTGACCGTTGATGCAGATCTTGTCGGCATTGTTGAATACGTCCACCGGAGTAGGTTCGGAGATGTCGCTATAGCCGTGGGTGACGACGCCGTTGGTGTCGGTATGAATGGCATATACGTATACATCGGTTGCGGTGACCGGAACCGAAGCTCCGGCCAGGGTGTACTGAAGTTCGGTCTTCCCGGCGTTGGAGATCCCCAGCGGCGTGGGAGCGGTTACGCTTGCATACCTGAAGTCGGGAGACGAATCGGCGGGCAGAGAGAGGGAGGGATCATCCGCCGCCCGGTAGATGACCATGAGCTCGGTGTTCCCCGCTGGTGTTGGCGCAGTTCCCCTGCTCTGCGCGGAAACGGCGAAGTCGCCGAAGGTGCTTGCTATGGCATCGCCCTCCACAGAGGCGTAGACTCCGCGTGCGGGGAGCGAAAGGTCGAGGTCGCCGCCGATGCCGTCAAGGTATGTCTGCTCGAAGGCCACGGCATCCTGTTCTTTGCCGAGCTTGCCTCGATAGACGAGAACCAGTGAAATGTCGCGGGCAAGCACGGGGATGGGATCAGTGGAAAGATCGAAATCTAGAGGGGTATCGGTCGTGTGAATTGTACAGACGGGGTTCTCCCTTGTACAACCGCCATGTGTATATTTGCGGAACTGGTAATCCGTGTCGGGTTCAAGAGTTCCCGCCGATGCAGTGCCGTTTTTCTTGTATGGCCTGAAGATGACCATCAGTTCTATTGAACCGCCATCCATGGCTTCGATGGCCTCGCCTGTCTTCGTGCTGTTGCGGACGTTCAGACGGATGCGCCTGCTGGTGGGCGGCGTGTCCTGGGGAACCGTAACGGTCAGCTCACCGCGGAAGAAATAGTCGAGCATAGCAGAAGAATAGGCAGCCGAAGCAGGAATAAGTTTTGCGGCATATTCGGGAAAGCAACTCTCATACATGAATGACCTGTAAAAATACTTGTCTTCACCTCTTTCAATTAACAGTTTGTTGGTGAGCGGCCCCGTAGTGGCCAGACAATCAAGCTTTTCCCCTGTCGTATTCTTCTTGCTTATGACTATGGTCTCGAATGGTCCCACATCACCATCATCAGTGATCACATAACTTGACAAGCGCTTGTCGATGTAATCCTGCACGTTCGTTTCGCTCTTCTTCGGGTACGGATTGTAGTGCTTGAGGGGAGATTCTCCTTCAAATCCCTCTGCAGCAAACACAGTGCTTTCCGAGAAGAAATTCGAGTTGGTGTATTCCGCCAGGCCCTGATTGAAATCGGCAGAGGGCTGGCGTGCCCCTTTATACCCCCTGGTATCGAACAATCTGGCGACTGGAACCTTTACTACGCCGGTATCATCCCGGAACTCGGGAGTAAGATCCACGGTAACCGGTGGAATATCCGATCCATTAAGAATTTCCTCCTTTACCCTCGGATTGTTTGACCTCGCCCAAGTTTCAAGCCCCATAACAAAGCTTGCTCCGTCCCAGATATGAGTGTCGTTCCGCACATGATTGGGCTGCCCCATATCCTGGATCAGGTGCATCTGATATCCCAGTCCCTTCAGCATCTTTGAGAGATATTCATCCTCTCCGTCCTTGCTCAAGGCAGTTAGATACTTGTACTCATGCTCCCTGACTTTCTGCCACGACCAGTTTCCTTGCGGTTTATCGTTTTGGTAATTGCCGTCCTGCGCCCAAAGCGGGGTAGGCATTCCCGGCGACATGAACCAGGGTATATCCGTCAAGCCCGCCTCGCTCAGGGTTTCCCGGGCCGGGTTGTGAAAGTGGTTCAGGGAACGGGCCGTGCCGCTCAGAAATTGCCATACATTGCCAGTGTCTTCGAGTTTGGAACCGGCCCGAATAAGTTCTTTTACTTGGCTACCGTTCACAAAATCTGCCATAAAATCAGCACCAAAAAAACGTTTCGTAACAAATTCGGATATTGTCGGATGGGTTTCTTCGTCATTCCAGGCATAGGCGTTTGCCGAAAAAACAAGCAACAAAATAAATACCTTTAAAGGCATATTCATATTACTCCTCTGGCGCAAGCGTGCTAGCTGACCGGCCAATTTCAATATTTTCTCTATTATTCTCACGAAGCATTAATTTCTTTGTTTTATTAGGCCCATACGGAAAAGTAATGACTCTTTTCCTTCTTTCCTCTAACGTCATTTTCTTCATTTTAAAAGTACCCTTGCCTGCTTCATCCCATGTAAGCCTGTCGTCACCACTCCAGTTGTTCCAGTTTTGGAGCCCCAGCCATGAGTGAGGTTCCCATTGCGTATATCCGGCCTTGAATATGGTCAATGTTATGACGTCGATATTGGAAAAGACCAGTAAGCCTTTTCCCGGTATTTTGAAATTACCATCTTTGTCGGTCAGCACTTCGTAACTATCCAAATATTCCGTAGAACGTCCTGCCGGCGTGGGATGCACCTTGCTCCACGTCCCGTGCGCAACGGCTCCTTCGATGGGCTTGCCCGATTCGGCATCGATGACGCAGCCTTCATATGGACCATCGTAACGCAGAATGCTTATGCAGCCGGAACAGAGCGTTAGGAGGCAAAGTGCAAAAAATAGAGTGGTAATAGTTCGCATCATGAGCGCACCTCCAAAACATGGTTGGGTTGACCCATATCCTGGATCAAGTGCATCTGGTGACCAAGCCCCTTTAACAAATTGGCAAGGTTTTCATCTTCTCCTTCCTTGCTGAGAGCTGTTAGATAGTCGTATTGATAATTCCGCACTTTCTGCCACGACCAATCACCCTGAGGTTTAGTTTTCTGATAATCCCAATCCTGCGCCCAGAGCACCGCCGACATCCCGGGCGAGAGGAAAAATGTCAAACCGCCTATTGCCTTTTCCATGAACTCAGAACCAAAGAATTCTTTTGCAATAAATTCAGATATTGAGGGATGAGTTTCTTCGTCGTTCCATTCATGGGCACTCGCCACTAAACTTAAGTAAAGTATTAGAGTTTTAACTACAATCTTCATATCAGCTATTCCTCCGGAAGAAGAGTATCTCTTGGACGTCCAATTTCAGACATTTCTTTGTTTCTGTCCTTTACAAGTAGTTTGCGATCTTTTATAGGCCCAAATGGCAAAATTACGCCCCTTTTTAGTCTTTCCTCAATGCTCAACTTCCGCATTTTGAAGGTGCCTTTGCCACTTTCGTCCTAGGTAAGACTATCATCGTAATTCCATTTACGAAGGCCGTGCCAGGTATGAGGTTCCCACTGCTCGTAACCGGCCTTAAAGATAGTCAGGCTGATGACATCTATGTTTGACAATATCAGTAAGCCCTTTCCGGGAATCCTGAAGTTGCCATCCTTGTCGGTGAGTACTTCATAGCTATCAAGGTACTCAGTGGATTGCCCACCTGGCGTGACATGGATTCTGCTCCAGGTACCGTGAGCGACAGCTCCTTCTATGGGGTTTCCTGATGCAGCGTCGATAACGCGTCCCTCATAGAGACCATCGTAGCGCAACATACTTACGCAACCGGTACAGTTAAGACAAATAAGAATCATCAAACCCAGAACATATATCCGCCATAGAACATATATGCGCCTGATCACGCGAATCATAGTTTGCTCAGTTTCCATATTCCATTCTCCTTCACAAAATAAATCAGATAGCCGATCGTCTTCTGCTGCCCCAGTACCATTTCTTGCCTGGACATAAGGCTCTTGGCGAGACTCCCCCGAACTGCTCCTAGTTTCGGTGCTGGCAGATCTTCAGCCAACACGGGAAGCCTGTTGCCCATCACTGTAAACAACTCACGGTAATACGCCTGACTGGAAGTTGGGAAAAATGAGGCCGCTCCTTCAACGTCCTTTGCCAGTAGTTTCGTTTTCAAGCCTTCCCATTTGTCTCTCAGCATGGCTTCCAACTGTGCTTTGGATATCACTATTATCTTCACCGAATCGCCATACGCCAACTGATCAGGCCCGCCCGCCTTGGCTGTAATAGTGTATATCCCTTCGACTGTCAGCCTGGCCGAAAACTCCGTGGGGCTCTCTCCTTGCGTCAGCGACATCGGGACCGGTCCCGTAATGCTCACCAAAGGGTTGATTATGCTGAAGGAGCCGTCCAGCCGGATGGAGATATCCAGAGGCGCCGTGCCCGATTCGATGTTCGGCACGATCCGAAGGTAGTGGCCCGGCTTGGCAGTGACGGTTTGCGTCGCCGTTGTCGTCTGGCCAGTGGTGTCGGTAGCGGTTACGGTTATGGTGTTGTCACCTTCTTGCAGCGGTACCTGATTGGCAAAGAAACGGCGGCCAGACAGGATGGCCGGAACGCCGTTGACCACGACCCCGGTTTCCACGCCGATATAGTTATTGATCATGCCTGTGACATTAACATATGGTCCGGTAATCATGGCCCTGTCAGATGGAGAACTTATGGTAACACCAAGGGTGGCCGTAGTCGGGTTGTCGGTGAACTGGAGCGTCAACGTCCTTGCAATCTTCCACAGACTCCACTCGTCTCCTGACACCGCCGTCATCCCTCCGGCGATGCTACCCGAGAGCATCCACCCCGATTCGCCCGTCTCCCGGTTCTCCTTTACATACCCGATGCCGCTCCAATCACGGTAGGTCATCTCCACCTTGGGTATGGTGACAAAAAGGTTCTGATTGACGGCATTGGAGATGTCCGTCTTGACTGCATCGTCGAAGGGGAGCTGGGGAAGAAGCGTCGCGACATTCGTCCGATCGATGCTGACCACCGGGATGTTGCCGATCTTCGCAAGTTGCAGGAGCTTGGCGGTGGAAATGGAATCAACCTGGAGTCCTTCTTCGAAAATTCGGTGTTCCAGCACCGAGCCATTGAGGGCGGAGAGCCGCATGAAGTTCTTCTCCCTCGCTGGGTCTCCGGCAACCTCGATCCCCCGCAGGACCGCATCGATATAGCTTCCCTTCCAGGTGAAGCTATAGGGTATTCCCAGTAAATAGGTGACGTCGATCACCCCGCCGACGATGGTGACGGTGGGTAGGGGCCTACTGACCGGGACCTTGAGGAGGGCGGCCAGTTCGTCTTCACTTTTGTTCCAGCGGTCGATGTAGCCGATTGCCTCCTTGTGGAGGATGGTTTCGGCATCGTCGTCAACGCTTATGGCAGCAGGAGCGGCGGCCTTTTGCGCCGCAAGGCCGATGACCGCCAGGTTGCCCACGATCTGGCTGCTCTCGATCTTTTCCACGCCGTTCGGCGTGATCACCTCGATGGCGAGGGTGTAGTCGCTCCCCATGGGGAGGCCGTCACGAGCTACGATCAGCCGCTCGCCGTCCAGAGTCAGCACGGGGCGCAGCTTCACCAAGTAGGAGGGGGTGTTGTCCAGTCCGCCGAAGGAATCGATGATATTCTGGTCCTCGACCGTCTCCGGTTCGGCCCTGAGAGCGAGTTTTCTGTTGGAGAGTTTGTGGGTTTCGAGGGTTATTGAAAAGAGTTCGCTGCCGTTGTTCGTGGCCGAGACGATCAGTTTGTGCTTCAGCTCGGCCGGAAGTTCCGTGTACTCGCCGGTGATGGCGATGTGCTTGAACTGCAGGCTGGCGGGGATGATATTGAGAATGTCGGGAATGATCGTTTTGCTCTGGAGAAGGTCCTGCCAGCTCTTGCCAGGGCTGTTCAGAGTCAGCTGCTCCTCCGCCTTCGCTTTGACGAATTCCAGTGGGGTCACGGTCTGAACGGCCTGCAGATAGTCGTCGCGCAGCGTATCCAAGGGAAAGCCGGGGATCTCCAGCGGATTGTTCCAGGCGAGGCCATGGGGCTTGATGCTGGTGTCGAGACCGAGCCAGCTCTTCCCCATGTCGTCGATCACCGCGCCGCGGTAATTGGAATAGGGGATCTGGCTCTCCACCCAGATGTGCTCCACCCGGAAGTTGGCAATCGTGCCGCCGGCGATGACCGGTTTGAAGGGGATGCCGGCCTTGCGGAAAAAGTCGGCGATCTTCATCGGGTCGTCAATGCCGGTGAGGTTTTTCACCTT
>Ga0073934_10012087_pt1 | contig 10259 bp, 7 predicted proteins | sample LarsenN4metaG_FD_76834 | JGI IMG/M metagenome (GOLD analysis project Ga0073934, IMG submission 76834) | Hot spring sediment bacterial and archeal communities from British Columbia, Canada, to study Microbial Dark Matter (Phase II) - Larsen... ... | reverse complement strand
TGGAACTCCTACCTCTGATATGTCCAAGTTTGGATCTGGTGCTATGACTGTTCTGCTAGAGAAATCAACCCTCTTACCAGACAGGCTGCCCCTAAACCTACCTTCTTTACCCTTCAATCTCTGAGTAAGGGTCTTCAAGGGTCTTCCGGATCTGTGATGAGCCTGTGGTATACCAGAAACTTCATTGTCAAAGTAAGTAGTAACGTGATACTGCAACAGATCAACCAAGTCCTGCACAATCAGTGGCGGCGTTCCCGCTTCCTTGCTTTCCTTCAATCGCTGATTAACTCTAATGATGTCAACCAACTTGTGAGTTATATCATCTTCCGACCTTATACCAGTTTCAAGTATGATAGATGGTCTTACAGTAACTGGTGGAACTGGTAATGCCTGCAAAATAAACCATTCTGGTCTTGCCGTCTTAGGATCGAAACCTAACAACATAAGGTCATCATCAGGCACATGCGTCAACCTTTCTCTAATTGTTATTGGAAGCAATCTATTCTCACCGATCTCAGTCTTCTCAACAAACATGGTTGGTTTTGTGAAGACAATGTCATATTGCTGCTTGCCACAATGTGGACAGCTCTTTATCTTCTTACACTTCTCTATTATTTCACCCCTGATATTTTCTATTGTGACTACCGCATAAGCCTGCCTGTTAAGCAATGTCGATTTGTATTCATCAAGCTCCTCCTGTGGCAACTTGATTCTATTGCAGGATCTGCATGTAACAAGAAGTAATTTGTATATCTCATCTACAAACGCTATATGCAAAACAGGTTCCGCAAGTTCGATATGGCCAAAGTGACCAGGACATTTTGCAGATGTGTTTCCACATGTGGCGCATTTCTGTCCTGGTTCAAGAGTACCAAGACGGTTGTCCATCAAACCGCCCTGCACTGGCATACCATCTTCGTCATAGGTTTCTGGTGCAGTGATTTCTGCTACTGAATATTTTCTAATCTCGCTTGGAGACCATACAGAGAATTTGATGCCGCCTATTATCTTAACAGACTCTTCCATATACTACACCTTGTCCTTCACCAATAACCTTGGTGCAACATTCAAACTCATCATCTCCTGCAATAACAGCTTGAATGCATATGCAATAACCACTGATGAAACCTTGGCCTTTTCTCCACAAACTCTGCACACATACCTTCTCTGCTTGATATCATAAAATGCAAGCAAACCACATCTTTCGCAGACATATATCTCTGCTTTATCCGACTCTTCAAGTAATCTGTCCTTTAGCATCATGGATGCTCCATAGGCGATCAAACAATCGCGCTCCATCTCACCAAACCGAAGTCCTCCTCCACGTGCCCTGCCTTCAGTAGGTTGCTTTGTTAACATCTGTACCTGTCCTCGTGCCCTTGAGTGTATTTTATCAGCAACCATGTGATGGAGTTTCTGGTAATAGACAACACCAATGAAAATATCAACTGGGAACTTTTTGCCAGTCCTTCCATCATACATAACCTCCTTACCACTATACTTGAATCCGTATCTTTCAAGCATTTCCTTTACATCTTCAGATTTTTCACCAACAAATGCTGTACCATCTACCATCTGTCCCCTTAATGCAGCTGCCTTGCTCGTTACCGACTCCATAAATTGACCTACTGTCATTCTTGATGGGAATGCGTGGGGATTTATGATAACATCTGGAACCACGCCCTGCTCCGTGTATGGCATATCTTCGTGATTCACAAGCATGCCTATCACTCCCTTCTGTCCATGCCTTGATGCAAACTTGTCGCCTATCTCTGGCACACGCATGTCTCTAACCCTGACTTTGAACATCTTTCCTCCTTCTGCTGATTGTGTTACCACAACAGTATCAATAACACCATTTTCAGATGATCTTACACCAACACTTGTATCCCTTCTATACGGTCCCTTTACCTCAAACTCCTTATACTCTTCCATAAACCTAGGAGGACTTGTTCTACCAATGAGTATGTCACCTCCATTAACAACGGACTCGTGCATTATTGCGCCATCAGGCTCAAGTAACCTGTATGCTTTTTCACCACGATATCCCCTGATATTGGTATCACTTGCAGGAATTTCGAAATTATCACGCATGCCACCAGGGTACTGCTTTGCCTCCGCTTCATACACCCTGTAGAAGAATGTTCTTCCTAAACCTCTATCCACAGATGATTTGTTGATGACTATTGCGTCTTCTATATTGTAACCATCGAACGGCAAAACTGCCACTATACAGTTCTGTCCCGTTGGTCTCTCATCCAATCCAAGTAATGATATTGCCTTAGTATTGACAATTGGAATCTGTGGATAAAGCATGAAGTGCTGCCTTACATAGGTGCTGTAGTTCATTAATGGAGTAGAGAACCCTAACGACTGCTTTGCCATTGCAGATTCGTATGTATTTCTTGGCGACTGGTTATGCTCTGGATATGGAATGATGGACGCTGCTACGCCAAGTATGGCTGATGTGAATATCTCTACATGTGTATGCTTCTTGGTTATACTTGCTGTATCAAGTGCGGCATAACAGTTTTCCTCTTCATTTGCATCAATCAGTTCAATTATGCCCATTGATAACAGATCCTGCCATGACAGAAACTTCTTTGATATCTTTTCAAGAATTTCTTCAGTGATCAATGGCTTGCCATCCTTAACCACTATCAACGGTCTTAACACCCTACCCGCATTGCAATTGATGTATATTCTTCCTGTTGCGCTTGGAACTGTTGGTGTGTAAGTAGAAACTCCTACATGTGGGTGCAGTTTACCAGTTCTTCTCAGTCCCCTAAGCGTTTCTGCAAGTTTCTCAGCATTCTCCACATAACCTATGAACCTTCCATCCACGAAAACACGACTTCCATTTTCCTTCAGTGAATCCTTAGCATCAGTAACATGTACCACGCCAAGTTCATACAATTTCTCTATAACCTCGGCAGAAGGCACGCTAACAGAGATTATGGCAGAAAGTGCCAAATTCTTAACAAGCCCACAATTAGAGCCTTCAGGTGTTTCATTTGGACATATCCTTCCAAAGTGTGTAGGATGAAGATCTCTAGCCTCGAAGTTGGGCTGGCTTCGGCTCAATGGTGATTGAATCCTTCGCAGATGGCTAATCGTTGAAAGATAATTGGTCCTGTCAAGCAACTGTGTTACTCCCACTCTACCCCTTCCCCAGTTTCCAGTGGCAATTGCATTGTTGAGTTTATCAGTTATGATACCAGGTCTTATTGCAGCAGCAACAGCGTTGATTCCGCGCTTCTGGCCAGAACGCTCCAGCTGATACTTCATATCTCTAACCAAGTTCCTAAAAGCAGTCCTGAAGAGATCCGCTAGCATCTGACCTGCAAACTTGATAACTTTGTTACCATAATGATCCTTGTCATCGGGATCGACCCAGCCCAGTTTCAATTCTACTAACCTACACGCAGCTTCACCAAGGAATCTTGCCTTCTCTTCTCTATTCTCCTGATTCTTGCCAAGGTGTGGAAGCAGACCCCAATCAAGCAAAGTTTCTGCTCTCTTTATCTGGAACTCCTCAAGCATACCGGGAGCAATTCTCTTGCTTATGTATACTACTGCATCCCTGCTTGTTAAAACCTCGCTTGCCTTTTCAAATGAAGGTTCAAGATCATCCTGTATAATGGGTCTAAGTGATACTGCTTCAGCAATCTCTTTATCAGACTCTAAGCCCAAGGCACGCATCAATATTACTAATGGGATATCTACTGGTGAACCCGGTATCTTAGCAACTATAGAGCCGTCCTGTCTCATGATTAATTCAAGTTTCGCCCTATAACCAACTATAGAGGAATACACCTTTGCCTTGTAAACGAGTACTCCGCTTGATTCTTCATAATCCACAATGATTTTGTTGTATGATAGATCTTCAAGCCCAACTATCACACGTTCTGAACCGTTAATGATGAAGTATCCTCCAGGATCTTTGTTATCCTCTCCGAATTCAACCAGTTTACTTTCGGGCAGGTTGTGCAAAATACATGCGTTTGACTTGACCATAACCGGCATATCTCCAACATGTATAAACCTAGTCTCCAAGACCTTGCCATCTTCAACTACGCTACATTCAAGCATTATTGGAGCTCCGTATGTTAGGTTGCGCAGCCTTGCTTCCACGGGAGCTAGATGAGTTATAGAGCCGTCAAGCTCCATTATCCTTGGTTGCTGCAGCTTTATCCTACCAAGCTTAATCTTATACGGATATTCTGCCGTTTCCACCAAAACTTCGTTAACTTCATCAATTATGCTCTGGAGTCCCCGTTCTATGAATTCATTATAAGAGTTAAGGTGCTGCCTTGCAACTCCTTCCCTTCGTAAAATATCATATATTATAGACCACATATCCATACTGTTTTTAACCATGACCTTATCCCTCCACCACGTATCGGTAATAGATACTTTCCCCTGCAGTAGGACTCTTCCTTGTTATCTTGATCAAGTCACCCGGCTTTGCTCCTAGGTTACTAAGAGCAGGATCGCTCAGAAAGATGAATGGCAACTGTTCGTGTTTAGCGTTAAACTTGATTAAAATTTCATCAGCCTCCTTCTTTGGCATAATCTCATGCTTGGGCACATAAACATGCGCCGATACATCAAAACTCTGTTTCTTTTCTGACATTTAGACCGACCTCCAGTTATAGCATCTGCTGATAAAAGCCATGAGATTCAAATCCAAACTCATAATTTACTTAAAATTTCTTATATAAATCTTGTGTATTACACTTTACCTGTGTTGTAAATTGAAAACTTTTCACCCGATCACACCTTTTGTGTGATCAATAAAAGGATATATACCAAGAGTAACATAGGTCGTTGGAGAATGAGCGATATGCGTTACGCAAAATATGCTATCATAGCCATGATTTTAGCATCACTGGTGTCGATCGCTCCAAACTTGGCATATTCACAAGCTGGGACATTGACCGTCAGAGTGGACAAGACTAGTTATGTTGCAGGTGAAACGATCACTGTAAGTGGAACAGTGCCAGCAGTTTTAGAGCAAGTACCAGTTGCGATTCAGGTCTTTAACCCAAGGAACACAATGTATACAATTGACCAAGTATTGCCTAATGCTGACGGAACCTACTCTACAACTGTAAAGGTTGGAGGTAAGTTAGGCATTGATGGTATATACACAGTGAAGGCTACTTACTCTGGACAAAGTGTTCAGACAACATTCACATTCACTGGTGGAGAAATGCCAACAACAGGAACCATAAGAGTAGAATTTGAAGGCAACGTCTTCAACGTAAAGGCTTCACTATCAAATGGAAGTATAACGAGTATTGAAGTCGATCCGGAATTCACCAGTTTGATAATATCAGTAAGAACGAGCGGCACTGATGATGGAACCTTGGATATAACATTGCCAAGAGCACTAATTGATGCAAAGACAGGTCCGGGTCGTGAGGGAGATGATGACGCCTTCATAGTGCTTGTTGACGGAGAAGATGTTTCCGATGATGTAGATGAAACATCAACAACATCAACAGAAAGGACTTTGAGCATACCAGTACCGGCAGGCGCTGAAGAAGTAGAGATAATTGGTACAGTAGTGGTACCTGAGTTTGGTATTATTGCGGCACTTGTGTTGGCAGCAGCTGTGGGTGCAATTGTAGTCTTAAGCAGAAAGAATCTGATGCTGAAGGTATTGCCTAAGTAGGCATTTACCAAATTTTTTATTCTTTTATTAAAAATGACTTACTGAAAAGTGGATATTTTGAAAGTGCGCTTATCTATAGAACAAAGTTAAACGGGAACAGTTATCGACCTTCTCGTATACCTGCTGATTATATCATCAGGATACTGACCAAACAGCTCTTTACAAAGCCCTCGCAGATATCTCATAATAGCCCATGTACCTGCTTTGATCAGCATAGCCATAAACACCTTCATCAATGGACCGTAGGACTTGTTCCTAATAATTATTGGAATTATATCACTGATTATGCGTAAGTTATGCTCCCAACACCTCCAGAACAAAGTGAACTGAGCTTCATTCAAATTGCCAAAGTGCATGGAGTTCTTTTCACTGTAGTCCTGATAAAGCAATGGTGCTACTAAACCTCTCATTCTCCAAGATGATAGATCCTCTATAAGATCAATCGTATACTGTGTATCTTCCGGCGTTTCATCCGGCCAGCCAACTATCAAGGTTAGTGCAGGGAACCAGTGGTTATTGTTAAGTATCTTGCATCCCTCCCTAACGACAGCACCCCACTCCTCTGGTTGGAATGGTTTGGTCTTTACACCCAAGTGCTTCTTAACCAGCTTAGGAGAAACAGTTTCAACACCAAGGTTAGTAGCGAGCCATCTCTCGTCGCTCATGCCGTTTATCTTGGAAATCTCGGCAATCAGATCCGGTGCCGCGGCAACTGCTGAAAGTGTCATATGGGTTGTACCAACTAACCTTGCCCCTGTTGATTTCAAGCCTTTCCACAACTCTACTATTGCATCCCTATTCGGAGTAAAGTCCTTGCTCCTGCAACCATAAAGCAACATTTCATCTGACTGTAGCCATATGGAATCGAAACCATAGTCGAGGTTTATCTTGGCCTCTCGCTGCAATCGCTCCAATGGAAAGTCCTTTTTAGACCTCTTATTGACGTCACAAAAGTCACAGCCCCTTCCACAACCACGCATCGCTTCAATCAAAGAGTTTACAGTTGGACCCTGAATCTCTGGAATATTATCGATGGTTCTAACGAACGTATGAAGCAATTCCGGTGTGTCTCCACTCTCTGCATCCTTGAAGATGTCAAGGGCCAATTCATCCGCCTCGCCAACAACAACGGTATCGATACCATGTATCCTCATCCTATCTGACTTGACAAGTTCCCAAGCACCGTTGCCTCCAACAAGAACCTTGAACTTGTACTGCTTCTTCAATTGAATGATCTTAGCACACATACGCTTGAACTTCATTGCAACATAAGAGAGCTTTTCTGGTGACATTGTGGTTGTAACTGGTGCCATACCAAGTGGGTCCATGACATTGATACCAACGACTTTGGTATCAGGACCAATTGCCCTGTCAAGCATATCTGGATGAGCGACAAAAACTTCTTCCCGCTTGTACTCTTGCAACAAAGCACTTTCAATGCGCCTTAAGCCACATTGTGCAACCTTAGCCTCTCCTGTAACAGGATCGGTTTCAACACTTGGACAGAAAACAGTGTCAAAAACCCATTCTGGGATTAGCTCGTAAGGACCACATGCGATGAAACCATATAGGAAATTGCCCCTGTAATTAGTCATTAAACTGCGGTCGGCCGTAAGAACGATACGTTTACCAGCCATATCCTCTATAGCTTATCCCATATAATATAAAACTCTTTATGAACATACGAGAATCGTGAGATCAAGGTTGTTAAAATTAGCTATGAAATTAGGAAATCCTAAGATTTGGTATATTTATATTGAATTCGGAGGAGATTTTTACCGTGGCAAAAGATGTTGAATCTAGGCACGTGGAGCCACATATAAAGGAAAGCAGCTACATTCGCGATGTCGTTTTTGGTTTCGGAGATGGAGTGAATACATCTTTAGGCATAGTGGCGGGTGTTGGCGCTGCTGAAGTAGCCGCAGGCATAGTCATACTTGCTGCTCTAGTGGGTATGTTTACCGGCGCAAAAGCAATGGCAGTGCAGAATTACCTTGCTGTAAAATCACAACGCGAAATTCTGGAATCGGAAATCAAAAGAGAGTTGTATGAAATTGAGAATATGCCAGACCGTGAAAGACAGGAGATTGAGGATATCTACAAAGCAAAGGGCTTTGAAGGTGAAGAGTTGAATAGAATTGTAAACAAGATAACATCTGATAAGGATGTATGGTTAAAGACTATGCTTACTGAAGAACTGAATCTTAACCTTAGCATTGCTGGCAACCCATTAAAGAGTGCGTTTACAATGTTCGGTGCATTCCTTCTTGGAGGAATACTTCCAATAATTCCATTCTTCTTCATATCCGGATTTGTGGCATTGATGATAGCAATAGCTATGAGCATTGCATCATCATTTGTCGTGGGAGCAATCAAATCGAGGATGGCAAAGAAGAACTGGGTGAAGGGAGGTCTGGAAATGGCTGGTTTAGGAACCGGTATTGCGTTGATAGGTTATGGTATCGGTGCAGAACTTGTTGAATTGGGTGTTATAGGAAACGAAGTCATACAGGCTGGTTAGCGAACAATTTTTGTGAATATGATGCAAGACTTCTCAATGCCTTCAACCTTGTTTCCCTCTCCATCTCTGCACTCTGTATAGCGTCCATCAATATTTTCACACTCTTATCGTATGTTCGTCTATCAACCGGATATGGCACGCCATCTTTACCTCCATGAGCAAAGGAGAACTTCACGGGATCCTTCCATGCTAGCTTTGCACCATAGACGAGCTCTGCAACCAATGCCAGTGCTCTTACAACCGCAGATCCAACTCCCTTTATAGCAATCAATTCTTCATAATTGCTGGGTCTCACATCGTATATCTTCCTGAACAAGTCCCAGTCAAGCCTCCAAGGCATGCTATATGCCTCTATATTTGATGAATAATCAAACCATTGATCCAAACTATTCTTTATTGGAAGCCTTTGGACGGATGATATCATATTATCAGGATTGCTATTGACCAGGTCAACGCATGTTTTTCTGCAATCTTCTGAAAACTTTGCTGTCATATCTAATGTTTTGTTATTAATAGAATCACTTATTATGCCTGAATGAGGTTCATTCACAAAACTCTCTATGGAATCTGAGGCCCAGTGATACCTTCTTGCCATTTTATTATCGGGGTTCATTCCCTGCTGTATGACTGTCCATGTACCATCCTCTGCAACAAGCATTGTATGATGATAAAGTGTGTAACCATCCTGCACCGCAGCATTATCTACCTTGGCAGATATTTTACTTGCATAAAGTAATTCATTCAATCTTGCATCCGAGAGGTTAAAGGTATCGCATATAGTTGCGATATCGTTTTTTGCATTAACTGCCTTGCTTCCCTTCCCTCCTGCAAGCATTATTCCATGTGTATCAGCCTTCAGTGCCTGCTTCAATACCCATGTTACCACTGTAGTTAATCCTGAGGAGTGCCAGTCAAACCCTAGAACACAGCCAAACGCCTGAAACCATAGTGGATCAGCCATTCGCCTCATGAACTCATGCTGACCATGTTCCTCCACAATTAATTTGGAGATGGCAAATGATAGTTTCTCCATCCTCTTTACTAACCATTGAGGAGCATGTCCTGGATGCAATGGTAGCTGTATTACGCCCTTCTTGCTCAATGTAACTCAATACCCTCCATATTAGATATTTATTGCGTTGTGAGGCGTTCCATCAAGGACAAAAATTGTTTACACCTTTGCATTAATACATAATATGAAAGCCAAAAGGGTGAACGAAGAGACAAGACATAAACCATATATTTACATAATAGTTGGAATGGCGTCGCTTCTCGCATTTGCCACAATCGTGCAGATCATGGTGCCGCATCCTGAGATAATATATGATACATCGTTAAACATACTTCCTACTCCAGCTGGTGCAGAAAAATATCCGGGTGCAGATGAACCTATGTGTTCTACACAGATCTCTTCAGTACTGGATGAAAGCTCCAAGATCAAGTACAGTATAATGACACCCAGAGTGCTTCCCGAAGGTTACTCCCTGCAGGGAGTAGATGTAATAGACAGCAATGGTGTTGAGATGATCACGCTTTACTACTGGAACAAACCATTATGCGATATCTCAAAGAGCCTTCAGGGAGGACCGGCATTAAATGGAGCAATAGTTGTACGCATTGCAAACTCCCTCAAGGTATCTGACACATATGCACAGATGATCGATGATGTGAATAAAATAGTGCCGAAGTATGATTTCCAGAAACTTATGATAAAGGGCATTTCTGCAATAGGTAATCGACCAGGTATAGCGACATTAGATGATGAAATGCTTCCATATCCAGGAAGAATATTTGTAACTACAAATAACATGCTTTATGCAATAGAAGCTAACATGCCTCTCGAAGATCTGACAAAGATAGCAGAGTCAATAAACTAAATTTTTTCTCCTGCATTTCGAGCATTCTAGGGCCCGTATATAAAGAAAGTATATTAACGGCTCTGTAGAAACCATATCCAAAATACAGTTAATCTATGCATATTGTAAGCCATAACTCTGAATGTTAACTCCCTGTTCTGCATCCTAACAAGCCTTGATGTTACATGCTCTCCAAACATCC
>Ga0073934_10012086_pt1 | contig 10259 bp, 5 predicted proteins | sample LarsenN4metaG_FD_76834 | JGI IMG/M metagenome (GOLD analysis project Ga0073934, IMG submission 76834) | Hot spring sediment bacterial and archeal communities from British Columbia, Canada, to study Microbial Dark Matter (Phase II) - Larsen... ... | reverse complement strand
GATCACACCAGCACGAGTATTATTACCAGTTCGTTCTGCCAGGATCGTCAAGTTACCATCTACTAACAGTGTTGAAGCAAACACCTCATCGCCTTCTCGCCGAGTCACAGGAACTGATTCTCCGGTCAGCTTGCACTGGTCAAGAATTCCAGTACCAGTCAAGATGATGCCGTCAACGGGAACCTGATCACCGGGGTATACCAGGACATGATCGCCTGGTACCACATCTTTCGTGTCGATTTCTATTTCCTGACCATCGCGAATTACGATGGTGGTTTTATTCAAGCAAGACATCAAGTCGAGATTTGCCCGCTCACTGCCACGAGCAGTCATATCCCGAACGGCTTCACCACCTTCTACTAAACCCAACATAAAGGAAGGTGCAAAGTAATGCCCTTGCAAGGTATGTAAAGAGATCGCCAAACCATCGAGGAAATCAATTGTCAGTTGTCGATCCTGCTGAATTGCTTCCCATGCTCGTTTAAAGACTGGCATAGCGCCAATAAATACAACACCTGCAATCACAAAACCTGGAATTGGCAAGCCAGCTAGTGCTCCCACACTCAACACCAAACCTGCAATGGGAAATCCTAATCGTTCTACAAAATCAACCTCATTATCAGCTTTTTTCTCTTCTTTTTCCCCTGTCCATCCAAGGGGAACTTCAACCTCAGATGCTCGCTGAATTGCAGTGAATAGCTTTTCTTGAACTATGGCAATGGCAGTTGCAGTTGGTTGATGTTTGTAACTAACTACTAGGGAACTAGCTTGGGCGTTGATTTCGACTTCTGTCACAAATTCGATTGTGTCAAGAACGTATTTAAGTTTAGTGGTGTACTCTTCATCTTCATGTATTCGGGGAATTCGGATGCGAAAACGTCCCGGTATCCAATGCACAACCTGATAATGGATATTTTCTGCCTGACTGGAGTGAGCCTCTACTGATATAACCAATCTATCCGCAACTGCTGTAACCGTCATAAGGCACTCCTAAATTGAGTTGTTGTCCAAGGTACAAATTTTAAGACAATAACTTGCTGTAAATTTTTGCAAGTCTTTACAGCTTGTAACTGTAAATGTGTATTCAGGAAGCTTTTAATTAGTCTCCTGAATCATCATGAATACATCAAAGTTTGGTAGGAATTTTTTGCCAAGCTTTGAACTATATAACTGTTGAAAGATCAAGTCATTTGTTAATTTGATTGACGTTTTTTGATTAGAATCAAAGAAGTTGATGATGATTATTAGTTAGATAATCATCAAATTACCAAAACTTGAGTGATATAAAAGTTTTAGCAACCTTCTTTTTTCGAGACAACATCAATTGTCGCCCCACAAATAAACCAACCATTTCCCAAGAAATGATTTATGCGTAGAAGTGTGATGTGTGTTTCTACTTTGAGGTTATCTCTAATTAAAGAAGAGTTTACATAAAAAATCAAATATAAAGATAGAAAGTTTTATTAACTTTGTTTTAAGTAATTCATCTATTTTAAAAGAAAATTTAATTTTAACAATATTATACTATCAATCAATATGCTTTCTTTATGAGAGAAATTTTATAGCTGATAGTAATGAGAAACAGCATTAGAAGCTATTTACTAGAATAATCTGAGTAATTCTGAAAAAATAGATGATTTCAACATAAATATATCAAATTCTTGATATATAAAGCTTTTCAATACTTTTGTTCCCAATATAGTCCTCTTGCATTCATATTATTTTTTCTTATGGTCTAGGTACAGAGTAGAGAAGCAGGGAATGACTTTTGCAATAATTGTAATGAAAACTATCAAAAATATTTATAGTTATATTTTTAAAATTCAGATGCAAATTATACCAATTCTTCAAAATCCTACTACACATGATATTTTTGTAGGAGCGCTAGGAATAATGTCTATAAAAAAAGCCCGCATCAGCAGGCTTTAGATAAACTAAGTTTTTACAGCAATTTTATTTAACGTTGTATCCAGTTAATTACATTTCTCGCCCTGCAATCAATTTCAGGCGTCGAGATCAAGTACGTTGAAACGCACTGCAATTCAATACAGTTCAGTTAAAGCTAAAAAATAAAACTGGTGTAGGTTGGGTTTCGTTCATGCTCAACCCAACCTACTATTTTCTTAACTGAACAGTATTGCACTGCAATTAAGATAGATAAAAGCTGATGTGTTAGACCATTTATTTATTCGCCAACAACATCATTTATTGAGGGGCTTGATATGAGGAGGCTATCAAGCTTGTACTATGTATCTCGCTGAATATTTTTTATATATTCTATTAATAAATCAAGGGGTTGTACCCTTATGAGTGTGAGGAATTAATATCAAGTTCGGCTAATTGCTTAGAGCTTATTTATAAAGTAAATATTAAGTAGGGTGTGTTACGGCTATGCAAGGATTTTGGAGTTTGAGAGAGTTAGGATTAGGCGCAGGGCACCATCTTTTTCGGTACGTTATAGCAACGCTTAACGCACACTACAATTTAAGGTTTACTTTATAAATCGTCTCTTACAATATGCTTCGTTGTTGCGCATTGGACATCGGGCATTGGGCATTGGACATGGGAAAATAATCAGTATCTTAATTACCCATTACCCATTACCCATTACCCATTACCCATTACCCATTACCAGCCTACGCGGCAGTATAAGTATTCAAGCGAACATGACATAATAGCTTTTCCCTTACACTGCACACCTTCGTACCCTTACACTTCTTCTTAGAATAAAAATTGTCTCATCAAAGTTAATATATTTTGGTCGATATAAGCCTCGACTTCTTGGTAGGTAAAACTATAACCCAGTTCAGTTCCCAACTGCACTGCTATGCTTACGAGACTGGCTTGGTCTGTCGCTACTCTTAAACGCTCTTTTAAGGAAGAATCTTGAAGAACTAGTTGATGAAATTGCTTGAGTTGATTTAATTGTTTTACTTGTTGTGGCGACACTTTTATCCTCACTTTTCTCTATTGAAAAACAGAAAATATGAGTTCATCATCCTTATCCCAGCTTAGGCTAAGGGAAACAGATGATGAATTCCAGTAAGTCAACATCAAGTTTTATAAATCTACATTTATGAAACTTAGATATTGCTGAAAACCTTTGACAAGATACAAGCTAAATGGGTAATCGCTGGACAAAACTTGAAAATCCATAAATAAAAGCAACTACTTAGCTGCTTTTAGAACAGATTTTGGGAAAATTGAGTTTTACAGTTTTACTCTCAATTTTTCTTATATCATAAATTAGGGATAAATATCTATTGAATCACTATTATTTAGATTGTAAAACAGGCTACTCGAAAACCAGTGCCACTACCTGCGTGATCTGCCTGATCCCAGTGGCGTTGGGCTGAGCGGCAAAGCGCAGGGAGGCAATACCACGCTCCCCCTCGCAATACACGACAGTTATTAGATTCATCCAACTGCCAAATCCTGCCATCAGAAGGTGCATCCTGATAGTTTTCATGCCAAGAATCAGCACACCATTCCCAGACATTGCCGTGTAAGTCCGATAGCCCAAAAGCATTGGCTATTTGAAAATATCCAACAGGAGTAGTCTGTTGGCGATATGGCCCTTCTGTTCCAGAACCGTAAATATAACTACCGTCATAATTAGCGAGGTTAGAGGTGATAGTTTCACCAAAGTGGAAAGGAGTTGTAGTTCCAGCGCGACAGGCGAATTCCCACTCTGCTTCACTAGGTAGTCGATAACTATGCCCTGTGAGTTGGGAAAGTCTTGCACAAAACTCAATGGCATCATACCAGCAGACTTTCTCGACGGGAGTATCTGGGTGTTTGAAATTGGAGGGATCTGGGTTGAGATATCTGTTGATTTGGGGAAGTTGGGCAATTACCCTCCACTGGGCTTGAGTAATGGGAAACCTGCTGAGATAGAAAGGTTGGAGGGCGACTGGGTGTTGGGGTCCTTCATTGCTCTCTCGACCTAATTCATCCCCAGGAGATCCCATCAAAAATGTTCCTCCTGGAATGTAAACCATGTCCAGAAATACATTATTTCCCAGATGCTCTTGAAAATATTGTGCCTTGTTGATAGAGCAGTTGATTGGTTGTCCGCAGTTGTTTAAGGTGACAACTTCAAAGCTAAACTCTTGTATTTTGACTGATGCAGAACCTTTCTGTAATTGGAAATGGGGTACTATTGTATGCTTTTGCTTGCGCTCTTGTTTAATGCCCTCTAGTTCAGTTCGTAGTTGTGCCATCTGTTGAGTCGATTGCTGCAACTGCTCCTGCAATAGTGCTAGTCTGGCTTCTTGTTTGTGCAACGTTTCGGCAAGAGCAGACCGTTCTTGATAGCTTTGTTCAAACTGCAAGTTCATTTGTGATGCACGTTGCTTGGCTTCCTCAAGCTGTATCTGTACTTGCTTTAATCGTTCTTGGGCTAACTTAAAGGCTGTCCATATTTGTTTCGCCCAAGCCAATCTGATGTTTTCTTTTTGAACAATTTCGGGAATCCACCCCATAGGAAATGGGTAAGGTGGCAGATTCCAATTACAGCAAGGACAATATTCGTCCTTGTTATGAATGTACTTACTTTGGCAAACGGGGCAGCGAGGCATGATGATAACCTCTTTACCTGAGTTAAATCTTTGAATTGCTTATACCATCTCTATAAAGCTGAGCTTAATCCTATCCCCTGTAGTCCTCCGGTGTTTTGGGAGGACACCGGAGGTGGAGATAATTATTAAGTGCATCGTTACAATGAATTGGTATTAGAAGTCGATATTACAATTGTCACACATTTTATGTTTTAAGTAGGCAATAAATCAGAAATTGTTGTTGTCTTTTTTTTGGTGTTGCTGGAATTACTGGCTTCTTGAGAATTAGCAAACGTAGAGATTAAGGATTCGTCTACTATATATGAGTTGGGGTCTGTGTCAGGCTCAAATAGAGGTCGGAAGCTGTTTAGTTCTGCTAGTAAGGCTGAACCATTGCTGATGATTACTCCTAACACTGGATCTAAAGCGAATAAAACTCCTGCGAGGACAACGCTAATATTGGGAATTGCAGCGATCGCTGTATTCTGATAAATAATTTCCATTGCCCGTTTAGCAATGCTAATGGCATGGGTAATGCCTCGCAGATCGTTATCCAAAAGTACGACATCAGCAGTTTCTCGGGCAATATCGCTACCTTCCAGAAAAGATATCGAAACATCAGCATGAGCAAGGGCGGCAGCATCGTTAATACCTTCACCAACAAAAGCCACCCTCTGTTCTCTGTCTTTTAAACTACAGATAACTTCAACTTTTTTGTCAGGGAAAACCTGAGCATAAGTGTGATCTTGGCTGATACCTAATTGAGTACCGACATGATTTGCTACACGTTGATTATCTCCTGTTAACATGTAAGTTGCCATACCCTGACATTGTAAAGATTCAACAACTTTTGTACTTTCTGGACGCAGAGGGTCAGTAAACAAAATAACTCCCAGTAGTTCATTATTCTTAGCCACATAAACCAGAGAGTAAGTGCTGGTTTTCAAGTTGGGATGTTTTTTGTGCATTGCATCTAAATTGACACCCTCTTGTTGCAGGAGCAATTCGCTACCCACTAAAACCTTTGCATCCCCAATTTGGGCAACAATTCCTAAACCAATACGATAGTCTTTGGTTGTAGAAGGTTTAATTTCAACTCCAATTTCTTCAGCACGGCGAATAATCGCACTCGCTACGGGGTGAGAATTCCCTTGTTCCGCAGAAGCAGCAAGCGCTAGGATTTCTTGGGGCGAAATTTGCTCGTGTGCTGTTTCAATCGCCACAACTGCTGCATTTCCTTGTGTTAAGGTTCCTGTTTTGTCAAAGACGACGGTATCTATCCGTGCTAGCATTTCCAAAGCTCGACCACTGCGGATGTAAATTCCTTGACGAGCAGCATAGGTGACAGCTGCAAGCGCAGTTGTGGGAACTGCAATCCGAATGGCGTGTCCAAAGTCAAGGTGGAGGGGAGCAAGCGCTCTCGATACGTCTCGCGTAAAGGCGAAGATGATTCCACTTAATAACAGGGTTGGTGCGATTAGCGCATTGGCGATTTTAGAGGCGTAATCTTCTACACGAGTATCGTGTACTGGCGCAGACTGCATAAGTTGCACTGCTAAGCCTAAACGAGTATTCTTGCCAATCCGTTTTGTGAGGATACAAATCTTACCTTCTAATACTAGGGTTGAAGCATGTACGACTTGTCCTTCTGAGCGAGAAACTAGCTTAGATTCTCCTGTGAGCTTGTGTTCGTCGATCAGGGCTGTACCCCTTAAAACCCGGCCGCTCACAGGAATTGTCTCACCTGCATAGACAACTATGCGATCGCCTTTTTTCACCTCACTTAATTGAATACGTTCCTCTTGTCCATCCCGCTCTATCCTGACATACTTATCTACTCCTTGCAGCAAATCTAACATTTGTTGTTCATTAGCACGGGCAGTCGCATCTCTGAGTACATCTCCTGACTCTATAAGGCTGACCATTAATGCTGGGCCAACAAAGTCACCTTTGATGGTGTAAAGACTCATCCAGAGGATATCCAGAATATCCGCATCCAGACGACGCTCTGTCAACATGAGATCGAGTGTACGTTGAATAAATGGAATTGCGGCAACAGCTATCACTCCCGCTAGCAACAAAGGCGGAACAAGTAGGAATTGTTGGGCTAGGAGTGCTAGTCCTAAACTAAAGACAGGCATCCCTACTCTCTCTAACATCCACTCGAGTTCTGGTTTAAATTCTGTTTGAGTCCGGACAATTTCCGACGAAGTTTCGGCGATCGCCGCCTGCTGAATAATCGTCAGTAGGCTTTCTTTAACTCTAGTGCTAGAAACAAGGTTTTCTTGATAGTGGATGATGAGTGATTCTGCTGCTGGATTAATGCGAACACTAATGATGAAGTCGAAAGACTCAATTAACCAAATAAGTTGGTTGGTATACTCTACATCTTTAGATAATCGAGGAATTTTAACCCGGAAGCGACCGTTAGTAGTATGGATGATTTGGTAATCTATTTCTCCAACATGCTTCTCTAAAGAAAGAGATTCTGTTTCCGCAGCTAATTTCATATTGTTCTACTCTTTATATCAATTGGGTTTAAAAAAATAATTTCCAGAAATTGACAAACATCTTGACAGAAGTAGCCTTGTGTTGCAACTATCTTAGGAGTCATTGCTCTGTGAGAGAGTATAAAATTATCGATTAAATATATAAGTTTTGCTGAATTTCAGCAATTGCTGTTTAGTAGCCCAGCAAAACTATGATTATTTCATCTCATTTGTATCTCAAGAGAGATATCAGTATTACAAATATCTACCAATGAGGGTATATTTTTTTTTCATGATTTAGATTTAGATAGTTTATTAGGAGAAAGGCTGAAAATATCAAAATACTTCAATCAAGCTAATGCAAGAAGACAGCTATGGGGTTGGTACAGAAAGAATATTGATTGTAAATGAGGCTTTTTAAGCTTTTTCAGCTAAATATTTATTTTTGCTCTGCTGTATTAGTTGCAAGATAATCTTTGTTGGCTTTGAGAGCATTAAATACTTGCCCAATGGGGAGGTTTGCCATTTAAACTTAACCTAGATATTAAATTGACACACTTCTGGCGTTAAGTTCTATTTTTAACTTTTTCTTAATTTTTTAAGTCAGTCTTACTGAACCGTACAATGTGATCGCGTCTATTCTTACCAATGCAATTCTAGCGTCATCAACTAGCAAACTCGTAATCTAAATTGCACTGTATGTGTAGCAACCAACTACTTAATGGCAGTGTTTTACATCAAAATACCCATATAATAACTTATAATAATAATCAACAAAGGTTTATCGAATTATGTATTTAGTGGTTGGAGGTGTATACCATTGAAATTCCGATTGAACATATAGTAAAGATTTCAAAAAATATGCTAAACAAGGTTAAACACTTCATAAAACACATAATAATGTCTTTTCAATTTCCGACTATCACATTTCAATTAAATCTTGGATTAATAGAGAAAGAATGCTATGTCCTTCGTTGACATTAATCGTGTCAATATTCTCCCAAACAGGCGTCCTCTCAATGACCAAAAAGTCGCTGAGCTGATGGATTCCATTAAAGCTAATGGACTGTTAAATCCTATTACTTTAGACCAAAACCTCAATCTTGTGGCAGGCTTGCACCGTCTTACCGCTTGTAAGCTGATTGGATTTAAAGAAATTGAGTGTCATATAATTACTTGCGAAGACAAAGACCATGCTCGTTTAGCAGAAATTGATGAAAACTTAATTCGTAGCGAATTGGATGCTCTAGAACGATCTGAATTATGGTTGGAACGCGATCGGATTTTAGAACGGATGGGACTGAGGGCAAAGGTAGGGGACAACCAATTTACTCAAAGAGGTGGTGAAATACTTTCACCACCGCCGAAAACAACATTGGAGTTGGCACAAGAAATAGGCTATACAGAGCGAACTTTACAATATGGTAAACAAATTGCTAAAAACATTGTTCCAGAAGTTAAAGAAATGATTAAAGGAACGCCAATTGCTAAAAGTACCTCAGCATTACTGAAAGTAGCTAGGGCAGGTAGTAAAGAACGACAAGAGGCAGAACAAGCAGAAATAGCAGCCCAAGAAGCTAAAGCACAACAAAAAACAGCCGAGCTAGAAAAGCAAAAAAAGCTAGCAGCACAGGCAAGAGAGAAACAAAAACAACTTCAGTTAATTGCTGTGCAAAATGCGATCGCCCAAAAGGAAGCCAAAGAGTCTAGCAAGTCAACTCAACGTGTATCAAAAAATATTAAGACTGATGAAATTCAGATACAAACTGACGAAGTTTGGATTCTAGACCGACACATGATTTATTGCGGCGATACCACCGATGAAGATTTTATTCAACTCTTACCATCTAATGCTGCATTGGCGATCGCCCCTCCCAGTTGTTCTTGGAAGCATGACTATTTAATCAACGAAGCTCATGTTGTAGCTGTGATGTGTCGTGAGGGATCGATCTACAATCTTTGCAAATGCAGTCAAATGCCCTTTAGATTTGAATTAGTTATAGGAAATATATACACTGCTATTTTCTCCCAAGAACCTTTGCTCAAACCAAATCATCATCCTGACATTGAGGGTATTGAAGGCATCGTTTCTTACTTGATTAGCTTTTTTACCAAACCAGGTAGTTTCGTAATTATCCCTTCTATAGGACATGGTGAAGCACTAATTGCTTGTGAACGTTTAAGACGAATTTGTTTTGCTGGAGACGAAGATCCCAAGCGAGTCAAAGAGGCAATTCTTCGTTGTCAACGATGGACAGGAAAACAAGCGACGAGAGCCTGATAACAAGTTGCATTTAAAGATGTTAGTCGGCCAACAGACAAGAAAGACAAGGGAGAAAAGTTACACTATATGAGAGCTACTTCGTGTTAACGTGAATTCGATAGATTTCATTTGCCTAATATAGAGTTTTCAAATAAAGTGAGTTTGACGGAACCTCACCCCAAACCCCTCTCCGAGGCGGAGAGGGGCTTAAATATTCGGAACTATCAACAAAAAATTAGGCTTTTAAAGCCTTTCTCCTTGTAGGCTTAAGTGTACACACAAGTCCCAAAACCTTGTCCACATTGGCTTGATTCTGTTAGGGTGTGTTATGGACAGAACGTCCTAACGCACCAAAAATCACTCCTTGATGCGTTAGCCTACGGCATAACACATCCTAAAAGCTACAAAACTGAATTTCTCAGTGGTCAGTTATTGCTCACTGATAACTGATCACTGATAACTGAAAAAAGGAATGGAGTGTAAAGGTGCAGGTGGTATATAACCGTAGCCAGTTGTCTGCAAGGTTTTGGTTAGTAAGTACTAACCAATAACAAACAACATGGATTTACACCTTTACATCCCCGATATTGTAAAACGCTGATTCTGTTATGGATGGTAGTAGAGCAATCCTCATCAAGCTGTAAACCTCTTGTAAAGGTAGCCTAGAGCATATGCAAATTTGACATTTGCATCCCCTTACAAAGTCCGGCTTGGTTTCTAACTTTGTAATGGATGTAATGTCTTGCACTTCTGCTAGCTCCTCTCAAAAAGTTTTCAGAATGCAAACAAGATTGCTATACACATTTTAGACTCGTTTCTATCATAGGCGTTGCTGAATGAAGGGATGAATAGATTTATATAGGTACAGTTTGATACTTCAAATAATGAAGTAATAATTTAATTGAGTACCTCAGCATTTCTTCTGATTTGGAATAGCATAAGGTCTTT
>Ga0073934_10012085_pt1 | contig 10259 bp, 7 predicted proteins | sample LarsenN4metaG_FD_76834 | JGI IMG/M metagenome (GOLD analysis project Ga0073934, IMG submission 76834) | Hot spring sediment bacterial and archeal communities from British Columbia, Canada, to study Microbial Dark Matter (Phase II) - Larsen... ... | reverse complement strand
TAGTGGCAACCCAACGGCGCCAGCGTGTCCAAGGGATGCACGTGCGCGGCGGCCGCGTTTGCAAAGTCCGTCAGCCATTCCGGGGGAGCCGGCATTTTGATGAACCATTGTTCGGCGACCGATCGCGAGATCGTCCGCAGTGAAGGGCCGACAACGCGCGCACTCCTGATGAGCCCACCTACCCTCGTCGCCGAGGCCCGCGAATCACTCCGAACAGGCTGATCGAGACTGGCCGCTCTCTCTCGGTGTTCCTGCTCCCGACACTCGCAAAAGCAATTCCGGTGCCGCTCGCGGCATTCCCCGTTCTGGAGGAGAAACCCTACAGAACGGGATGGCGGCGAGTTTCCCCACCTGTGCGTCGGGATCCGACCGCTTCAAGCGATGGATGTAAGTTCATTGCCGCTCGACATCTGCGCCGGTCTGAGCCTGCCCGTTCCGTATCGTCTTTTTTGGCAACAGACAATGCGTTGCGGCATCTTCCAGTGAACTGACAGCGCGCCGGACAATCCGGCGTCGTCGCCGCAGCCGTTGCAGTTGCGCAAATCGGTTTGTTTCCCGCGTCGAACGCGCTTGACGATTTCGCGGACGAAATGTTTCCAGAACGAGGCGCGCCCGCACAATGCGTGGAACACACACAACTGGCCCGGCCGCTGCGACGAGGCTCACCAGCCAGAAGCCTGGCTTTCGGAAAGCCAGGCTTCTTACTCGAAGGGAGGCTTACTTGGAGAGCAACTGGTCGATCATCTTGATCGCCGCGGGGCCCACCAGCACCACGAAGATACCGGGAAAAATGAACAGCACCAGCGGGAAGAGCATCTGCACCGCGGTCTTCTGGGCCTTCTCCTCGGCGATTTGTCGGCGTTTGACGCGCATGGCATCCGACTGCACGCGGAGGGCCTGGGCGATCGACGACCCGAACTTGTCGGCCTGGATGAGGATCGCCACCAGCGCTTTTACATCATCGACACCCGTGCGGACGCCCCAGTCGTGCAGCACTTCCCGCCGCGGTCGGCCCATTTGCAGCTGCATCAGGCACAGGTTCATCTCGCCCGCAATCACCGGGTGTGTGTCTCCCATTTCCTCGACCACGCGGCGCATGGCGGCATCGAGGCCCAGCCCGGCCTCCACGCACACCACCAATAGATCGAGCGCGTCGGGAAGCGAGAGGAAGATTTTCTCCTGCCGGCACGACTTCAGATAGCGTAGCACCAGCTCCGGCAGATAGAAGCCCGCCCCGGCCGACAGGCCAATGGTGGTGTAGCCGTTCTTCGTCATACCGTACACGAGCAGCCCGATGCCGCCGCCGAGCAAGGCGCCGAGCAGCAGTCCGACGAACTTGATGGCCAGGTACAACTGCGGCGCGAGGGGGTTGTGAAAGCCGGCGTTGGCCAGGCGAATCTTGAGCTCGTTTTGCTCGAGCTCCGTTTTCGGTTCGAGTGCTTTGGACAAAGCCGGGGCGGCGCGCTCGAGGAGATTGGACATCCCCTCCTTTTTCTGGCGGTTCTTGTCGCGCGCCAGCGGGTTTTTGAGCTCTTCCAGCCGTTCTGCGGCGCGGGAGTCCTTCGCACCGAACAGGCTCATCAGCGCCCACACGCCGACCATCACGCCGACAAAGATGGCAACGGGGACGAGTTGGGTGATGTCCATGAGCGGGCCTTACGAAGCCGCGGGGTTGCACCCCCGCGGGAAATGTCGGACGAGGTCGCCACTTCCGATCATGCCCACGGAGTGCAACCCGTGGGTCTCGTCGCCACCCACTCTTACACCTTAATGTCAATAATCTTCTTGATCACGATCGCCCCCAGGATCTGCATCACAATCCCCGCGGCGACCATCTTCTTGCCCAACTCGGTCGTAAACAGCAGCATCACGTAATCCGGGTTGAGGTAGTATACGGCGAAGAAAATGGCGATGGGCAGCGCCATCAGCACCACGCCGGACAGCCGGCCTTCGCCGGTCAGCGCCTGCACCGTACCGAGAATCTTGAACCGCTCGCGGACGACGTGGCCGATCTTGTCCAGGATCTCGGCGAGATCGCCGCCGGTCTGCCGCTGGATCGCCACCGCCGTCACGAAGAACTTCAGGTCCAGGTTGGGCATCCGCTTGAGCATGCCCTTAAGCGCCTGCTCGATGGGCACGCCCAGGTTTTGTTGCTCGTAGGCCAGGTTGAACTCGTAGGCGATGGGGACCGGCATTTCTTCCGAGACCACGTAGAGGCCGGAGTTCAGGCTGTGCCCCGACCGCAGGGCGCGGGCGATGAGTTCCAGCGCATCGGGCAATTGCTTGGCGAACTTTGCGAATCGTCCCCGCCGTCGCCACCACAGCCAGCCGAGCGGCCCGAACGCCAACAGCAGTGCGAACACCGGATACAGCGGCGCCGGGGCGCGGGCGATGGCGGCCCCCGCGGCGCCCAGCACCGCACAGCCGGCGCTGATCATCACGAATTTCTCGAAGCTGATCGGCGAATCGGCCTGCTCGAAGAACAGGCTCCACGAGCCGAGGTATTCCGAAAACTTCCCGAACAACCCCTGCATGGCGCCCTGGCTCAGGCGCATCATGTCTTCCTTCATGATCCCTTTGTTGGCCTCGGGATCGGCGGACTTCATGCCGGCCAGAACCTCCAGCCGGTCTTCCGCCCGCGTGGCCTGCAAGTTCTGCACTAGCGACCAGATCGCCGCCGCCAGCGCCGCCGAGCCCACGAAGGCGGCGATCGAAATCAGAAGGATGGGGTCGAAGGGCATGATGGTTCCAATAGTTGGTAGGTCGTGGGTGATAGGTGGTAGGCAGATAGAAAGCATTTCTTCTCTGCCTACCACCTATCACCCACCGCCTACCACCTTCTTCCTATCCCAGCTTGCGGTGCGCGAACAGGTTGCTGGGCAGTTTCACGCCGGCGGCTTCCAGGCGGGGCATGAACGCCGGCCGCACGCCGGTGGCCTCGAAATGCCCGAACGCCTTGCCGTTCTCGTCGATGCCGTCCTGCACGAAGCGGAAAATGTCCTGCATCACGATGGTGTCCTGCTCCATGTTCAGCACCTCGGTGACGTAGGTCATCTTTCGCGGCCCGCCCTGCAGCCGCTGCACCTGAATGATGAGATCCACGGCCGCCGCAAACTGCTGCCGCAGCGCCTTCATGGGAATGTCGTAGCCGCCCATGGAGATCATGGTTTCGAGGCGCGACACCGCGTCGCGCGGCGTGTTGGCGTGGATGGTGGTCATCGAGCCTTCGTGACCGGTGTTCATGGCCTGCAGCATGTCGATGGCTTCCGAGCCGCGGCATTCGCCGATGATCACGCGGTCGGGCCGCATGCGCAGGGCGTTCTTCACCAGGTCGGTGGCGGTCACGCGGCCTTTGCCTTCGATGTTCGCCGGCCGCGTCTCCAGCCGCAGCACGTGCTCCTGTTGGAGCTGCAGTTCGGCGGCGTCTTCGATGGTGATGATGCGGTGGTCGTTCTGAATGAAGCTGGACAGCGTATTGAGCAGCGTCGTTTTGCCGGAGCCGGTGCCGCCCGAAATGATGATGTTCAGCCGGGCCTTGATCGCCCCTTCCAGCAGGAGCGCGATTTCCGGCGTGAAGGCGCCGAACTTCAGCAGGTCTTCCAGGCCGAGCGGCTTGGAGCCGAAGCGGCGAATGGTGAGGGACGGACCGTCGAGCGCGAGCGGCGGAATGATGGCATTCAAGCGGCTGCCGTCGGGCAACCGGGCGTCGACCATAGGCGAGGTTTCGTCCACGCGGCGGCCGACGCGGGACACGATGCGATCGAGAATCTGCAGCAGGTGCTGGTTGTCGCGGAACGAAACTTCGTGCTTGATGACCCGGCCGCCCTTTTCGACGAAGACGTTCTTGGGGCCGTTGATCATGATGTCCGCGATGCCCGGTTCCTTGAGCAGAATTTCCAGCGGTCCAAAGCCGAACGTCTCGTCGAGCACTTCTTCGATCAGCCGCTCCCGTTCGGACCGATTCAAGAGCGGGTTCTCGGTGTCGCACAGGTGCTCGACGACCAGGCGAATTTCGCGGCGAAGAGTGTCCCCTTCGAGATCGCCGAGGCGCGACAGGTCGAGCTTTTCGACCAGCTTGCCGTGAATCAGGCGCTTGAGCGATTCGAAGTCCTGCTCGGACGACGGACCTCGCGGGGGACGGGCGGGGGCGTAACTTGGTGCGGCCATGCGTGCTTCACACTCCAAAACGATGAGCCACGAATCGTCCAGCGAAGTGCCGGCGCGATCGGCGCAGCCGGCCTTCCCGAAGGAAATGTAGCTCACGAATCGGCGTGTGGCGGAAGGGCAACGCGAAGCCGCTTGCGGTTAGCCGATCGCCGATATCGCCGCGGGCTGATCGCCCGCTAACCGCAAGCGGTTGACGTGCGCGTTGATACAATCGACGCAATCGTCACAATAAATCGCTCGCCAATTCGGCCAGCGGGCTGCGTTCGCCCTTTTCGAGTGTGATGTGGGCATAGATCGGCTGGCCCACCATGCGGTTGATGAGGTAGCTCAACCCGTTCGACAGCGAATCCAGATACGGATGGTCGATCTGTTGGATGTCGCCGGTGAACACCACCTTCGTCCCCTCCCCCGCGCGGGTGATGATCGTCTTCACCTCGTGCGGAGTGAGGTTCTGCGCCTCATCCACGATGAAGAACGTCCGCTGCAGGCTGCGGCCGCGGATGTACGGCAGCGGGGCGATCTCCAGCTGGTGTTGCTCCAGCCAGTCCTGGATGCCGGCGGCCGGGTCGCCGTCGCCGTGATGGTGCTTGATGACCCCCAGGTTGTCGTACAGCGGCTGCATGTACGGGTCGAGCTTCGCGGAGATGTCGCCCGGCAGGAAACCAAGGTCGCGATTGCTCAAAGGCACCACCGGCCGCGCAAGGAGAATCTGCCGATAGCGGCCGCGGCATTCGAGCGCCGCCGCGAGCGCGAGCAGGGTCTTTCCCGATCCGGCCTTGCCGACGAGCGTGACCAGCTTGAGGTCGTCGTCCTGCAGGGCGCGGAGCGCCAGCATCTGCTCGGCATTGCGGGGAAAGATGCCGTAGGCGGGCAGCTTCTCGACGCGGGCAAACGTGCGGTCGCCGGCACGGTACGTCGCCATCACCGAGCGCGAGCCGTTGCGGAGTATGAAGTTCTCGTTCGGCCGCGGAGCGTCGATGAACGCCAGCTCGCTGGCGTCCACGCGGCCGCCGTCGCGATAGAAGGCATCGACCACCGTGCTGGGGATGTGCTCGAACAGCCGTTTGCCGGTGTACAGCTTGTCGACCGTGGCGATCTTGTCGTGCTGGTAGTCCTGCGCCGGCAAGCCGAGCGACTTGGCCTTCAACCGCAGGTTGGTGTCCTTGGAGACGAGGATCACCGGTCGATGCGGCTCGCGCTCCTGCAGGGTGAGGGCGACGTCGAGAATGCGGTGGTCGGGACTGTCCTGAAAAAACGCGTCGTTCACCTGACGCGTGAACGAGCGCGACAGCACCACGCGAATGCGGCCCAACTCCGGCCCAAGCGGCGCGCCTTCCGGCGAAAGGACGTCTCCGGTGAGGCCGTCCAACTCGCGCAGGAACGCTCGCGCCTGGAAGTGGACGTCTTCGTTCCCCTTCTTGAAGCGATCCAGCTCTTCGAGGACCGTGATGGGGATGGCCAGATCGTTGTCTTCAAACTTGCGGAGGCACCCGGCGTCGTGGAGGATGACGTTCGTGTCCAGCACGAACAGTTTGGCATCGCTCCGCGCCTGGGTCATCGAACCCTCCCTGGTGTTCGGCGGCCATCGTGGGCCAGGTACACGCACCTTACCCCGTTCGGCGGAAACCGGTCAAGGGCGACATTCGATGTGCGGTCCCGCCGAAGAAGGGAGTGCACGACACGCTTTGCGCCAGAAGAGTCGAGGAGTGGCTCGACCATTCCGATGGTCGGGCGGCGCAGCCGCAGGAGGTCTGTCTTCACGCGTGGAATTGAAGTGGGACGCGGCTGACAGGCTGCGTGCGGCAAGACAGGCCTCTTGTCGCTGCGCGATCCAGCCATCGGAATGGCTGGACCACCCCGGACCGAATCGAATTCGCAATGTCTGTCGTGCACTCGGTCCCGCCAACGAATTCACGTGAATTTCACGTTGGGAGGACCACTCCTTCAATGTCCGTTCGCGAGAACGGCCTGGAGAACGACGACGGCCGCGTTCAATCGGCCACGGCGAGCGTCATCAGCGGGGCGCGCACCGCCGGGGCTGCCTGCAGCTCGCGTTCCGCGGCGGCGAGTTGCCCCGCCGTTGTGCGGTGGGTCATGATGATCAGCGGCACGGTGGTCGTCGGTTCGCCTGCTTCGACTTCCGGTGCTTCGGGCTGGATCACCGACGCCAGGCTGATGCGGTGCTGCCCCAGGATGTGCGTCAGATCCGCCATCACGTGCGGCCGGTCTTCCACCAGCAGCCGCAAGTAAAAGCGGCTCGACACGGCGTGCTCGGGCATCACGGGCACCGCGGGCGTGTCGTTCCACAAGTCCAAGCGCGGAAACGTAAGCTGGGCGCGGCCGATGGCGAGGTCGATGATGTCCGCCGTCACGGCCGACGCCGTGGGCATTTGCCCCGCCCCGCGACCGGAGTACCACACCGTGCCCACCACGTCGCCGTCCAGCAGGATCGCGTTGTACGGCCCGTGAATCTGCGCCAGCGGCTGGTCCTGACGGATCAACGTCGGTCGCACGCTCATGGCTAACAGGCCTGGCGCTTCTTCTTGGCCTGAAGAAGACCCCCTCACCCTGACCCTCTCCTCCGCGGAGGGGGGAGAGGGGACCGGAGGAATGAGCCGCGCGGACGCCAGCAGCTTGATCGTGTAGCCCAGTTCCGTCGCGTACTTGATGTCGGCCTGCTCGATGCGGTCGATGCCCGAGACGTGGAAGGAATTGGTTGTCGCCCGCCGACCGAACGCAAGTTGCGCGAGCAGCCCCAACTTTTGTGCCGCATCGGTGCCGTTCACATCCAGCGACGGATCGGCCTCCGCGTAGCCCAGCTCCTGGGCCTGCCGCAATGCCGCCGCATACGACTGCTGCCGCAGCAGCATTTCCGTGAGGATGTAGTTGCTCGTGCCGTTGAGGATGGCCTGGATGCCGACAATCTGGTTGGCGGCCATCGCCTGACCGACGGCGGCGATGATCGGAATGCCCCCGGCGACCGCGGCCTCAAACGCGATGGTGCGGCCGAGTTCCCGCGCGCGGGCGAACAGCTCGTCTCCGCATTCGCACAACAGCGCCTTGTTGGCAGTGACGACGTCCTTGCCGGCATCGAGGAGCGAGAGCACGACCTCGCGCGGCGGGTGGATGCCGCCCATCAACTCGACAGCGACTTCGATCTCCGGATCGCGAATGACCGACTGCAGGTCGTCGGTGACGACACCCACAGGCAGGATGACGTCGCGCGGCCGATGCACGTCGCGCACCACGACGCGCCGCAATTGGATGGCCCGTCCCGCCCGGCGCGTCATGCGCTCCGATTGTTCGAGCAGAATCCGCGCCACGCCCGTGCCGACGTTGCCCAGGCCAATCAACGCGATGTTCAAAGGTTTCGACATTGCGGTACAAAACTCCGGTCCCCTCTCCCCCGTCTGCGGGGGTGAGGGTGAGGGTGAGGGGGCAAACGTGTTAGCAACGCTCAAATTGTTATTTGATCCGGCGGAACCATTCTTGAAACACACCGGCCGGAACCCAATACCAGTCCTCTCCCTCGAAATGAATCTGCGTCAGCTTCTGCTCTCCGGTCCAGTCCCGTGCGCGAATGACCACGCTGTCGTCGTCCCTGGCAACGACGTCGTATTTTTCCACAGAGCGATACCCATCGAGCTCGGCGTAGTACCGAGTTCTTGTCCAGCGAATGATCAGTTTGCCGAAGAGCGATTTCAGGAATCGGATACGTTTGGGAGTTGCCGTTGATGACCATTTCCAATTTCGAAACGTCCGTCGCCGGTCGGACTTCCACGTTCCGATGAGTCGGCGATCGTATTTCGGTGGAGGCTTTGACATGGATTTGGGAGCGTTCGCACAGCCCTCTCACCCTGGCCCTCTCCCTCGCGGACGGGAGAGAGGGGACCGGAGAAAAGAGCGCTTCCGCGAGTTAACCTCATCCTTCCACAACGGTTGTTCCATTGCGGCCCGGCAGGGGAAACCGCATCCTAAACGGGTTTGAAACAACACGGAAGTGCGAACTCCATGAACACAATCAATCGTGTCCGCATCGGCGCGGTGAGTTATCTCAACTCCAAGCCGTTGCTGGAAGATTTGTCTACGCTGCTGCCGGAAGCGGAGATCCGCCTCGATTATCCGAGCTGTCTCGCGGACGACCTGGCCGCTGCGCGGCTGGATGTCGCGCTCATCCCATCGATTGAGTTCTTCCGCGGAGCACACTACGAAATCGTCTCCGACGCCTGCGTGGCCGCGCGCGGGCCGGTGTTGAGCGTGAAGCTGTACAGCCGCGTCGAGCCGGCGGCCATCCGTTCGCTGGCGCTCGACAGCGGATCGCGGACAAGTGCGGCACTGGCGCGAATTCTGCTCGCCGAGCGCTACGGCGTGCAGCCGCGGTTAGAGCCGCTGCCGCTGGGCCAGTCGGTCCGCAACGCCGCCGCCGATGCGGTGCTGATGATCGGCGACCGGGCCATGTTTCCGCCCGACGAGCCGTTCCCCTACACGTGGGATCTCGGCGAAGAATGGTTCACCTGGACCGGGCTGCCGTTCGTGTTCGCGATCTGGGCGGCACGGCCGGGCCTGGCGACCGCCGCGCTCAAGGAGGCATTCTCGGAAGCCCGCGACCGTGGCGAACGCGCGCTGGATGCGATTGCCCGTCGCGAGGCCCCGTTGTTGGGGCTGCCTTTGGCGACTACCGTCCAGTACCTCACGAGGAACCTGCATTACCGCCTTGGCCCGGCCGAACAAAGCGGACTGCACTTGTTTCATGAACTCGCGGTCCGAAACGGCTTGGCGCCGGAATCGACGCGCGAGCGCGTGTCCCCCGACGCCCACGGGTTGCAACCTGTGGGCTTCCTGCAAACACGCGTGCCTATCGGAGAATGACTTGCCATCCGTCGCATCCATCCTCGACAAATCCCTCGCCGGCGAGCGCCTCTCGCCGGAGGAAGGTCTCGCGCTGCTGGAATCGCACGATCTCACGGCGATCGGCGAGGCCGCCGATGCCGTCGCCCGGCGGCTGCATCCGGAACCGTTTCGCACGTACAACATCGACCGCAACATCAACTACAGCAACGTGTGCGCGGCGGTGTGCGACTTCTGTGCGTTCTACCGGCCGCTCAAGCACAGCGAAGCCTACGTGCTGCCGACGGAAACCATTCTCGACAAGATCGCGGAAACCGTCGCACTCGGCGGCGACCAGATCCTGATGCAAGGCGGTTTGCATCCCACGCTTCCATTGGAGTGGTATGAAGACCTGCTGCGTGCAATCAAGCAGGCATTTCCGCAGGTGAACGTGCACGGCTTCAGCCCGCCGGAGATTCACCACTTCACCAAGGTGGCAAAGCTGCCGCTGCGGACCGTGCTGGAACGGCTCAAGGAAGCGGGGTTGGGCAGCCTGCCCGGCGGCGGCGGCGAAATCCTCGTCGACCGCGTCCGCGAACTCATCACTCGCGGCAAAGTGCTCACCGACGACTGGCTCAATGTGCACCGCGTATGGCACGAGCTGGGCGGCCGGTCCACCTGTACGATGATGTTCGGCCACGTCGAAACGCTCGCCGAGCGCATCGAGCACCTCGAACGCCTTCGGCAACTGCAGGACGAGACCGGCGGCTTCACGGCGTACATCTGCTGGACGTTTCAGCCGCCGGAGCATGCCCCGTGGTTCGACAATCGCCGCGACGGCGTGGACATGTCGCAGATTCCCGAAGCCGGGGCGTTCGAGTATTTGAAGACGCAGGCCGTGTCGCGGCTGTACCTGGACAACATCCCCAACATTCAATCGTCGTGGGTCACGCAGGGAGAAAAGATCGGCGGCCTCGCGCTGCTGTTCGGCGCCAACGACATGGGCAGCCTGATGATCGAGGAGAACGTGGTCGCCCAGGCAGGCACGGTGTACCATCTCACGCTGGAGACCATCCGCCGGCTGATCCGCGAGGCGGGGTACATTCCGCGGCAGCGGAACGTGTTCTATGAGTACATCGACGATCAAAGTGGCCCTCACGCTCCGCGTGAGGGCCGCTGAGAGTCGGCCGGCATACCGGTGCGTGCAGACATCCAGTTTCAGTAGTTCCGATTTCTTGAACTGATCTTCAAAGGAACGCAGGGCT
>Ga0073934_10012084_pt1 | contig 10260 bp, 13 predicted proteins | sample LarsenN4metaG_FD_76834 | JGI IMG/M metagenome (GOLD analysis project Ga0073934, IMG submission 76834) | Hot spring sediment bacterial and archeal communities from British Columbia, Canada, to study Microbial Dark Matter (Phase II) - Larsen... ... | reverse complement strand
TGAGCGGACGCGCTGAAAAAGACGCTCGCAAGAAGGCTCTGATTCAGAAGGAGCGCGACGCTGAGAAACGCAACGCCGCCCCGGGCGGCGCAAGGAGGCCGTCGTGAGAATCACTCTGGCCTTGATTGGACTGTTGGCCGCCGCACTGCCATTGGCGGCCCAGAGTAATAACAGCTACTTGATTCGCGGCGCAACCGTGTACCCGGTATCCGGACCCAAGGTGGAAAACGCCTCCGTGCTCATCTTGGACGGCAAGATCGCCGATATTGGCGATGCCAAACTCGCGGCTCCCAAGGCGCGTAAAGACGTCAAGGTTGTCGAGGCAAAGGGGCTGCACGTCTATCCGGGGATGATCGACTCGGCCAGCGAAGTCGGCATCGCCGAGATTGGCTCAATCCGCGAAACCAGCGACACCGGAGAGATCGGCACCTTTAACCCGCAGTTACGCCCACTCATCGCGGTCAATCCGGACAGTGAACATATCCCGGTCACCCGCGCTAATGGAATCACCTCGGTCATGGTCCTACCGGCGGCCGCGGGCGGCGGTGGACGTGGAGGCGGCGGAGGCTCCATCATCGCCGGGCAGGTTTCCCTGATCAACCTGAATGGCTGGACTTGGGAAGAAATGGAGGTCAAGCGGGACGCTGCGGTTTATCTGCGCTTCCCGGTGATCGCCGGAGGCGGCGGCGGTCGTGGCTTCGGCGGTGGTGGACGGGGCGCCGGAGCAGGCGGCGGTGGCTTCGCGGAGGCAAGACGCGCCTACGAAGCGCAGGTTCGTACCATTCATACGTTCTTCGAGGAAGCCCGGCGCTACCAGCGCGCCAAGAAGGCTGGCGATCCGTCGCTCAAAACGGACCTGAAACTAGAGGCTATGCTGCCCGTCCTGGAAGGTCAGCGCCCGGTAATGATGGTGGTCACGCGCGAGCGGGAAATCCGCGACGCCATCGAATTTGCCGACAAAGAAAAGATCAAGATCGTTCTGGCCGGTGTCCGCCGTCCAGGTAAAGCGCTCGAGTTGATTAAATCCAAGAATATCCCGGTGATTCTGGGCTCCACTCTCGCGTTGCCTCTGGAAGAAGACGATCCGTATGACTCGGCGTTTACTCTTCCCGGCGAATTGCACAAAGCGGGCGTCAAATTCGCTTTTGCGTCATTCGATAATCAGTTCGCCCGGAACCTGCCCTATGAAGCTGCCCAGGCAGCAGCGTTTGGACTGCCCTACGAAGAGGCTTTAAAGTCGATAACTCTGAATGCTGCCGAGATTTGGGGTGTGGGCGATCAATATGGCTCTATTGACAAGGGTAAGTATGCGAATCTGATGGTTACCGACGGCGATCCGCTGGAAATCAAGACACAGGTCAAAATGGTGTTTATTAAAGGTCAACAAGTTGATCTTGAATCGAAGCACACAAAGCTGTATAAGCGCTATCTGGCGCGCCCGTAGCGACGCCCCTTCCCATAACTCGCCGCGGGGTCAAGCGTCTCCAGTACGCGGAAACGGCGGCCGTAACGCCGCCGTTTTCCGCTTTGGGTTGGACTGAACGAAGTTAATCGATAAAGCCGCGCCAGGTGTTCCCCTGTTCGTCACGGAGAATGATCCCGTACCCGTCCGATATTCCGCTGATAAAGTTCCCATTGGAGTCTCGAAACCGGTAACGAATGATTTCGTCAGCGCCTTTCTCGGCGGTCCCGCGCCACTCGTTGCCGAACTCGTCGCGGAGGCGGATAAAGTCCCCGTCGCCGGAGCCAAATACGGAACGGTTATGTGACGCGAACCGGAAGAATCCGCGTGGCAGGCCTGTTCGCATCCGTCGGCGGCGGTAGATCATGATATAGGGTTATCGGCGGATTTGAGGAACCGAGCCATCGGGCGGTTACCTTAGTACGCCGTCCAGAGACTGGCCAGAAACGAGCAGGGGGCGTCATCTTCGTGAGAGCCGTGATTCAGCGTGTTTCGCAGGCTTGCGTAACTGTCGGCGGTGAAGTCGTGGGTAGCATTGAAGCCGGCCTGGTAGTGTTGCTTGGGGTCGAGCGTGGCGATACAACCGCCGACGCCGACTACCTCGCCGCCAAAATAGTTGGACTGCGTATTTTTCCGGATGAAAGCGGCAAAATGAACTTCAGTGTCACCGACACAGGTGGCGCCGTGTTGGTGGTCTCGCAGTTCACCTTACTTGCTGATACCCGCCGCGGGCGCCGTCCATCGTATGATCGGGCTGCCCCACCTGAGGAAGCTAGGTCGCTGTATGATTATTTTGTTAGAATCTTGGTAAACCAAGGTATCATTGTGAGTACTGGCAGATTCCAGGAGATGATGAGTGTTTCTCTGGTGAATCAAGGTCCAGTGACGTTGATCTGCGAATCCCGGAAGTAAGTGGAAACGGATAGCGTTCAACGGAATTATTCAAGAGCAAGGAGTAATGATGGCAAGAATATCCAAAGCAGCGCAAGCCGATCAGAAGGCGCTATGGGCGGCTGCGCTTGAGGGCTTGGAAATGCAGCGCAGGCGCATTGAAGACCAAATTGCGCAAGTACGGCAGATGCTTGGAGCGCGCGGGCCGGGACGCCCTCCGGCAGCGGCTGTATCAGCCGGCGCGTCCGGCTCGCCGGTCAAGCGCGCCCGGCGCAAGCGCATTCTTAGTCCCGAAGCCCGCAAGAGGATTGCGGCCGCCCAAAAGAAGCGTTGGGCGGAGTTTCGCAAGGCACAGGCCGCAGGCGCGAACGAGTAAACATGGCCGGGGCGGCAACCTTGCCCGCTAGAGCTGTCCGCCCCATCCGAACTGTTCGATAATATCGTCAATCAACCCGTCCGCAATGGCTCGTCCTTCGGTGAAGAAAACTGCGCGCTGAGCAAGCGCCCGCGCGAAGCTCACGTCATGCGTTACCAGCACCTTCGCCTGGGGCAGATTCTTCAACAATTCCACTAGCTTTGCCCTTCCGTGGGGGTCAAGGTGGGTTGTCGGCTCATCCAGCGCCAGTACCTCCGGCTCCATTGCCAGCACGCCCGCCAGCGCTACACGCTGCTGCTCGCCGGCGCTGAGATGAAAGGTGGTGCGCTGCGCCAGTTTCTCCGCTCCCACTCTTGCCAGTGCTTCAAACGCGCGCCGCTCGGCCTCGTCGCCGCTGGCTCCGTGCTGTTTTAACCCAAACGCTACATCATCAATCACACGCGCCAGGAAAAGCTGTTCGCCTGGGTTCTGGAACAGTAAACCAACCCGCCGCCTGATCTCAGCGAGGTTTTCCCGTCGCGGTTCAAGACCGCATAAGCTGAGACTGCCGGAGCCCGACAAAAGCCCGTTCAGGTGCAGCAGGAAGGTAGTTTTCCCGGATCCGTTGGGGCCGAGAAGCGCCACCGCCTCGCCGGCGTGAAGATTGAAATCGACCCCCCGCAAAGCTTCGGCCCCGCCTGGATAGCGGTAAGTCAGCCCTTGCACTCGAATGATGGGTTGCCGGTTCATCTTCCCGAGTTCACGAGTACCGGGATCAGTCCCGCCACGATAGTTGCGGCGCCGATCGCGAGCGCGTCCCTCAAAGTAAACTGAAACCCAGGTAACACCGTGAATTGTGCTGAGAATCCGCGCGCGATCATGGCGCGGTGTATCGTTTCGGCGCGCTGATAGGAACGCCCGAAGAGCACCGCCACCGAACCGGCGGCCACCTGGAAGCTACGGTCGCTTCCGCGCGCGGCCGCCGCAAGGGTCATGCGGCGCGCCTCGTCGCCAATGACAAATAAGTAACGGTAAACGAACAGAACCACAGACAGGACAAGTCCCGGAGCGCGCATCCACTGCAACGCAGCCAGCAAATACTCAAGACGCGTAGTCGCAATCGTGATCACCACGATCAATGCGGAAAGCACGCATTTTGTAAGCAACGTCAGGCCGCCCAGAATCCCGATGTTGAAGGCGGACAAGATGGAAAAGACAATCACAAACGGAAGCACCCAAAATGCCCTTTGAAAGACGCCGAGCGTCGGAATTCGAGCACTGCGGCAGACTGCGATTGCAGGCAGGAGAATTGCCGTCACGAGGATGCACAACCCGGTCCAAGCCACAGGCCTGCTCAATGCAAGCCCGATGAGAAGGACGAGACAGCAGACTACTTTGGCACGGGCATCCAGGGAATGGATGGGGCTATTCTGCCGGCTCCAATCCTCCAGACGAACCTGGGGTGCGAAACTCCCCGGAAACAAACTAGGTACTCCGCAGTCGCGAGATCCAGCGCCCTAAGAGCAGGCAGACTGCATAAGTGATGCTCAGCCCTGCCAGTCCGGCAACGGCTTTCTTGATTCCCTCACCGCCGGCGAACGGAGCCTCATAGTCAGCCATCGGAGAGAAGAAGAGAATCATCGCGCGGGCGTCGAATCCGGCCGTTTGCGACAGATGTTCCAAGCCATCGGGAAGGTTCGAGGCGAAAGTAAAACCCACTCCGGCCAGCACCACAGCGGTACCCAGCAACGCAGCGCGCAACTGGAGCGATCCCGCCGGCCGCGTTTGCAACCAGGCTGGATTCAGACGTCCAATTGCTTTCAAGACCGCCAGAGTGATCAGCGCTTCGAGAATCGCTGTCATTGCGAAGACGGCCACGGCGACGAGTAACGCCTGCTTCGGAAGCGACACTCCGCTGACGGCGAGTTCAAAGATGGCTAATCCAGCGGCCACAAACACGGACAAAAACGATCCCGCGAACAGTGCCGCACGGCTCTGGGACCCCCAAGCCCGCACCGGTAGCCAGGCAGCGGCAACGCCGATCACTGCCATGTTGAGCAGATTAGCGCCGAGGGCTAAGACGCCGCCGTCCTGGAAGATCAGAGCCTGAAGGCCCAGGATCGCGGTCATCACGATTACCGCCGCGCCCGGGCCCAATGTGTACGTCAGTAACGCACTACCAAGCAAGTGACCGCTGGCGCCGGCTGCCACCGGAAAGTTGATCATCTGCGCCGCGAAGACAAACGCCCCCATTACTCCCAGCAGCGGAACCTGGGACTCCTGGATTTGCTTTTCCGTGCGTCGCACCACCCACGCGATGGAAGGGAGGCTCAGTGCCGCACATCCGGCCAGCGCAGGCGGCGATAAAAAACCGTCAGGAATGTGCATGCGAACGATTTCACGGTAACACGGAACGCTTTCGGTCCACTTGCGCCGCTGCGCCTGCGGCGTGCTAACCTGCGCCCATGATCTTGGGAACGGGTGTCGATCTGGCTGAGGTGGACCGGATTCGGGAGGCTGCCGAACGCTACGGGGAGCGCTTCACAAACCGGATCTACACCCCCGGCGAGATTGCCTATGTGCAACGCAAGGCCAACCGCTGGGAACGCTTTGCCGCCCGCTTTGCCGCCAAGGAGGCGGGGATGAAGGCGATCGGAACCGGCTGGCGAGGTGGCATCACATGGCAGGACTTCGAAGTGGTGAACTTGCCCAGCGGAAGACCGACGTTGAAACTCACAGGAGTCGCCGCACAAGTCGCGCAACGGTTGGGCGTGAAAACAATTTCGCTGTCGCTAACTCACACTGCCACGCTTGGCATGGCTTTTGTGATCCTCGAGGGATGATTCGGATTTCGCATCGCCGGAAGGTGGCCGGAGCTGGGCTTCTTCCAGCGCTTTTGCTTCCCCGTAAGTGTGAATCATCCGGTGAATGACGGTCAGGTTTCCGAGCACCGCGATCACCCACAATACGGGCGCCATGCGATCGAACAGTGCTCCGATAATTACCAGAACAATCCGTTCGGGCCGCTCCAGGAATCCGACTTTGCAGCTCGGAATCGTGTTCTCGGCGCGGGCGCGGGCGTAGCTGATCATGACCGATGCAGTCATCACCACCGCCGTCAGCACAACATAGAAATAGCGGTTGATGCGCGCGTAGTACACCAGCAGCCCCATCAGCAGGGCCAAGTCGGAATAGCGGTCCAACACCGAATCGAAGAAACCGCCGAACCGCGTCACGCGGTTGGTCGACCGGGCTACACGCCCGTCCACCATGTCGAACAAGCCGGCGCCGATGATCACCAGGCCGGCGGTGAAAAACTGCCCGGCTCCAAGCAGAGCTGCGGCCCCGATGTTGATCAGCAAGCCGATGAAAGTCAGGACATTGGGGTGTATGCGCGATAGGGCGAGGCCCCGCACAATTAGCGAGATCAGTACATTACAACTGTCGCCAATCGCGCGTGTGATCGTCATTCAGCTATTGCTTCAAACTCCGTCATGAATCGTGGTCAGACTCAAAATCTCCATTTTGCGCGTGCCGCCGGGAATCGGGATTGCTACCTCGTCCCCGACCTGTTTTCCGAGCAGGCCGCGGCCGATAGGCGAACTCGTTGAGATGCGTCCGTTCGCAGCGTCTGCTTCTTCGCTTGTTACCAGTGTATAGCGGATCTCTTCGTCTTTTGTGGAGTCGAACACGACCACGTTGGAGCCCAGCCCGACTCGATCGCGCGGGATCTTCGACATATCGACCATTGAGAGTTCAGCGAGGCGCCGCTTCAACTGAGACAGCCGTGCGTCCACAAAACGTTGCCGCTCTTTGGCAGCATGAAACTCGGCGTTCTCGCGCAGATCCCCGTGCGCCCGGGCTTTCAGGATTTCCTTCGGCAACTCATTGCGGAGTTCGTATTCCAGTGCCGAAATCTCATCCTGGAGCTTTTTCTTCAGATCCTCCATGCCAGATAATTGCTCCCCACTTCGAGCATTATAGCGGACCGGCCCCTGCTTAGTCCCCTTCGTAGACGCAGCCGCTGGTGCATGTCTCCCGAACGACAATCTTCGAGAGCCCAGGCAGGGCTGGAACAAGGCGGGCCCAGATCCAGCGCGCCAGATTCTCGCTGGTTGGATTCTCAAGTCCCTCAATATCATTCAAGTAGCGATGGTCAAGCTGGTCGAAAACGGGCCTGAAAAGAGCTTTGATGTCCGCAAAGTCAACAACCCACCCTAAGTCGGGATCAAGTGGTCCCTTGACGTAGATTCCTACATGAAACGAGTGTCCGTGCAGGCGCGCGCATTTGTGGCCCTCCGGCACGTTCGGCAAGCGATGCGCGGCCTCAATCGAGAACTCCTTGAAAATCTCCATCTTTCACTAGGATAGGCTGTTGCGCGCAATTGGGTCCGCGACACCGGCCTCGGCAAACCCCTTCGCGCGGAGCAGACATGCGTCGCATTGAGAGCACGGGGCGCCTTCCGGCGATGGATCATAGCAGCTTGTGGTCAGGCTGTAGTCGAGCCCAAGCCGCATCCCCTCCCGAATGATCGCGGCTTTCGAAAGTTGGATCAATGGAGTGTGGATACGAAATCGTCCGTGCCCTTCCACCGCAGCCTTGGTCGCCAGATTCGCCATCGCTTCGAACGCGCTGATGTATTCGGGGCGGCAATCCGGATAGCCGCTGTAATCGAGGGCGTTGACCCCGATGAAGATGTCATACGCTCCCAGGACTTCGGCCCAGGCTAGCGCGAACGCGAGGAAGACCGTATTCCGGGCGGGGACGTAAGTGATGGGGATTCCCTTGCTCATTGCCTCGAGTTCCCGGCCCTTCGGAACCGCAATGTCCGCAGTCAACGCCGAGCCGCCAAACATGCCGAGGTCAATTGTGGCGATGCGATGCTCGGCGGCATTGAGAGCCCGTGCGACTCGCTGTGCTGCCTCCAGTTCCACTGCATGCCGCTGCCCGTAACGGAACGAAAGGGCATACGCTTCAAACCTTTGCTCCTTCGCCAGCGCTAACACTGTCGCCGAATCCAGCCCTCCCGAAAGCAGCACCACTGCCTTTTCGCCCATGTCTTCCAGCATACGAATACGGGAGAGCGGGTTTCTCTAGCTGCTACTGGCGTTTTGGCATGCATTGGTTTGAGTAGGGTTTGAGTAGTTGAGTAGGTCAGCCTGACTGAAGCTGTTGGCGGATTCCGCGAAAGTGAGAGAGCCGACTGCCACCTTCGCGGTTGATGAGTAGTTGAGTAGTTAGTTGAGGTAGTTGAGGGGTAATTATTTGAGTAGGTCAGCCTGACTGAAGCTGTTGGCGGATTCTGCGAAAGTGACAGAGCCGACTGCCACCTTCGCGATTTCCCAGGTTACGGGCACGCTTCGCAGGCAGTCAAAGCCTTGAAGTGACAGATCTAGCGCGAGCTCCAAGCAAGTTTGACCGCAACGGCCTGCGAGGTGACTCTGCCAAGTCCCACTTGCCGGCGCCTCGCGCAGAAGCCCGAAGTGCGCACGTTTACATGGGGATGCGGGAAATTGATCCAATTCGGAATCGTAAAAGTAGCGAAAGTGCCAGAGCTGTCTGCCACTTTGGAGGATTTCGCCAACGGCTCAAGCCAGTCTGACCCGTTCACCCGTTCACGCCCCTTGTTCACGGTTCCGACCCGTTCACGGTTCCGTTCACGGTTTCACCCGTTCACGGTTCACGACCGTTCACGAACCGTTCACGAGAACCGTTCACGAAGGCCCGTCCCGCACGCGGATGCGGCGCGCAGGGCGAGCACATCGCCCCCGCCGCCCCAGTACCCTCCGCGCTTGCGTCCTCGGTGCCGGATGCGAATATAATCGGAGAACTTCAGAACGAGACTCAGGCGCGCGATGTGGCCGTAGTCGCAGCCTGACCGCAACGGGGAGGAAGAAGTTCAAGTGACTGCCGGTGTTTCCGCGGCAGTGGCTGCTGCGCGTTCTATTGCGATGTTCGATCTGCGCCCGGTGGTCGATCGTGCGCGCGCGGACGTGCAACGCAACCTGGCTCAGATGGAGGCCGCGGGACAATACATCCTTGGCCCGCAGGTGGCGGCCTTCGAAGCCGAGTTTGCCCATGCCATGGGAGCAGTTCACTCCGTGGGAGTGGGGACGGGCACTGCCGCCATCGAGTTGTGCCTGCGCGCGGCTGGAATCGTCCGCCCCGATCAGGACGTGATCGTTCCCGCGCTGACATCTCTGTTCACCGCGCAGGCGGTCCTTTCGGCCGGAGCCTCGCTTGCGCTGGCCGACGTGAATCCCTCGACGTTGCTGTTGGATGCCGCCTCGCTCGAACAGGCCTGGACTCCGCGTACCGCCGCGGTCATCGCGGTGCACCTGTATGGTCAGCCTTGCGACCTCGAGGCCATCAGTGCGTTGTGCCGCGCGCGCGGGGCGGTACTGATTCAAGACGCATGTCAGGCCCATGGCGCCCGGTGCAACGGACGCGCTTTGACGGATTACTCTCCATTTGTTGCTTACAGCTTTTACCCGACCAAGAACCTCGGATGCCTGGGCGATGGGGGAGCGGTTGTCACCGGTGATGCACGCATCGCCAGCCGCCTGCGCAAACTCCGGGATGGCGGAAGAGCCGGAGATCAGGTGGCCCGGGCGCCCGGAATCAATTCCCGTCTTGATGAAATGCACGCCTGCTACCTGCGCGCCTTTCTTCCGCACTTAGATTATTGGACCCACTGGCGGCAGCAGACCGCCGCCTGCTACGACGAGTATTTGAAGGGTATTCCGGACATTGCTCCCGTCAGTACCGGCGCTGAGTCGGTGCGCCATCTGTATGTCGCGCGCTCAACCCGTCGCGACGAGATCCGCACCAGGCTCAAGGAGCTGGGAGTTCAGACCGGCATTCACTATCCCGTTCCGCTTCACCTGCAGCCGGCATTCCGCAAGCGTGCGCGTGTTGGCGTTTCCCTGTGGAACTCCGAACAGGCTTGCCGCGAGATTCTGTCGTTGCCATTGGGTCCCCATATCTCGGTGGATGAAGTGCGAATGATCTGTGCGGCGCTAACGCTAATCCATGGCCGACTGTTCAGGAGATCTCCGGGTGAAGGAAACACTGCTGCAATATCGCGATAAACGCGTTGTGATCACGGGCGGTCTCGGCTTCCTCGGCAGCAACCTGGCTTGGGCGCTGCTCGAGTCGGGAGCGCACCTCACGTTGATCGACAACCTGACCCCGGGCTGCGGGGGCAGTCTGCGGAATTTTGAGAGCGGGTTGCCAGGCGCCGAGATCGTTTTGGCGGGCATTGGCGATCGCGCGAGCCTGCGCGATGTCCTGCCGGGTACGGATGTGATCTTCAATCTCGCGGGCGAGATCTCACACATACACAGCATGCTCTACCCGGAACGGGATCTCGAGATCAACGCAACGTCTCAGCTCCGCTTCCTCGAGTTATGCTCGGAGTTCTGCCGCGGCGTGCGTGTCGTCTACGCCGGCACCCGCCAGGTGTACGGAGCGCCGCGCTACCTGCCGGTTGACGAATACCACCCCATCCAGCCTGTCGATTATAACGGCGTTCACAAGAACGCAGCGGCC
>Ga0073934_10012083_pt1 | contig 10261 bp, 11 predicted proteins | sample LarsenN4metaG_FD_76834 | JGI IMG/M metagenome (GOLD analysis project Ga0073934, IMG submission 76834) | Hot spring sediment bacterial and archeal communities from British Columbia, Canada, to study Microbial Dark Matter (Phase II) - Larsen... ... | reverse complement strand
GCCGGCGCCGCCCTCGACTACCTGGACGTGATCAAGCGGGCGCTGCCCACCGAGGAAGAACTGCTCGTCTCCAACCAGCCCTAACAGGCGGCGAGGCCCGGGCGTCACCTCTCAAATCTCCCCGCACGGCGTCGCCAGGGCGGCCCGAGACGGCCGCGATGGAGGCTTCCGGGCGGCGGCTGGCTCGTTCCCCGTTTCGACGCCATCCGCCGGGCCGACCGCGGCTACGAGGGCCGCGCCGGGGCGTTGGTCTTCAGATAGAAGGTCATGCTCTGCAGCGCCAGCACGGGGTCGATGTTCTTGACCTCCACGCCGGCGGGCACCGGCACCGACGTCGGCGCGTAGTTGAGGATCGCGCGCACGCCGCCCTGGACGAGCGCGTCGATGATCTCGCCGGCGGCGTGCGCCGGTACTGCCACGATGCCGATGTCCACCTGGCGGCTCTTCAGGTAACCCTCGAGCTCATCCGTCGAACGCACCACCACGCCGCCGAGCTTCTTGCCGACCACTTTGGCGTCGTTATCGAAGGCGTCGACGATGATGAAGCCTTGGGGCTGGAAGCCGTCATAGGTCAAGATCGCTTGGCCCAGATGGCCGACGCCGACCAGGATCATCGACCATTGCCGGTCCAGCCCGAGGATCTGGCGCAGCTCTTGAGCCAGCCTGAGCACGTTGTAGCCGCGTCCCTGCTTGCCGAAGCGGCCGAAGTAGCTGAGGTCCTTCCGGATTTGCGCGGGCGTAAACCGGAAGTCTATCGATGACAACGGCGGGAATTTCGATGGGCAAAATGGCACCCTAGTAATTGCGTATTTGGTCACAACTTTAGTTAGCCCTCACCCTAAGGTCAACGTTTCGCAGGTTCGTTCTATTCCCGGGGAGCGACCGTTCCGTACTCGGGAAACGAGCGCCCGGACCTGCCCCTCCTCGCGCCGTCGCCGCTCCGCGGGACCTTCGCGCCGCCAGTTGCGGAACGTCGCGGCTCACGGCTTCCAGGCGGCGCCGGGCTCCAGGACGGCATGGTAGCCATCCAGCACCAGGCCGCCCAGGAAGAACAGCGAGGCCGTATCCAGCACGGCGATCGCCTGGCAGGCGGCCTGACACGGCCGGCCCCGCTCCCGAGCGGCGGCCATGCCGGGCTCATCGTAGAGCAGGTGCAGGTAGCGGCCATCGAAGCTCAGGGCCCGCGCCGCTGCGGTTCCTTCTTCGGCATGGTGGGCCGCTGAGGGTGCCAGGGCACCCGGGGCCGGCTCTCTCTCGCGAATGGCGGCGGCTATTCCTGGGGAGCCGGTCGGCTAGCGGCCCTCCGCCGCGGGCCCGAAGTCCAGCTCCGGGAGCAGCCGGCGCGACCGGACGTCCCCCAGCTCTTCCGCGAGTGCGCTCACGATCAGGGGCAGCGCCACCGTCGCCTCCACGTTCACCGTCACGAAGTCCGCGTCCGGCGCGATCTTGCGCCACGACTGCGCCTCCTCGAACGTGCAGCCCGACAGGCCGCCCCACTGCGGCTGGTCCATGGTGATCTGGACGCCGTACTTGTGTCCCGGCACCTCTTCGCCGTAGATGTACGCTGCCACCTCCGCCTGCTGGATGAAGTTCTTCGGCGTGCCGCCGCCGACGTAAATGACGCCCGTCCGCTCCGCCTTCAGGGCGATGTGCGACGTCTCCATCACGTCGCCGATCACGTCGAAGACGACGCGGTGGCCGGTGCGCACGCGGGCGGTCGTTACGGCCAGGCCGTGGACGCTATCGCCGATCGCCGGGCTGTAGATCGGCACCCCCGCCTTCGCCGCCGCCGTGAGGATGCCTTCCTGCCTGGCGACCGGCGCCAGCGCCTCTCCGATGCGCTGGAAGTATTCCCGCGTGGTGATCGGCCTGCCGGCCTCCAGCGTGTGGGCGAACGCCACCACGAACTCCTCCGCGTCCGCGAAGTCGCTCTCGGGCGCGAGCACGTCGTAGAACCGGTTGATCCGCCGCCGTCCCAGCTCGATGTCCATCCCCCCGGGCGCCGACTGCCAGTGGGGGCTGCCCAGCGTCTCGTACACGTCGTGGAACATGTTCGCCCCCGTGGACACGATCACGTCCACCATCCGGTTTTCGATGAGGTGCCGGACCACGTCCCGCATCCCGGCCGGCACCATTGCCCCGGCCAGCCCGAAGAAGATCGTCGCGCCGTCTTCGATCATCCGCCGCCAGATGCGGGCCGCCTGGGCCAGGTTCCGCGCCTGGAATGACGTCCCCGCCATGCCCTCCAGGATCTCGGCCGCGCTGGCCTTGTCCTTAACCTGAAACGGCCGCACGTGCGTGTGCAGCAGCGCGTCGTGGCGGTCCTGGGCGCCGCCGATGTAAGGGCCGGCGGCAGGGGGATGGCCCGGGCCGTGACCGGCAGAGTGACGAGAATCGCGCATGGCGACCTCCTTTCCCGTCGAGTGGTTCGCCGATCGGGACTAGTCGGCTTGCCCCAGCGTCCCCGCGACGGCGAGGCGCTCGTCCATCGCCACCGGCGTTGCTTCCTCGACCGAGTGCGGGTACTCGAGACCGCGCTCGAGGACCGCCGTCCGCACGCTCCTCAGCCCGAAGGCCTCCACGATGCGCCCGGTCGCGCCGCTGGCCTCGAACTCCTTGCAGGAGAAGACGTCCACCCAGACGTAGCCGCGCTCCGGAAAGGTGTGGATGGCGATGTGGCTCTCGGCGATCAGCACGAAGCCGGAAACGCCCCAGTCCTCCGCCTTCTCCCCTACGTAGCGCTGCACGTGCGGGTCGGAAATCTTGGTCATGTTGATCTCGGCCGGGTACGTGTCCAGGAGCGAGCGGACTAACGACTCACTGCTCAATCGCTCCCGGTCTCCGCCGAAACCGTCGATGGTCAGATGCACCGCTCACCCCTTTCCGGATCGCCGCCTTCGCGACGCGAACGCTGCCCTGGACTTCGTCCGGACAGCCTTTCCAGCCGATAAGACCTCCCGCCTTTTCAGGCAGAGTAAAAGGCCCCCAGCAGCAACCTTCGGAGGAAGGAACTCCTCGTCCCGAGGAGTTTCGGCGGGCTCGTTTTTCGCGTGAGCCTCGCCGCAGCTACCAGATAGGCCTGGCAAGTGCCTCTAACTAGAGACTAGCTTTACGGCACGCCTTGAAGCGTAACATAGGGCCTCCGAGCACGTAAATGGATTCGCCCGCCCGGACGCGGACACTCTCCTTCCCGCCCTGGACGGCCCCCACCTGGCGCCCTCCGCCGCACCGCCGCAGCGGGTCAGGATCGAGGCCTTCGGACTAGCCTTCCTCGAAGTCTGCTGGGGCCGTGGCAGCGGCCGGCCGATCGGCTTAGACTCGGTCGAGACCTTCGCTTTCGCCGCCATGAGCCGTTTGGAGAGGAGTTCCGCCATGCCCGCCGTCCCTTACGTCCTCGAGTTCGGTATGGGCGTCGACGTCCACGGCAACGACGCCACCAAGGCCGCCCGTCGCGCCGTCTCCGACGCCATCCGTCATTCCAGCCTGCCCCTGCTGCAGGAAATCCGCTCCCGCGGCGGCGAGATGCTCGTCGAGGTCACCGTGGGCGTGCCCGACCCGGGCGCCGTGGACGTAGAGGCCGTCAAGGCAGAGCTTCCGCACGGCGTGGTCAGCGTCCAGGCCGTCCAGGGAGGCCTCCATTCTCCATTCGGCGAAGCCCTCATCGCCTGCGCCGTCGTCGTCGTGAGCGGAAGCTATCCGGACTAGCACTCCAGCCGGGCCTTGCGCCGCGGCCTGGAGACGGTAACTCACCGGCCCGTTACGCTTCTCCCATGCGACCGACGCCGCCCGACCAACCGATCGAGAGCAGGGAGCAGCTCATCTACCTCCTCACCGAGGCCGCGGAGCTCGAGCACATGCTCACCTGCAGCTATCTCTTCGCGGCCTTCTCCCTCAAAGCCCGGCGTGACGAGGGCCTCCTGGCGGACGAACTCGAGGCAGTCAGCCGCTGGCAGCGCGACGTCACGGCCATCGCCGTCGAGGAGATGCTGCACCTCGCGCTCGTCAACAACCTCCTGACCGCCATCGGCGGCCCGCCGCATTTCGAACGGCCGAACTTCCCCAGGGCCTCGCGCTTCTACCCCTCGAACTTCCTCATCGCCCTGACGCCCCTGGACCTCGAAACCCTCCAGCATTTCGTCTTCATCGAACGGCCTGAGGACCGGCCGGAGGAGGACGCACCCGGCTTCCGGGAGGTCAGCAACGCCATCGCTGCCGCGCCCGCCGGCCTGGCCCCCGCCGAGCCGCCCGAGCACGGCCTCATGCCGGAGGTCTTGCCCTACACGACCGTCGGCTCCCTCTATCGCGGCATCGAGGCCGGACTGCGGCGCCTCGCCGCCGACCTGGGCGAGCATCGCCTCTTCATTGGGCCGGCGCGGCACCAGGTCTCCAGCGCCCACCTTCACTTTCGCGGCCTCCACGCCGTCACCACCCTCCGCTCCGCCCTCAACACGATCGAGATGATCGTCCGCCAGGGAGAAGGCCCCCGTGGCGACCTCCAGGACACCACTACCGCCGCTTCCGCGAGATCGAGAGCGAGTTTCAGGCCTTCGTGCGCCGCCGGCCCGGCTTCTCCCCGGCGCGGCCCGTCCTTCCCAATCCCGCCTCCCGCGTACCGGAGGACGGCGACGGCGTCAACCTCCTGGACGACCCCCACGCCATCGCCGCCAACGACCTTTTCAACGCCGCGTACGAATTGATGCTCCTGGTGCTGATGCGGTTCTTCGTCCACGCCGGCGAAAGCGCCGCCGAGCACGACGCCCTCGCCGAGGCGGCGGTGACGCTCATGCAGCGCGTCCTCCGGCCCCTGGGCGGCCTGCTGACCACGCTGCCCGCCGGGCCTTCCCATCCCGGCATGACCGCCGGCCCCAGCTTCGCCGTCTTCCCTTCGACGCACGCCCTGCCGCACCGCCGCGCGGCCTGGGCGATCTTCGAGGAACGCCTGCAACAGATCGAGGCCTACACGGAGTCGCTGCTGGAAGCCGGGACCGGCGTGGACGTCCTGGCCTCGGTCAGGGAGGACCTGAGGAGTCTGCGGTCGGCCCTCGAGGCCGCCCACCGCCGGGAGCGCGGCTTGTAGGGCACGGTCGACCGCGAAGAGGCCTCCGCCGCCGCGACCAAGGGGCGGCGGGCCGCTCCAAGCTCCGAGGGCGCGCTGGGTCCGCCGCGCCGAGCCATGCGGTCCACTTTTACCGAAGGGCCCAGACGGCTACTCGCCGGCCGGCGCTCCGCCTTCGCCGCCGCGGCCCCGGCCCCTGCGCTTCCGCCGTCGCCGCCGCTTGCGCTGCTCGCCCTCGCCCGCCGCCTGCGCGGCCGTCTGGGCCGGGGGCGCCTGGACCGCCGGCGCCGGCCTCTGGTGCCGGCGCTGGGGCCGCGCCGCGCGCCCCTCCGGCCGTGGCTGCGGACGCGGTCTCTGCAGCGACGTGTCCTCCGTGATCGGCCGCAGCGGGCCCTCGATCTTGTGGACCAGCTCCATCGGCCGGATGGTGACGCCGTTCTGCAGCCTGAAATCGATCGCTGCTACCTCCACGGGAGTGCGGCTCTCCGTCAGCAGCAGTTTGACCACCTCGCGGTTGAAATCGATGCCCGTCACCTTGGCCTCGCCGGCCGGCGTCGAGATCATCGACCCCACCTTCGGCAGCTGGCCGCGCAGCTCCCGGTATTCTTCGTATTCGAACGTCAGGCAGCAGTAGAGGCGCCCGCAGACGCCGGAGATCTTCTGGGGGTTCAGCGGCAGGTCCTGCTCCTTCGCCATGCGGATGCTGACGCTGGGGAAGTTCGTCATCCAGCTCGCGCAGCAAAGACGCTCGCCGCAGATGTCGAAGCCGTCGACCAGCTTAGCCCTGTCCCGGTCGCCCACCTGCAGCAGCTGCACGCGCGATCCCAGGTCCCGCGAAAGGTCCCGCACCAGGTTGCGGAAGTCCACCCGCTCCGCCGCCGAGAAGTAGGCCGTGAATTGGCCGCCTTCCAGGTCGTACTCGCCGCTGGAGATCGACATCTCCAGCCCCATCTCGGAGGCCTTGGCCTTCGCCTTGGCCAGCGCCTCGTGCGCCTTTTGGCGCATCGCGTCCATCCGCTCGAGGTCCTGGGGCGTGGCGACGCGCAGCACCGGCTTGAGGTCCGCGGCCGTGCTCGCCTCGTTCGCGATCACCTGGTCGGGCGCTATGACCACCCGGCCCACCGCGAGGCCGTGCGCCGAATCGACGACCACGTACGAGCCGGGCTGCAGTTCGAAGTCCAGGGCGTCGTAGTAAAAGACCTTGCCCGCTTGCCTGAAGCGGACGCCGACTGTTCTTGTCATGTCAGGCCGCGCGCGCGGCCGGCTCCTTCCGTTAGCGACCCGCTGCAGGCGCGCCCCAACGCGGTTGCGGGATGTCCAGCGTCAGGTTTTCCAGCGCCAGCTGCGGGTCCACGTTGTTCTGCAAGTACTCGCGCGTCTGCAACAAGGAGCGCAGAAACGCCGCGATCTCACCCGCTGCGTATAGTTTACCTTCCTCTTCCAGCGCCGCGGCGCGGCCCGGGTTGGCGGCGCCTTCGCGGCCTCCGCTGCTGAAGAGGAGCACGTCCCGCCACCAGGCCTCCCACACCTCCAGCTCGCGCAGGTAGCGTTCGCGGACGCCCGGCGGACGGCTCTCCGCCTCCCGCGCCCAGGCGAACCGCTCAGCCCGCGAAGCGTGCGCCACGCGCACCGCCTCGTCCAGCATCAGGCGCCGTTCGTCCAGCAGGCTGCGGTCCTGGAAGGCGCGCAGCGCCCAGCCGAGGCGGCCCGCCGCCGCCGTCGCGATCGACTCGGCGTCCTCCTCCTCCGCGCCTCGTTCCCGCAGGGCCGTCACGATGACCTGCCGCTCTACGGGCCGGAACGCCAGGCGCTGGCATCGCGATAGCACCGTCTCCGGCAGACGCTCCTCGCGCTCTGCCAGCAGGACGATGACGCCTTCCGCAGGCGGTTCCTCCAGCGTCTTTAGGAAGGCGTTCGCGGCCTCCGCCCGCAGCGTGTCCGCGGCGTCGACGATCGCTACGCGGCGGCCGCCGGCGTAGGGGCTGAGCGAGAGGAGGCGTTCCAGCCGCCGGATCTGGCAGATGCGCAGGTCGCGGCTGTCGGAGTGGTCCCGGTGGTCGGGCTCGTCGCAGATGCCGCCGGGCGCCAGCACTTCCACGTCCGGGTGGCGCCCCGCCAGCGTGTCCTTGCAGGGCCGGCACGCGCCGCAGGGCTTCTCGGCCGCCGTGCAGTTGAGGGCCGCGGCGAATTCCAGCGCCGCCGCCGCCTTGCCCACGCCCGCCGGACCGCTGAACAGCCACGCGTGCGCCGGCCTGCCGGAATCGATCGCCCGCTTCAAGGCCGCCAGCGCCGCCGCGTGCCCGATGATGCTCCACATAAGAGACCGCGGGTGACGGTAGGGGACTCCGCCCGCTACACGCCCCCTAGTCCACCTCCGTCGCCATGAGGTCCGCGTACGTCTCCCGCCGCCGGACGAGGCGCGCCCGGCCGTCGCGCACGAACACGATCGGCGGCTTCAGGGCGCCGTTGTAGTTGCTCGCCATCGCCAGGCAGTAGGCCCCGGAGGCCGGGACCGCCAGCACCTCGCCCGTCTCCAGGCGCGGCAGCGCCACGTCGCGCACCAGGACGTCTCCGGACTCGCAGTACTTCCCGGCGATCGTCACCGTCTCCTCCGCCGCAGCCAGCGGCCGCGCCGCCGCCAGCGCCTCGTAGCGCGAGCCGTAGATCGCCGGCCGGATGTTGTCCGCCATCCCGCCATCGACCGCGACGTAGGTGCGCACGCCGGGGATCTCCTTGCGCGCCCCCACCGTGTACAGCGCCACGCCCGCGCGCCCAACGACCGACCGCCCCGGTTCGATGACCACCTTCGGCACGGGCAGGCCGTGACGCTCGCAGGCCGCTTTCACGGCGCCGGCTATCGCCTCCGCGAAGGCAGACACCGGCGGCGGCGCCTCGTCTCGCACGTACTGGAGGCCGATGCCGCCGCCCGGGCTGAACTCCCGCAGCGGCAGTCCGTGCTTGCGGACCATCTCCGCGCCGAAGGCCAGCGTCTTCTCGATCGCCTCCACGTATGGCCCCGTTTCGAAGAGCTGGGAGCCGATGTGGCAGTGCAGGCCCACGACCTCCAGGCCGGTTGCCCGCAGGGCGCGGCGCAAGGCCTCCTCCGCCTGCCCGCCGGCCAGAGGCAGGCCGAACTTGCTGTCGATCACGCCGGTGGTGATGTGCGAGTGCGTGTGCGGGTCCACGTCCGGCGTGATCCGAAGCAGCACCGGCTGGCGCCGCCCGGCCTCCCGCGCCACCTCGTCGACCGCGTCGATATCCAGGAAGTTGTCGATCACGATGCGGCCCACGCCGGCGCGGACGGCCTCTTCGATCTCGGAGCGCGCCTTGTTGTTGCCGTGCATGTAGACGCGCTCGATCGGGAACTCGGCCGCGCGGGCGACGGCGAGCTCGCCGGCCGCGACCACGTCCAGCCCCAGCCCTTCGTCCGCGATCAGGTTCGCGAGCGCCCTGCCGATGTATGCCTTGGAGGCGTAGAGGACGAGCACGTCCGGCAGCCGCGCCTCGAACTCGCCGCGCAGCTCGCGGCAGCGGGCGCGCAGGTCTGCTTCGTCGAAGACGTAGAGGGGCGTGCCGAACTGCCGCGCCAGCTCGACGGCGTCGCAGCCGCCGATGGTGAGACGGCCGGCCTCATTGACCGCGGCCGTAAGCGGCAGCACGCCGGCCAGCCCGGCCTCGAACTTCGTATCGGCGGTCATGCCGCGATTATAGGCAACCGGGCCCCAAGGCTCGACGCCCGCACGCGGCCCCGGCCGCCGAACTCATCGCAGCCAGCCGCCGGCCGCGGCCTTGAAGCCAGCTGCCGGCTGCGAAATTCCTCAGGGGCCCCTGGTCTTTTGCGCTCTGCCCTCTGCAACTCTGCCCTCTGCCCTCTGCCCTCTGCCCTCTGCCCCTTCGTTTGACACTCTTTTAAGGCGCGCCTAACCGCCCGTTGGCACCGCTGCGGCATCATGAAAGCAGGCAAGCGTTAGCGTAGGCGTGGAGTCAAATGGCCGAGAAGTTGCGTTGGGCAGCAGTCGTGTTCGTGAGCGTCGTCCTGGGGGCCGCTGTCGCCGTCGGCATCGATGCCGCGTTCGAAGATAACTCCGGCGGCACGACCACCGTCATCGAACGCGTCCAGCCCGGGGCCAGCGGCGGCGTCTCCAGCGCCATCAACGACGTCGCCGACCTCTACGAGCAGGTACGCGACTCCGTCGTCCGAATCAACGCCTCAGCGGGCGGCTTCGGCGGCGGCGTCGGCTCCGGCGTGGTCCTGGACAAGGAAGGTCACATCCTCACCAACAACCACGTCGTCGCCAACGCCGCGAGCCTCGACGTCGTCCTCGCAGACGGCACGTCGGCCCCGGCCCGCGTCGTGGGCCGCGACCCGGGCAACGACCTCGCCGTCATCCGCGCGGACCTGCCGGCAGACAAGCTGAAGCCCGCCAAGCTCGGCAACTCGGACGACATCCGCGTCGGCGAGTTCGTCATTGCCGTCGGCAACCCCTTCGAGCTGAATAGCACGGTCACGGAGGGCATCGTCAGCGGCATCGGCCGCACCCTCGCCGAAGGCGGCGGCAGGCCCCTGCGCCAGCTCATCCAGGCGGACGCCGCCATCAACCCCGGCAACTCCGGCGGCGGCCTCTTCAACGGCCGCGGCGAGCTCATCGGCATCACCACCGCCATCGAAAACCCCTCCGGCGACCGCGTCTTCGTCGGCATCGGCTACGCCGTGCCCGTGAACATCGCCACCCGCTTCCTGCCCGACATGCTCGCCGGCAAGACCGTCGAGCACCCGCGGCTGGGCGTCGGCCCCCTCGTCGACGTCACCCCGTCGATGGGCCTCGGCGTCGACAAGGGCGTCCTCGTCGCCGGCGTCGACCCCAACTCGCCCGCGGCGCGGGCCGGCATTCGCGGCAGCCGGAGCTCGGGCGACGTCATCGTCGCCGTCGACGGCCAGCGGGTAGAGGACTTCGAAGACCTGGCGAACGCCATCGACAGCAAGCAGGTCGGCGACACGGTGGAGGTGAGTGTCTTGCGGGACGGCCGAGAGCTGACGCTCTCCGTCACCCTGGAGGCCTGGCGCTCCGGCAACAGCTAGGAGGCGACCCAAGACGTCGCCGGGGTCTCCCGCCCCAAGACGTAGCCGGGGTCTCCTGACCCCGGCGTCATGGGTCCTCGAACCCGCGCCGGCCGCCTCCCGGCCCCAAAACACGTAGCCGGGGT
>Ga0073934_10012082_pt1 | contig 10261 bp, 5 predicted proteins | sample LarsenN4metaG_FD_76834 | JGI IMG/M metagenome (GOLD analysis project Ga0073934, IMG submission 76834) | Hot spring sediment bacterial and archeal communities from British Columbia, Canada, to study Microbial Dark Matter (Phase II) - Larsen... ... | reverse complement strand
CCTCAACAGCAATCAACTCGAATCCTACGCCCGCCTGACGCGAGTTGCGCAAGGTGATCCTGCGTGCTACACTACGCCCCGATTTGCCCTATGACACTGTTATTCGTCCGGGGAAAATAGTTTTGCAGGAGAGAATATACATGGGCAGCCGGGGTCTGATTTTGAGGATCGTTCGATTAATAGTATTGACTGCTGTCCTGTCGAGCGGACTGGTATCAGCGTTGGCTCAGGGTGGGCCGGATGCGACTGTGCGCCCCGATACGTTGAATATGCGCACCGGACCGGGCAGCGAGTATGCAGTGCTGGTGTCGTTAACACGCGGCGCACCGCTCACCTTGTTGGCTCAGGACGATGTGCCGATGAACGGCATCTGGGTCTGGGCGCAGACGGCGGACGGCGTTCAAGGCTGGGTATCATCCGATTATCTCGATATTCGCGCCGACTTCAACCTGGAGGCGCTGCCGATCCGGGCGGCGACTGAAACTGGAAATGCTCCGGTGGCTGGAGAAACGATGCCTGCCGAATCCCCGGCAGTGACATTCCCCGAAGGTTCCGGCATTCCGGCGCAAACCACCGGAAGAGTCAATTTCCGCACCGGACCGGGCACTAATTACCGGGCCATGACTATGTTGGCAGCCAATACCCCGGCGCTGGCAAAGGGCCGCAACGCTGCGGGAACCTGGATTTTTGTGAGCGTCAACGAGCAGGATGGCTGGGTCAATATCCGGTTTATCCGCCTGACCTCTGGCGAAGTGAGTGTGCTGCCCGTCGTGGATACCATCGTGCAACCGGTGGCTGGGCCTGCCGAAAGCGATGATACCGGATCGGTTCCTGCGCCTGTGGCAGGTGGGGCCGGCATTACAGGCTTTGGTTACGGCGGCCATGTGGACAGTTTTGCGTATCCCGATCTGATGCACCATGCCGGGATGACCTGGGCCAAGCGCCAGATTCGCTTCCGCATGGGCATGTCTGGCGGTGAGGCCGCAGGTGCGATCAATCAGGCGCACGCGAATGGGTTCAAAATTTTGCTTGGCATTGTCGGTTACCCCGAAGATATGGGCGCGCCGGGCTATTATGACGACTATGCCCGTTTCGTTGGCGAGGTCGCAGCGCTCGGCCCAGATGCCATTGAAGTCTGGAACGAGATGAATATTGACCGCGAGTGGCCTACCGGGCAGATCGATCCCGGCAGATACACGCAGCTTTTGGCGAAGTCATATAACGCCATCAAAAGCGCGAATCCCAGTGTAGCTGTAATCAGTGGCGCACTCTCGCCTACCGGGGCGGAAGGCGCATTTGGCTCGGATCGTGTCTGGAACGATGATCGTTATCTGCGCGGCATGGCGGCGGCTGGCGCGGCACAATATATGGACTGCATTGGCGCGCATTATAACGAAGGTATTGTCGGCCCCAGCCAGACCAGCGGCGACCCTCGCGGCGACTACTATACCCGCTATTTCTGGGGCATGGTCAATACCTATTGGAGCGCGTTTGGCGGTGCTCGCCCGATCTGCTTTACCGAACTCGGTTATGTCTCGCCTGAAGGACTAGGGCCGCTGCCCGACAGTTTTGCCTGGGGCGCGAATACCAGTGTGGCTGAACAGGCCTCCTGGCTCGATCAGGCCATCCGGCTGGCACGGAACAGCGGCAAAGTCCGATTGGTGATTATCTGGAATGTCGATTTCACCATCTACGGTGGCGATCCGATGGCCGGATACGCGATTGTCCGTTCGGGGGGAAGCTGCCCGGCGTGTGATGCGCTGGGGCGATAAGTAGGGGCAGCAGCTTGCTCTGCCCTGTAACGGCCTGGTTTAACCCCTTTCCCCGCAATGCAGAGAAAGGGGGCCATGCCTTCTGTTTTTTCCCCTCCATGCGAAGTTAGGGAGGGGTGGGGTAAAGTTTTAACCTGTCACGGGATGGGCAGCAGCTTGCTCTGTTCAGGACGACAGGTCCAGATCAGGAAGGTCTGGCAGATACCCGGCAAACGGCGACCAACACTATGCAGACCAGCCGGGGCAACTTCGTGTGAAGCTGCCCCGTTCGTTCTGACACCAAACATGTGGAGTAGTACGTGATGAGTTTTAATTCACAGGCCGACTGGCCCGACGAAGACGATCTTGTAGACGACGAAGATCTGTTTCCTCCCGAAGACGACGATGAAGAGTATGTCCCCGCGCCGCAGAGCTTCCCGCGCTTCAACCGGGTAGAGAACACTGCCGAAGTTCGCAGCGAACGGGGAGGGTGTCTGCTGCCGGGCTTAGGGGTAGGTGTGATCGTTCTGTCGCTGGTGATCCTGGCGCTGTTCCTGCCGCCTGTATCCCTGTGGAATGTGATTGACGAGGCGATCAACGGTACAGCGACTCCCTCCAATGAGCAGATGGGCGGGCTGGACTTTGTAGAACTGGATGCAGCCTCACCCCAGATTGCATCGGGCAGTCTGGTGATCTCTGCCGATCCTGCCGCGCTGAGCAAACCCTTCAGCGTCCATATCGCGTCATTGGCTCCTGCCGATTATCTGGCTGGAACCAGACCGGACAAAGGGTGGTATTGTGAAACCGATCTGCCGCCCAACCACGCTCTGGCGAGTTCTGTTTATAGCCTGATGCAAGCCGGGACGCCGCCGGGCCAGATCACCGTGCAGATCACAGCCCTGGCGCAGGAAAGTGAAGTGCCCGGTGTTTTGGGGCTATATAGCTGGAACGCCGACACCCAAGCCTGGGAATTTTTACCCGCCCAGCCTGCCGGATCACCAGATGTGCTGGTAGCCTCGGTTCCCTATCTGCCGCGTTGTGTGGCGATGTTCCGGGCAGCCGAATCGGTGCGAACCGTTGGCGTGGCGTTGGCGGTCACTGATACGTTTTCGGCGGATGTGCTGCAAACCAATGCCCGCGTTTATCCTGCCGGGCTGCGTCCTACCGTGACCGGTGCACTGCAAGGCGTGCTGGCTCCCGGTTTTGAGACGGGGCAGGGCTACGAGGTTCTGCCGCTGATCCAAAACTTTGAAGATCCCGCCGTGATCGATGTGGCGACAGTCCAGCAAATCTTGAGCAATTCGACGCTGCGGGAGGAACATGCCCGCCAGATAGCCGCCTTCATTCTGCGCGATCAGGGCAGTTATGCTGGCGTGGTCATCGATTACCGCGATCTGTCGCCGGATTTGGCCGACGAATACGCCGCGTTTATCCGCGATCTGGCGACTCTGCTGCACAGCGGAGACCGTAAGCTGATCGTGGTTGTGCCTGCGCCCGCCTTTGAAAACAACGCCTGGATTCCGGGCGCGTATCACTGGCAAGCGATTGGCCGGGCGGCGGACGAGGTCGCTATCACTTTACCGCTTGACCCCCGCGCTTTTACCCCGGATGGCATGGTCGATAAACTCCTGGCCTGGGCAGTGAACGAGATCAGCCCGGACAAAATTACGCTCAGCCTGAGCGCGCTGAGTGTAGAAGACCAGGGCGAAGGCATGGTTGTACCTGTCACGCTCGATATGGCATTGAGTTATCTCGGCTCGGTGCAGCTTGATCCGGCTGGCCCTGTGGAGCCGGGGCAAACCATCACCGCGCAGTTGGTGAGCGCGCCGGGCGTCCAGGCGCAGTTCGGCCATGATGAAACGCTTCAGACTCCTTATATCCGTTATGTGGACGAGGCGGGCAATACCCTGCGCACCATGTGGATCACCACGCCCCAGGCGTTCTGGGCGCGGCTGGATAAGGCTGCGACCTATCAACTGGGCGGCATATTTGTGCGAGACCTGATGGCTCCGGGCGTGGTTCCGGGTCTGGAAGAGGCTCTGCTGGCTTACCGCCTGGGGCAGGCCGGTGGCGAAGCGCAGCCGTTTGATCTGGCCTTGCAGTGGACGTTGAGCCAGGGTGATTCGGTGATTTCACAGGAAGCAGGCCAGCCCGATCAGCCGTACAGTGTGGAGATTCCCGACGCAGGCGAATATACGCTGGCCGCCGAGGTGCAGCTGAACGACACACCTATCCTGGCACTGACTCCGCCTGCGCCTATAGCGGTTGCCGCGCTGCCCGCTCCCACACCTACGGTTGAGCCAACAACTCAATCCACGCCTCAACCAACCGGGCAGGGCACTCCGGTGGCAAATGCACCGTTGTCCGCGCCTATTCCGGTCGTGTTGGATGGGCCGCTGCCCACCCTTGATCCAGGGCTGCTGGCGTCCGCAACCATTAGCACTGACTTTGAGCCGGGCGTGCATATTATGGAACTGAATGGCAATTCCATCTTGCCAACGGGCCGGGCCGGACTCACATGGATGAAACTGGATATCGCTTACACGCTCGGCCAGGACCCGAACGCGCAGAAGAATGCCCTGGACAACGTGCAGGGGAACGGCTTTAAAGTGCTGTTCAGCGTCACAGGTGATCCCGACGAACTGGCGAATACCGATCCGGCTGAGTACATCGGCCAGTATATTGCCTATGTCAATGGATTGGCGGCATTGGGCGCAGATGGCATCGAAATCTGGCACGGCATGAATACTGCTGACCACTGGCCGGAAGCGATGCTTGACCCGACAAATTATGTCAGGCTCCTGGCTCATGCGTATGTGGCGATCAAACAGGCCAACCCGAACACCATGGTGATCAGCGGCGGCCTGCTGCCGACTAATGCTGCCGGAGAAGAAGGTCATACCGACACGATCTGGAATGACGATGCCTACTATACAGGCATGGCCGAGGCGGGCGCATCTCAATACATGGATTGTGTGGGTGTGCGCTACCTGGAAGGGGCCGTCTCGCCCGATGCGACCAGCGGCGATCCACGCGGCAGCGAAGCGATCTACTACCTGCCTTCGGTGACTGACCGGGTGTGGAATACCTTCGGCGGGCTGATTCCTGTGTGTTATACCGGACTCGGTTATCTCTCTGAGGAAGGTTATTCGACGGCATTGCCAGAGCAGTATGGCTGGGCGCAAGGCATCACGGCGGCGCAGCAGGCTCAGTGGCTGGCGGATGCAGTCCGGCTGAATATGACGGGCGGCAAAGTCCGGCTGATGATCTTATGGAATATGGACGCCACTACCCTTGACGAAACCGGTGTGGCGGGCGGTTATGCCATGCTCCGCCCGGATGGAACATGCGCGGCGTGTGATCTGCTGGCCGAGCTGTTGAAGACACCATAGACGCCATTGAGGGAATCGTATGGGTGCTGCTTGCTACCCCCGATTCGTTTTAGGAACCTCCCCTACAATCTCCCTTGTCTAGGGGATGAGGGAGGAAAGGATAGCGTAGGCCGAACGTTGTTCAATCTACGCCAACCTGAGTTACAATCAAGTGCATATAGGGAATGCCCGCTCTTTGTGGGCTACCGATAAATTTAGGAGGTAAGAGGCTTATGCACACGACTGCTGTAGCACGGCAGCACCAACTGCGCGGGTTTGTGATCGCGTGGTTGGGGATAACCCTACTGATGGGTGCATTAACCTTTGTTGGGATTTACTATGCGACGGGTGAAATTAATAACGGTAGTAACAGTGGCGGTGACGATGTGAGTGTGGCGGCACTCTCCAACGGTGACGCCGACGAAGGGTTGAATCTGGAAGGCATTGATGCAACCGGGGTCCCGACGGCTTCGGGAGCCAAACCCGAAGTAGTAGCGGCTGCGCCACAGAACAACAATGCAGCCAATGCCGTCGGAGCGGGTGATGGTCAGGGCGGTGGCCCTGCCGCGCAGGATGCTCCTACCGCAACGCCTGTTCCTTCCCCCACACCACTGCCTGTAGATGACCAGGATTTCCAGCTTGGTGTTCAGGTTCAGCAGAATGTTGATCCTTCGGTTTATCAGATCTGGATGAACGAAGTCAAAGACAAACTGAAGCTGGGATGGATCAAGCAGCAGATACGCTGGGACGAAGTCGAGGCACAGCAGGGCCAGTATGACTGGGCTGCACTGGATGTGACCTTTGATCTGGCATCTCAGGCGAACATCAAGGTCATGGTCAGTGTGGTGACTGCGCCGGATTGGGCGCGCGAACCCGGCAACCAACGCCTGGATGAAGTCGGCCCGCCTGCCGATCCCCAGACCTATGCGAATTTCCTGACCACGCTGCTGACCCGTTATCCGGGCCAGATTCACGCCGTCGAAGTCTGGAACGAAATGAATATTGACCGCGAGTGGGCTTCCGTTGAGGGTCTGAGCGCGTCGAATTATGTCGAACTGCTGACCGCCGCATATCAGGCGATCAAGGCTGTTGATCCCGGCATCATCGTGATCAGTGGGGCGCTCTCGCCGACCGGTCTCGATGACGGCGTGCGTGCTTACGATGACTTCCGCTACATGGATATGCTGATCCAGGCCGGGATGCTCGAAACCACTGACTGTGTGGGGGCGCATCACAACGGCTACAACATCGGGCCGAACATCCCCTGGGACCGTGTTCCCAACGATCCGACGGCGCAGTTCCGAGGGCCGTTCGATAACCCGCATCATAGCTGGTCGTTCTACAGCACGCTGAACACCTACGCTCAGAAGATTCAGGCGGCAGGCAGCGATAAGAAACTGTGCATCACCGAATTTGGCTGGCCGACCACCGAAGGCTTGGGCGGCACGCCGGCAGGCTTCGAGTTCGCCAACGACAATACGCTGGACGAGCAGGCGCAGTACATCGGTGAAGCGATCCAGTTGATGGACGAGTGGGGCTTTGTCTGGCTGGCCTTCCTGTGGAATCTGAACTATGGCCCGCAGTCGGGCTGGGACCCTGCCAGCGACAATGTGCCCTATTCGCTGATCCGCCCCGAATGGCAGAATGCCCCGGCGTATGAAGTGATCGCCGAGCACAACTTCCGGGAGCAGTAGGCGTGTTGGGTGAGTGCTCACCCGGTGCATAGCGTGTGTAAGATGGGCGGGCTTCGTGCCCGCCTGTTGTTCTCTTATGGTTACAAAACGTCAGGAGTGTGCTGTGGCAGTATATCGGTGGTGGGGGACCAAAGCACGGGTTGTGGGGGTTATTATTCTAGTGTCGCTGCTGCTGGCAGGCGCGTTCTGGTGGCGCGTTCGGGGGACGAATAACACTCCACCCACTGCCACACCGCCGATCCCGCGTGATCTGGCTCCTACCGCTGTGAACAATCCCCCGTTTCCCTCGCTGACATATGGGATTCATACCTTTCTGTGGTGGAACCCCACGACACGCGGCTATGATTTGGACATGGTGCGGCTGATGAATTTTACCCATGTCAAGCAGCGATTTTCATGGAAGGACATAGAGCCATTGGCGGGCGAGTGGCACTGGCAGCAGGCTGACGAGGTGATGGATGCTGTGCAGTGCCAGGGCGTGGAGATAGTCGCCCGGCTGGACGGCCCGCCAGATTGGGCGGTGGTTCCAGCTTCGAATGACCCGGCTCAGCCCCCTGTCAACCTGGACGCCTGGGGCAACTTCTGCGGGGCCGTCGCGGATCGATTCAAGGGCCAGATCAGCGCCTATCAGGTCTGGAATGAGCCGAATCTGCGCCGCGAATGGGGAGATCGCCCCCCCAACGCTGATGGTTATGTTCAACTGTTGCAAACCTGTTCCCAGGCGATCCGCGCAGCTGACCCAGAAGCGGTGATCATCTCGGCTGGGCTGGCTCCTACTGGAACTCAACTGCCCGAAGCGATCCCAGATATGGATTATTTGCGCCAGATGTATGATGCCGGAGGACAGCCGTGGTTTGATGTGCTGGGCCTCAACGCGCCGGGGTATAAAGCGCCGCCAGAAATGTCACCGGAGGAGGCCGAGCAGGAATACGGCCAGCGCTGGATGTCCTTCCGGCACGTCGAAGACATGCGCGGCATCATGGTCGAGGCCGGGGATGCGGCCAAACAGATCGCACTGCTCGAAGTCGGCTGGACCACCGATCAGCGCCCGAATACCAATTATCGCTGGCACGCTGTCAGCGAAGAGGAGCAGGCGCGATATCTGGTCGGCGCATACCGGTATGCGGCAGAACACTGGCGGCCCTGGGTTGGCCTGATGGTGACAATCTACATGGCCGATATTGAGTGGACCCCTGAGGATGAGGAATACTGGTGGGCGATTACACTGCCCGGTTATCCACCCGACAAAAAGAACCGACAGGCCTATTTTGATCTCGCCAATATGGAAAAGATCATGGGGGATAAGATTATTCCGGCCCGCGATCCAGGGTCGCCGGAAGCCGTCACGGTGGTTCCGAAGACGTGCGATTGACTCGATTAGCGTTGTGAGTGATTTTCCCATCCCCGACCTTTCTCTTCTAGACGGGAAAAGGGAATTACAGCATATCCTGCGCCCCTTCCCTGGGAGGGAGGGACGACTATACCAACAACCAACCTACTACACGGAGCGGTGAGAAGCGATGCCGGCTGCGAACGTAGACCAGGAAAAAGCCCGTTTGATCGAAGTGCTGGATGCGACACGCCAGGAAATGCTGGCCGTGCTGCAAGGCGTGAGCAGCGATCTGGTGGTCCACCCAAAGACGAACTGGCGAATGCGTGATATCCTGGCGCACCTGACCGCCTGGGAACAGGAGGCGGTTACCTCACTGGTGGCTTACCAGAACGGCGAGACTTATGTGATCACTGGTTTCAGCAATGACGATGAGTACAACTGGCAAGCCTATCTGAAATGGTTTGATATTCCGTTTGAGCAGTTATATGCCGAGTGGACCGCTGTTCGCGAACGTCTCAAGACCGCACTCAGCGCCACGACCCCGGAGAAGTTTCCCGGTGACATGGTGCATCCCTGGTGGTCGCCCGGCACGGTGATTGACCTGATCCTGAGTATGGAGAGTCATGAGCGCGAGCATATGGAAGAGATTCGGCGGGCCGTGCAGAGTTAGAAGCGTGTGATACAATAGCCAGGGGGCATGGAGGATGTCAGGGCTGGCGCATCCTATTATATTTCAGGCAAGGACTGACATTGAACCGCCGAATAGAACTTTTACTCGTCGTTATACTTTTGCTGTTGGCAGCGGGATTGCGGTTCTGGGACCTGACCCGACTGCCGCCGGGATTTAGCAATGATGAGCTGGCGTATATTCGCCTGACCGAAGCCCTGCGTGAGGGCAACATCGCTGTGTATTATCATGTGGGTGATGGGCCGGGACGCGCCGGGTTATACGCGATTGGCAATGCGCTGGCGACCGGGATGGTTGGTGATGGCTTGCTCGGCTACCGCCTGTTTTCGGTGTGGAGCGGCCTGCTGGCGTTGGTCGCGCTCTATGCGCTGGCGCGGCGGCTGTTTGGGCCACCTACCGCTCTGATCGCACTCGGTATGATGACCGTGAATCTACGCGCGATTCTGCTGGCCCGCACCGTTGCCGCCGAGAGTTTTGTGCCTCTCTATACCCTGCTGGTGCTGTTTGAACTGGCGGTGGCGTTTAATCTACGGCGAGAGATTCGATTCCGTACTCCGTTGACTCTGCCGTTCACCGCATTGGCGTTGCTGTTTGGCCTGTCCGGTTATCTGCACTATTCCACGCTGTTATTGGGTCCGCTTGGCGCAGCCTTTTTGATTCACCTGCTGATCACCCGCCAGCCGCTCTCACGCCGGGTGTGGAGTGCCGGGGTGTATGTCCTCGTTCTGGCAACCGTGATTGCTGTGCCTTACTTGATCTCCAGCCTGCGTGAACCGAGTCTGAGTGAAGGATACCTCTTTTGGTCTGAACGCCCACATAGCCTCACCGACTTTCTGGATGGAATCTTGCAGGCTGTGGGTGGGGTTGTTTGGCAGGGCGATCCGCGCCCCACTTATAATCTACCAGAGGCTTCGTTGCTCGGCCCTGTCACGTCGGTGCTGCTGCTGATCGGGCTGGCAGCCTCACTGCGGCGCTGGCGGCAGCCGGGATATGCCCTGATCTTGCTCACTCTGGCGACTGGGCTGCTCACTGATGCCTGGATAGATACCGAAGCCAACTTCGAGGCTAATTTGCTGGCGCTTCCCGCGATCTATATCCTGCCCGCCATTGGTGTGATGGCCGTCTGTCAGGCCTTGCAGCGGCGGGGAGTCCAGCGCGCGGGGCAGGTGGTCGTGGTGGCGGTCGCAGTTTTGCTGGTGATTAATGTGTTCAGCCTGCGAAATCGCCTGTTCGACGACTGGCGGCATGACGGGCGTGTGGCTGAACTTTACCATGCCCACCTGGGGTATCTGGCAGCCTATCTGGATAGGACCCCGGACGGATTGCCTGTGTCGCTGTGTGCCGCTTATATGCGCGAACCGGATGAAGTTGGTCTGACAGATCGCCAGGTGCTGCGGCTGATGATGCACCGCGAAAACCTGGAT
>Ga0073934_10012081_pt1 | contig 10261 bp, 13 predicted proteins | sample LarsenN4metaG_FD_76834 | JGI IMG/M metagenome (GOLD analysis project Ga0073934, IMG submission 76834) | Hot spring sediment bacterial and archeal communities from British Columbia, Canada, to study Microbial Dark Matter (Phase II) - Larsen... ... | reverse complement strand
TTGGCCGCGGCGCTGGCTGTAGCCTCATCATCAGCCGCTTCCGTAGCCCGTTCAGTGACCACAGCTATGTGGGCGTACTTGGCCCAACCCGTCAGAGCTACCGTGATGTCATGCAAATGGTGCGCCGCACCGGCGAAGCCTTAGAGGAGACGTTGCTGTGAGTAGCATAGTTGACTTGGTGGATGCGGTGATGAATGCATTGCCTGACTGGATTGATTACAAACGGAGAAAAAGTGAATGAGTAAAAAGCCGACCATTAAAGAATTAGAGCAACAAGTTGCCGATCTGACTGAAGCCTTGCAGCGTGAACGGGCTGATGTCATCAACGTCCGCCGCCAGCATGACACGCAGATTAATATGCTGCAATCCATGGTCAAGGCCGGCGTCGTGACGGAGCTGCTACCGGTCATTGACAACTTTGAACGCGCCCTCAAGCACGTGCCGGCGGAACTCGAAGGTAACGATTACGTCAAAGGCGTGAATGGCGTGGTGAAGCAGTTCGAGAAAACGCTCGAGCAGATGGGTGTGGAGCGAATCAAAACCGTGGGCGAGGTGTTTGATCCAAACGTGCATGAGGCCGTGACGCACGAGGATGGCGACGGAGACATTGAAGTTGTATACGAGGAACTTCAATCCGGCTATCGCTTAGGTGACAGCGTGCTGCGTCCTGCTATGGTCAAGGTAAAAACGGAGGAAAAAGGATGAACTCCAGCTTGCAAAAATTAAGCAGTTTTTGTGAGGCCTGCCCGCTCGTTACCGACCATCCGGATGGTGAGCTGATAAACCAAAGCATTGTCCAGCGGGGAATCGCATTGCGGGCGCTGCACGCGATAGATAGAGCGGCGCTGCAAGCCCATGACTCGGAAGGCACCTGGACGGAGCTGTCTCCCAGTGAGCTGCAAGCGGTGGCGGAACGGACCGTGGACGATGTGGCGCTTGCTGAAGCCGCTGCCCGCTGCTATCAACAGATGCAACAGACGGGCTGCCAGGCATACCAAAAGCCCCAGTATATCGCTCAACATGAGATGAGGGACGTAGCCGTCAATGGCTACCTGTAAAGGAGTAACGATGAGTGATTTTGAACCAGGATACCAGCAGAAAGATCTCACGATGACACACGTAGAGCCAGAGGTTGAAGTGTATTTCACCAATCAAGAGCGTGAAGCAATTGGTCTTGCAGACTTGTTTTCTGCCGATCATGGGGATACGCTTGGTGACTACGATATCATCTGTATCAGCCGCGGCCTGAACCCGCTGACACAGGAACCCTGGACGGATGATGAGATGGCAGAGTTCCATGAGAAGGCAGGCTTTGACCCCAGAGATCCGATAGCATGGATGGAATTAGATGAAGAGATAGCAGAACAATTTAATCAGTATTTTGATAAAAGAAGGGAGCAATAACAATGGGAAAAATTATTGGAATCGATTTAGGAACAACCAACAGCGCAATGGCGGTGATGCAGTCTGGTAAGCCAGAAATCATTGCTAACTCTGAAGGTCAGCGCACCACGCCAAGTGTGGTTGCACACAACAAGAACAGTGAACGCTTGGTGGGCCAAGTGGCACGCCGCCAGCAGGTGACCAACGCCAAGAACACGATTTATGAAATGAAGCGTTTGATTGGCCGCCGCTGGGAAGACAAAGAAGTCCAGCGCGATATCAAGCTGATGGGCTACGAAATGGTCAAGAGTGGCAACAGCGTGAAAGTCAAAATGGGCGACAAAGAGTACAGCTCTGAAGAAATGAGCGCCATGGTGCTTTCCAAACTCAAAGCTGACGCCGAAAGTTTCTTGGGTGAGCCGGTGACGGAAGCGGTCATTACCGTGCCTGCTTACTTTGATGACGCTCAGCGCCAAGCGACCAAAGACGCCGGTAAGATTGCTGGCCTCGAAGTTAAGCGCATTATTAACGAGCCAACTGCCGCCGCACTTGCTTATGGGCTAGATAAGGCTGAGAAGAAAGACGAAAAAATCGCCGTGTACGACCTCGGTGGCGGTACGTTTGATGTCTCGATCCTCGAGCTTGGCGACGGCGTGTTTGAAGTGAAATCTACTAATGGCGACACCCACCTCGGTGGCGCAGATTTTGACCGCGTACTGGTCAATTACTTTGCTGATGAGTTCAAAAAAGAACACGGTATTGATATTACTGACGATAAAGCTGCGATGCAGCGCCTGCGCGATGAAGCAGAGAAGGCCAAGATTGAGCTTTCAACCACCAATGAAGTTGACATTAACTTGCCGTTCTTAACGGCTGATGCCGATGGGCCAAAACACTTTGAGCACAAACTGACACGTGCCAAATTAGAAAGTCTCGTTGGCGAGCTTATCGACAAAACTGCTGTGCCATGTGAGAAGGCCCTCAAAGACGCCGGCCTCAAAGCCAGCGATATTGACGCAGTCGTGCTGGTCGGTGGTATGACCCGCATGCCGGCCGTACAAGAAAAAGTGAAGCAGATCTTTGGCAAGGAGCCAATGAAGGGTGTCAACCCAGACGAAGTTGTAGCGATTGGCGCGGCTATTCAAGGTGGTGTCTTGCAAGGTGACGTCAAAGACGTGTTGTTGCTTGACGTAACGCCTTTGAGTCTCGGTATTGAAACTCTTGGTGGCGTCGCAACCAAGCTGATCGAGCGCAACACCACTATTCCAACCAGCAAGAGTGAAGTATTCTCAACCGCTGCCGATAACCAGCCACAAGTCGAAATCCACGTGGTCCAAGGTGAGCGTGAAATGGTGGCGGACAACAAGTCGCTCGGCCGCTTTGTACTCGACGGTATTGCGCCAGCGCCACGCGGCGTGCCGCAAATTGAAGTGACCTTTAATCTCGATGCCAACGGTATCTTGAACGTGACTGCCAAAGACAAAGGCACCGGCAAAGAGCAATCTATTACCATTCAAGGCAGCTCAGGTCTATCCAAAGAAGAAGTCGAGAAAATGGCCAAAGAAGCCGAAGCGCACGCTGAAGAAGACAAGAAGAAGCGCGAAGCGATTGACCTTCGCAACCAGCTCGACTCAGCCGTTTACAACGCTGAAAAGCTGAAGACCGATAACGATGACAAGCTCAGTGATGAAGACAAGAAGACGCTGGAAGAAGCCGTAGAGGCAGCCAAGAAAGTCGTCAAAGATGAAAACGCAGACAAAGACGCACTTGAAGCAGCTGCCAAAGAACTGAACGAAAAGATCATGCCAATTGGCGCCAAAATGTACGAACAAGCCGCCGCTGAAGAAAAGCCAGCGGAAGGCGACGAAGACAAGAAATCTGACAAAGACGAAACCGTAGAAGGCGAAGTCGTCGAAGAAGACAAGAAGGAAGAGAAATAATGAACGGACAGGAAGCTAAAGAGTGGCAACCCGCATATATGCGCGAGGAGCCGATGCCAGGCTGGCAGCCGGAGCACATGAGAGGGCAGGCTGAAGAGACGGCTCAGTCTGTGGGTCCCATTTCGGTAGACTCGGCTCTGGGGCATCTCCAGGAATATCCAATTACTATAGGGCAAGGCGAAGTCGTCGACGACAAGAAAGATTAAGTATACGCATGGCGCGAACGAATGCGTCATGAATAAATACGGTAAGATAAAGGGACGCATGGCATTACAAGAATACGAGCAGCGATTATGGGACAACGCAATGGTAAGCCTTGCGGCTGATTCCGCACTGGTTGAAAACTATGCGCGCGCTCAAGAGGAGTCGTTGGTGAATGACCAGCTTGATGATTGTCTGCCAGGGCATCTCGATGCTCTTATGACCAAGCTTAATTGCACCTACGGCCTCAGTGAGCCAGCAGCTTGGGAAGCGATTGATTTGTATCATGAGCGCGTGTCTCATCCGCTGCAGAGGAATACCGGGGGAATGCATGAGTAAGCGGGATTACTACGAGGTTTTGGGCGTCGGCAAGTCGGCCAGTGCTGATGAGATCAAGAAGGCTTTTCGCAAGAAAGCTATTGAGTATCACCCAGACCGTGGTGGCGATGAAGCCAAGTTTAAAGAAGTCAACGAAGCCTACGAAGTTCTGAAAGACCCCAGCAAACGCCAGCGCTACGACCAGTTTGGTCATGCCGGCGTCGGTGGCTCAACCGGTGCTGGCGGCAATCCATTTGGTGGCGGTTTTGGCGGACAAGGCCAGAACGTTCACTTTGATTTTGGTGATCTTGGCCTCGGTGATATCTTCAGTAGTTTCTTTGGCGGCGGAGGCCAGCAACAGTCACGCCGCACGCGCCGTGGTCGTGACGTTGAAACCCGGATTGACCTGACGTTTGAACAAGCTGTGTTTGGCACCGAAGTTGACCTTGATTTAGAAATTGATGATGCCTGCGAACACTGTAAAGGCAGCACGGTAGAACCTGGCCATGAGCTCAAAACCTGTCCAGAATGTGAAGGCTCCGGCCAGATTATGCATGTCACACGCACCGTCTTTGGCAACATCCAGCAAGCAACCGTGTGTTCGCGCTGTGACGGGCGCGGCAAAGTGCCAGAAAAAGTCTGCTCGGTCTGCCACGGCAAGGGTGTTAAGCGCAAGAAGCAAGATATCAAGCTCAAAGTGCCAGCCGGCGTGGACGACGGCGCAACCATTCGCCTGCGCGAGCGCGGCGAGGCGATTGCGAACGGTCCGAAAGGTGATTTGTACGTGAATATCCGCGTCAAACCGCACAAAAAATTCACCCGTGAAGGCGACCTCATTCTCAGCGAAGAGCATATCAGCATGGTGGAGGCGGCTCTGGGTACGGAAATTGATGTCGAGACCGTTGATGGGCCGATCCGTATGAAAGTCCCGGCGGGCACACAGAGCGGCACGGACTTTAAGCTGTCCAATCATGGTGTGCCACACCTGCGCAGCGAACGCCGCGGCGCCCACATTGTGACGATTATCGTGGACATCCCAACCAAGCTCTCTAAGCAGCAAAAAGAACTACTCGAGCAATTTGCCTCATCTGAGGGTAAAAAACGCTTCTGGTAATTGCTATACTAATAACGTGAAAAAACACGTCAAATATTCAGTTGAGGAGGGTATCCGCGAGTCGCGTGGCCGTTCCACCTTGCTGACAGCTCTTGCCGCGCTGCTCTTTGGTGCAGGGCTGTACATGTTGCTACTGACCTTTGCGCCCAGTCTGAATGTGCCGGGTCTTTCCGTACCGACGACCACCGCCACTGCCAATGACGTGAACCGCATTGTGATAGAGAAAATCGGCGTTGATATTCCGTTCCATACCGGCGGCGCCGAAGCGCTGGAAAAAGGTGCCTGGCATCGTTTCCCAGAGCGCGGTGATCCAGAAAAAGGCGGCAATTTTATCTTGAGTGCGCACCGTTTCCAGCTGGGCGTTACGCCGCAGCAAACCCGGGCCAAATCACCGTTTTATAACCTCGATAAGCTGGAAAAGGGCGATAAGATTACGATTAAATACAATAATCTGACCTATACCTATCAAGTCGACCAGAAATATGACGTGGAGCGCACCGCGGTAGAGATTGAGGCACCGAGCGAAGCACACAAGCTAACGCTCTACAGCTGTTCGCTCAAAGGTGAAAAAGACGGCCGCATCGTCCTTGAGGCCACACAGATATAATTGCCAGAAACTTGATTAATTAGCATAAGTATTGTACAATAATACTGTTATGAGACGTCATGAGGCTGAACTGCAGCATGTTGTTCCTGTCCAGATTGGTGACGGGCAGTCTCCGTATGCCCACACTCCTGATTATCGTACTGTTGCTGAGCTCGCGCTTGCACGTGGCTTGGCTCAAAAATACTATCTAGAGGCAAGGACTGATGAGCTGACAAACATAGGCAATAGGCGAGCATTCAATGAAGACTTGCAAGACGCCCTCGAAGGCGTGACCGAGACTACAAATATCGCCGTTCTATACCTTGATGTTGACGGTCTAAAGCGTGTCAACGATGCTGATGGTCACGATGAAGGTGACCGATTGCTCAAAATGGTTGCAAGTAGTTTCCGTTCAGGTCATGACAGACAAGAAGATACATGGTATCGCTTAGGTGGTGACGAAGTAGTTGCTATATTTCAAAATGTCAGGAGCAGAGGTGGGCAAACGGTAGAAACTGTTGCTAGAGGAATGGCTAACCGACTAGAAAATCGCATGAATGCTGAGATTGGTGAAGAAGACAGATGGTTTGATTTACACGCAGGCGTAAGCATTGGCGTGGCAGTAAACGAGCCAGGCGACATTGTGGACACTTTATTGGCGCGCGCAGAAGCAGATATGGAAACGAATAAGGGTGCTCGCCGTAAGTACCTAGAAGAGCGGGGCATTGTTTTTGGCGATAGCCGTGCGATTGTTGGAGATCCATTACTGGATGCTCGCCGTACCCGCAAACAATGGGCAGACAGTGCTATTATTGACGACTACGGCACCGTCGTAGAGTAGACTATACAAAACGCTTGTTGTGCATAATAATATGGGGTGTATGACAAAGAAAAAGCTTAACCAAGAAGGCCTTATTCCCTTGCTACTCACCATTGTCTTTCTGGTTTTGGCCGCGATTATACTGGTCTTTCTCCGTGTCAAAAACGCCCAATAATATTGGATTGTTTACCATAATCATAGTATAATATGCAAATTATGGAACAGGTTAGCGGCGAAACCCTTGAAATAGCTGCACGTTACTCTGAACGACGCATCGAAGAACGCTTGAGCGATGTGTTGACTAGCTACCGCTCGTTCACCTCTGCGGCGTGGGAGCCGTATGAGTTTTTTGGACTCGATGAGGGGATGAACGACGAAAATGCTGTTCGCACCGAGCAAAAACGACAGTTTCTTAGTGGTGCTATAAAGAATCCAAACCTGAACTATCCCAAGCTCAAAACGGACGCGTTCATTCGTGAGCACGAAATCGCCGAGCAAGGCATTATGGCACTTGGTTCGCAGCTCGATGAACTTACTACAGAATCTGATCGAATTACGGTTGCCCAAGAGCTACCAGCTCAACGCCATCTCGAACTGATGCTCCTTGATATTAGCGGTCGGTTTGCTCGTAAGGAAGTTGCGGAAGAAGATCGTCAAGCGTACGTTGAGCTGTTTAACAGCGTTAATGATGAACTGTATGGTGCAGTAGATATCGCTCGATTTGCAGGCCTGCTGCAGCCTGTTCGCCGCCAGGCACTTCTAGTATTGAGCAGCCCAGAACCGATTGCTGTTGTAGTACGAGAAGCTGCCGAGTATGTCTTGCTTAATACCGGTGTAGAAAGTGATACCGTCCTTGCGGAGCCGCCGCTAGTTATAGATGATGACACACGACAGCAGGTACGTGAGATGTTTGAGCGCTACTTTGCTAAACCTTTGAGCGTTATTCCTAGTAAAGCCCGAGGTGAGAAACTAACTTCGCAAGAATTTGCACAAATGTTCAGAGATGCTCATGCACTACTAGATACCGGTTGGGGTGTTGCAACAGAGCCGGGCAAGAGTACGATGGACACACGTCAGAGCACGCGTATGACGGTGATTGGCGACGAGCGACCGTTGCCTGATGAGGCCGGCGCGCGTGGTATTTTTGCACATGAGTTTTGCATTCACGTCCTGCGACGTTACTTTGGCGACCAGCTTGGCGACCCATTATTAGCCGGGACAGGCCTCGCAGGTTATGTGCCAAACGAAGAAGGTGCCGGCCGTATAGTCCAACAAGTGATGGACGGAAAAGATAAAGTGCCAGGCAGTAACTACTACATTACACTCGGCCTAGCACGGGGTAAGGATGGTGATAGAATGCGTGATTTTCGTGGTGTGTTTGAGCTGGAGTGGCGGCGACGCTTGCTCGAGAAGTATGCAACTAATCCAATGCTACCACATGATGCGGTCAGTAAGGCAAAAAACGCTGCCTACACCACGTGCCTAAGAATTTTTCGTGGCACTCCTTGCGATGAGCCGGGCATGGTGTTTGCAAAAGATATTGGCTACTACGACGGCGGTCAGAATATGTGGCCGTACTTCATCGAGATAGCCCAGCTCCCTCTAGAGGAGCAGAAGGCTCGACTTGACGAGTTTTTGACGGCCAAACATGACCCACTACATCCTGTACAAACAAGGGTTGTCAAAAAAGCTTTAGCACGTGCAGCCATTGACAAAACAGTAGAAAAGTAATAGAATATAGCGAATAGCAAAGCAGTAGCAGTTTACAACCGTGCTTGCTACTATGTACACGGAAGTTACCTCATGACTATCAACAGTAAATACACCCGAAAAATCGTCATCGGCCGCACCGAGACTATTCACTTCATGGAGATGCCGGTAGCTGACGTCCCGGCGAAGGTTGACACTGGTGCGTACCGCTCTTCGGTCCACGCCAGCAACATCAAGCTGAGCAAGAAGGACGGCACGCTGAGCTTTGATCTCTTGGGTGACCACCCAGTATTTAGCCAGGCGGCAGAGCGCATTACCACCAGCAATTTTTCCATTTCTCGCGTTAAGAACTCTTCGGGGGAAGTAGAAGAACGCTACCAGGTAAAACTGCGCGTCAAGGTTGGCACCAAGATCTTCTGGGCTGATTTTACCCTGGCTGACCGCTCACGCATGTTGTATCCAATCTTGCTTGGCCGTACACTACTGAACGGACGCTTTGTGGTTGATCCGTCGCAGACAGCCGTTGACCGCCTGGCGCTCAAAAAAGAATACGGGATTGAAATTCCCGATGATCAAGAGGATAGTGAAGAACTATGAACATCGTAATCTTATCAAATGGCCCCGGAAACTATTCCACCAAACGCCTCAAAGAAGAGGCTGAATCACGCGGCCATAGCGTCCGCGTCGTGAAGTACCGTGATTGCTACGCCCAGATTGAAAAAAGTAACCCGGCGGTAAGTTATAACGGTGAAGATTTGCGCGGCATTGACGCGGTTATCCCGCGGATTGCCAGCAGTATGACCCGCTACGGCGCGGCCATTGTTCGCCAGTTTGAAATGCAGGGCGTTTACACTACCTCTGCCTCGATTGCCATTACACGTTCACGTGATAAGTTGCGCAGTTTGCAGCTGCTGGCTCGCACTGGCGTTGGCATTCCAAAAACCGTCTTTTCACGGAACACCGCAGATATTGATGACTTGCTAGAACAAGTGGGCGGCACGCCCGTGGTAATCAAGCTGGCCCGTGGTACGCACGGCAATGGCGTGGTTTTGGCTGAAACCAAGAAAGCTGCCAAGTCCGTACTGCAAGCTTTTTACCTGCACAACGAAGACGGTACGAACATTCTGCTGCAAGAATTCATCGCCGAAGCCGGTGGTGAGGACATCCGTGCGTTTGTGGTTGGTGGGCGCGTGGTTGCCAGCATGAAGCGTCAAAGCCTGGATGATGATTTCCGCAGCAACTTGCACCAAGGCGGCGAAGGTTCGACCGTCAAACTGACCGATGAAGAAAAGAAAGCAGTTATCAAGGCTGCACGAGCCATGGGGCTGGCAATTTGCGGCGTAGACTTTATGCGCTCAAAGCACGGTCCGCTGATTTTGGAAGTGAACTCCAGCCCAGGGTTTGGAATCGAGAAGGTGACTGGCCGCAACGTGGCCGCACCAGTTATCGATTACATCGAACGCAACGCTACCAGCAAGCGGGGCAAACGTGACCGCATTGGTGCATAAGTACCGCATCTATATTTTGGCCGGTGTGCTGGTGGCTTTGTGGGCCATAGGATTTGTGAACTTGATGTTGCGCCCGCGCGTTGACATAGGTGAGGGCAGGTATCGGGTGGAAATTGCTGCCACGCCTGAAGCCCGTGCCCAAGGGTTGTCTGGACGATTGCGGCTTGCGCCGAACCAAGGCATGATCTTCCACTTTCCTGATGATGGCAAGCAATGCATGTGGATGAAAGACATGCATTTCCCGCTCGATATTATTTGGCTGAATAGCGTAAATTGGGTGGTGCATATCGAAGAAAACGTTACGCCGGAAACGTACCCAAAACAGTTCTGCGCCCCTGAAGCAAATGCCCATTACGTGCTTGAGCTGCCGGCCGGCCAGGTCGCGGCCAAAGATATCCGCGTGGGTAAGCCGGCCCAACTATGCAACGTCACATTCCGCTCATGCTACTATTATTAGGATATGACGCCATACATCGTCCTTGGATTTCTATTGCTCTTGCCGTTGGCGCTCGGGCTGCTGTTCCGCGTCAGCGCTTCAGCACTGTTCTTTAGCGTGATGGCCGGTGAGCTGCTGGGCCGCTATTTTCATCATGAAGCAGAACTATTTGGCCGCTCAGCTTTTAAGAGTAACGCGGCGGCTGATTATGCCGAGGCAGTGATCGTGCTGATGCCGATATTCCT
>Ga0073934_10012078_pt1 | contig 10263 bp, 5 predicted proteins | sample LarsenN4metaG_FD_76834 | JGI IMG/M metagenome (GOLD analysis project Ga0073934, IMG submission 76834) | Hot spring sediment bacterial and archeal communities from British Columbia, Canada, to study Microbial Dark Matter (Phase II) - Larsen... ... | reverse complement strand
GGGCGAGGGGTAGTCCGAGCGCGCGGCGGCCACGCCCACCTTCACCGTCACGCCCGACAGCAGCGTATCGGGCAGCGAGAACTCGCGCAGGAAGTACAGCCCCTCGATGCGATAAGCGGCGGTGTCGCCCAGATTGAAGCCGCGCACCTGGCTTTCGCTGTACAGGCCCGCCTGCTCCACGCCGACGCGCTCGCCGAAGGCGTCGCGGGCGCGCAGGACGGCGTTATCCACCTCCTCGGCGCGGGCCGGGAGGGCGTGCGCCCCCCAAACGGCGAGCAACATCGCAAGGGGCCGCGACAACGGGCGTCGGGTCATGGGGTCGGCGCTCCGCACACCAAATCCAGCGGTGCGAACAACGCCGCAAACGCCAGCATAAGTTGGACCAAGGCTTTGCTGCCTATCGGGTCGCGGGCGCGGGCGCAAGCCGCCCCGCCGGCCCGCGGCGCCAGAGCGGACGGGGACCGGGCGGCACGGGCATGCGCGGGCCCCCATGGCCCCTGCCGCAGGAGGCAATATGATTGAATTAAATCAATAGGTTATATATTCCCGCCGCCAGCATCCCGTCCTCGCCATGAGTTTTCCGCCGCGGCTTTTGCGCTGCACATATATGCTGCACATATATATATAAAGCCCACCCGCGCGCACCGGCCCGGCGCGACGGCAAGATTTCCTCAACGAATTGTTGCGCCTAATGGCCGCTTCTGATTCCTTGCCCGAACCATTCCCCCCGCGGCGCGGTCATGACCACCACCTCCACCGGCTACGAGTTCTCGATCGACTGGTTCAGCGGCAACATCCCGGTGTGGGACCAGTTGGTGCCGCGCTTCAACCCCAAGCGCTTCCTCGAGATCGGCTCCTACGAGGGCCGCTCGACCTGCTACCTGATCGAGACGTTCGGCGCCAAGGGGCCGGTCGACGTGCACTGCATCGACACCTGGCAGGGCGGGGTCGAGCATGACCGCACCGCCATGTCCGAGGTCGAGCGGCGCTTCGACCACAACGTCGCGCTCGCCCGCCAGAAGGCGATGCACCCCGTCTCGGTCGCCAAGCACAAGAAGCCGTCGCATCTCGCCCTGGCCGAGCTGCTGGCCGCCGGCCAAGCGCTGTCGTTCGACGTGGTCTACGTCGACGGCTCGCATCAGGCACCCGACGTCTTGGCCGACGCGGTGCTGTCGTTCCATCTCCTGCGCAAGGGCGGGCTGATGATCTTCGACGACTACCTCTGGACCATGGAACCGCTGGGCCAGCAGGACGCCTTCAACATGCCCAAGCCTGCCATCGACGCTTTCATGAACATCTTCCAGCGCAAGATGCTGGTGGTGCGCGGCGCGCCGGTCTATCAGCTCTACGCGGCCAAGACGGCCGTGTGAACGGGGAGCGGGGGTGATGGCACGCATCATGGTCACGGGCGGCGCGGGCTTCATCGGCTCGCACCTGTGCGAGCGGCTGATCGGCCAGGGCCACGAGGTGCTGTGCGTCGACAATTTCTTCACCGGCCGGCGCCAGAACGTGCTCGGCCTGCTCGGGAACCCGATGTTCGAGCTGATGCGCCACGACGTCACCTTCCCGCTCTATGTCGAGGTCGACGAGATTTACAACCTGGCCTGCCCGGCCTCGCCGGTGCACTACCAGTTCGATCCCGTGCAGACCACCAAGACCAGCGTGCACGGCGCCATCAACATGCTGGGCCTGGCCAAGCGCACCAAGGCCAAGATTCTCCAGGCCTCGACCAGCGAGGTCTACGGCGACCCGGCGGTGCATCCCCAGGTCGAGACCTACAACGGCAACGTCAATCCCATCGGGCCGCGCGCCTGCTACGACGAGGGCAAGCGCTGCGCCGAAACCCTGTTTTTTGACTACTATCGCCAGCACCGGCTGCGCATCCGGGTGGCGCGCATCTTCAATACCTACGGTCCGCGCATGCTGCCCAACGACGGCCGCGTGGTCTCGAACTTCATTGTCCAGGCCCTGAAGGGCGAGCCCATCACCATCTACGGCAAAGGCGATCAGACCCGTTCGTTCTGCTACGTCGACGACCTGTTGAGCGGCCTGATCGCGCTGATGAACGCGCCCGACGACGTCACCGGGCCGGTCAACCTGGGCAATCCGGTCGAGTCCACCATTCTCGAACTGGCCGAGAAGATCATCAGGCTGGCCAAATCCTCCTCCAGGCTGGTCTACAAACCCCTGCCGCAGGACGATCCCGTGCGCCGCAAGCCCGACATCGCCAAGGCCCGCGCCGCGCTGAACTGGCAGCCGACGGTGCCGCTCGACGAGGGCTTGGCGCGCACCATCGCCTACTTCCGCGCTACGCTCGCCGCCTGACGTTTCCGCCCATGACGTCGCCGCCGCCATGAACCGCAGACAACGCCGCGCCGGGGCCGCCGCCGGTGGCGGGCCCGCGGGGCTTACGCCGGCCTTCGTCGAGATCTTCAACCGGGCGCTCGCGCTGCAGCAGGCGGGCCGGCTGCCCGAGGCCGAGGCACTCTACCGCCAGGCCATGGCGATGAACCCCAACGTGGCGCTGCTCTACAGCAACCTGGGCGTCGTGATGTACGCGCAAGGGGGTGTGGCCGAAAGCATCCCGTTCTACCAGAAGGCTATCGCCCTCGACCCCACGCTGTCGCTGGCCCACAACAACCTCGGCGTCGCGCTGAGCGCGCTGGGTCGACTCGAGGAAGCGCTGGCCGCCTTCTCCAAGACCATCGCGCTGGTGCCCGACGACCCCGAGCCCACCAATAACTACGGCGACGTGCTGGTGAAGATGAGCCGTTTCGCCGAGGCTGCCGCGGTGCTCGAACGCGCCTTGCGGCTCAGGCCCAACTACGTCGAGGCCTACACCAACCTCGGTACCGCCTATTGGGGCCTGGGGCGGCTCGACGACGCGGTCGCCTGTTTCCGCCGCGCCATCGCGATTGCGCCCGACACCGCCATGGCGCACAAGAACCTCGGCATCGTCATGCTGCTCACCAACAACTTCGCCGAGGGCTGGCGCGAGTACGAATGGCGTAACGCCGCCGACAAGATTCTGCCGCGCAACTATCCCTTCCCGGAGTGGCAGGGCCAGCCGCTGCCCGCGGGCAAGAAACTTCTGGTCTGGGCCGAGCAGGGCGTGGGCGACGAGATCCTGCAGGCGGGCATGATCGGCGATCTGCTCGAGCGCGGCTTCGAGCTCATCTACGAGGTCGACCCGCGCATGGTCGCGCTGATGCGCCGCTCGTTCCCCGCCGCCCAGGTGGTGGCGCGCGCCTTCCCCCATCCGCCCGAGACCCTGGTCCCTGCGGTCGGCGCCCACATCTCGGCCGCCAGCATGGGCCGCCACCTGCGCCTGAAGATCGAGGATTTCCACAAGGACCGGCACAGCTATCTTCTTGCCGATCGGGACCGGTCGGCGGCGCTGCGCGCGCGGCTGAATCTCGCGCCTGGCGAGAAGCTGGTGGGCCTGTCCTGGGTCAGCACCAACCTCAACTTCGGCCGCAGTAAAAGCATTTCGCTGGCGCAGTGGGCGCCGATCCTGAAGACGCCGGGGGTGAAGTTCGTCGATTTGCAGTACGGTGATACCGCCGCCGAGCGCGCCGCGGTGGCGGCCGAGCTTGGCGTCGAGGTCATCCACGTCGATGGGCTCGACCTGCGCGACGACCTCGACGGGTTTGCCGCGCTGACCGCCGCCTGCGATCTCGTCATCACCGTCTCCAACTCCACCGCGCATTTCGCCGGGGCGCTGGGCGTGCCGGTGTGGATCTTCGTCTCCGCCGGCGTCGGCAAGTTCTGGTACTGGGGCCTCACCGCGCCGACCGTGCCCTGGTACCCCTCCGCGACGCTCATCCGCCAGAACGCCGCTCAGGACTGGACGCCGTCGCTGGCGCACGCCGCCGCGCGGCTGGCCGAGGTCGTGGCTGGCGCCTCGCCGCTGACGCGCTGAAAGGGCCTGCAGCAACCCGAGTCGGGCGCGCGGCGTTGCTGCGAGCGGCGTCCGCCGTCGCCGGACGCCCGCGAAAAGACCGGCCTTTCCAAGACGTTACGGTTTGCCGCCGCGGCCGGCCGCGGCGCCGTCGATTTGCCGATTGTTAAGTTTTATCAATCATATACCGACCATGAATCTGCCGCCGAACATCCAGATGTCGCCGCACCTGACGGCGTTGCGGTGCCTCTTTCTCATCGCCATCCATCACGGCGTGCAGGTGGCGCCCGAGAAGCTGTCGACCACCAACGAGGCCGACACCATCGGCTCGCTGTTGCGCCTGATGCGCGAGGTCGGTCTCAACGGCAAGGTGCTCGAGAACCGCAACTGGGGCGACCTGATCGCGCTCGGCAGCGCCTTCCCGGTGATGGCGCAGCTCAAGACCGGCAATTGGGTGATCGTCGCCAGCGCCATGCCCGGCACCGACGGCCAGATGGTCGCCGCCGTCCTCAACCCGCTCAACGAGCAGGGCGGCATCGCGCTGGCGCCGCGCGCCCGCTTCGAGGAGCTGTGGAGCGGCCGGCTGGTGCTGTGCAAGCGCAAGTTCGCCATCCTCGACGAGACGCAGAAGTTCGGCTTCCGCTGGTTCATCCCCGAGATCGTCAAGAACGGCCGCTATTTCCGCGACGTCGCCATCGCCGCGATCATGTCGCATCTGATCGCCATCGCCACGCCGCTGTTCTTCCAGATCATCATCGACAAGGTCATCCCGCACCAGAGCTACCAGACGCTGTTCGCCGTTGTGCTGGCGTTCACGATCACGCTCATCTTCGACAGCGTGTTCAGCTACATGCGCCAGTACCTGCTGCTGTTCGCCAGCAACAAGATCGACGCCCGGCTGGCGGCGCGCACCTTCGACCACATGCTGCGCCTGCCGCTGCAGTTCTTCGAGACGCACCCCACCGGCGTGCTGTTGCGCCACATGCAGCAGGCCGAGACCATCCGCGCCTTCCTGACCGGGCGGTTGTTCCAGACCCTGCTCGACACCGCGGCGTTGCCCATTCTGCTCATCGGTCTCACGCTCTACAGCGGCGTGCTGACCCTGGTCGTGCTGGGCTTCGCCGGAGCCATTGCCGGCGTCATCGCCATCATGATCCCGCCGTTCCGCCGCTATCTCGAGCTGCTTTACCAGGCCGAGGGCGCGCGGCAGGCGGACCTGGTCGAGACCATCCACGGCATGCGCGCGGTCAAGTCGCTGGCACTGGAATCGCTGCGCATGAAGTCGTGGGACAGCAAGGTCGCAGGCTCGATCCGCCGCCGCGCCACCGTCGGCTACTTCAGCGCCGTGGCGGTGGTCATCGTCAACGGCCTGCAAAGCATGATGCAGATGGCCATTCTCGGCATCGGCGCCACCATGGTGTTCGACGGCAATCTCAGCATGGGCGCGCTGGTCGCCTTCAACATGCTGGCCGGGCGCGTCACCGGCCCGCTGGTGCAGATCGTCGGCCTGATCAACGAGTACCAGCAGACCGCGCTGGCAGTGAAGATGCTGGGTCAGGTCATGGACCACCCGCCCGAGCGCGACCCCAATCAGCGCGGCATCCGCCCCACCATCACCGGCCAGCTCGAGTTCGACAACGTCACCTACCGCTACGACGGCTCGTCGGTGCCGGCGCTGGACCGGGTGTCGTTCAAGGTCGAGGAGGGCCAGATGATCGGCGTGGTCGGCCGGTCCGGCTCGGGCAAGACCACGGCGACGCGCATCATCCAGGGCATCTGCACCCCGCAGGAGGGGCTGGTGCGCCTCAACGGCGCCGACATCCGCCACATCGACCTTGTCCATCTGCGCCGCAGCATCGGCGTGGTCCTGCAGGACAATATTCTTTTCCGCGGCACGATCCGCGACAACATCGCCGCCGGCAAGCCCGACGCCACGCTGGAAGAGGTGATGGACGCCGCGCGCCTGGCCGGCGCCGCCGAGTTCATCGAGCGCCTGCCGCTGTCCTACGAGACCATGGTCGAGGAAAGCGCCGCCAACTTCTCGGGCGGCCAGCGCCAGCGGCTGGCCATCGCCCGCGCCCTGCTGCTGCGCCCGCGGCTGATGCTGTTCGACGAAGCCACCAGCGCGCTCGACCCCGAAAGCGAGGCCATCGTCCAGAATAACCTGACCGAGATCGGCAAGGGCCGCACCATGATCGTGGTTTCGCACCGGCTGTCGTCGCTGGTGAACGCCGATTCCATCCTGGTGCTCGAGAAGGGCCAGGTGGTCGATTTCGCCCCGCACGAGACGCTGCTCGAGCGGTGCGAGATCTACCGCCACCTGTGGGATCAGCAGACGAGGCACCTGCAGTGATGAAGCTGCTTGCCCCGCAGATCGAGAAGATTGCCGATCGCGCCCGCGATCTGCGCCGCCGCGCCGCCGTCAGCCGGCAATGGCTGGCGGGTCTTGCGCGCAACACCTCCATGTCGCACACCCCGGTGCTGGCCGAGGCCATCGCCTTCCAGGACCCGATCGACCAGATCTGCGAGGAGCCGCCGCCGCGCTTCATGCGCGAGGTGCTTTATGTCGTGCTGGTGCTGTTCGTCACCATCCTGGTGGTGGCCGCGGTCGTCAAGGTCGACATCGTCGTGGTCGGCGCCGGCCGCCTGGTGACGGAAACCCCGCCGATCATGCTGCAGCCCCTCGACCGCTCGATCGTGCGCGAGGTCAAGGTCCGGCCCGGCGACACGGTGACCAAGGGCCAGGTGCTGGCGACGCTCGACCCCACCTTCACCCAGGCCGATCTGGCTTCGCTGTCGGCCAAGCAGAAGGCGCTGATGGCGCAGCTGCGCCGGCTCGAGGCCGAGCAGGAAAGCCGCCCCTTCGAGATCGGCCCCGCACCCACCCCCGACGAGCAGCTTCAGCTCAGCCTTTACCGGCAGCGCCAGGCCCAATACGCCTCGCAACTGCGCGTGCTCGACGAAGCCATCGCCCAGCGCCGCGCCAACATCCGCACCATCGAGGACGAGCGTGCCGCGCTGGCCAAGCAGCTCGAGATCGCCCGCCAGATCGAGACGATGCGTTCGACCATGCTCGAGAAGCAATCGGGTTCGCGCCTCAACTTCCTCGAGGCGCAGTCCGCGCGCATGCTGATCGAGGGCAACTACAACACCGCCGGCAACCGCCTGGCCGAGCTGCGTCACGAGCTCGAGGCTAAGGAGGCCGAGCGCCAGGCCTTCATCGACCAGTGGCGCAACCAGATCGTCGAGCAGCTTGTCGCCACCCGCACCGAGGCGGCCATGATCAGCGAGGGGCTGTCCAAGGCCGCGCTGCTGAACGACCTTGTGGTGCTGGCCGCGCCCGAGGACGGCGTGGTGCTGGAAGTGGCCAAGCGCGCCGTGGGTTCGGTCATCAACGCCGCCGAACCGCTCATCACCATCATCAAGTCCAATTCCGACATGATCGCCGAGGTGATGATCGCTTCGGGCGACATCGGCTACGCCAAGCCCGGCGACGAGGTCGTCCTCAAGATCGACGCTTTCCCCTGGCAGCGCCACGGCCTGATGTCGGGCAAGCTGTTGACCGTCAGCGAAGAGTCCTTTCCGACTGGCGGACCCGGGGCCGCCGGCGCCATGGGCGGCCCGAGTCGCGGCGGGCCCGCGGCCGTGCACCGCGCCCTGGTTAAGATCACCGATGCCCGTCTCGCCAACCTGCCCGACGGCGCCCGCCTTATCCCCGGCATGACCCTGCAGGCCGAAATTAAAGTAGGCGAACGTAGCGTGCTGTCCTACTTCCTGAACCCGCTGACCCGCGGCCTGCGGGAAAGCATCCGCGAACCGTAGCGGCGGCGTTACACCAACAACGCGAATAAGCGCCGGAATCAAAGCGTTGACTGCCCGCCGCCGCGCCGCACGGCGGCGCCTGCGTCGGCCCGCGGCGGAAATGATTAACCCTTTCTGGCGACACAAGATGTAGTGGGTGCGAAAATCGTTAAAGCGACCCCGCTTTACGCAATAGTTTGTTAACTGAATCGCCTAATAGTTTTACTTGCTGACCGTGGCGAGATGGATTACACGTTAACAGGTGACGAATGGGGCACGAAGTGCCTCATCTCAGCATCTGGCGACCACCATCTCTAGAATGGAGATAGCGCATGTCGATTGTCACTAATGCCGCCGCTCGGCGGGGCAACCGTTTCACGTTGCCGGACGTTTCATCTCCATTCCCCATCCCTGTTTCTCGGTCTCTCGCGAAGGAGTGACGCGTCATGGCATTGTCGGCTTCATTCATTCAATCGCTGAGCGTCACACAGATCGCGGCGTTTTCGACGACGCAATTCGCGGCCTTCGAGGCCGTTGAGCTCGGTTATCTGACCTCGACGCAGTTCGCGGCGGTCACCACCTCGCAGCTTGGCGTTCTCAACACGACGCAGATCAAGGGCATCAACACCACCAACATCGGCGCCCTGTCGACCGCGCAGCTCGGCGCGCTGACGAGCACACAGATCGGCGCGCTCAACTCCTCGCAGGTCAAGGCGCTCAGCACCTTCAGCGTCAACGCGCTGTCGACCACACAGTTGCTCGGCTTCTCCTCCACCCAGGTCGGCCAGCTCACCACCACGCAGCTCAACGCCCTCAGCACCGTCAACGTCGGCACGCTGACCACGACCCAGCTCGACGGTTTCTCTTCCTCGCAGATCAGCGGCCTGGCCGCCGCCAGCTTCGTCGCGCTCACCACCACCCAGCTCGCCAGCCTGGCCACCACCCAGGTCAAGGCGATCTCGACCACCAGCCTCGCGGCGCTGACGACCAGCCAGATCACCGGCTTCGCCTCGACCCAGCTTGGCGCGCTGACGACCACGCAGCTCAACGCCCTCAGCACGTTCAACATCGTGCTGATCTCGACCACCCAGCTCGCCGGCCTGACGACACTGCAGATTGCCGGAATCAACACCACCAATTTCGCGGTCCTGACCACCACCCAGATCGGCGGCTTGACCACCACCCAGTTCAAGGCGCTGACCTCGACCCAGATCGGCGCGCTGACGACCACGCAGTTCGGCAGCGTCACCACCACCCAACTCGGCGCGCTCTCGACCGTGCAGGTCAAGGGTCTCAGCACCACCAACCTGGCGGCCCTTAACACCAGCCAGATCACCGGCCTGACCTCGACCCAGATCGGTGCCCTGTCGACCACGCAGTTCAGCGCCATCACCACGCTGGCCGTGGGCACCCTCTCGACCACCCAGATCGCCGGCCTCACCGCCGCGCAGATCACCGCGCTCAGCACCCAGCAGTTCAACGCGCTGTCGACCACCCAGCTCGGCTCGCTGTCGACCAAGCAGGTCAAGGGCATCAGCACCACCGCGCTCGGCGTGCTGACCACCGTGCAGCTGTCGGGCCTGACCTCGACCCAGATTTCCGCGCTGGCCACAACGCAGCTCAACGCGCTCAGCACGTTCAACATCACCGCGCTGTCGACCGCGCAATTCTCGGGCATCACCACCACGCAGCTGGCGGGCCTGAACTCGACCAACTTCGCGGTCTTGTCGACCACCCAGATCGGCAGCCTGACCACCACCCAGATCAAGGCGCTGACCTCGACCCAGATCGGCGCGCTGACGACCACGCAATTCGGTAGCGTCACCACCACGCAGATCGGCGTGCTTACGACCCTGCAGATCAAGGCGCTCAGCACCACCAACCTGGCGGCGATCAACACCGCCCAGCTGACCGGCCTGACCTCGACCCAGATCGGCGCGCTGACGACCACGCAGTTCACCGCTCTGACCACGCTCGCGGTCGGTACGCTCTCGACCACCCAGCTCGACGGCCTGACCTCGTCGCAGTTCGGCGCGCTCACCGCTGCGCAGTTCGGCGCGCTGTCGACCACCCAGATCGGCAGCCTGACCTCGACGCAGTTCAAGGGCATCAGCACCACCAACATCGGCGCACTGACCACCATCCAGCTGAGCGGCGTGACCTCGACGCAGATCTCGGGGCTCAACTCGACGCAGCTCAACGCGCTCAGCACGTTCTCGATCGCGGCCCTGTCGACCACGCAGTTCGCCGGCATCACCAACACGCAGTTGGCCAGCCTGAACTCCACCAACTTCGCGGTGCTGACGACCACCCAGATCGGCAGCCTGACCACCACCCAGTTTAAGGCGCTAACCTCGACCCAGATCGGCGCACTGACGACCACGCAGTTCGGCAGCGTCACCACCACCCAGCTCGGCGTGCTGGCCAGCACCCAGGTGAAGGCGCTCAGCACCACCAACCTGGCGGCGATCAACACCGCCCAGTTGACCGGCCTGCTGTCGACCCAGATCGCCGCGCTGACGACCACGCAGGTCACGGCACTGACCTCGCTCAGCATCGGC
>Ga0073934_10012077_pt1 | contig 10264 bp, 8 predicted proteins | sample LarsenN4metaG_FD_76834 | JGI IMG/M metagenome (GOLD analysis project Ga0073934, IMG submission 76834) | Hot spring sediment bacterial and archeal communities from British Columbia, Canada, to study Microbial Dark Matter (Phase II) - Larsen... ... | reverse complement strand
TGTCGCCCTGCGTCAAGGCGTGGCGATAGCCGCTTGCGCGGTCGAGAATCCAGATTTGCGCCGCCGCCGACCCGTGGTAGCGCGGCCGGGTCCAGGGAAAACCATAACGCCCGTACACCACCCGCTTGCCGTCGGGCGAGAACGACGGGTAGTTCATCGCCGCGTAATCCTCCGCGAGCAACTCCGTCCGCAGCGAAGCCACCTCAAGGGTGAACAAACCGTGGTTTGGCGAATCACGCTTCGCGCCGAGCACCAGTTGCTTGCCGTCGGGACTCCAGCCGCAGGCGATGTCCGCGCCCGAATGCCACGTCATCTGCCGAGCCTCGCCGCCGTCCGCCGGGACGACGAATACGTCCCAGTTGCCCGTGCGCTTGCTGGCAAACGCCAGCCAGCGCCCGTCCGGCGAGAACACCGGATACGCATCCGTCTCGATGTGCTGCGTCACCGGCCAGGCCCGCCCGCCCTTGACCGGCGCGGTCCACACATCGCCGCGGTACACGAAGGCGATGCGTTTGCCGTCGGGACTAAGCGCCGGCATCCGCGCGCCGACGATGGGCTTCTGCTCCGGTGGCGGCAACTGGGCGGGAAGGCGGCCCGCCAGGGCCAGCGCCGCGATACCGGCCAGCAGGGTAAGGGGAAAAAAATGCTTCATAAGACGGCTGTGGGCGCAATCTAGCCCCGGGCGGGCGGTTGGAAAGGAATTTCAGGGCGGAAACGGAAGTTCAAGACAACCCAAACGGGGAGGAACCTCCCCCGCCTTCCCGGTCACCGAAACGCGCCTTGTGAGCGGCTGGCAGGGCGGCCCGTGAGGCTGGCCGGTTATTGCTCCAGCGGCCAGCCGGCGGCAAGCATGGCCTTGTAGCCGCCCGCCAGCGAATGGACGTTGCGGTAGCCCATTTTTTGCGCGGCATCGCACGTCAGCGCGCTGCGGAAGCCACCGCCGCAGTACATGAGGATCTCGGTGTCAGGATCGGGAAACTGCTTTTCCAGGTCGCGTTCCAGCACCCCCTTGCCCAGGTGCCGCGCCCCGGCGGCGTGGCCGGCGGCCCACTCCGAGTCCTCGCGCACGTCCAGGAGGACGGCCCGGGGATTGGCGCGCAGCCGTTCGCGGGCCTGTTCCAGAGTGATTTCGTGGACACGGGCCTTGGCGTCATTGACCAACTTCAGGAAACCGGGCGAATGATCCATGCGCGCAGCGTAGCGGGCACGGGCCGGCCGTCAATGCCGGCCGGAGTGAACACCCTGGAGCGCGGCGCAGCCCGGAATCCGTGCGCCGGGGCCTCGTTTCAAATTTCCCGCTGGTGAACAGCGGATGTTTTGCTACTCTGGCCAACGTCACCTCAGCCCCTTGCGACCATGCCCAAACCATCCTTGCGAGCCGCTGGACTGGCGGCCGCTCTTCTCACCGGCGCCATCCTCGCCCACCGCGCCCCGGGCGCCGAACTGGAAATCGTCACCGATGTCGAGTGGCAGCCGGTGGCCGCGCAGGTGCGGCGGCTGATCGAGGCCACGGATTACCTCGGCACGCCCTTCACCGAACCGGACAAGGCCGCGCTCCAGACGGCGCTCTCCTCGGCCGATGGCAGGGCGGCGCTTCGGAGCGTTCAGCAAATCCTCGACCGCTATTGCCTCTTCGACGTTCACATCAACCCGGAGATGCGCGTGAAGGTGGCGCAAGGCCCGGCCCGGCCGGAGCTGGTCGAGCAGGGCTGGCGGCAGTTTCTGGTGAAGGTGCGGAACGAATCGGGCACGACGGCGCAACTTCAAGGCGTGAGCCCGAACGCGATGGCGCTGTCCGACGTGCGGGCGGCGTTGACCGCGTCCGACCAGTTGCTCGGCGGGCGGAAGAAGGATTACTCGGCGGCGGCACAGCGGGACCGGTGGCTGGACATGCAGATGTTCGACCGGCAACCGTTGACGCGGACGTTGAGCGGCCTGGGACTGGAATATCGCCTCGTGCAGCTTTACAGCCGGGATGCGGGCCGGCGGGAGGCGAAGGTCGGGTTCAACGTGGGCCAGGGGACGCAGGACATCGGTTTCCGCAACGAGGCGGACGTGCTGTTCACTTGCCTGCCGGCGCGCGAGATCACGTTGCGCGTGCGGGACGAGAACAACAAGGCGACGACCGCGTCCTTCACCATCCGCGATGCCGCCGGTCGGGTGTATCCCTCGCAGGCGAAGCGGCTGGCGCCGGACTTCGCGTTTCATCCGCAGGTGTACCGCGAGGATGGCGAGAAGATCAAACTGCCGGACGGGACCTACACGATTGAGTTCGAGCGCGGCCCGGAGTCCATCAAGGAGACGCGCACGGTCACGGTGGACGCAAGGACGCGGCGGCTGGAGTTCAGGGTGCAACGGTGGATTGATCCGTCCCTGGCCGGTTGGTGGAGCGGCGATCATCACATTCACGCCGCGGGCTGCGCGCATTACAACAATCCCACGGAAGGGGTTCACGCGCCGGACATGGCGCGGCACATCATGGGCGAGGACTTGAAGGTGGGGGCCAACCTGACTTGGGGGCCGTGCTTTGATTACCAGAAGCAGTTTTTCACGGGCGCGATCGACAAATCGAGCAGGTACCCCTACCTGCTGCGCTACGACATCGAGGTGTCGGGCTTCGGGTCACACCGGTCGGGGCACCTGTGCCTGCTGCGGTTGCGCGAGCAGATGTATCCCGGCGGCGATTCCATGCACCACTGGCCGACGCTCTGCCTGAACACGCTCAAGTGGGCGAAGAAACAGGGCGCGCTCGCCGGCCCCGCGCACACCGGCTGGGGACTGCAGGTGCCGGGCACGGAACTGCCCAACTATCACCTCCCGCCCTTTGACGGCATCGGCGCGAACGAATACATCGTGGACGTGACGCACGAAGTGGAAGGGCCGGACGGCAGGCCGGTGCCGGCGGTGGACTTTCTCTCCATGGTGGACACGCCCTACGTCTGGGAGTTGAACATCTGGTATCACACGTTGAACGCGGGCTTCCGCACCCGCATCAGCGGCGAGACGGATTTCCCGTGCATCTACGGAGAAAAAGTCGGCCTGGGCCGCAGCTATGTGAAGCTCGACGGGAAGCTGGAGTACGAGGACTGGTGCGAGGGCATCCGCGCCGGACGCAACTATGTGAGCGACGGCAAAAGCCATTTGCTCGATTTTCAGGTCAACAACGTCCGCATGGGCGAGCGGGGAAGCGAATTGAGGCTGGCCACGCCCGGCCGGGTGAAGGTCACCGCGAATGTCGCCGCCCGGCTCAACGAAACGCCGGATCCCACGCTGCGCGACCGGCCCTACGCACAGAAGCCCTACTGGGACATCGAGCGCGCGCGTGTGGGCGGCACCCGCCGCGTGGCGGTCGAACTGGTGGTCAACGGCCACCCCGCCGGGTCCCGCGCCATCGAGGCGGACGGACGGATGCAGGAGGTGGCGTTCGATGTGCAGATTGACCGGAGCAGCTGGGTGGCCCTGCGCATCCTCCCGTCCTCGCACACCAATCCGGTCTGGGTGTTGGTGGGCGACCAGCCGGTGCGCCCCTCGCGCAAGAGCGTGGAATGGTGCCTCAAAGGCGTGGATCAGTGCTGGTCGCAGAAACAGAGGGTCATTGCCGAGGCTGAAATGGCCGACGCCAAAGCGGCCTACGAACACGCCAGGAAGGTCTACCAACAAAGGCTCAAGGAGAGTGTGGCGGATTGAAAACGGCGGGTTTGGCCGCGAGCCTGACGGTTATATCCGGCTGGAGAAATCCCTTTACAAGACCGGCTCCAGCGGTAGGCTGCGGTCAACTCAGACGATGCGTATGCGCAAACTGACCTACCTTGCCGTCTGCCTGGCCGCTGTGCTGGCGTTTTCATCGGGTTGCTCCGGTCCCTCCTACAAACTCGGACGCGGCCTCAACAACCTTACCGAACCGCTGCGCATGGGCGAGATGCGTCGTTCCATCGAGCAGGCGGGCGTCTGGCAGGGGCCGGACTACGCCTTCACCTTCGGGGCCATCCAGGGCTTCAACCGCACGCTGGTCCGCACGTTTGTCGGCGCGTATGAGGTGGCCACATTCCCGATTCCAGATCCCACCAAAGGCGGTGCGCCAAGCTATGACTCGATATTCGCCAAAAATGTCACCGGCGCCGACGACGTCTATATTCCGGGGCCGTTTCGCTCCGACCAGGTGCTGTCGCTCAACTTCATGACCGCCGACCCGAAGCACCCGACCAATTTCAAGCCCGGCCTGTTGTCGGACAGCCTGTTCGCCACGGATCGCGCGCTGGGCTTCAGCGCGGGTGACGTCGCGCCGTTCATCCCCGGCAGCCGGTTCCACGTCTTCGACTACTGAGCGAACCCCGTTTCACCGGCGCCAACGCTCGTTGGCGCCTTTTCCATTTATGGGGCTTGAGAAATCCTCCTGCTGCAAGGTCAACCTGCTGTTGAACATCCTGGGCCGCCGTCCCGACGGTTTCCACGAATTGGAGACTGTGATGCAGCCGGTCAACCTGTGCGACACCCTGCGGCTGGAGCGATGCGACTCCGGCTTGCAGCTTACCTGCAACGACCCGCGCCTGCCGGTGGATGGGGCCAACCTCGTCCACCGCGCGGCCACGGCGTTTCTGGCGGCCGCGAAAATCAGCGAGGGGGCCATGATCCATCTCGAAAAGCGCATCCCCCTGGCCGCCGGCCTGGGCGGTGGCAGTGGCAACGCGGCGGCCACATTGCTCGGTTTGAACGAGCTGTTTGGCAGGCCGTTGAGCGACGCGCGACTGACCGACCTGGCGGCGGCGCTTGGTTCCGACGTGCCGTTCTTCCTGCAAGACCAGCCCGCGCTGGCTCTGGGGCGTGGTGAACAGGTGACCCGGCTCGCGCCCTTCGCCGCCTTGCAAGGCAAGGGGCTGCTGCTCATTCATCCAGGTTTCGGAGTCTCCACCGCCTGGGCGTACGGAGCTTTGAAGCAGTTCCCCGAAGCCTTGAATGGCCGACCAGGCCGCGCGGCGGCGTTGATAGCAGCCCTGCGGCAAAGCGACTTCAGCGCCGCCGCCGGGCAACTTTACAACTCCTTGGAAGCCCCGGTTCTCCGCAAACACCCGTTGCTGGCGATCTATCAGGAATTCCTCCGCGAACACGGTGCCCTGGCCGCGTTGATGTCCGGCAGCGGCTCGACCACCTTCGCCATCACCGCCAGCCCGGACAATGCCAGGGGGCTGGAAGAGAGGGTCCGCGAAAAATTCGGTCCCCACCTTTGGACTGCCGCGCTGGCTGTGTGAGAGAGCGGCCGCCGGGAGCGGGCTGCCCGGCTCAACTCTCCGGCAAGGCCCGCATCTGGCTCATTTGCTCCTGGATGCGTCGCGCGAGCACGGGCCAGTCGTAGTGGCGGGCATAAACTTCAGCCGCCTCACGGCCCAGCGCCTCACGTCGGGGCGCGTCCGCCAGCAGTTCACCCGCCAGTCGGGTGAACCCCTCCGCATCCTCGCTGGAAACACCGGCGAAGACGCGGCTCGCGCGCAAGCTGGAACCGGTGTTCGGCCCCAGCGTCGAAACCACGGCGCATCCATGCGCCAGTCCGGCCATGAAGCTTCCGCGCCGTTCAGACGCGCCGTCCACGAACGGCAGGAGCAGCGCGTCGGCGGCTTGCAGGGCAGCCGAAACTTCAGCTTCGGGGAGAAAACCAAGCGGTTTGAACAGCGCGGCCAGTTCCGGAGGGGCTTCCATGGGCGGTTTTTCGCCGATGACCACCAGCGCGGTCGGGCCGCCGGCTTGCGCGGCTTCCCACGCCTTGAGCACCCAGTCGAATTGCTTGGCGTCGCTCAAGGTGCCGAAGTAGGCGAGAACACGGGCTTGCGGCGGCAGTCCCTGCTGCTCGCGCCAAAGCTGGCGGTGGTGATGGGGAACTTTCACCACGTCAATGTTCGAGGGTGAGGGCGCGAGGAAGAGATTGGCCGCCACATCCTGGCGTTGCCGGCGCCACTCTTCCAGCCAGGCCTCGGTGGAGATGCCGACGGCGTCGGCGGCGTTGAGCAGGCGCCGCCACTGGCTCCGGTGCGCCCAGGCGTAGTAAAGGCGATGCGGCCACGGGGAGTAGGGCGCGGCAATCTCGTGGGCGAGGACGATCTGCGGGCGTTGATGCTTCTGAAGGTGCCAGAGGGCGCGGGGCAGTTTGAGATTCACGCCGCCGTGGCCGTACATGTGCGGCACGTACTGCCAAAGGACGACATCCACATGCGCGATGCTCTCCAAGCCCACAAACAACTGGTCCACATCCGACCAGTCGTCAATCAGCGGATACACCCTCGCCCAGTCATCCTTCGCCTCGCCGCGCGAGGTGAGGACGGAAACCTGGCCTTCCCGGGCGAATTCGCGCGCCAGCCGCTGGGTGTGGTCGGCAATGCCGCCGCGGCGGGGCGGATAATCCGGGGAGATGATGAGCAGGGCGGGTTTCACAGTGGGTTTGCCGGGCGTCTTGTAACCAAGCAGGCTTTGTTCCGCACGCAGAATGTTTTCCCGCCCGAATTTCCCGATCTCCGTCCGGGAACCTCCGGCGGTTGCCCCGCCGCACTTTTGGTGCGTCATTCGCTGTGGCGACTGTGTCCGCGAGACGCCGACGGTAGCGACGGGGGCGGTCGTGCTCCCTGTTTTCAAGCGCATCGCTCCGGCTTAAAACTTTGCCAGCAGGATGGAAACTTGGTTGGTTGGATGGCGGCATGACAGCGACAGCAGTTCCTGTGGCATCGGACCCAGGCGGGCGGCGTTTCCCCGCCCCCGCGCAACGCTGGCGGGCAGCGGCGGCACTGGCCGGGATGCATTGATGCCTGTCCGCAACGCGTTTTTCGCGCGCGGCGCGCAGACGCCGGAAGACTGGCGGCAGTTGGAGAACACGCTGCCAAAGATTGATCTCATCCTCATGGATTCGACCACGAGTCTGGACGAAGACGCGATGCCGCGAGCCGAAGCAAGGGTTGCCAAGCGCCTGGGCGAACTTCTCCCAACCGCGCTTGCGGATAAAGTCAGGGAACAATTTCGTCCGGTGCATGTCCGCGGCGAATGGGCCATCTTGGAGCGCCGCCCGGCTGCGCCGCCGCAAGCCGCGCCTTGATCACCCGCGCTGCTTTCCCGCTCGCCGGACGCGCGGCTGTTCGCATAGGTTCACCGCCGACACAATGGATACCGCTTCGCCCGCGCCGCCGTCGTTGCGCCTGCTTAGTGTCGTCATCCCCGCTTACAACGAGGCGGGCTGCATCGCTTCCACCGTCGAACATCTGCATGTCGAACTGCGCCTGCGCGGCGTGCCGCATGAAATCGTCGTGGTGGACGACGGCAGCACGGACGGCACCTGGGATGTCTTGCAGGAACTCCGCGCGCGTGTGCCCGCGCTGCGCCCGGTGCGCAATGAGGGCGCGCATGGCTACGGACGGGCGGTCGTTTGTGGCCTGGACGCGATGACGGGTGACGCGACGGTCATCATGATGGCCGACGAATCCGACGATTGCCGCGATGTCGTGCGCTACTGGGAGAAGCTCAACGAGGGCTGGGAATGTGTCTTTGGCAGCCGCTTCGTGAAGGGCGGCGGGGTCATTGATTATCCCTGGCTGAAATTGCGGCTCAACCGCCTGGCTAACTGGTTCGTGCGCGTGCTCTTCAACATTCCCCTCAACGACACCACCAACGCGTTCAAGGCCTACCGCCGCACGGTCATTGACGGTTGCCGCCCGTTCCTCTCGCCGCACTTCAACCTGACGGTCGAGCTGCCGCTCAAAGCCATCGTGCGCGGCTACACCTGGACGGTGCTGCCCATCACCTGGCGCAACCGCCGGGCGGGCGAGTCCAAGCTCAAGATCAAGGAGATGGGCAGCCGCTACCTGTTCATCGTGCTCTACGTGTGGCTGGAAAAGTACTTCAGCCGGGGGGATTACCGGCGAACGGTGAAATGAACGCCCACGCCCAGTCCGCGACTATCCCGCCGCCCGCCACCTTCAAATTCCGTTTCGCTGGTCTGGCCGCGTTGCTGGCGGCCGTGGGCCTGGGCATGATCGCGCTCGTCCGGATTTCACCTCAGGCGTTTTATCTGCCGGATTGGGTGCTGGGCGAAAACGGCAACCAGCTTTTCCGAGCGGACCAGATGGCCGCCGGCCGGGCGCTTTATCGCGACATCGAATGCCAGTATGGACCACTGCCCATCTGGCTTTGGCGCGGGTTTGCCACGGTGGCGGGCAACACCATCTCCGCCAACCTCTGGTTTCACGGGCTGCTGACGCTGGTCTTTCTCGGCGCGTCGTACTGGTGGGCCACCGGACACGGCGCGACACGCTCCCTGGCCGTGGTGGTCGCGGCGGCCTTGGCCGTGCTGGCCTTTGCCCGCACGCCCCTTTACCACCTGGCGGCGCTGGTGGTCTCGCACGCTGAGTACCTGAACATCGAGCGGCTGTGCTTGCTGGGGTTGATGGCGCTCTGGCATCCGCCAGACATGCGCGGGAGGAAACATGCGCTGCTCATCGCGGGCGTTTTTCTCATTTGGCAGTGCTCCAAGGCGGGCGGCGCGTTTTTCGGCCTGGCTGCGTTTGGGATTGTGGACTTGTGGTGGATCGTGCTCCAGGGCGGGAACCGCCCACGGCGGGCGTGGTTCCGGTGGTGGATTCTCCTGGGCGCGGCCTGTATCGCGCTCGAGTTGGCGCGCTGCGGCGGGTTTGTCCTGATAGCGGGGATGGAATTGGGTCTGCGCTCTGCGTGGCCGTTGTATGTGGTGCAGGATTACATCCGCACGTGGTTGACGCTCTGGGCCGGGCCAAAGCAGTTCCTGGCCGTGGTCCTTCCCATCGTCGCGCCGCTGGGGTTGTTGGCCTGGCTGGCGGGCCGATCGCTCTGTCGGCGCGCAAGTGCTCCCGGCGTCGCCCCATCTCCATTGGTGATGCAAGGGGCGGTGGGCGTGGTGTTCTATCTGCTCGGGGCCATGCCCGGCCTCGGCTACTTCGGCCACGAATGGCTTTTCTTCCAGTACCAATGGGCGTTGCTGCCGCTGATGCTGGTCCTGTCGCGCCGCGCGCCCGCCGCCGGCCTGGGATGGTTGCTGCTGGTTCACGCCGGACCGCTGTATCTGAGCGCAAGAGAGATTCTCACCGCCCCGCCTGCCAATACGCTGCAACGACTCGACACCCGGCTCGGGCCGCTTTACCTCTGGCCCGGCGACCCGCAGGGCGGATTGTTGCGCACAGCACTGGAATCGCGTCAGCGCGACGCAGCGGGGCCTGCGATGATTGTGGCCGGCTGGGGCGGTGGCGGCTGGTATGTGGCGGCCAATGAGCCGGTGCGCCCGCGGAACATCTTCTTCAACAGCCCGGTGGTCCGCACCCGCGCGGATCAGGAGGAATTCGAGCGGCTGCTGGCCGAAGCGACGTTAGTGCTGGTGCGAGTCCCCCGCGCATACGGCGGTGGCCAGGCACTGCCTCAACGGTTGCTGGACACCCTCGGTGTCGAAGCCGCCGGGCACTTAAGCGAACAGTTCAATTTCACCAAGCACGGGGAATGGCGGATGTATAGGCGCTCGCCAGCGCGGGAGGCGATCCCCCGTAAATCGGACTTGTGAGACCCCGAAGGCCCTTCAATGCCGGAAGTGGCGCGTGCCGGTGAAGACCATCGCCACGCCGCGTTCGTTGGCGGCCTTGATGACCTCCTCGTCGCGCACGCTGCCGCCGGGCTGAATCGCGGCGGTCGCACCCGCCTCGGCGGCGGCGATGAGGCCGTCGGGAAACGGGAAGAAGGCGTCGCTGCACACCACGCTGCCGGCGAGCGGGAGCTTGGCCTCGCCCGCCTTCCAGACAGCGATGCGGCTGCTGTCCACCCGGCTCATCTGACCCGCACCGACGCCGAGCGTGCGGTCGCTGCCGCAGTAGAGAATGGCGTTGCTCTTGAGGTGCTTTACCACGCGCCAGCCAAAGAGCATGGCCTTCAACTCAGCTTCGCTCGGTGCGCGCTGCGTCACGACCTTGAGGTCGGCGGCGGTCGTGACCTTCAGGTCGCGCTGCTGGAGCAGGAACGACTCGGCCCCGACGCTGCGCACGTCCCACGGCATGGCGGTGACGGGATTCTTCAGGATTTGCAGGAGGCGCAAGTTTTTTTTCTTGGCCAGCACGGCCATCGCTTCGTCCGTGAATGAAGGAGCGACGATGACTTCGCTGAAAATCTCCGCGATGGCCTCGGCGCACGGGCCGTCCAGCGGCTGGTTCACGGCGATGATGCCGCCAAACGGCGCCTGCTTGTCCGTGGCGAATGCCTTGTCCCACGCCTCGCGCAG
>Ga0073934_10012076_pt1 | contig 10265 bp, 12 predicted proteins | sample LarsenN4metaG_FD_76834 | JGI IMG/M metagenome (GOLD analysis project Ga0073934, IMG submission 76834) | Hot spring sediment bacterial and archeal communities from British Columbia, Canada, to study Microbial Dark Matter (Phase II) - Larsen... ... | reverse complement strand
TTTGGGGGTTGGCCTGGCCTATCTCCTGTTCAGCAACTTTGCTCCCACTCAGGTCTCTTTCCTGGCCTTTAGTCTATTCATGGGCATTGCCATGAGCATCACCGCCTTTCCGGTGTTGGCCCGGATTATCCAGGAACGGGGCTTGACCCAGTCGCCGTTGGGGGTATTGGCGATCACCTGCGCTGCTGCTGATGACGTGACCGCATGGTGTATTCTGGCCGCGGTGGTGGCGATCATTCAGGCCGGTACGGCGGCGACCGCACTCCTGACCTTACTGCTGGCGGTGGGCTATGTTGGGGTGATGCTTTATCTGGTGCGGCCGCTGCTGCAGCGGCTTGGTGAAAAGTACGGTCAGCCGGGGCAGGTCAATAAAACCTTTATCGCCGCCCTGTTCATTGTGCTGTTTCTGTCCGCTTTTGCGACCGAAGTGATGGGTATTCACGCCCTCTTTGGCGCGTTTTTGGCCGGAGCCATGATGCCGGCTAACCCTGCCTTTCGCCACTGGCTGATTACCCGCCTTGAGGATATTAGCCTGGTGATTTTATTGCCGCTCTTTTTTGCCTTTACCGGTCTCAAAACCGAGCTTGGCTTGCTCAACCAGGGCTACCTATGGCTGATTTGGGCCTTAATTATGCTCGTCGCTGTGCTTGGGAAATTTGGCGGCAGTCTGGCGGCGGCTCGAATTACCGGCCAATCCTGGGCCGACTCCCTGGCCATTGGCGCGCTGATGAACACCCGGGGCTTGATCCAGTTAGTCGTGCTTGAAATCGGTTTTGAGTTAGGCGTCCTTAGCCCAACCGTCTTTACCATGATGGTGTTGATGGCTCTGGCCACCACCTTTATGACCACGCCGGCGCTATCCCTGATCGATTTTTTTAGTAAACGCAGGCTGCCGAATAGCGTTGCTCATAAGGCCCAGTGAATTGTGAGGAGAAGAGGGGGTGAATTAGGTCAATGAAGATATCTGATATCCAAGAGGCCGCCAGGGATTTGGTGGCCGCTCAAAAGTGGGAAGATCGATCCGTCGATCAGCGGTTCAGGTATTTGATGACAGAAGTGGGCGAGTTGAGCCGGGAACTTGTCCGTCTCAATGGGAAAAACCAGGATATAGCTGAGGTGAAGGAGAATATTGGCGCCGAGATTTATGATATTATTTGGAATTTGTGCGATTTGGCCAACTTGCTGGAGATCGACCTGGAAGAAGCTTGCCGGAAGAAACAGGTGTACAACCAGACCAGGAGTTGGTCATGAAGCTGTTGATAAACTGCTAAACCTTGTTAAGCTGTGGAAAATATGACATAAGTTGTCAGGAAAAGTGGGGTATGCTGTTAGATGGTAGATGTTATCCATCAAAATATCAGCTTATGTTTAGGAGTTATATATGCAATACGGCATCGAGATTGGAGCAGCAGGTGAATGTGATGCAGGTGTCTTGGCTGAACTGGCGCAGTTAGCAGAGGAGGCCGGCTGGGACGGCATCTTTCTTGAGGATTATATTATTTACTGGGCCGCGCCTGATGTACCGACATACGATCCTTGGGTCAGCCTGGCAGCGATGGCCTTATAGACCCGCTCTATTCGTTTAGGCACGACCGTCACCCCGCTCTCGCGCCGCCGCCCCTGGAAAGTGGCCCGCGAAGCCGTTACGTTGGATCACCTATCCAATGGCCGTCTCATTATAGGGGTAGGGTTAGGCGGGGTGAATGATCCAAGAAATTTCGACCATTTAGGCGAGGTGACCGATGTCAAACAACGCGCCCAGATGCTGGATGAGGCGCTGGACATCCTGGTAGGGCTGTGGAGTGGAAAGCCCTTCAGTTACAGCGGCAAACATTACCAGATCGATGAGGTCACCTTTTTGCCTAAACCGGTTCAAAGTCCTCGAATACCGCTTTGGATAGGGGGCGGCTGGCCCGGTAAACCGATCCAGCGGGCGGTCAAGTGGGATGGATTTATTCCTTACAAGAATCCGAGTTCTGGACACCGGGAAGATATGACCGCTGAAGATGTTAGTGCTATGAAAGTCTATCTCGAAAGCCGGCGAACCACACCGGCGCCGTTCGATCTAGCCATAGGCGGCCGGCAGCGTGGCCCTGATTGGGAGCAAGAGCGAGCTTTGATCCGGTCGCTGGCTGAGGCAGGGGCGACCTGGTCGATGGAACATCTTCCGCCGGCCGATCTTAAGACCATGCGAGAATGGGTTAAACAAGGGCCGCTTCGGATCTGAATTATTTGGAGTTTGTGATATATTAGCTCTTTGTTGCCTGCCTGGTTATCAATGATTATTACAGTACACGAACGAGTGTCCGGCGTAAGGTGCGGTAGCCACATTTCTCATAAAATGATAATGGTCCAGCCGCAAATTCCCACATATCAAGCCGAACTTCCGTTGCTCCGTTGGCTTTTGCCCACGCTTCCGTGGCCTGGATGAGCAAGCGTCCTACACTTTGCCGCCGAAAGTGCTCACGGACCATTAAACTCTGCAGGTGGCCATAGGTTCGTGTGACTGCCGCTTCGTTTGGCTCGTCATGGTGAAGGTAAACTTCAGCTAATCCAATGGGATCATTGACCATTACGGCTACAAAAAGCGCGGCGTCGTCACGTCCCATAATTTTGGTTAAATTGGCCTTTAATTCCGAGCAGTCAAACTGCTCAGGTAGGCCCAAAGTCAGCAGACGATCGGGAACTTCCCGGACGTGAAACTCGTGGAATTCCACATACAAACGACAAAGGGAGTCGAGGTCGCCTGGCTTCGCGGGTCGAATCATGATATTCGTCATATGCCGCTCCTAAAGTAGTAGATAGATCTGATCAAATTTGCGACCGGCCAGACTGGCCTGCGTCTGGTAGGTGAAGAGAGCGCACGGGTAGACGCGCCTGATCAGGCCGAGTCCTGGCCTGGGGGTGATCTCTTCTTGAGCATCGCCTCGCTGAAAATAGATCAAATGCTTTCGAGAAGGGTCGAGGGTGATTCTTGAGAATATTCTGGCCAGGTATCTCCTTTTTCGATAGATGCCCGGACTGATCCGGAAGCGTCTCTTAAAAGAGCGGGTAAAGGCTTCCTGGGATTGGAATTGGTAATCCAGGGCGATATTGAGGATCGGTTTCTTGGAGTTGACCAGTTCCCGGGCGGCTTCAGACAGCCGGCGCTTTCTCAGGTAGCCGGCCGGGGTCTCGCCGGTCAGGTCGACAAAGAGGCGGCAAAAGTGAAAGCGGGAGTAGCCACCAACCGCCGAAATATTTTCCAGGCGGATCGGTTCGGTCAAGTTATTTTCCATGTAGTCGATGGCTTGATTGATCAGGTCTATCGGTTCCATAACGTTTATTATATCAGGATTGTCCCAAACTTTCTTGATCATTTTTGCGGTTTAAGCGGCCGGCTTTTCCTTTGGCGGCCTGACCCGGTGTATAATTATCCATCTAGCTAAATAAGGAGATTGATTGTATGAAACCTACCGATAGCCTTACGACCCTCTTTAGCCACAACCTATGGGCAAATCTGCGTCTACTTGAACGGTGCGCTGAGTTGTCCGGTGAACAACTGGACGCCACCATTTCCGGCGCCTTTGGCTCTATCCGCGACACTTTGCAGCACATCGTCTTATCCGAACGCTCGTACTTTTCGCGCATTAGCACCGGCCAACCGTACCGCCATCCGGCAGATGCGCCCCCCTTGACCATCGCGGAAATGGTGGAATCGGTGCGTGCGTCCGGCTCTGGCTTGATTGAGTGGGCCCCCAAGGTGCAAGCTGACGATACCGTACAGGTCGACTGGGAAGGCGCCCCGCGTGCAGTACCAAAGAGCATCATTCTGACCCAGGTGATCAACCACGCCACCGAACACCGGGCCCAGATCATGGCGATTATGACCCAATTGGGTATCGAACCTCCGGATTTGCAAGGCTGGGCGTATTTTGACGAAGTGGCGCCATAGAACTCGTTGGGGCGCCCCTTAGCAAAGAGCGTTTGGACCACGATAGCCACGAAAGGAACGAAAAGCACGAAAGGACCGGCCATCGGGCAGCAGAGGGCCGGAGTTGAGATCGGTTCGTGTCTTTCGTCTTTTTCGTATTTTCGCGGTCCAAAGTTCCCTCTCAGATCTTGGCATGACAGATACAATCATTGAGCAAAAACATAATGAACTGATGACTTTTATCCAGCAGGAAGTCATCAATGAACCGGCTGTTCAAGCTGTCATTGCCATTGGCAGCGTGGCGACCGGCCTGGCCCGGCCTGGCTCGGATATTGATGCGGTGGTGTTTCTCGATCCGGTTGATCTCTATGCCATCCCGGCCGAGTTTCAGTGGCGGCCGGAGGATGACAGCTTTCACGGTATCTTTAGCGAGGTTGAAGGGGCGGTGCAGTTTGACTTCAAGCGGCTTGACCTGGCCGAATGGTCACAGCCCAGCTTTGAATGGCCGGAACCGCTGCGGGCTGAACTGAGCGATGGCTGGGTTGCTTTTGACCGGCCGGGGACGATCAAGGCGCTGGTCGTAGAACGGACCGTATTTACGGATACGATCCGCCAGGCCCGCCTGGATGAGGCCCTGGTCCAGCTTGACCAGTTGCTGGCCAGCAACAAGGCCCGGCAGACGTGGGAGACGCTGGGGCCGGCCATCGCCCACGACCGGCTCAATGCCGCCTATGATGAGTTGGTGCGGGCCTTGTTTGCCTACAACCGGCGCTGGCGGCCCTGGCGCAGCCGGGAGATGTCGTCCCTGCTGCGGCTGCCGTGGCTGCCGGGGCAGTTTAGGGAGCAGCTCTTAACCGCTCTCAATGCGCCGGGGCTTGACGAGGCCGGCTTTATGGCCCGGGTGACGGTGCTGACCCAATGCTTTGAGGCGCTGATGGCGCAGCTTATTGCCGATGGGCTGTACGGCCAGGATGTGATTGGTGAGGCCTTTATCCGGCAGCATGATGAGCCGGGCCGGGATTGGAACATTGAGGAATGGGTCCGGGTTCACCGGCAGCGCAACTGAAGCATTTGGAGCGATAAATATGGCCATTGACTCTGAACCGTTCAATTACGCTTTTGTCATTGAACTTAGTGAAGAACGTGCAGAATACGTCACGAATAAAATAATTGAGTTCAACAGACCAAACCATAGCCCTTTGTGGGAGAATCTGCCCTACCCCAGGGTTCCCCTGGAAATTTATGTCTTGGGTGAAAAGGGCGAAGTCGTTGGTGGACTGATTGGACGAACGAACCAGATACCTGAATGGCTGGAGGTGAGTGTGATCTGGGTGGCTGAAGAAAAGCGCAGACAGGGGGTAGGTAGCCAATTGATGCACCTGGCCGAAGCAGAAGCAAAAAAGCGAGGTTGTCATTATGCCCGACTGGCCACCAGTGATTATCAGGCCCTGATTTTTATCGCAAAGTGGGTTACAAGTTGTACGGCCAGCTTGAAAATTGTCCACGTGGCGAGACAGTTTATTATTTCTGCAAGGAATTGTAATTGGAGTGCAGATTTTAATCTGCGGCACAGAGGTAGCGGAATAATGAAGGTTAGAAAATTAATCCGGTAATTGGAGTGCAGATTTTAATCTGCGTTTTAGAGGTAGCGGAATAAATTCCGCACTCCACGATGACCCGGTTATTTTCTTAAAGTTCATAATTCCGCACTCCGCGATTGCCCGGTTATTTTCTTAATGCTCATTTTATAGGTTGGCCGCGGCCATGAGTACAGCCACAAACTGGGGTTCGTAGTTAGCCAGCCAGCGGACGAACTCTTGCTGGTTGGCGATGCAGCCGGGGACGCGGCCGGGGTTGCGGCGGATGTCGGTCCGGCCCAGCCACCACAGGGTGGAGATGGCGCTGCGCAGCCGGATGAGCCAGGGGATGGCCTGGAGTTCGGCGGGGGTGAGGGGCAAGCGGCGGGTATAGCCCCGGCAGAAGCGCCGGAGGGCGGTCCAGGGAGCGGGGTTTTCCCAATAGCGCATGGTCATCCGCAGCCCCATGGCTATGTCCAGGGCGCGGGCGGCCGGGGTGGCAAACTCAAAGTCGAGCACAGCCTTGACCCGGCCCTGGGCCACCAAGACATTGCTGGGGCTGAAATCGTTGTGGCACATCTGCCAGGACAAGGCCCGGTAGGGGCCATCGACAAAGGCTTGCAGTTGGGCCGCTTCGGTCCGCCACCAGCCAAACAAGGCTTCGTTCGCCGGGGTGGCGGGAAGGCCGGCATCGCCGGGGGAAAGGTTGAGGGCATCAAATTGAGGCTCAAGAAAGCGAAATAAAGCGCCAAATACGGCCGGGCGGGGGGTAGATGGACTGGCCGGCGGCGACGCCGTTATTTTGGAAGACATTGAAGCCGCCGGTCTGATTCACCGATCACTTTACCTGCTCTAGCCGGGTCCGCCCACAGGGGGCCTTCGGCTCTGACCCAGAGACGCGGGTTGCGGACCCGCCCCGAGCGTGACCAAAGCGAAATGTAGCTAGTTTCCAGTACCAATACCTTCCCCCCTTCACCTTCTGGGTTACTTAATGACGTCAGGGATTTCTCCCCTGCGGGTCGAAATGACGGGTTGGATAAGATTTTCCAGCGGACCTCTTTACGCTTTACGTTTTATGTTTTACGACTTTTCCTTTGCGTTAGCTTTATTACCTAACCCAGGAGGATGCCAGGATGGAAAATATTTTAGTCGATTGGTCGGCTTCGGCAATTATTGCGGCCAATGAGCAGAATTTGGGTGACTTGACGGTGGCGATTGCCCAGGCGGGGGGTAGAGAGGTTTATGTGGGTGAGGCGTTTTCTTGGGTGGCGCTCGATCTGGATGTTTGGCCGAATTATGTCTTTCGGTTCAACTTTACCGGGCAGAATGAAAGAGAAAGTATGGCGGCGTTGAAACAGCATATTGCCGAGGGCAAAGCGCCGAACTGGCTCATCCTTAATCACACCTCCAGCCAAAATGAATGGTTGATGAAGAACGGGTTTGAGAAAAAGAATGAATCGACCGGAATGGCGATTGATTTGGCCGAAGCGCCGCCCGATTTACCTGGGTTAGAGAGTCTGGTGGTTTCTCCCGTTACGGATAAAATTGTGTTGAACGATTGGGCGGAAACGGTCAGCGCCGGAATGTGGCGCGGCGAGGTCGATCTTGAGCGCGCTGCCTTTCTGAAGCTGATTGAGCAAGGGGATATTCAGGGTTATGTGGCTTACCTGGATCAGCAGCCGGTCGCGACCGCTACGCTCTTTTTATCGGCCGGGGTCGCGGGTATCTACCTGGTGACGACCCGGCCGGCGTATCGGAAAAGGGGCATTGGAACGATCGTGACGCTCGCTGCTTTACAGGCCGCCCGGCGGTTGGGTTACAGAGTAGGCATATTGCAGGCGACGGAAGCGGGCAGACCGGTTTATGAGCGGATAGGTTTTAAGGAGCTTTGCAGATTTAATTACTATGCCTTATACTAACCCGGTCTACCTCAGAGATTTTGCCGATATCGGCATCCTCCGTCGACCGGAGGGGTATTATGCCTACGCCTCCCAGGGCCAGACTGCGGCCGGGATGCACAATATTCAATGCGCTTTCTCGCCGGACCTGGTCCATTGGCAGCCAGGCCCCGATGCCCTGCCGGCCAAGGCTGCCTGGGCGCCGGCCCAGGAGTATTGGGCCCCGGATGTGGTCGAGGTCGCGGCTAATGATTACCGGCTGTTTTTTAATGCCCAGGTCGCCGGCTCAGGTCAGGGGATTGGGGTCGCGCGGGCCGCCCAACCGGAGGGTCCCTTTGAGGTGGTGGGCGGGCCGTTGATCGATGGCCCCCGCTACCGCCATATCGACCCCAAGGCTTTCCAGAACCCGCTGGACCGGCGCTGGTATTTAATCTGGGGCTCCTGTTATGAACCGATCTTGATTAAAGAACTGCGGCCGGATTTATTGGGGTTTCTTGACCCCCACAGCCCACCGCTAGAACTGTTGAGGCCCAATCCTGGCAGCGCGGCGACGGCGCTGTATGAAGCCGCCTGGATGACGGCCCGGTTTGACCCGGACCAGGGCAAATATTATTTCTACCTGTATACCTCAGGTCCCGATGCGTTTGGGGATGAAACCTACAGCGTCCGGGTGGCCCGCTCAGAGCTTGGACCGACCAGGGGCTTTGTGACCCTGACGGAAGCGACCGGGAGTAACGACAGCGCCATCTACGGGAGCAATGCCGCCTTTGTCAACCCCGGCGCCTCGGCCATTACCACCGATGCCGCCGGCCAGGAGTGGTTGATCAGCCACGCCACCTTACGGGCGGATATTCCGGAGTACAGCCAACTCCGCCGCGACCCGGCCAGCCTGTGGCAGCGGCTGCGCTATACCCGGCGGGTGATGATCCTTGACCCGATCCGGTACCGGGCGGGTTGGCCCTATATTCCCGGCAATAGCCCCTCCCTCCACCGGCAGAACGGGCCGATCATAATGCCAGGGAGCGCCTAAGGGAAAATATCATTGAAATGCGATGAAGGTTAAATAATTAATCGGGTCATTGGAGTGCAGATTTTAATCTGCGACTCAAAGTCGCGGAATAAATTCCGCACTCCACAATTATTCAGTTATTTCCTTAATACTCATCGGGGTAAGCTGGAGGATTATATGTCACAACCAAGCTTTGTCGTGGCTATTGCCGGCGTTTCGGGGGCGGGGAAAACGACCCTGGTCAGAAGGGTGGCCGAGCTGCTGGGCGATGCGGCGGCGCTTCATTTTGACGATTACCGGCCGGTGGCCAACTATCCGCACTATCCGGCCGAAATGCCGCAGTGGATCGAAGCCGGGCGGGATCTGGACGCCTGGGAAATTCCGCAACTGCTTGATGACCTGAAGGCGCTGCGCGGCGGGCAGGCCATCACCCTCCCTGACCATAAAGATGAAGTCAGGCCGGCCCGGTTTATCGTGCTGGAGGAGCCGGCGGGCCGGGAGCGAACCGGTATGGGGGACGTGATCGATTTTGTAGTGTGGCTTGATCTGCCGTTGGAAATTGCCCTGGCGCGTAAAGTGGTTGAAGCCTTTGACTACTGGCTCCATCATATCCCGCCCGCTGAATTGGCCCAGGCGGTGCAAAGGGGCGTCGATTATTTCTCACCCTATCCGCTGGCGCGGGCGTATTATTTGACCCTGATCGAGCGGGTTAAGCCAAATTGCGACTTGATCCTGGATGGTACGCGAGCGACGGATGCGTTAGCCCAGGAGATTGTGGCTGCCGTCGAGACGAATGCTAGAAACCGGGCGCTGCTCATCCAAACCTACGCGGCCTTCAATGCGCGTGACGTTGAAGCGATCCTGGCGGTGATGCATCCTGAGGTGGATTGGCCCAATGGAATGGAAGGGGGGCGGGTGTATGGCCACCAGGGGGTGCGCGACTACTGGAGGCGCCAGTGGGCCTTGATCGATCCCAGGGTTGAGCCGCGCGGGTTCGGAATCGAAGCGGATGGCCGGATTGGGGTTGATGTCCAGCAGGTGGTGCGGAATCTAGAGGGCCAGGTTCTGTCGGACCGGCAGGTGCGGCACGTTTACCTGATCCGGGATGGCTTAATTATGAGTATGGAGATCAGAGGGTAGAGGGCTTCAAATGCCAATCCTAATCCATGGTAACTGTGACCAACAGTTTGCGGCTGTTGAACAGGCTTTTCTTGAGAGCTTTGTGAAATGGGGTGATGGCGGCGCGGCGGTCGCTGTCTACCGGCAGGGGAGAGGCGTGGTGGACCTGTGGGCGGGCTGCGCCGATGCCCGGAAATCGCGCCCCTGGCAGCGGGAGACGATTGTAAATGTTTGGTCTGCGACCAAGCCAATAACGGCCCTGTGTGCTCTCCGGCTGATCGACCAGGGAAAGCTGGCGCTGGATAGTCCGGTCGCACAGTACTGGCCGGAATTTGCGCAAGGCGGCAAGGAGACGATCCCGGTCCGGTATCTCCTCAACCATCAAGCCGGCCTGGCGGCTATTCGGGCGCCGCTGCCTAAAGAGGCCTGGTTCGACTGGGACCGGGTGACGCAGGCGCTGGCGGCTCAAGCACCCTGGTGGACGCCGGGCCAGGGATTTGGCTACCACTCGATCACGTTTGGCTGGCTTATCGGCGAACTGGTCCGCCGGGTGAGCGGGAAGAGGATCGGCGCTTTTTTGCAAGATGAGATTGCTGGACCGCTAGGGGTTGATTTTCTGATGGGTTTCGGGCCAGATCAAGATGAGCGGGTGGCCGACCTCATCCTGCCTCAGGTGGAAATTGACGTTTCTGATCGTTCGGAAGCGCCAGGCATCGATCCTGAGGCTATTGAGGCCAAGCTGAACAATC
>Ga0073934_10012075_pt1 | contig 10265 bp, 2 predicted proteins | sample LarsenN4metaG_FD_76834 | JGI IMG/M metagenome (GOLD analysis project Ga0073934, IMG submission 76834) | Hot spring sediment bacterial and archeal communities from British Columbia, Canada, to study Microbial Dark Matter (Phase II) - Larsen... ... | reverse complement strand
GTACCAGGCAGCGGCGGAGCTGGCGGAAGACCTGAAGCGCTTCGTGGAAGATCGGCCGATTCGGGCGCGGCGGGTGAGTCTGCAGGAGCGGGCCTGGCGCTGGTGTCGGCGCAACCGGGCGGCAGCGGTGCTGGGCGGGTTCCTTGCACTGGTCCTCGCGATGCTTGCGATCGGCGGGCCGATCGTGGCGGTCAAGATGCGCCGGGACCGCAATGCCGTCATCGAAAGTCAGAAGGAAGTGCAAGCGGTCCAGGCAGAGGCGAGGCGAAACATACGGCGATGGAGCGTGGACATTTCACGATCGAACCGCATAAGCGGCCGGCCGGGGCGGCGCTTCGAGGGCCTGAAGGTGCTTGCCGAGGCGGCGCGAATCGAGCCAGGCACGGACCTGCGCGACGAGGCCATCGCCTGCATGGGGCTCGTCGACCTGCGCGTCGAGCACGAGGTGGAGCTTCCAGCGGGGACCCAGAATGCGGTCCTCGATCCCGCGCTCGAGCGCTGCGCCGCCATCACTGCGGCCGGCGAGATCCTTGTCCTTTGCTTGGCGGACGGCAGCGTCGCTCTGCGCCTGCCGGCACCAGGCTGGGCGAGCGGCCTGAAGCCCTGGCTACGCTCTTTCAGCCCGGATGGGAAATTCCTGGCCGCCCAGTACGGGCAAGAGGTCCAGGTGTGGGACATCGCGCAGCGCTCGACCGTGCTCCGCGTGCCGAGCCATGGCGAGACTACGTTCCTGCCCGACTCGAGCGCCATCGCAGTCGCCGGCAAGGACGGGGCTGTGAGGCTCCACGGGCTCGGCAGCGGGACTGTCACCCCTGCAACTTCAACGGGCGGAGTGCCGCGGTCCATCGCGATCAGCCCCGTCGACGGACGCCTGGCCCTTTGCCGCACTGGCTCGAGCCAAGTCGAGGTGCACGTGCCGGACGCCAGGGTCCCACCCGTCCTGTTGTCTCATCCACAGGAGGTCTTTGAGGCGGACTGGCACCCGGACGGCCAGCTCCTCGCGACGGCCTGCCGCGACGGGCGCGCCTACCTGTGGGACCTCGAGAGCCCCAAAGAGCTCCAAGTCGTCTTCGAGGGCCACCAGAGCGCCGTGGTCAACGTCGCCTTCAGCCGCGATGGCGACCTCCTCGCCACCTCGAGCTGGGACAACACGACGCGGCTCTGGCAGCCGCTCACGGGGCGCTGCCACCTCACCGCCCCTGGCGCCGTGGCGCACTTCGGGCCGGGGGACCGGCGGCTGGGGTTCCTCGTGAAGACGAACCGCGCCGGAGTCTGGGAGGTGGCGGCGGCGAGGGAGCAGAGGACGCTGGCGCCGTGCGCGAGGGGAAACTCCACCCTGTGGAGCCTCGATCTCCATCCCCAGGGACGGCTGATCCTCACCGGGCACCAGGACGGCGGCCGGATCTGGGACGCGGAGACCGGCAGGCAGATGGCGCGCCTGCCCTCGGGCTCCGTCCTGGGCGCGATGTTCCATCCCGGAGGCAGATCGTTCTTCACGTGCGGCGCTGCCGGCCTGCAGCGCTGGGCCATTGACGCACCTGCCGCCGGCGATCCCGGCGACGTGCGGGTGGGCCCCGCCGAGGCGCTCCTCGCTGCTGCCAACGGCTGGTGCAGCATCAGCGGCGACGGCAAGCTCCTCGCCGCCAGCAGCGCCGGCGAGCTGTTCCTCCTCGAGCTCGAGCCGCACGCGCTGCGCTGGCGTGTGCCTCACGCGAACGGACCGAATCCCTTCCTCAGCCCCAATGGCAAGTGGATACTCACGAGCGTGTGGGGTGCCAGGTCGCTCGGACTCATCGACGCTGCGACCGGCCAGCGCGTTCGTGACCTGCCGGCCCCGAGCGCGACGGTGCAGTTCACGGCGGATAGCCGTCACGTGATCATCGGGACGGCGACCGGCTACCAGCTCTGGGAGACCGCCACGTGGAGTCTGGGTCCCACCTTGCCGAAGGATGGGCTCGACGCCGCGCCGCCCGTCGCCCTCGGTGGCGATGGCTCGCTCCTCGTGGTGGCACCGACCGGGAAGACGCTCCAGGTGCTGGAGCTCGCGACGCTCCGGCCGTTCGTGACGTTCGAGACGGCGTTCTCGGGCAAGATTGGCGCTGTCAAGCTGAGCCGAGACGGCAACCGCCTCGTGGGCGGAGTGCAGATTGACAAGGACCTGCAGGGAATCCAGGTGTGGGAGCTCGGCCGGATGCGGGCTGAGCTCGAGCGAATGGGGATCGGGTGGAAGCCAACGCAGGGACCAGCGGCGACGGAGAGCGGCGGCGCGAGGTGAAGCTGGCACGCTCGCCTCGCAAGCGGCGGCGGCCAGCCTCCCGAGCCCAGGATGATGCCCGTGCGCCGCCTGCGGGAACCGGTGCAGCACAGTGGGTCCCTCAGTCCAGTCTCTCGATCTCGATCCCGGACAGCTTCGGCAGCTCCTTGCGGTGGACGAGCTCGATGTCCAGGAACGCGTCCGCGACCTCCACCACGAACGTCCGCGAGTGGGCCGTCGCGAACCCCGCGGCCAGCGGCTCGAAGCCCTCGAGCACGGGCTTGCCTTCGAGGAGCACGTCGAAGGTCCGCTGGCCGGGGCCGCGGTGGTGGATCTCGGCAAAGCACAGCGTCACTCGATAGCGTCCCGGCACGAGCGGGATGCGGTAGCCGGCAGGAGCGCAGCTCCTCGGAAACCACCTCTCGGTCTGGTAAATCGGGTCATCCTCCGTGCCCTGGATCTCGCCGTGGTACACGGCTCGCGTGCCGTTACGGTACTCGCCGGAGAAGCGGAACCCGGAGAGGAACAGCTGGTCGTGGCTCCAGCTCTGCCCCGCGGGGCTGCGGTAGCTTTCCCCGCCGCAGTTGATGCGAATCGCCTCCCGCCGCGCGAGAGCTTCGAGGGTCCACCGCAAGTCGGCGCCGCGGCCGCCAGCGGCAGCCGGCATCGCGGCCAGGATCGCCGCGGGTGCACGCCGGAGCCGCCTCGCTCCGAGCTCGAGCCAGGCATCCCACAGGGCGGGCAGTGTCTCGTCCTCGCGCAGAGCCTCGCGCAGGACGGCCTCGGCGCGAGCCGCGCTCGCCTCGGCCGCCGCGAGCTCCGGAGCTCCCGCTGGAAGGAGGTCCTGAAGCGCAGCCAGTGCCTTGAGGAACGGCAGCGGCTCCTGCTTCGGCCCCATGGCCTCCCGGGAGGCCAACAGGGACTCCATCTCGCTCCGCAGGTCGGCGCAGTCGCCCGCCAGGAGCGCGCCGAGGAGACCTTCCTTCGCCTCCGCCTCAGCGGGATCGATCTCCAGGGCCTTCCGGAAGGACCGTGCCGCCTCGCAGGGCTTGCCAGTGCTCCGCAGCGCCGTGCCGAGCCGCGCATGGGCCTCAGCGCTGCCCGGATCGCGCTCGGCCGCGGCGGCGAAGACCTGCACCGCTTCCTCGCAGCGTCCCGCCAGGAGGAGCTCGGTGCCGTCCTGCAGGCGCGACCAGGTTTCCCGCTCGAGGCGCTCCGCCTCGTCCTCCTCGCGAGGAGCGGACCAGATCTTCAACACCCTGTCGTTACCGCCCGAGGCCAGCCGGCTGCCGTCCGGCGAAAACGCCACCGCGATGATGGGAAGCGAGTGGCCTTTCAGGGTGAAAACCTCGCGGCGCGTGGCCAGGTCCCAGAGCAATCAGGAGCCACGAGAATCCTCTCAAGGCGTAATACCACACTCATCCGCCTCAACTCGGTTACAAGTGCCGCTCACCGAAGCGTAGCTGCCACCGGCCGTGTTGGACCTTCCCCCAGTGATACTTGAGAAACTGCCTGACGCAACGTTCCCGTCCCCTCCAGTTACGCTTGAGAATGACCCAAGAGCCTTGTTATTGTTGCCCCCCGTCACTGTCGAGTTAGGACCGGGCCCGGCCACGTTCACCTGCCCACCGGCCACCACGGAGTAATCTCCCAGCGCCTTATTTCCTTGGGGTTCGCCGATCTCCGGGCTGGGAGGTCCACCGCCACCGCTCACCGAAGAACCATATCCTGCCGCTTCATTCTCCTGCCCGCCGCTTACGGACGATCTGTTACCGCTCGCAACATTGAGAAACCCCCCACTCACGGACGCCGCATTGCCCTCCGCTCGATTATTGGCTCCGCCGCTCACGGCTGTAATAAGCCCTCCGGCAAGGTTGGCCTTGCCACCGCTCACAGACGCCTGCAGTCCGCTAGCAACGTTTTGGGAGCCCCCGCTAACAGACGCCTGAGATCCGCTAGCCACGTTGAGAGAGCCCCCGCTCACTGAAGAACTCTCGCCATCTGCCGTATTGTCCGAGCCGCCGCTCACTGAGGCATAGAGCCCACCAATCGTATTGTGGATCCCGACGACTAGGCCGCCCGCGGAGACGTAGTTGTGTAGTTTACCAACGATCAGATTGTGTGATCCTATCCTGCGGTTCTCTTCCGGCTGTGTGCGCATCTCCTGGTAGCCGACGATGAGGTTGCCAGTGTTGTTGGTGGAAGAGGCTGTACTGCCGCTCCCGTTGACGATCTGCACGTTCAGCCCCGAGATTCGAAGGGTCTTTGCTGTACGACCGGTATCGTCGATGGGGAGCTCTACAATGCTCATGTGGCTGAGAATCTCCCCTTGCTGATCTGTGAGACCCTCAGGAAGCGACAATTCCTGCGCGATGCAGTACGGGGGACTGCCGCCTGTGAACAGGAAGTTGAGGATATTGACCGCGTCCGAGATGTCCACAGTTCCGTCGCCACTCGGGTCAGCGCAGAAACGTTTGTCAGTAGCGGGTTCGCCGCCACCGCCTCCTTGAGCACTTGCAGGCATCTCCTGCCAGAACCGTCCACCCAGCAGCGTCGCGTTTAGGAACAGCGCGATCACGATCAGTTTCTTCATCGGACTTTTCCTTTCTGGATTAACCTTGCCGAGGATGCGGCTTTCGCCGTCCTCACGGATCTTATCAATGCCTGGAGATGCGCTAAACCTTAACGCACGGTCCCAGTTTTTCCTCTCACCTCTGTACCGACTGTGCACTCATGACATCAATTCAGCATGACAGCATTAGACCTCGCGACTTTCTAGTTCCCTCCTTTCAATGAAACTTCAGTTCACTGGCCACGTTCTCCCTTCCAACGCTACGTCGTAGCCTGTAGCCGCTCTGGCTCGCGGCCCCTGCAGCGCGGCGCCTGGGGGGATCATCGAACGCTCTGGTTTGCGAGGACCGAGACGGTGTTGGAACCCTCGTTCGCCGCGGCCAAGTCCAGATCGCCGTCCTCGTCAAGGTCGCCCAAGGCGACGGAATTTGGGTTTTTCCCGACTCCGTACCGAACCTGCCCCACGTACGTTCCGTCCCCCGAGCTCAAGAGGACCGAGACGGTTTTGGAGGAGACGAAAGAGTTCACCACGATAGAGTTCGCCACGACGATATCCGCGTCCCCGTCCCCTTCGAGGTCGCCCAAGGCGACGGATAACGGACCGCTGCCCACGACGTACTGGACTTGGGCCGCGAAGGTCCCGTCCCCCAGGTTCAAGAGGACTGAGACGGTATTGGAGTCGCGGTTCGTCACGGTGAGGTCCTTGTCCCCGTCTCCGTCCAGGTCGCCCACAGCAACGGAAGCTGGAAAGCCTCCCACAACGTACTGGACTGGAGCCGCAAACGCTCCGGTCCCCTGATTCAGGAGTACCGAGACGGTGCTGATGGGGGCATTGCTAGTCACGATGATGTCCGCGCCTCCGACACCGTCAAGGTCGCCCAGGGCCACAGAGAGTGGGGCGCCCACGACGCGATACTGGACTTGCGCCGCAAACGTACTATCCGACTGGTTCCGGAGGACCGACACGGTCCCCGACAAGTAGTTTGCCACGGCAAGGTCCGAATCCGCGTCCCCGTCGACATCGGCAAGGGCAACGGAAGCTGGAAAGCCTCCCACAACGTACTGCACCCGGGTCGCAAAAGTTCCGTCCCCCGGATTCGGGAGGACCGAGACGCTATTGGAGTTAGAGTTCGCCACAGCGAGGTCCGCGTCCACGTCCCCGTCGAGGTCGCCCACGGCGACGGATAACGGACCGCCCCCCACGGCGTACTGGACCTGGGCCAGGAACGTCCCGTCCACCTGGTTTCGGAGGACCGAGACTGTGTTGGAGTCGCGGTTCGCCACCGCCATGTCTGCGTCCCCGTCCCCGTCGAGGTCTTCCAGTGCGACGGAAACTGGATTTCTTCCAACGGCGTAGCGGGCCTGCGCCAGGAACGTCCCATCCCCCTGGTTCAGGAGGAGTGAGAGCGTGTTGGAGTCGCTGGGCGAATCAGCGTCGCGGTTCGCCACGGCGAGGTCCGCATCCCCATCCCGGTCGAAGTCACCTACGGCGATGGAATATGCGAGGACTCCATCGCCATACTGGACGTGGGCCGCGAACGTCCCGTCCCCCTGGTTCAGGAGCACCGAGACGGTGGTAGAGCTCTCATTGGCCACGGCGAGGTCGGCATCTCCATCCCCGTCGAGGTCGCGCATGGCAACAGAATATGGACGGACCCCCACGCCGTACTGGACCTGGGGCAGAAACGTCCCGTTCCCCTGATTTTGCAGGACTGAAACGGTGTTGGAGCCATAGTTCGGGACGGCGAGGTCCAGGTCCCGGTCACCGTCGAGGTCGCCCAAGGCGACAAAATATGGACTGGTCCCCACGCCGTACTGGACGTGGGCCAGAAACGTTCCGTCCCCCTGGTTGCTGAGGACTGAGACGGTCTTGGATGTCAGGTTCGCCACGGCAAGGTCCCTGTCCCCGTCCCCGTCGAGGTCGCCCACAGCGACGGAATATGGAGATAGTCCCACGCGGTACGTAACTTGGGTCATGAACGTCCCGTCCCCCTGGTTTCGGAGGACCGAGATTGTGTAGGAGCTATGGTTCGCCACAGCGAGGTCCAAGTACTCATCCCCGTCGAGGTCGCCCACGGCGACTGACTCGGGAAGGCCTCCCACGGCGTACTGGACTTGGTCCGCGAACGTTCCGTCCCCCTGGTTTCGCAGAACCGAAACGGTGTTGGAAGTCACGTTCGCCGCGGCAAGGTCAGCGGCGCCATCGCCGTCGAGGTCGCCCAGAGCAACGGAAACTGGCCCGTTTCCCACGCCGTACTGGACCTGGCCTGCGAATGCCCTGCCCTCCCGGTTCAAGAGAACTGAGACGGTGTTGGAGTCGCGGTTCGCCACGGCGAGATCAACATATTCATCCCCGTTGAGGTCACCGGACGCTACGGACCGTGGATTGGTGCCCGTTTCAAAGACTGGATTGGGAAAGATGTTGCTCGGGGCCTCTACGAGCACAATCGGTCCCAGGCCTACCGTCTCGAGCCCGTCGATGGCCTCCAGCTGTAGTGTCTTCGAGAACCGCCGACCCCCGAGCTCGAACGTGATCAGAAGCGAGAACGCGGCCCCCAGCGGCACCTCAACCTCGAAGGCAAGGGTGCCGTCCGGCCCCACCAAGGATTCGGCGCCGAACGTCGTCCGGACGCTCGCGCCCGCCCCGGCCGTACCATCAGGAAGCCGAACGATGCCCGAGATCCGCATGCGCACCGTATCCTTAGCTACATCGATCCGGGTCACGGCCGTTGCCCCCTCGTTTACTGCTGTGATGTATGCCGTGCCCCGGCCCTTCGCTGTCAGCAGTCCGTCCTTGTCAACCGTGGCGATCATGGGATTGCTCGTCCGATAGGTAGTCCACGTGGTTCGCGGCGTGACGTCGATCGTGCTCCCATCGCCGCGGGTTCCCGTCACGGTGATCTGAACCGTTTCGCCGACAAGCAATACCGACCGTTCCGCCGAAAGGTCCAGGGCCTTCAAGAGCGGCGGCGGAGTGTTGGTGAACGTCAGGTTACCCACAGAATAGGCTTCACCCGCGCGGATCTGAAACGGTTCGCTAATGGCGTAGCGCGTTTCGCCATCCACTGTGCTTGTTCCGACGACACGCAGAAAGTCGTCGCTGAGGAAGTCAGCAAGAGTGCCTGGGCCACCAGGACCAAACTGATCGGCTGCCGCAATGTTATGAATGGAGAAACTGTCCGCCGTGTCTGCTGAGATAGATTGGCCATTGACGCTGAATACCCATTCGTCACGTGCCTTTCTAACTTCGAAATCATAAAGCATTGCGTCTTGAGGCAAGGCCACCAGATCTCGCTGTGCTTGCTTGGAATATCTACTTAATATCTCTTTACACTTTTGTCTCTCCGTCGGGCTATCCACCGTCTTTTGAGCCGAGTCGTATTGCGCCTCTTTACTGTCCCACATACTCCTCCAGCTTCCGATGGCGGATAAACAAGCACTCTCCGAAGAATATATATGACCATTGACGGAGACAGCCGCAGCAATAACCTTGTCGTAGAAATCTCTCGCCAAGGCAATGTGCAGGTTTTCATGAGCTTCGACAGCCGCAACATCGTTAGGTTGGTTTATGGCCGACCAATACCATTTATCTATCACAATAATCCTGACTCGGATACGTGCCACTGTCCACAGTGTCCTCTCCTCAGTTTTGCTTGGATCGCAGTCGCAGTACGCATCGTAACTAAAAGAGAAAGATGTGCGCCCGCAACTCATAGGCGGTGGCGAATCCTCCGCCCGAATCGGCTTATCCATAAATAAATAATCGCTGGCTCGAGATCCCACGGTTTCATCGCACTCATTGGCTCCCCCTGTCACCGAATACGGCGGACAATTGCACCCCCACCCTGCCACCGTGATCCCTGACCCCGGATCGCTCTCGATTGAGGACCCATCGGCCGTGACGCGCCCGCTGGATACGATCTCAAACTTCCCCGTGTCGTGGTTGAAGCTCAGGAAGTTGGCGATCGCGCCCGGCAGCAGGGCTGACATGTTCGGGTACTTGACCCGGATCGGCGGCTCGAACCTCGCGCCCCGGGGCTGGAGCGTCCAGGCGAGGGGCGGCGCTGCGCCGTCCGGCATTGGCATGGGCACATCGTCGTGGTGCACTTGGTTCAGGGAGAGGGACACGCTTCCTGGATGCCCCGGGCCGACCTTCCGTCCGTCTCGGAGGGTCACGGTCGTGCCCGCCGAGACCCGCATCACAAGGCCCTCGACGCCCTTCACCCGGAGGACCGACTCGCTCGCGCCGTCGTAGAGAACTGCGTTCTCGGGGTCGAGGGGCGGAAGCAGCACGGGGCCCGGAAGCGTATTCTCCGCGTTTGGGACGAGTGTCACCTCGTAAACGAGCGCCGGGAATGACCCTGGGGGAATGTCGTGCCCGCCCTCGCCGCCGAGGTGCGTTGCGAAGCTCCCTTCCACGCTCAGGGACGCGGGCCCGGCCGCCGTGGTCTCAAACGCGAAGCGGCCATGGAGGTCCGTCCTCGTCTGCACCCCCTCGAACCCTGGCACCTCGAGGATGCACACCGCGCCCTGGATTGGATGCACGGCGTTGTCGAGGACGAGGCCCGTGAACGTCGTCGGCCGCGTCTCGTCGCGGAGGAGCGCATACGCTGCGAAGGTGGCGGGCGAGCCGAGATTCCCTTCAAAATCGGCCTCCACCGCCTGATTCCCCGCCTCGGGGCCGAGGACGAAGCTCACCTCAGCGTGACCGGTGGGGCCCGTGGGCACAATGACGATCTCCGCTCCGTTTACCCTGCCGGTGCCCCGCGTGACGCGGAAAGTCACGGCCGCGCCCTGGATGCCGTTGCAGCCGTCGCTCACCCAGGCCTTGAGGGCCTCCGGAGCCGGCGCGCCCGCCTCGCCCCGCTGGTTATTGCCGGAGCCGACGTTGATCTGGGCCGCTGGCCCCGGCGCCGCCGAGGCACAGAAGAGGACCTCCCCCGCGAGCCCCGTGCCCGTGGCCTTGACCCGGTTGTTGCCGCAGCCCGCGTCGCTCCCCAGGGTCCAGTAGGCTGAGGCGAGACCGTCCGGGTCAGTGCGTACGGCGATGGTCATGACCCGATCGTCGGGGGCCGCTCCCGGAGCGCTGGCAAGCCGGCCGTCGCTCCTCGTCACCCGGAACGTCACGAACTTCCCTTCGACGGGTGCGCCGTCGGCCTTGCGTGCGCGGACAACGATCGGCTGGGGCAAGGTCGTGTGGATGGGCATCTTCGCTTGCCCGTTCCCGCTCACGAGCTCGAGGCGGTCCGAGCCCGGAGGCGGCTCCTCGCGCGTGATCCGGACCTCATGGGTCGCCGTGTTTCCGACCACGTCCATGGCCACGACCACTATTGTGTTCTCGCCCGGCTCAAGGGGCACAGCCTGGCGTTCGAAGGTGCCGTTCGTGCCAATACCGATCGCGATCGCGGCGGGAACGCCATTCACCGTGGCCCCGAGCCCC
>Ga0073934_10012074_pt1 | contig 10266 bp, 6 predicted proteins | sample LarsenN4metaG_FD_76834 | JGI IMG/M metagenome (GOLD analysis project Ga0073934, IMG submission 76834) | Hot spring sediment bacterial and archeal communities from British Columbia, Canada, to study Microbial Dark Matter (Phase II) - Larsen... ... | reverse complement strand
TGCTACGGGAAGACGCCGATGCAGACCTTCCTGGACAGCCTGCCGCTGGCGAAGGAGAAGATGCTGGCGGCGTGAGCGGAGGCGGACACCGAACGTGAACCCGACACCGAGGACCGGACGGCGCCATGTCCGATCAGGTACCGACTTCTACAGTCGCCAGGAGACCGAGGTAGTAGTCGACCGGGCCGTGGTAGAAGAGCCCGCCGGACCCGACGTTCCGGCCGGCGAACGGCAGGAGCGCGTCGTAGAGCCGCGTCGCGGCGGCACGATCGCGGAGCGCGGCGCAGGTTTCCGCGAGGAACGCGATCGTCGTCGTCCACGTCATGTCCTGGTGCGTGGCCGCGACGGCGCCCAGGCACTCGTCGAAGACCGCGTGCGCGTCGTCGAGGCGCCCCAGCTCGGCGTGGACGAACGCCAGCGCGGCGCGCCACCCGAGCTGGAACACCGGGGGACCCTCGACCGGCGTCGCGATCGCGTCGACCATCTCCTCGAGCCGGCCCTGCTCGCGGCGGAGGACGAGCATCTGTCCGCCGTAGATGTGGAGCGCGGCGTGCTCCCGCAGGCGCTGTCCCCGCTCGAGGACCTCGCGGAGGCACGGCTCGACGTCGTGGAAGTGCCCTTCGAGGAGCGCCAGCATGCCGCGGTAGGCGGGCGACAGCCACGCGTAGAGCCGATGGGGCGCCGCCCGGCGATGGTACAGGTCGACGTCGGTGCGGACCCGCGTCATGTCGCCGGCCTCGAGGTGATCCGCGATCGAGAACGAGAGCCCGAGGATGCTCAGCTCGGGGTCGCCCGCGCGGTCCGCGAGCGGCATGATCTCGCGCGCGATCCGGAGCCGCTCGTCGAGGTCCGCGGAGCCCCAGATGATGTAGTGCCGCGCGTTCAGGGCGTAGGCGAGCGTCAGGGGATCGTTCAGCCGGCGGGCCATCGCGATCGCCTCGGTGCTGAGCGCCTCCCGCCGCGTGTGGTTCGGCGTCCAGTAGAACTCCCACGCGAGCCGGCCGAGGATCCGGACGCGCAGCGGGCTGTCCCCCTCCGGCAGGCCCTCGAGCGCCTCCTCGAGAAGCGTGATGAGCCAGGGCCGCGCCGTCTCCGGCTCGATGATCGTCGTGAGCGCGGCTTCGGCGAGCCGCCGCGACAGGGCCGCCCGCTCCGGGCTCTGCCCACCCACGCCGCGCGCGAGCCGAATCGCCTCCGACAGGAGCGGTCCGGCCCGATCGCGTGCGCCCATCTGCATGCACGCGACGCCGAGCCCCAGCAGCGCGTCGCAGCGCCGGACGTCGTCGGTCGTCTCGCCCGGACGGAGCAGCTCGAGCGCGTGTCCGTAGTGCTCGGCGGCGCTCTCGTACGCGTACGTCTCCATCGCACGGGCGCCGGCACGCATCGCGTAGTCGACGGCCCGGGCCGCGCCGGCCGCGGGTGCGGCCTGGTAGGCGTGGTAGGCCAGCTCGGTCAGCGCCGAATCGTCGTGTGCGGACGCCTGCTCGAGCGCGGTGGCGACCTCGCCGTGCAGCCGGACCCGCTCGATGGGATTCAGGTCGCGGTAGAGCGTCTCGCGGACGAGCGCGTGCTCGAAGCGGAACCGGCCGACGGTGCCGGGAACCTCGTCGACGAGGCGGGCATTCGCGGCGGCCGCCACGGCGGCGAGCAGACGATCGGAGCTCGAAGCCCTCGGCGACCCGCCGGACGTCGCGAGGCCGGTGAGGCGGCCGACGAGCCCGACGGAGAACTCCCGCCCGAGCACGGCGGCCATCGTGAGGACCCGCCGACAGTCGGGCGGGAGCCGGCCGACGCGCCGGCCGATCGCCTCGCGGAGTCCCTGCGGGAGGTCGTCGATCGCGGCGGCGGCCGTCGTGCGCGCGAGGTGCTCGATCATCTCGCGGACGAAGAGCGGATTCCCGCCGCTCTCGCGATGGATGCGCCGCACGAGCGCGGCGTCCGGGACGTGGCCCGTCGCCGTTTCCATGAACCGCCGGACGTGGACCTCGGCGAGGCCGCCGAGGTGCAGCCGCTCGTAGTGCGGTTCCCGCGCCAGCTCGGCGAGGGTCTCGACGAGCGGGTGTGCCGGCTCGATCTCGTCGGGCCGGTACGTCGCGACGACGACCAGCGGCGCCGTCGCGATCTCGCGACCCAGGAACTGGAGCAGGAGGAGGGTCGCCGGATCGGCCCAGTGGACGTCCTCGAGGACGACCACGACGAGATGATCGCCCGCGGTGCGGCAGAGGAGCTGCGTGATCGCGTCGAAGACGCGGAAGCGCGCGTGCGCCGGCGTGAGCGGCGCGCTCGCCTCGGCGACCGTCTCCGGCAGGTCGGGGACGAGCTGCCGCAGGTCCGGGACGATCCGTGCCAGCTCCGGTCCGGTGTCCCGCAGCTCGCGACGGACGTCAGCCGCCGATCGCGCGCGCGCCCAGCCGCGGACGACCTGGATCCACGGCCAGTATCCCGGCGTGCCCTCCGCCTCGAGGCAGCGGCCCACGAGCACCTCGGCGCCCGTTCGCCGCGCGTCGGCGGCGAACTCGTGCGCCATGCACGTCTTGCCGATGCCCGCCGGGCCGGCGATCACGGTGATGCGGCCGGCGCCGCCGCGCGCGTCGCGGAGCGCGTGGTGGAGGCGGGCCATCTCCTCCTGCCGGCCGACGAAGACGCGCCGCGGGTCGCACGGGGGCCGGGCGTCGGGTGCGACCGTGGCCGGATCGCCGGTGGGCCGCTGGAGCCCCATCGCGGCGGAGGGTAGCCGCCGCCGGCGGGACCGCTCAACCGCCGGCGGTGTCCGCGTCGCTACATAGTGATACGCAGCGCGAGACACGCCGCGGACGCGGTAGGACGAGCCCTACTCGCCTTTCGCGCGTGACAGGTAGGCGCCGGTCTCGGTGTCGACCCGCACGACGTCGCCCTCGTTGACGAAGCTCGGCACCTGCACGACGAGCCCGGTCTCGGTGCGTGCGGGCTTCAGCACGTTGGTGACGGTGGCACCCTTGATGCCGGGCGTCGTCTCCACGACCTTCAGATCGACGGTCTTCGGCAGCTCGACGCCGATCGGGGTCGCGTCGTGGAACTCGACCTGGATGCGGTTGTTCGGGATGAGGTAGTGGACGGCGTCGCCCAGGAGATCCTCGTCGAGCGCGATCTGGTCGAACGTCTCGGTGTTCATGAAGTGGTACTGACCGTCGCTCTCGTAGAGGTATTCCATCTCGTGCTGCTCCAGGCTCACGCGCTCGACCGTGTCCTCCGAGCGGAAGCGATACTCGGTCTGGTTGCCCGCGCGGAGGTTGCGGAGCTTCGTCTGCATCATTCCCCGCTTGTTCCCCGGCGTGATGTGGATCACCTGCATGACGCGCCAGAGGTCGTTCTGGTGCTGGATCACCTGCCCGACGCGGAGCTGTGTCGCCTGGATGAACGGCATGACCGGCCAGTGCTACCACCGCGTCCCGGGGGAGGCAATTCGACGCGTCAGCTCGGCTTCGGCGCCATGACGACGAGGACGACGAGCCGCTCCGGTCCGGGGTTCACGAGCGCGTGCTCCTCGCCCGCCGGCGCGCACGCGAGGTCGCCGGAGCCGACGTCGCGCTCGTCGGCACCCACCCGGATGCGGCCGCGTCCGGAGATCACGTAGTAGAGCTTGTCGCCGACCGCGTGGCGGTGTCCCGCCTGCGACTGCCCGGGCTCCAGGCAGTACGCGTCGCAGAAGAGGTTCGGCGTGTCGACGAGGCCGACCTTCTTCATCTTCTCGGGCGAGAACGCGATCATGGCGGGCACGTGTCGGAATCGCTCCATGAGGTGTCCTTCCGGCGGGGCGGCGAGCGCGTCTTCGAGACGGCCGACCGCCTCGGCGAGACGGCGCTGCGCCGCACCGCGGTCGGCGCCGTAGGCGGTGATTCGTACGCGGATGTCGCGATCGTGGTGGAAGCCGCGGGGAAGGGACTTGATCCAGACGTCCGGCACCGCCGCCATCGCACGGTCGACGGCGCCCGCGACCACCGACTCGTCGCCGCTCCCGCTCGCGATCTCGGTCTCGGCGACGGCCCGCCCGCCGGCCAGCTCCTCCTGGAGGCGCGCGAGCGCTTGGTCGAAGACCGCACGCATCTCGGCGGGAACGCCGGGCAGCGCCAGCACGGTGAACCCGTCGCCGGCGCAGAGGACCCCGGGGGCGGTACCCACCGGGTTGTCGACCGGCTCGGCGCTCGCGGGAAGCGCGGCCATCTTCCGGCGGGCGGGAGTGATCGCGCTGCTTTCCACCAGGCGCTCGGCCGCGAGGGCGGCGTACCGGCGGGTGACGATCGCGAGCGCCGCCGGGTGCTCGACGAGCGGCCGGTCGAGCGCCTTCGCCACGCCGGCGAGCGTGCAGTCGTCGAAGGTGGGCCCCAGCCCACCGGTGGTGATCGTCAACCGCGCGCCCCGGTTCCGAGCGTCGACCAGCGCGCCCGCGATCGCCGCCGGATCGTCGTCGACGACGACGATCCGGGCGACGCGGGCTCCGCGGGCGGCGATGCGCTCCGCGAGCCATGCCGAGTTCGTGTCCACCGTACGCCCGGACAACAGCTCGCGACCGACGGCGACGAGCTCGACGACCGGAGGCGAACCCACGCGCGTCTGCTCGCAGAGCGCCCGGGCGGAGTCAAATCCCGCCCCCGCCGGTTCGCGGAGTTTGAAACCGCACGGGTGTTCGGATACTCACGGCGTGACCAGGTCGACGCGGGTGATGTCGGAGGCGACCAAGGGACATCTCGAGACCCGGCGTTCTCTCCCGACCGCGTGCTCGTTTGCGACCGAAGGCGCGAGTGCGGCATCGCCCGCCCACGTGCGGCGCGTCCGACTCGCGTTCGCGGTCTTCGGCTTCGTGCTCGCCGGGACCTGCTTCTTCGCCTGGCGGACGGACGAGGTCGGCATCTACGCCTTCTGCTCGGCCTTCATTGCCGCGTCGTTGTTCTTCACGCTTCCGGTGCCGCCGCCGGGCATGGTCCTCCCCGTCCCGTACTTCGCGATGATGAGCGCGTTCGGGTACATCGCGGGGTTCCCGGTGATCGGAATCGATTACGCCCTCCGCATCCCCGCGTATCCCGTGATCGTCGCCCTGGTGCGTCGGGGCCTGATGGACCCGCCCGGGTACATGCGCTCGGTGATCGCGACGATCCGGGAGGGCCGTCCGCTGCTGAACGACGACCACGTCGACGACTGGGCGTTGCTCGCGGTCGGCGCGACGGGATTCGCCACCCGCATCGCGGTCTTCCGGCTGCTCACCGGCGTCGCGCTCCTGAATCCGATCGCCGCGATCGCGTGTGCGGAGCTCGCGGGCTACCTGTGCAACGTCGTGGTGAACCTCGTCCTGCCGTTGCCGACGTCGCAATGGGTCCGGGAGACGATCGCGCGGCGCAAGGCGGCAGCCGGCGACGAGCCGCTGGATTCCCGCCTCGACGAGGTGATCGCCTTCATCCTCTGCGACCCGCCGCTCGTGTTCCTGATCTACTACGGCTACACGGTCGACGGCCTGCCGGGCGCGGCGATATGGTCGGCGTCGACGCTCGGCCTTCACAACCTCCTGCGGCTCTTGACGCAGCGTCGTGCGCTGCTCGTCGAGCAGCAACGCGAGATCGAGGCCGCCTCGCACCGCCTCCGGCTCGCCAACGAACAGCTCGCGGCGAAGGCGCGAGCGCTCGAGGAGAAGCAGGAGGAGCTGCGTGCCTTCGTGTACACCGTGACGCACGACCTCAAGAATCCGCTCGGCGCCATCCAGATCACCGCCGACCTGCTCCACGAGTCGGACGGCGCGAGGTTGAGCGTGGAGGGGCGCGATCACCTCGATCGGATGGTGCGCCTGGCCGGCCACACCGACGAGATGATTCGGGACCTGATGGAGTTCTTCAAGATCACCTCGACGCCCGAACCGGCCGGCTGGGTCGACCTGCGTCTGCTGGTCGACCGCACGCTCGACACGCTCGCCCCGCAGATCGCCTCGAAGGGCGTCCGGGTGGAGGTCGGCGACCTGCCGCGCGTCTGGGGGCAGTCGGCCAAGCTCGGCCACGTCGTCGGCAACCTGATCGGCAACGCCGTCAAGTACGTCCCGAAGGGACGAGGCGTCGTACGGGTCGCGGCCGCCGGTCGGAACGGCGCCGTCGTCCTGTCCGTCCAGGACAACGGCATCGGCATCGCGCGCGCGTACCAGCACGGCATCTTCGACCTGTTCGGCCGCGTGCCGGTGAAGGAGCAGCAGGTGGACGGCGGTGCCACCCCGGGAACCGGCGTCGGGCTCGCGATCGTGAAGCGCATCGTCGAGGCGCACGCCGGGCGCGCCTGGGTGGAATCGGAGCCGGGTGCCGGCGCGACGTTCTTCGTCGAGCTGCCCGGCGGCCGCGGCGGCGGAGCGCCCGGGGAGTGAAGCACTTCCGGGCGCCGTTCTTCGACTACCTCTTGCGCCGTTTCGAGCTGCGGGACGAGGAGGCGCTCGCCGCATTCGGACGGCACGTGCACTGGGGATACTGGCCGGATCCGTCGGCGGCCGACGGATCCACGGCGGATTTCGTCGCGGCCGCCGATCGGATGTGCCGGCGGATGCACGAAGCGGCTCCGATCGCGGACGGCACGGCCGTACTCGACGTCGGCTGCGGATTCGGCGGCACGCTGGCGCTCCTCGACCGGACGTACCACGACATGACGTTGATCGGGCTCAACGTCGACCACCGGCAGCTGAGTCGAGCGCGGGCGCTGCTGCCGCCCAGCGATCGAAACCGCGTGCGGCTGGTGGAGGGCGACGCGTGCCGCTTGCCGTTCCGGAGCGGCGCGTTCGACACCGTCCTCTCCGTCGAGGCGGTGTTCTACTACCCGAGCCGCCGGGCGTTCTTCCGGGAGGCCCGTCGCGTGCTCCGGCCGGGTGGACGGCTGGTGCTCTCCGACTTCGTCCCTCCCGCGACCCTGCGTTCGCTCACGCGCTTCGGCAGCCGCTTCGCTCGGCCCGTCGTGGCGGCGGGATGGGCCGACATCGACAACACCTGGACGGTCGACGACTACATCGCGCTGGCGCGGGATTCGGCGCTGACGTTCTGCGCCGCGGAGGATGTCACGGCGGAGACGCAGCCGTCGTACGCGGTCGTCCGTCGGATCATCCGGCGGGACAGCCCGTGGCTTCTCCGCGTCGCCGCCGCGATGGCCGACTGGACCGCGCGGGCGGGAATGATGCGCTACGTGCTGCTGACGTTCGAAGCGCGCTGACGGTCGAAGATGAAACGGGGCCGGAGAGCGAGCGCGCCCGACGGAATGAGGAGCAGCGCGCTCACGCAGCTGGTGAACATCGCCGCCGCCACGAGGATGCCCGTCACACGGAACGCCTCGAAGTCGGAGAGCGCGAGGCTGCCGTAGCCCGCACCGATCGCCGTGGCGACGATCACGATCGCGCGTCCCGACGTCAGCAGTGCTTCCAGGGTGGCACGGCGGACGTCGCCCTGCCGGCGAACCTCCTCGCGGAGGCGGTAGAGGAGGTAGATCGCGTAGTCGGCGCCGATGCCGACCGACAGCGCGGACGTCGTGGCCGTGCTCGGGCTGAGTGGAATTCCGAGCGCCCCCATGAGGCCGAACTGCACGAGGACGGTGACGACGAGCGGGACGACGACCAGCAGCCCGCCGACGAGCGAGCCGAGCACGAGCGACGCGAGCACCAGGACGGCGCAGATCACGGCCGCGATGTTGACGAGCTTCGCCTCGACGATCTTGTCGGTGAAGGCCACGATCGTCGCGCCGATGCCGCCGGCGATCTGGAGCGTGACGCCCTTCGGCGGCGGCGTCCGCCGCACGTACGCCTCGGCGCGTCCGATCACGCGCCGGAAGGCCGCGACGTCGTCCGACGGGAGGAACGCCCAGATCGCGCCCTTGCCGAGGTCGCGCGTGAGGAGCAGCGCGTAGGAGTCCGAGTAGGTGAGCGCCAGGAGCTGCGCGGCGAGCTCGCGCGTGCGCGGGATGTCGTCCGGGCGCGGCGGTTCGGCGCCGTCGGCGAGAACGCGGTTCGCGTATGTCAGCACGTCGACGTAGGAGAGCGTCCGGACCACCGCGGGATCCTCGGCCATGGCGCTCTGAACGCCGTGGACGAACCGCAGGACGGCCGGGTCGGCCGTGTAGCCTTCCTCCGCCGTCAACCCGACGACGATCCCGTAGACGCCCGGGAAGCGCTCCCGGATGGCCTCGAAGTGCCTTCGCCCCTCGGTACTGGACGGCAGCATGTCCACGAGGCGGTACTCGTACCGCAGGTGCCGGATGCCGAGCACGCTCAGCGCGGCGACGAGGAAGAAGGCGACCGCGACCGCGCCGCGGCGTTCGAGGACCACGGTGGTCGCGGCCCGAAGCGCGACGTCGAGCGAGGTGCTGCGACCTCCCCGGCGGGGGACCGGTAGCACGACGCGAAGCGCCGGCATGAAGGTCAACTCGAGACAGAGGGCGGCGAGGATGCCGAGCGCCGCCAGCACGCCGAAGTTGCGCAACGTCGGCATCGGAAAGACCGCCAGCGACCCGAACGCCGCCGCCGCCGTGCCGCCGGCGGCGACCATCACCGGCCCCATGCGCGCGATCGACGCCGCGACGGCGCGGCGGTTGTCACCCAGGACCGCATACTCGTCGTAGTAGCGCTTGAGCACCTGCGCGGAATGCCCGGCACCGACGGCGACGATCAGGATCGGCGCGACGGACGTGAACGGGTCGAGGCTCATTCCCGAGAACCCGATCGCTCCGAGCGCCCACACGCAGCTCAGCAGCGCGGTGGTCACGGGGAGACACATCGCCTGGAGGCTTCCGAACGACGCGTACAGCACGACGAGGATCACTCCGAACGCCACGGCGAAGCGGGCGGCCCCCTGGAGCACGTATTCCGTGAGCACGTGCATGATGACCGGTTGGCCCGTGATCAGGATGTCGACGTCGGGCGTGGCATGCCGTCGTGCGAGCTCGCGGAAGGCGTTGGTGACCTCCGCGTCGGTCTGCGACGTGTCGAAATCGACCGAGACGACGGCGGCGCGCTCGTCGGCGCTGACGAGAACGCCCCGGTAGAGCGGGTTGGCGCGCACCGCGGCCCGGACGCGATCGACTTCCTCGTCCGTCGTCGGGACCTCCCGCATGAGGTACGAGACCACGATGCTCGACTCGTCGGCCGCGATGTCCCGCATCATCGGAGACGCGAGGCTGATCAACGAATGCGGCAGGATGCCGGGCAGGAGGCGGACGTCCTGCGTGAGGTCGTAGACCACGCGCAGGATCTCGGGGCGCCAGATCGTTCCCTCGCGCGCCTGGACCACGGCCAACGTGACGAACGTCCCGCCGAATTTGCCGCGGAGCTGACGATCGACCTGGACGTAGGGATGCGAGGCCGGGATGTAGTCGTCGAAGCGGCTGCGCACCTCGAGGCGTGCCGCCCCGGCGGCCAAGAGCGCGCTCAGCGAGCCGGTGAGGGCGAGAACGGCAACCGCGCGACGAACGACCAGATCGGCGAGGCGGTGGAAGAACCGGGGCGACGCGTTACAGCGGGGGTCGTCCGGCGGTTCGGGCGGCGGGGGGGTCGCCGGGCGGGTCGCCATCCGGCGAGGGAACGTAGCACTCGTGCCCGCGCACTTCCAAGGACGAGACGCCGCGGCACGCCACGCGAGCCCGCTACTCGGAGTTCGACCCCCGCCGCGGGAGCGCGAACCCGAACTGCCGTATCTTCGCCCAGAGCGCTTCGCGCGTGATCCCGAGGCTCCGGGCCGTCGCACTGCGGTGGTAGCCGTGCTCGCGGAGGCGGGCCTGGATGGTCGCGAGCTCGACCTCCTTCACGATCTCCTTCAGCGGACGCGTGGCATCGGCCGGCGCGCCGGCCGGCGCGCCGTCGGTGATCGTCGTCGAGAGGAGCGCGGCGGGGATGCGCTCGCCGTCCTCCGCGCAGATGACGAGCCGGTGCACCTCGTGCTCGAGCTCGCGCACGTTGCCGGGCCACGGATGGCGCTCGAGGAGCGCGAGCGCGTCGGGGTCGAAGCCGCGGACCCGCTTTCCCTCCTGGGCGGCGCACTTCTCGAGGAAGTGCATCGCGAGGAGGCGGATGTCCTCGCGCCGTTCGCGGAGCGGGGGCAGGCGGATCGGGAAGACGCGCAGGCGGTGGTAGAGGTCCAGCCGAAAGCCATCGCGGACGGCGTCGCCGAGGTCGCGGTTGGTGGCGGCGATCACGCGCACGTCGACCTGGCGGACGCCCGTGCCCCCGACCGGGCGGATCTCGCGGTCCTCCAGCACCCGGAGGAGCTTCGCCTGGATCGACGGGCTCAT
>Ga0073934_10012073_pt1 | contig 10267 bp, 10 predicted proteins | sample LarsenN4metaG_FD_76834 | JGI IMG/M metagenome (GOLD analysis project Ga0073934, IMG submission 76834) | Hot spring sediment bacterial and archeal communities from British Columbia, Canada, to study Microbial Dark Matter (Phase II) - Larsen... ... | reverse complement strand
CGCCAACGTGTGGCAATCGGACCGCGTGGCGCGCATCTCCCCGGCGACTGGCAAGGTGGTGGGTTGGATCGATTTGCGCGGATTGCTCAGCCCGATCTTCAGCGGCGGCGTGGATGTGCTGAACGGCATTGCCTATGACGCGGCGGGGAAGAGGCTGTTCGTCACCGGAAAGCTGTGGCCTTCGGTGTTTGAGATCAAGGTGGTGCACAAGACTGTGCCTGCGGGAAGCGTGAAGAAGGCGAGGAAGTGATGCCGGCGCTGGCCGAGGTGGAATCGATTGCGGCGATGCCGGACGTGGTGATGCGCAACCTGCGCATCACGCAGTGTTATGCCGAGTTGTCACGCGCCTTCGCGCAATCGCTGCCCGGCGGGGCGAACTGGTGCACGTTCGCCACGTGGGCATCGAAACAGGCCGGACGGAGCATCCGCGCGGAGGATCTGGCGCTTGCGCTCGAGGTCCGGTTGAAAGCCGCGGCGGGATTGAACGCGGTGTTCCAGCAGTTGAAGTCGGTGTTGGGACTGGAGCGGGAGTCGATCATCGGGGAGATGTCCAGGCTTGCGTTGCGGACAGGCGGGATTCAACGTTCCTCAACGGCGGTGGCTGAGGGGAACGTGAAGGTGTTTGCCGAAATCGGGCGCGAGTTTGCGCGGTGCCTGGAGGTGACCGGCAGCGGGGGAACGGATGCAGCGTGGGGACACTTCCTGGGATCGATGCGGGCGGGAGAGCCGCCCGACGGGCAGTCGATGCTGATCGAGGCTTTCCGTCATTACCGCATGGCGATGAGCGAGGCAGGGGAGGCGCGCGCCGAACGGATGCTGGCGGCGAACCTTCTGATTGGCTTTCATGAGCAGACGAGGTTGCAGCCGGAGATCCAGCGGGCGCTGGATGAAGCTCTACTGCCGCATGCGGTGCTGGAACAGTACGCCTACGATGCCATCAGCGGAAAGCTGAGCTGGTTGCCCCGGATCTGGTCGTGGTTCTCTCCGTCGCGGGAGATATTGCTGCGCAATGCGGCGAAAGTGGTGGCGGCAGAGGTGGTGAGGCTGGCACGGATGGTGGTGACCGACCAGATGATGTCGATCGAATTCCCGGGCCCGCGACGCTTGCAGTTGGGGCGCGATGTGGAACGTCCGTTCCCGGTGGCGCTGGCTGAAGTGCGGCTGCCGGAGTTGCGGGATCTGTTGCGGCGTGTGGATCCGACGCCGGATTCGGCGCGCGGGTCGGGCGCGCTGGATTGGGCGGATTTTCGCGAGCGGATGCACTTCATTACAGATCTGTTCCGCGCCTGGCATGATGCCGCGGAATTGCAGGCCGATCCTTTCTCCGAAGCGCAATTGGCGGAGTTGAGGGCCGGCAGGAGACCGGCTGGCGCACTGTAGGCGGCTACTTGGGAATCCAGTGCTGCCAGCGGTGGTAGCAACTGTCGCAGCGTAGTGTCACGCGGCCAAGGAGGCCGAGCAACCGCTCAGTGATGCTGAGCGAGGTGGAGCCGCGCACCTGTTCCGAGCGGCACTTGGGGCAGCGCGCTCCGATCTTGTTGCCGGCAAGGAGTGGTCGCGATCCGACGGGATAGTTGGCGGCAGTGCGCAGGCTCAGAACCTCCCTTTCCTCATGATGCTCCCGCATCCACTTGGTGCCGTCCCGTCCACTGCCGCCAGCGATGGTAGCAACTGTGGCAGCGCAGGGGGAAGCGGCCGATCAAGGAGAAGAACTCGTCCAACAGCGACTTGGGGGCGGAATAGCGGATCTTGCGCGAGAGGCACCTGGGACACTTGACGGCGAGCTGTGTGTTCGCCGGCAACGGCAGTGCTCCGGAAGGTGTGTTCATCATGCCTGCCTTGGTGCAAGAACTGTTCCAGTTGGAGCCAGTCGAGTGGAATCAACAGCCGGGGCGAAATCGCGCGCTGTAAATCCCACCCGACCGGGAAAATCCTTCCTGCTATTCACCTTTTATTCTCCCGCGTGACGGGGGCGCCGTCACGCAACCACTGCTCCAGCACGGATGGGTCAAGCAGCGGGTCGCTGGTGTCTGTGCGCCATTGAAGCAACGCCCGTTTCATGCGTTCAAGGGCCTGCGTGTGTTTCTTGTAGGCGGCGAGGTTCTCAAACTCGATGGGATCTCGTGTGAGGTCGTAGAGCTCGAATTCCGGCGGGTCGGCGAAGGTATCGAAGGCGCGGCGGGCGGGTGTTCCCTCGTACTTTGCGGCGCGGGAGTACTGGTATGCCTGGTCGCCATCGATGGTGCTGGAGGGTTTCGCCCGGCCTGCGAGTAGATTGTGGATCAGCTTGTAGCGGCCATCGCGAATGGCACGACGGGGGAAGAAGGGACGGGCGCCGTGGAAGTGGAACTCCGCGGCAAGAAATTCACGCCACACGCCGCCGGTGACAGCCTTGCGAAGGGATGCACCATGGAGTCCCTGGGGAGGCGTTGCGCCGATGGCATCCAGAATAGTGGGCAGGATGTCGACGGTGGAGACCATGCGGTCGCTCACCTGTCCGGCCTTCGTCACGCCGGGCCAGCGGAGGAAGAACGGAACGCGGAGGCCGGACTCATAGACGGTGGTCTTGCCTCGCGCGAAGGGCGGGCCGTGGTCGCCGACGAAGATGACAACCGTGTTGGACGCTTTGCCCGCATCTTCCAGCACCTGCATCAGCTGGCCGATTCCTTCGTCTAGGCGCTGGATTGCGTTGAAGTAGCCGGCGGTACGGATGCGTTGTTGCTCTTCGTCGATCTGTTGCCAGGGGAAAAGCGTTTCCTTGCCTGGGGGAAGCGGTTTCTCTGGCACGCCATCGATTTGAGGTGGGAAGTCCCAGCCGCCCACAGCCTTCTCGTTGCGGAAGGCGTGCGGGTCACTGAAGTTCGCCATGAGGAAGAACGGCTCGTCGCCGGAGGCGCGGATGAAACCGGCGGCATCGGCAGCGACGGTGCGGACTTGACGGGTGGTGTTGCCGGCTTTGCGGAAGGTCCAGGGGAAGCTGGATTCGGGCTCGACGTGCAGTTTGCCGATGATTCCGGTGCGATAGCCCGCCTTTTGGGCGAGGACGGGAATCGTGCGATTGGTGTACTGCTCATGCAGGCGGAAGCCGGTATTGGCGAGACCGTACTGACCGTTGGTATGCGGATACAGGCCCGTGAACATGGCGCTGCGCGAAGGGCTGCAGGAGGCTTGCGCGACGTAGGCGGTGGTGAAGCGGACGCCGGAGGAGGCGAGACGGTCGAGGTGGGGTGTCGCGAAGCGGCGCTCGCCGTAGCAGCCGAGATTCAGACCGAGATCGTCGGCGGTGATGAAGAGGATATTCGGGCGTGGCGCTGCCTGGGCGCCAATGGAGACTGCTCCGAATTGGGCAGCTGAAGCGGCGAGGAAGTTCCGTCTGCGCATCCGTCCCTGGCGGTTCTCCTCGGCAGCCCTTGGGGGCAGCCGGAAAACCCTTGCTGGCATAATACACCCACGGTCAAGCCTTGCTACAATCGAAACGTCGCTGCCCTCGTTGCCGGAGTGGCGGAATGGCAGACGCAGCAGACTCAAAATCTGCCAAGGTTTTACCTTGTGTGGGTTCAAGTCCCACCTCCGGCACCACCCCCTTTCCCCCTGCTTCAGTTATAGGCGCGTTTGACGCCAGCCAGTCCTGGACGAGGTTCGTTTCCAGCGCCAGTCGCCGGGTCTCCGAGGTGGATACTTGCATGTGGGTGAACTGAGGTTTCAGGCCGCGGGCAAGACCAGTTAGCATGGTTGACTTACCATGAACTGGATCAACCCCAAGTCGGGCCGCTACGCGTGGATTGTCGTGGCGCTCCTCGTTCCCGTCGCGCTGTTGAACTATCTCGACCGCCAAATGCTGGCGGCGATGAAGTTCTCACTGATGACCGACATTCCCGACATCGGTTCGGAGGCGAATTGGGGGAAGATCCTGGCGTTGTTCAAATGGACGTACGCCTTTCTGAGCCCCATCGGCGGCTATCTGGCGGACCGTTTCAGCCGCCGCCACGTGATAGCCGGAAGCCTTGTTGTGTGGAGTGGCATCACCTGGGCCACGGGGCAGGTAACCAGCTATGAGCAGCTACTCATTACGCGCGCCGTGATGGGCATCAGCGAAGCGTTCTACATGCCCGCGGCTCTGGCGTTGATTGCCGATTACCATCTCGGCGCGACGCGTTCGCGCGCCGTCGGGATGCACCAGATGGGCATCTACGCCGGCATCATCGTTGGCGGGTTCAGCGGGTATGCCGCGGATCATCCGGAGCTTGGCTGGCGCTGGATGTTTGAGTTGTGCGGAGTCTTGGGTGTTCTCTATGCGCTTCCGCTGTACCTGATGGTGCGCAATGCTCCTCCGGCGCCCGGCTCGCATGAGCCCACCAAGACAACCCCGGCGGGCGCGATTCACGAACTTCTCTCGAAGCCTTCGTTTATTCAGCTGGTCCTCTATTTCACGTTGCCCGCCATGGCGGGTTGGATTGTGCGCGACTGGATGCCGGCGATTCTGAAAACGGAGTTCGGCATCGGGCAGGGCAAAGCAGGTGTTTCGGCAACACTTTACTGGATGGTGGCGGCGGTGGTGGCGGCGTTGGTGGGAGGCTGGCTGGCCGACCGCTGGATGCAGCGCACGCCCCGCGGGCGCATCTACACGAGCGCATTGGGCATGGTGCTGATTGTCATCGCGATGATGGGCGTCGGTTATGCACCGCAAACGGGAATGCTCGGCGTGGCGATTCTGTTCCTGATCGTGTTCGGCTTCGGTTGGGGCTTTTTCGACTGCAACAACATGCCGATTCTGTGCCAGGTGGCGCGCCCGCATTTGCGCGCGACCGGCTACGGCATTATGAACATGGTCAGCATCAGTTGCGGCGGGCTGGCCGATTGGGGTTTCGGCCTCCTGCGCGATATGCGCATCCCGCTGCTGCTGATCTTCGGCATCTTCGCCAGCGTGGCCTTGCTGTCGGTGGTGCTCGTGCTGATGATCAAGCCGACGGAGACGGACAGCCTGCCTGCCCCGGTGGGGCATTGAGGCGCCTGGTGGGCCCTGTAGGATTCGAACCTACGACCAAGGGATTATGAGTCCCCTGCTCTAACCGCTGAGCTAAGGGCCCGCTCGCACCAACGTAACATGGACGAGATCCGCAGCCGGGTGCGGTTGGCGGGAACCAGTTCGAGTCGAACGAACCAACGGCCGGTAAGACCGTTCAACGGTTTTGAAGACCGGGCCTGCCACCGGGCAAGATTGGCTCCCGCAGATTACTAGGATCGCCTGTGACCGGCCCGGCGCGCTACACGAGTTTCGCCTTGCGCAAGGGCAACTCGCGGATGCGTTTGCCTGTAGCCGCAAAGATGGCGTTGCAGAGGGCCGGCGCGATGGGGGGCACCCCGGGTTCGCCAACGCCCGCCGGCGGCGCGCTGGAAGGCACGATGTGCACGTCCACGACACGCGGCGCCTCGTCAATGCGGGCCACCGGGTAGGTGTCGAAGTTCTTCTGCTGAATCACCCCGCCCTTGGCCGTCATCTCACCGAGCATGGCGATGCTGGTTCCAAACACCGCCGCGCCTTCGAACTGCGACTTCACGCGATCCGGGTTGATGACGCGGCCGGGATCGATGGCGTAGGTCACGCGCGGGATCTTCACCTTACCTGCCGAATCCACCTCCACCTCGACCATGGCCGCAATGTAGGAGAGGAAACTGCGGTGCGCCACGATGCCATATCCCTTGCCGCCGCCCGACTTTTTGTTTGCCCAATTCGACCGGCTGGCGCAGACCTCCAGCACGCGACGGAGGCGTGCGGTGTCGATCGGAAACCTCTTGTCCGGCTTGTGGAGCGCCCCCTGCTTGACGATGTCGGCATCGATGACGCGGCCGGCGCCGATCAGCTTCATGTAATAGTTGACGCGATCCGCATTGGCCTGCGCAGCCAGTTCATCGACGAAGGAATGCGTGGCAAACGCGTGGTAGACATGCGAGACCGAACGCATCCAGCCAATGCGGACGTGGCAATCGGCGGGGCCGTTCTCAGCGCGGAAATTGGCGATGGAGAACGGATTGTCGATCCATCCCATGCCCATCTCGAAATCCGCGCCGTACTTGGAATCCTTGGCGAACATGTTGCCGATGGAAGGGAACACACTGCGCTGAAGCCACGCCGTGGGTTGGCCGTCAGCGCCGATCGCGGCCTTCATGTACATGCCGGCCACCGAATGAAAGTAGTCGAAGCGCAAGTCGTCCTCGCGATTCCACACCACCTTCACGGGCTTGCCCACCGCCTTGGATAGCTTGGCGGCCTCCACCACGTAATCAGGTTTCGACTTGCGGCCGAAGCCGCCGCCGAGCAGGGTGACGTGGCAGATGACGTCCTGTTTCTTCATGCCGAGAGCGGCCGAAACGGCCTCTTGCACGGCCTGCGGATTCTGAGTCGGGGCGTGGGTAATGACCTTGCCGTTCTCAAACGAGGCCACCGCCGCCGGCGGTTCCATGGCGGCATGGGCGAGCAGCGGCACGTAGTAGGATGCCTCGTGAGTCTTGCCGCCCTTGGCGAACACCGCATCCACATCGCCTGCCTTGCGCACCACTTTCTGCGGTTTGGCGGCGGTTTCCAGCAGTTTCGCCTTGTAGGCTTCGGAATCGTAGGCGGCGTTGGGTCCGTGGTTCCAGGTGGCCTTCAGTTTCTTGCGGCCCTCAAAAGCGGACCAGGTGTTGTCGGCAATCACGGCCACGCCGCCGAGCGCCTGAAAGAGGTATGGCTGTGTCAGGCCGTCCAGTTTCACGGTCTGTTTCACGCCGGCGACCTTTTTCGCTTCGCTGTCGTCAACCGAGGCGAGCGTGGCGCCCATCACTGGCGGGCGCTCAATGGCTGCGTAGACCATGCCGGGCATCTCGGCGTCGTAGCCGAAGGTCCCCTTGCCCATCACCAGGTTGTCGCGGTCGATGGTGGGCAGTTCCTTGCCGATGTAGCGGTAGGTGGCCGGGTCTTTACGTTTCACCTCGGCTGCCTTGGGGAGCGGTAGTTTGGCGGCGATCTCAACAAGTTCGCCATAGCCCGCCTTCTGGCCTGCCGGACCAGTGACGAAGTGGTTTGCCGCTTTCACCTGGGCGACGGGAACTCCCCACTTCTGCGCGGCGGCGCGCTCGAGCACCATACGGGCCGAGGCGCCGGCCGTGTGCATGGCCTCGGCGAAGTCGCGGATGGAGCAGGAACCATCGGTGTTCTGCGACCCGTACTTTTCATCACCGACCGCCTGCTCGATCTTCACCTTTGCCCAGTCGGCTTCCAGTTCATCGGCGACGATCACCGGAAGCACGCTGCGGATGCCCGTCCCCATCTCGGAGCGGTGAGCGACGATGATGACAGTACCGTCCTTCTGCAGGCCGAGGTAGACACTGGGATGCCAGGCGGCCTTGTCGGCTTCACCCGCCAGTAGGGCGGCGGGAGTGGCGCCAATAATCAGTGCGCCCGCGGAGAAGATGCCTTCGAGAAACCCCCGGCGGGAAACGGCTTGAATGCGGTCGTGGGTTGTCATGCCATCACCTTCGCGGCCAATTGAATGGCGGTCCGAATGCGTGGATAGGTGCCGCAGCGGCAGATGTTCCCGCGCATGGCCGAATCGATCTGCGCATCAGTCGGCTTCGGCGTTTTCTTGAGCAGCGACGCCGCCTGCATGATCTGGCCGGGCTGGCAGTAGCCGCACTGCGGGACGTTGACGTCCTTCCAGGCCTTCTGGACGGGGTGGTCACCGTTGGCGGAGAGTCCTTCGATGGTGGTGATGGACTTGCCCGCGGCGGCTTTCATCGGAGTGACGCAACTGCGCATCGCGGCGCCGTTGATGTGCACGGTACAGGCGCCGCAGAGGCCCTGGCCGCAGGAGAACTTGGTGCCGGTCAGTTTGAGGACATCGCGGAGATACCACAGAAGCGGCATGTCCGGCGAGCCGTCGAAATTGCGGTCGACGCCGTTCACTTTGAGTGAGATCATGTTGGCCTCGGAGGGGACTTAGTAGCCCTTCTGCTTGTCGACGACGTTGAGCAGCGGCTTGCCGTCGGCGAAGCGCTTGATGTTCTCTTTCACCGTGCCGAGCATGCGCGCGCGGTCCTGATCACTGCGGCCGGCGATGTGCGGCGTGATGATGGCGTTGGGGAACTTCCAGAGGGCGTTGCCCTTGGGTAGTGGCTCCGGATCAGTGACATCGACGCCCGCGCCGGCAAGCTTGCCCGAATCCAGAGCCTTCACGAGTGCCGGAAGATCATAGATTCCGCCGCGGGAAACAGCGATGAAGTAGGAGTCCTTCTTCATCAGTTCGAATTGCGCTGGGCCCATCATCTTATGGCTCATCTCCGTGTGCGGGGCGGAGATGAAGACGACGTCGGCGTTTGGCAGCACCTCGTTGAGCTGATCCGGCTTCACCACTTTCTGCCAGAAAGGCGACATGGGGATGTCTTCGGGGTCGACGCCCACGACGTTCATGCCGAATGCCCAGGAGCGGATGGCGATTTGCTGGCCGATGCCGCCAAGGCCGATGACGACGGCGTTTTTACCTTTCAGTTCGATCCCGTCGAAACGGTCGCGGCGCCACGTTTCCGTGAGCCGGTCGCCGGAGTAGACGTTGAGTTTGCGGGTGAAGTAGAGCAGCATGGCCAGGGCGTGATCGGCGATTTCTGGGCCTTGGACAATTTGGTTGTTCGTGACGACGATGTTGGAGTCGCGAAGCGCCGTTGAGCCGGACTTGTGCAGGACATTCTCGACGCCCGCGCTGGTGATCTGAACCCACTTCAGATTCTTGCCGGCCTGAACGGCGGCCGGCGAAATGACACCGACAAACGCGTCGGCGTCGGCGATCTCCGACATCAACTTGTCGGGGGTTACGTTTACCACCTTGACCTTGTTGGAGACCGATTGCCAATCCGCGATGACTTCGGGCGGCTGGCCGACGGTGACGATCTTCTTGGTTTGCGCGATGGCGGCCGATTGCACGGCCAAGCCAGCGGCCAGAACCACGAGTGCTGTGCGGAACATGCAGGCTCTCCTTTGCCGGATATTCGAGCTGAGAAGTGCGATTCTATCTCAGTGGTGGCGCGGGCGGTGAGCAGAACGTTGGCGGGCGTTGTGCATGCCGCTGTGATCCTCTATCTGCGAGTGCGCAAGAGCGCCGCCTTGAGAGCGGCCACGCGCAAGCCGGGAGCCTTCGCGGGGCTTGACCCCGAACACGTGTGGATTGAAAGCGAGGGGCGCAAGCTGGCGTGCCTGCTCGTGAGGGGTGAAGCAGGGCGAGGAGCCTGGATTCTGGCGCATGGGTTGGGAGAGAACCGCTGGCAGATGGCCTCGCGCGCCGAGTGGTTCAGAAGGCGAGGATATTCCGTGCTGCTGCTCGACTTCCGCGCCCACGGGGAAAGCGATTGGGGACCGGTTGCGTTCGGCCGGGCCGAGGCAGCCGATGTGGACGCGGCCGTACGGTTCCTGGAAGAGGAGTTGCCGGGAGAGCCGCTGTCGTTCTGCGGAGTCTCGTTGGGCGCGGCCGCCGGAGTGCTGGGTGCATCGGCGCGGCGATTCGAGAGGTTGATCCTCGAACTCATGTACCGCACGCTTGAGGACGCCGTCATGGTGCGGGCCCGGCTGTATTTGACGCGGCTCAGCTTCCCTGTCGCCCGCGTCTACTGGCGGCGGCTGGAGAACGCCTACCCCGGCCAGGACCCCGTGGACGCCGTGACCAGCCTGCGCGGCAAGTTGCTCCTGCTTGCCGGGGCGCGGGATCCCTACGTCCCAGTCGAACAGGCGCGCGACCTGGCGCGGGCAGCGGGAGTGGAGTTGTCCGAGTTCGGTGGGGTGCGTCATCAAAACCTGCACAGGGTGGCGCGGGAGGAGTGGGAGCGCGTGGTGGGAAGGTGGCTGGACGCGGGCTGATTGCGGGTCTATTCTTGAGTCGCACGAGGAAGGAGGTGACTATGTCGGATGGTCTCGTCGCCTTGTGCTATGGTTCGTCGATTGCCTTGGCGCTCCTGGTGCTCTGGCTTTACGGCGTGCGGCATTGGTACTGGCATGCGGCCAGCATTCTGCTGGCTCTCGGCATCGGTCTGGCCCCTGGGAATGAGTTCACCAACACCACGGCGATGACGCTCGTGATCGGCTGGGTGTTCTCGTTCCTGATGGTGTGGGGTGTGGCCGCGCCGATTTTCGCCTTCGGCTGGGACCACCACCAGCATCACTGGAAACACCACTGACGCTGGTGGACAGTTTGTGATCTCGACGCGGCTTCACGCCGCGGGCCAATGGGAACGTGTGCCTCACGTG
>Ga0073934_10012072_pt1 | contig 10270 bp, 5 predicted proteins | sample LarsenN4metaG_FD_76834 | JGI IMG/M metagenome (GOLD analysis project Ga0073934, IMG submission 76834) | Hot spring sediment bacterial and archeal communities from British Columbia, Canada, to study Microbial Dark Matter (Phase II) - Larsen... ... | reverse complement strand
AGTCGGTGAAGGGGAGTTCGACTTGATATTGCTTGGCAAATTGGATGACGCCGGGGATGGCTTTGTCAGCGATCTCCGGAGTGGCGCGCAAGGTGTGATTGACGAATTGAACGAGCGAGTAAGTGACCGCGGAGAGCAGGACGACGAACAGCAGCACGGCCAGCCACTTGCCCCAGCCGCGGAGGAAATTGAGGGCGTTCAACGCGAGGTAGGCGAACAGAGCGGCAACCAGCATGCCTCCCAGGTGCAGCCATCCCGAAATCAGGAGCACCCCCACGACGAACAAGTAAGAGAAGCGCGCGGGTTTCTGGAGGGTTTTTCTAAATTGTTCAACCAGGATCATGCGTCGGTTGGTTACTTCAGCAGATCCAGCTCAGGGCGCAAGGGCAACGTACCCAAGGTCACTGGCCGAAAGATGCCACCCGCACCGTACCAATCATGCACGCGGACGGCGAGCAGAACTTTTTTGCCTGGCTGGGCATAAGGGGTGATATCGAAACTGGTTTTCTCCTGGAGGGCGTCGCGCCTGGTGGCGAGGTCGCCTCCTTTGCCGGCGAACGAGCCGTTTACATAAAGCTCATAGATGTCATCAACACCTTCGAACGAAAGGTAGACGTTCTTGTCCTTCCAGCGAGCCGGCACCTCGACCGACAAGCGGTACCAGGCCCATTTATCCACGTCTCCATAGCCTTGCGACTCCCACCATGCGCCGATTTTTATGGGCTTCCATGTTGCATCCTCGACGAAGTCAACGGTGTGCCATCTCCGCGCGAGGCCCTCGTCCTTCGGGTCGGGGCGAAAGCTCCAGCGCAAGTCCGCGAGGTTCGTGTGTTCGGCGCGAATTCTGCGCTTGGCGTAATCCCATACATCCTGCCGGAGGGCCTGGGCTGGCGGATCCGAGTCTGCCAGGTGGTTGATGAGCATCCCAAGCAGCCAGCGGCCGGCGGGGTTGTCCGGGCCGCGATGTTGAAGGGCGCTGACCAGGAGCCTTCCCGGACCGACCCTGGTTTCAAAGACGAGTCCGTGGGTCTTCACAGTGGTTTTCTGGTCGTGCGTGTCCCAGAGCATGAGCCAGGGCTGAAATGACTCCAGGTGAGCGAGGTCAGGGACGACATCGGACGCGAGGTCGAAGTGCTGGAGCTCGAGCAGGAGGTCGCGGGGAACCCCGCCGAGAACCTTGCCGGTGGGGATGTAAGGTGCGCCTCTGAGGAACCAGTGGGCGCTGAGCGGGAAACTGTGCCGTTGGCCGTCGGGCAGGAGCAGCACTCGTCCTCCTGCCTCGAGGAACCGGGCCAACTCATCATCGAAGCGCGAGGCAACAACTATGTGCCCAGGGGCGAGGTTGGTCTCCTTCGTGGAGGCAGGCTCGCTGGAAAGGGTCAGGAGTTCCTCCCGGAGTGCCTGGGGAATACTGGAATGAAATTGCAGCGGGGTGGCGGGGCCGGGCGCAGCGGGAACGACCCAAACGGGCCACTGGTTGGTGAAGGCGTCCTTTCCAGCCGTCAGGACGGCAGTCAGGAGGAACCGGGTTGGGACGTTCACCTCAGGCGCAGTCCAGTCAAGCTGCGTGAGAGCGGCCAGCGTTCCGGCATTTTGGTCCACCTGATCCACGGTCACCCTGCGCACTGTCCCGGTGTCGCGGCCTGCCAGCGACACAGCAAGTTGCCCCTTGGAGATTGCGGCCGGTCCAAAGTGGCTGAGCAGCACGCTCGAATTCATTTGTTGGCCGGAGGCAAAAGCGCGGTGGTCGGACGGGGTTTTCAACAGGAGCAGGGTGTCGCGTTGCCAGGCCCAATCGGCCGGGGACCATTTCGGCGCGCCGGTGTAGTCGATCAGACCCATGGAAGCGATTGGAACATCACGAATGACACTGATCACGTAGCCGCCATAGGGAATCTCGCGCCGGAACGTTTCTGCCTGGTATTTGCGCATCAGCAGGGCATAGCGCAGGGAGTCGGGGCGCAAGTGCTCGATTCCCTGCGGTCCACCCAGGGCCTTCATTCGTGATTCCCATCGTGGCAGGTCATCCAGAACGCCGGGGGCATGCCACGGGCGGTTCGTGCCGAGTTCGCGGGTGAGTTGCTCGTGTTTGGGCCAGGTGTCCGCCGCCATGCACTCGCCCAACAGAAGCGGCTTCAGCCCGTGGCCAAGGATGTACTCATTGAAGCCGCGGAGCGTGTTCACCCAGGTATGGTTGTTCCCGTAAGGGTGGTCATCGTAGAAATCGTGTATCCGGTTCCAGCCGATCCAACTGGAATCGTCTTCCACGAGCGCCCCGGGGATCATGGCATGAGCCGTGTCATACAGCTCCTTGATCACCGGAAGTTCGGCGGAGGGGCCAGTCTCGCATGTCAGGCTGCGCACTATGACAGACGGGTGATTGCGGTCGAGGGCGAAGAACTCTGTGAACTCCCGGCGCAACGGCTCGAGGAAGCTGGCAGTCAGGGTTGGATGCCAGGTTGGATATTCCATCCAGGTCAACATTCCCAATTCATCGGCGAGTTCCAGGTATCGTTTGGGCGGAACCCACAGACAAAACTTCATCAGGTTGAATCCGCGTTCGCGCGCAAACTCCAGTTCTTCCCGCCAGCGGGTTTCGCCCGGGTTGGGGTCAGCGGCTGGCGGCGAATAGCCCCAGTTGAGCAAGCCGCGCACCTGGAGCGGAGTTCCATTCAACCTGAGCTGCGACCCAAAAGCGTCGATGGAGCGAAATGCGGCGCGTGTCCGCACGCGGTCTCCGTGTTCGCCGCCCAGCGCAAGCTCCAGCTCGTAAAGGGCGGGATCCGCGGGAGACCAATCCCTTGGATTAGGCAGGGCAACCGCCCCTCGTGCCACTTTACCGTCCCAATCCCAACGTGGATTAGAAGTGATCCAGTCTCCCGTGCCCCGCAACCGGTGCATGACCTGAATTTGGGGCATGTCGTCTGCGCTGACCACAGCGACGGGTATTTCCAACCGGAGCTCTTTGCGCTGGCGGTCCCCAACACACAGGAGGCTCAGATCGTCGATGTGGATAGCCGGAACGGCCACCAGGGACACGCTTTGCCAAAGGCCACCAAAATGGGGGGCGATGATCGGCAGGAACCCCTGAGTATTGTGCCCCACCTTTTCGTCCACGCGGACATGGATTTCATGGAGTTGTCCCGGAGCGGCTTTGCGCAGGGCGGCGGTGGCATCCAACCGAAACGGAGTCCAGCCCCCGAGATGTGCGCCAAGCCGTTCTCCATTCCACCAGACTTCGGTTTCCGTGGCCGAGGCGCTGAACTCAACGAGCAATCGCGTGTTCTCCGGCACTACCCCCGGCTTCACCAGTTTGCGGTACCAGCCCACCCCGTGCCACCCGGCTCCCTCGTGCGACTGAAAGCTGGAGGGAATCGAAACCGCTTTCCATGCGTTCGAGGGGGTCCCGTCGCGCCGGAACTGCCATTCGCCGTTGAGAGAGACCCGTCGCCGCGGCGACAGTGTTTCGGCGGCGAAGCTGGTGTGAGACAGATGCCAAGCCAGGCACACCAAAGCGCAGCGGGCAGCGAGATTCGCGAACTTGATCATTGCGGGTCCGGGCACAAGCGAACGCACCTGACAAGAGTAGCGGTTTAGGCTCCTGAAGTCGAAGCACGAGTGGACGAAGTGGATGCAACAAAAGCGAAAGGCAACCACACCCGCGCCGTGCTCAGGGCTACGCAGGTTGGACTACAAAGGGGGAGATCTCCGACTGCCTGTGGAACCGGAGGTCCCTGCTACTGGCAGACCCGGAGGGTCGACCGGAGGTCTGCCCCAGGGTCTCGGACTGCGTCCCGCGTTAAGGCATCAGAGCGACGCGATAGAACCGCATGCCTTGGCTGGGCGGCTGCGGGTCCTCCCAAAGCTGCGAGGAAGTGGAGAGCGTCACTGTGTCGAGGAGAGACCATTGTGGTTGCGTCAAGGATGCAGCGCCCCAGATTTGGCAGCGGTAGCCGGGGGTTCCGTTGATCAGGAGCTTGCCAGCGACCGCGGCAGAGAGCGTGGGCGGGGAAGGAGGCGGGGGCGGGTAGATGAAAACGTAACCGGGCATGCCAATGTAGGATCCGGACATCAGACCATTTCTGGTGGAGCCGTAGAACCCAGGCCAGACTCCCAGCGTGTACATTCCCACCTCAGCGACCTGGCCGGTCATAAGCCGGTCGGCGTGGACCGAGGCCGTGTCCGGATCGCTATCGCTGGTGTAGATGCCGGTCCCGTAGATGTAGGTTGGAGTGATTGCGCCTTTGAGGTTGGCGTAGATGATCGTGTTCGGGCGCGCCAGATTCGCCAGGGCCTCACTTGCATTGGCGACGCGCAGGACGGTCGCGTCCGAGGGCAGCGTGTAAACGTAGGCGCCCTGACTGGGGATCGGGTTGCCGGGCGTGTCCGCCACCACGTCGTAGATGGTGACGGTACCGGCGGGGCCGGAGGGAACGATGAGTTCGTTGCGGGTCGCCCCAGGGATAGCGACTCCGTCCTTGCGCCATTGGAAGGCGACCGGCTGAGCATGGGAAGCTTCGGTGAATAAGCGGCAGGATTGCCCCGCGTAGACGCCCTGAGACAGCGGGTCCTTCGTGATCGTGGGGGCAACGCCGGCGATCGCAATCGCCGGGAACCTGCCATAGCGCCTTGTGAGGACGTTATTGCGGTCTGCTGCCAGAAAGAGGTCTTGATCAGACAAACGGACGACGGTTAATACTTTGGGTTCGCCATGCTGCGCCCAGCCGTCATGGACGGCCACGCGCTGGAGGTCGGAATCGGTGGTGTAGAACCCGTTGCCCCAAGCAATGCCGTAGTTGGTCTGTCCAGTGATGGTCATGTGCCTGAATTCACCGATCGGAATGTCGAGAGGGTTGGCAATCGGCGACTTTGGCCAAACGACGTTGCGAGGAAGAACGCCTAGCACGGCGGGGTCAGTTGAGTTGCTGCCAACGTCGTCCGTGACGGTCACGGCGTAAGTGCCCGCATCGGCCTCGGATTTGACGTGGACCACAAGGGTTGGGTTGGTCTCGCCCTCGATTGGCATGCCATTGTGTTTCCATTGGTAGGCAAGGGAACCTTCCCCCGTGGCCTCTGCCGTGAATACGGCCGAGCCGCCCACCATGCGAACCTGGGAGATGGGGTGGCGGGTGATGGTAGGAACCCGCCCAATGACCTGGAAGCTGCCGGGCCAACTGATGCTGTAATTCGCCGATATGATCCCGTTTTGGCTGGAGCCGACGAACGATGCCTGTGGCCCGCTGATCAGGATGGCAATCGTCCCTTTGCTGCCGACCGGGAGGACACCGGAATGGTAGGCGGCGGAGGAGAGCGAAGAATCGTCCGTGTAGATGCCGGTGCCCCACAGGCCGCCGATGGAAGTGTCCTGTAATTCGACATTGATTTGGCGGCCGATTTGGGTCCGGTACTGCTCCGCGCTGAAGCGTTCATGCACCACTGTCTCGTTCAGTCCCCAGACGTGCGGAGTCGGGCCAAAGTCGGGGGCTGTGACGTGGAGCGTGGCGGGTGCGCTGGTCACGGCTCCGTAGACGTTGGAAACAATAACGGAGTAAACCTGGCCGGATTGCACCATGGAAACGCAGAAGAGGCTGAGTGTGCTGTCGGTGCGTCCGGGAAGGGGTTTGTTGTCGGCCAGCCACTGATAAGTGGCGGGCCAATCGGACATGGCGCGCGCGGACAACAGCACGTTCATGCCCACGTAAGCGGTTTGCGTCGAAGGGCCTTGGATAATGACCGGCGGGGCATCCACGGCCGGGAGTCTGGCGCCGGCCAGGAGCAACGCGCAGGTGGCAACAAGGACCTGCACCGGAGGCAAAGAGGAGCGCCCTGGAAGAAAATGACCTCGGCTCATAGTTCGTAATGTGTTCTTTATAGTATCTCACGGATATATCGGATTCTTTCCTTGTCTTCTTGAGTGGGTGGCGGCGCGGCGCCCGGGCAGGCTGGCGCTCCCTGGCGGCAGCCAGACCGGGGAGAATGCGGAGAGGGCGTGGTGCTTGGATGCGGGCGAATTCCGGGCAGAGAAGCCTGATTCACGAAGGGTGATAGCGTGCCAATGCGTTGGACGAAAAACTCTTGCCGCTTGCCCTGCGGCTGTGAAAATGCAATAAACTTCGTACGGTGAACTCAGCGTTCGATCGGGTTTCTATGTCATACACAGGCCGGCAGACAATTAATACCAGCAATGTGCTCTCCGTGATTATGGGCGGCGGGCAGGGGACGCGGTTGTTTCCGTTGACGAAGGAGCGCGCCAAACCGGCGGTGCCGCTTGCGGGCAAGTACCGGCTGGTCGATATCCCGATCTCGAATTGTATCAACTCCGGGCTGCGGCGGATCTACCTGCTCACGCAGTTCAACTCGGCTTCGCTGCACCGGCACATTTCGCAATCGTACAAGTTCGACCATTTCTCCGGCGGCTTTGTGGAAATCCTTGCCGCAGAGCAGACCTATACGGACGCCTCCTGGTATCAGGGGACGGCCGACGCCGTGCGGAAGAACATGATTCACTTTATGAATCATGACTGGGACTACCTGCTGATTCTGAGCGGGGACCAGTTGTATCGCATGGATTTCCGCGGGATCGTGGCGCAGCACAGGGCCACGGACGCGGACATCACGATCGCGACAATCCCGGTGGGCCGGCGCGAGGCCCAATCACTTGGCTTGATGCGCATTGCTGAAGATGGGCGCATCACCAAGTTCCTCGAGAAGCCGAAAGAGGCTCAGTTGCTGGATTCGATGCGGCTGCCCCCGGAATGGTATGGCCAGTTGGGAGTGCAGGGGGAGGGCGAGCTGTTCCTGGCATCGATGGGCATTTACGTTTTCAAGCGGGAAGTGATCCGGCGGCTGCTGGACAACAACCTGACTGATTTCGGGAAGCACGTCATTCCGCGCGCAATCGATACGGAACGGGTGTTCTCTCACGTGTTTCAGGGATATTGGGAGGACATCGGGACCATCCGGGCTTTTTTTGACGCGAACCTCGACCTGACGAGCGAACTGCCGCGATTCAACTTCTTCGACATGATGGCGCCAATCTTCAGCCGGCCGCGGTTTCTGCCGGGTTCAAAAGTGAATGGAGCGCAAATCGACCATGCGATTATCTCTGACGGCTGCATTTTGAATCACGCGCGTATTTCGCACAGCATCGTGGGACTGCGGTGCATTGTCGGAGCGGGATCTCTGTTGAACCGGGTGATCATGCTGGGCAGTGACTACTACGAGTCGATCGAGTCGATTCGTGAGAACAGCAAGGCGGGGCGGCCCCCGATCGGGGTCGGCCGCAATACGCGAATCGAGAATACGATTGTGGACAAGAACGCGCGGATTGGCGACAACGTGGTGATTTCGCCGGCGGGCAAACCCGAAAACGTCGACCATCCGAATTACTACATTCGGGACGGCATCGTCATCATCCCGAAGAACGGGGTGATCCCGAGCGGCATGGCGATTTAACCTGCCATCGTTCGGTTCCACGACCCCGGCCGTTTGTGAAAACCTATGCTCCCGTTTAACCCTGTTCTGCAGCGTCTGCCTGTGTATCAGCCCGGGCGCCCCATTGAAGAAGTCGCGCGCGAGCTGCAACTGGACCCAGCCGGCATCATGAAGCTGGCTTCCAACGAAAACCCGCTCGGGCCGTCACGGCTGGCGGTTGCGGCGCTGCGTCGTGCCGTGGCGGGGGTCAACCTTTACCCGGACGGCAGCGGGTTTTACCTGAAAGAAAAGCTGGCGGCGCTTCTGGGTTTGACCCCCGCGCACTTAATCCTGGGCAACGGCTCGAACGAGGTGCTCGAAATGATTGGCCATGCACTGCTTGCTCCCGGGGCGGAAGTGGTGGTGTCGCAGTATTGTTTTGCCGTGTACCCCATTGTGACGGCGCTTTTCGGGGCGAAACTGGTGACCGTCCCGGCCCGCGATTATGGCCACGATCTGGACGCGATGGCCGCTGCGATCACGCCGGCAACGCGCGTGATCTTTGTGGCCAACCCAAACAACCCGACTGGCACGGCCGTGACCCCCGAGGCGCTTCGCGCCTTTGTGGAGCGCGTGCCGGAAAGTGTGTTGGTCGCCCTGGATGAAGCTTACATCGAGTTCCTGGAGAATCCTCCGGATTTTGTGGCGGACCTACGGCAAGGCGGGAAACCGAACGTGGTGTTGATGCGAACCTTCTCGAAGATCTACGGGCTGGCGGGACTGCGGCTTGGTTATGGGATTGCACACCCGGAGGTGATCGCGCAGTTCGAGAAAATTCGCCAGCCGTTCAACATCAACCTGCTGGCGCAGGCCGCCGCGCTTGCGGCGTTGGACGATCAAGCGCACGCGGAACGCACACGCAAGAACAACCGCCAGGGGCTCAAGTTCTACGCCCGTGAATTCAAGCGGATGGGACTGGAATTTGTGCCGTCCGCGGCGAACTTTGTCCTGGTGCGAGTCGGCAACGGCTCCGCGGTGTTTCAGGGATTGCAGAAGCTTGGAGTCATCGTCCGGCCGATGGGGGGCTACGATTTGCCCGAATGGATCCGCATCTCGATCGGGACGGCGAAACAGAACCAGCGCTGCGTGGAATCCTTGCGCCAGGTGCTGGCCGCGCGAGGCACGGCCGAACATCGAATCGCGCACGATAGCCGGCCATGAAACTGACTGATTTCCGAAGCATCCTGCAGTACATCCCGCAGTTCCGGGAGAAGACCTTTATCATCAGCGTCGATGGGGCGGTGGTGACGAGCGAGAATTTCTCCAACATTCTGACGGACATTGCGGTGGTGCGTTCGCTGAGCATCCGGGTGGTGCTGGTACACGGGGCCTCGGCCCAGATCAAGGCTCTCGCACGGGAAGAAGGGGTTGAGCCTTCCGATTTGGAAGGGAGCGGCGTTACCGATGAACCGACGTTGAAACTGGCGTTAACCGCGTCCAACCGGCTGACCCCTGAACTGCTGGAGGGACTTTCGGCAAACGACCTGCGCGCGGCATCGACGAACGCGATCATTGCCCATCCGCTGGGGATTCTGCACGGTCAGGACCACTTGCTGACCGGCAAAGTGGAGAAAGTGGACGTGGAGATGCTGGAGACACTGCTTGAACACGGCATCATCCCCGTTCTGCCGCCTTTGGGCTTTGACGGGGACGGCAAGACATACCGGGTCAACTCCGACAGTGTGGCCGTGGCGGTGGCCGCCGCGCTCAAGGCGGTGAAACTGATTTTCATAACCACGCAGGATGGGATTACCGTTCGTTCGCGACTGATCCGGCAGATGCCGCTCAGCGACCTGGAATCCGTCCTGGCGATGCAGAAGACCGATGTGGCGCCGGAGGTCCTTTCCAAAGCGCTTCACGCCGTGGCGGCGTGCAAGGCGGGCGTCCCTCGTGTCCATGTGATCAACGGCGGAGTGGAGGAAGGTTTGCTGGCGGAAGTGTTCACGAACGAGGGCGTGGGAACGCTTATTTACGGCAACGAGTTCCAGCAGATCCGGCGGGCGCTGAAGAAGGACATTCGCAGCATCCTCAGCCTGACCAAGAATTCTGTCGTGACCGAGGAATTGGTCAAACGCACCCGTTCGATGATCGAAAAGCAGCTTGGAGACTACTATCTGTTTGAGATCGACAAGAACGTGGTGGCGTGTGTGGCGCTGCACGGCTATCCCGAGGCTGGCAAGGCGGAGCTGGCTTGCCTGTATGTGAGCCCGGCTCACGAGAACCAAGGGATTGGCCGCAAGCTAATCCAGTTTGTGGAAAACAAAGCCCGGGAACTCGGTTACGAGCAGCTGATCGCGCTTTCCACCCAGGCATTTACTTATTTCCAGTCGAAGGGCGGCTTCGCCGAAGGCACCCCGGATGACCTCCCGCCGGGCCGGCGTGAAAAATACGAGGCGAGCGGCCGCAAATCCAAGGTGCTGGTCAAGAAGCTGAAGTAGACCCCGGGTCCCCTGCGGCTCAAGCCTCTCACCGCCAATCGTTGGCGCAGCAGTGTGCCAGAGAAAACTATGCAGGGAAGTGGAGCTTCACGTGGCGGTCAGTCACTGTATCCCAATAAACCCAGTATGCGGGCGCAGGTAGGGCGCGCACGCCGAGCGCGCCTGGGCAACCCCTGGGCAACCCCGTCCCATAGCGAACGACACCCGTGTGTGTCGAACCCCACACCCGGCGCTCTCGGCGAGAGCGCCCCACCTATACAGAGTAGGTCCCTGAAATCTGAACGCGCGGCAAGGTTTCGCTATTTGTCGAACTTCCGCTGGAGACGGCTCAGGTGATACTCAGTCCGTTGTTGCGGGGT
>Ga0073934_10012071_pt1 | contig 10271 bp, 7 predicted proteins | sample LarsenN4metaG_FD_76834 | JGI IMG/M metagenome (GOLD analysis project Ga0073934, IMG submission 76834) | Hot spring sediment bacterial and archeal communities from British Columbia, Canada, to study Microbial Dark Matter (Phase II) - Larsen... ... | reverse complement strand
CCCAGCTTCTATGGCACGGTCGAGGACTGCCTGAAGGAAGCGGAGCAGATCGTGTTCTGGTCGAGCGACACGGAATCCACCAACGGACTCTATGCCGGTTTCGAGGGCACACAGCGGCGCCTGTGGGCAAAGGAACTCGGCCTTGAATTCGTTCACATCGATCCGCATCTCAATCCGACCGCACAGCTTCTGGGAGGGAAGTGGATTTCCATCCGGCCGGCGACGGACGCAGCGCTGGCGCAGGGCATCATGCATGTATGGCTCACCGAGGGTTTGTACGACAAGGAATTCGTCGAGAAGCGAACCGCCGGATTCGAGGAGTGGAAGGATTACATCCTCGGCCGCTCGGACAACACGCCGAAGTCGCCCGAGTGGCAGGAGGCCGAGACTGGAATCCCGGCGCGCGAGGTCAGGGCGCTGGCCCGCGAGTGGGGACGGAAGAAGACCTATCTGGGCGCCGGCGGATGGGGCTGCGGGCTCGGTGGCGCCGGCCGCGGACCCATGGGCGCGCAATGGGCGCGGATGATGGCGATCCTTGGCGCGATGCAGGGCTACGGGCGGCCGGGCGTCAATTTCGGCAACCTGCAGTTCGGCGCGCCGCTGGACTTCTCGTTCTACTTTCCGGGGTACGCCGAAGGCGGCATGTCGGGCGATCTGGTGGGCAGCGCGAATGCGGCCAATAACTATCAGCGCATGCCGCACATCGTGACGATGAACCCGGTGCGGCAGTCCATTCCGCGCAAGTTCATCCCCGAGGCGATTCTCGAGGGCAAGGCATCGGGCTTCCTGACCGACGTCTCGACGGTGCAGGGCCAGTTCATGCGGTTCGGTTATCCGGCGCCCGGGCACGCCAAGATCGAGATGATGTACAAGTACGGCAGTTCGTCGCTGGGCACCCAGGTCGAGTCCAATCGCTGGGTGAAGATGTACCAATCCGAAAACCTGCCGTTCGTGGTCAATCAGTCGATCTGGTGGGAGGGCGAAACCAGGTACGCCGACGTCATCCTGCCCGCATGTACGGTGTTCGAGCACTGGGACATCGGCGAGTGGTACAACGTCGGCGCCGGCTACGTGCACCACATGTACTCGATGAACAACCATCGCGTCATCTCGATCCAGCACAAGTGTATCGAGCCGCTGGGCGAATCGAAATCCGACTACGAGATCTTCCTCGAGATCGCCAAGCGCCTGGGCCTGGGCGCCATGTACTCCGAGGGCGGCAATACCGAGCTCGACTGGTGCAAGCGGGCGTTCGATTCCTCCGACATGTCCAAGTACATCTCGTGGCGCAAGTTCCTCAAGAAGGGCTACTACGTCGTGCCGCCGGTGTCCGAGGGCGCGCGCGCGCCCACCGCCAACCGCTGGTTCTACGAGGGCCGCACCAAGGACACGCCCGAGCCTTATCCCTTGCCGGCGGACTACGTGGGCGAGTGGGGCAAGGGCTTGCAGACGCCATCGGGCAAGTTCGAGTTTGTGGCGAAAACGCTCAAGAACATCGACGATCCCGGCCGGCCGCCGCTCAACAAGTACATGCCGACCTACGAGGACCCCCGTCGCGACGCCAAGCTGGCGGACCTGCCCTTGCAGCTGCTCACGCCGCATTCGCGCTATCCGTTCCATATCATGGGCGACGACCGGGGCAGCGCCATCCGCGACATCAAGGAGCACCGCGTGCGCATCGACGGCCACGACTATCTGGTCGCGGTCATGAACCGGCAGGACGCCGAAGCCCGGGGCATCAAGCACGAAGATCTCGTCCGTCTGTGGAATCATCGCGGGTCTGTGGTTTGCGCAGCCTACGTGACCGAGCGGCTCCGGCCGGGCGTCGTCAGCGTGCCCACAGCCTCGGCCGAATATCGGCCGGCGGGCGAGCCGGGCAATTCGACCGATCTGGGCGGTTGCGTGAATACGCTCAATCCCAAGGAAAACATGACCGAATTCACCCATAGCATTAAGCCCAATACGACCCTGATCCAGATGGAGAAATGGACCGGCGTCGATACCTGGCGGCGTGCGGAGGCAGTGTGATGGCCCCGAAATGGAATTTGATCGTCGACGTCGCGCGTTGCGACAACTGCCGCAACTGCTTCCTTGCGACCAAGGACGAGCACGTCGGCAACGACTTCCCGGGCTACGCCGCAGCGCAGCCCGAGCGCGTCCATAGCTGGGTCGACATCAAACGCAGGGAGCGCGGCCGCTACCCGATCGTCGAGGCGAACTTCATGCCGGTGATGTGCAACCACTGCGACGATGCACCGTGCATGAAGGTTGCGAAGGACGGCGCCATCACCAAGCGACCCGACGGCATCGTCATCATCGATCCGGTGAAATCAAAAGGTCAGAAGGCCATCGTCGAGGCCTGTCCGTACGGGGCGGTCTTCTGGAACGAGGAGAAGCAGATTCCCCAGGCGTGGATTTTCGACGCGCACCTCCTGGATCAGGGGTGGACCAAGCCACGCGTCGAGCAAAGCTGCCCGACCGGGGTGTTCCGGTCGCTGAAGATCGAAGACAACGAGATGCAGCGGATCGCGCAGCAGGAGGGCCTCGAGGTCCTGCGGCCGGAGCTGAACACCAAGCCGCGCGTCTATTATAAGAACCTGTATGTCATGACGACGTGCTTCATCTCCGGCTCGGTGACGGTCGAGATGAACGGCGTCGAGGAATGCGCCGCGGATGCGAACGTTGTTCTCGTGCGCGACGGCCGCGAGGTTGGGCGAGCGACGACCGACGTGTTCGGCGAGTTCAAGATCGACCGGCTTCCGCCGAACAGCGGCGCGTACGAGCTGCGGGTAAGCCGCGGGGCAGGGCCTGGCCTGTCGTTGAAAGTCGATCTGGGCGAGGACAGCCTCTACCTCGGCGTGCTGAAGCTCGGCGCCGGTTGAGGGTTTGGGCATACGCCGGCTTTTGCTCCGCCGGCGAACGACCTATTTAGGGAAGCCGTCACCCCACGGCGCTCTGTCCAGGCCGATCAAGGCCCTGATCGGCGGTCCGTGGCCGGCGGCGATGTTACCGTCGCGAGCAGACCCTAACCAATGGATACAACCACCAAACCCCGCGACACCCGCCGGCAGGGCCTGCTGGGGCTGGTGGAACGGCTCGGCAATCTCTTGCCCGAACCGGTGATGATCTTCGTCTGGCTGATCGTCAGCTTGATGGCGCTGTCGGCCATCGCTGCGGAACTGGGCTGGTCGGCGTCGGTCCCCTACACCGGCCGTGAGGCGCCCGCTTTCGGAACGCTCAAGGACGGAGTGTTGACCTACCGGGCGGAAAGCCTGTTCAGCGAAGCCAACATGACGCGGCTGATCGTCGATATGCCCCGCACGCTCACCGGTTTTGCGCCTCTGGGCCTGGTCGTGGTGGTAATGCTGGGCGCGGCTGTCGCCGAGCGGTCCGGATTGTTCAGCGCGCTGATCCGCCTCAGTTTGCGCCATGCGCCGAAGGCCATCTTGACCCCCATTGTCGCCGTCGTCGGCATGTTGTCGCATCATGCGTCCGACGCGGCCTATGTGGTGTTCATCCCCCTTTCGGGCTTGATCTATGCCGCCGCCGGCCGCCATCCGCTGGCAGGGATTGCGGCCGCCTTCGCTGCCGTATCGGGCGGATTCGCCGGCAACTTTACGCCCGGCCAGATCGACGTGCTGCTGTTCAGTTTCACGCAGGAAGCGGCCCGTATCATCGATCCAGCCTGGACCATGAATCCGCTAGGCAACTGGTGGTTCATTCTGGCCATCGTGGTGGCGTTCACGCCAATAATCTGGTTCGTCACCGACCAGATCGTCGAGCCGCGCCTCGGGCCCTGGGGCGGCCACGCCGACGATGAGCTTAAAGCCGAATTGGCCAAATCCGCCGTTACGCCGAACGAACGCCGGGGCTTGCGCGCGGCCGGCTTGGCCGCGTTCGCCGTGGTGGCCGTGTTTGCCGCCCTCGCGCTGTGGCCCGGTTATACACCGCTGATCGATGAGACGAAAAGTGGTCCGGCCCGGCTTCAGCCCTTCTATACCGCGCTGATCGGCGGCAGCATGCTGCTGTTCTTGTTGTCGGGCATTGCCTTCGGCGCGGGCGCAGGCACAGTGCGGTCTGACCGTGATGTGGTGCGCATGATGGCCGACGGAGTGCGCACCCTCGCGCCCTATCTTGTGTTCGCGTTTTTTGCCGCGCACTTCGTCGCTATGTTCAACTGGTCGCGGTTGGGGCCCATTGCTGCCATCAATGGCGCCGATGTCCTTAGGGCCGTTGATCTGCCGGCGCCGGCCCTGCTGCTCTCTGTTCTCGGATTTTCATCGCTGCTCGATCTGTTTATCGGCTCGGCCTCAGCCAAATGGAGCGCGCTGGCTCCCGTTGTGGTGCCGATGTTCATGCTGCTCGGCATTTCGCCCGAAATGACGACCGCGGCCTACCGCATGGGCGACAGCTTTACCAACATCATGACGCCGTTGATGTCTTATTTTCCGCTCATCTTGGCCTTTTGCCGCCGCTGGGATGGCGGCGTCGGCGTAGGTTCGCTCCTCGCTCTCATGCTGCCGTATGCCCTGTGCTTCATGGCTGCGGGCATAGGCTTGACGGCGGGCTGGGTGTATTTTGACTGGCCGCTCGGTCCCGGCGCTGCAGTCCGTTACACGCCGCCGGGGATCGCTTTGCCTTAGCCGACGACGGCACGTCGCATACCGGGCCGGGTGACCCCAGGCTTGGGTCGGCGCGACCTGCCTCTCGACCAGCGCGGCTATCCTCCGAGACCCAATTCACGCCGCAAGTCCCGGGAGACGGCCGAGCGCCGATTAACGGCGGGGCCCGCGCGCGTAATTTAGTAGACATTTTTGTATGCAAAATCGTAAACTTATTCATCCGGATTCGCGCCGGCCAGCTGCGGCCGATCTGTGAGTCGGCGATGCCGCAATGACTGTGTGAGGAGGGGGCATGGGTTCGTATCGGCATGACATCACGGGCCGGGGCGGCTATGTCGGTCGTGCAGTCCGCACTATCGAAGGCCGCGCGCCGGTGGCCGGAAAGGCCCGCTATACCAACGACGTCACGTTCCCGGGGCAGCTCTACGCCCATATTCTGCGCAGTCCCCATGCGGCGGCGAAGATCCGCGCCATCGACGTCTCCGGGGCCCGCAAGGTCGCCGGTGTGGTGCGCGTTCTGGAAGGCCGCGAAGCCGCCACACTGATCGATCCCATCCCGCATTATATCGATCCGGCCGTGTTCGGCGGGCGTCATGCTCCGGTGCGCTGCCTCGCGCTCGATCGGGTCTGGTGCTTCGGCCAGCCGGTCGCGGTGGTTGTGGCCGAGGACAAGCGCACGGCCCGCTACGCGGCCTCGCGCATTACCGTGGACTATGAACCCAGCAAGGCCGTTCTCGATGCCGAGGATGCGCTTAAGCCCGACGCCCCGCGCGTGGTCGAGGGCTGGGATGCCAATCTGATCATGCAGGTTCCGTTCGTGAACGGCGATGTCAAGGCGGCGTTCGCCAAGGCCGATCGCGTCGTCAAAACCACCGTGCGTATTCATCGCTTCTCGACCCAACCCATCGAGACGCGGGCCTACAACGCGGTCTGGGAGCACGACACCGAGAGCATCACCCTTTACGCCACGGCCCAGAACCCGCACCCGCTGCGGCACGTGCTGTCGCAGATACTCAAGATGCCGGAAAACAAGATTCGCGTTGTTGCGCCGACTATCGGCGGCGCCTTCGGCATGAAAATGCACGGCCATCCCGAGGAAGGGCTGATCTGCCTGCTGGCCAAGTTGACCGGCCGGCCGGTGAAGTGGGTCGAAGACCGCGAGGAGTGCCTGCTGATCGGCGGTCGCGAGCAGATCCACGACGTCGAATTGGCGGTCAAGGCCGACGGCACCATTCTGGGCTTGCGCGATCATTTTCTGGCCAACACCGGGGCGCCCTCGGCCTGCCCCGGGTGGGGCATGGCGTTTCTGACGGGCCTAACCATGCCGGGTCCGTATGCGGTGCGCGACATCGACGTACTGATGTCGGCGGTCGTCACCAACAAGCCGTCGTGGAACGCCTCACGCGGCTACGGCAAGGAGGCCACCGCGCTGGCGCTGGAACTGGCCATCGACAACGCGGCGCGCGAGCTGGGCCTGGATGCGGCTGAGATGCGCATCAAGAATTTCGTCCCCGCAAACGCCTTTCCCTACAATAGTCCAACCGGTCTTATTTATGACTCCGGCGATTACGCCGGCGCCGTCCGGAAGGTCATGGAGGCCATTCGCTATAAGGACTTGAGGACGGAGCAAACTACAGCACGCAAGCAGGGCCGCTACATCGGAATCGGCGTTGCCTACGAGCTCACGCCCGAAGGCGGGGCGTTGCCGGGCACCATGGTGGCCGGGTACGACTCCTCATCCGTGCGCGTCGGACCCGACGGCTCGGTGCGGGTATTGACCGGCGTTACCACGCCGGGCACCGGCAATCCCACCGGCATCGCCCAGATCGTTGCCGACGAACTCGGTGTTGCGATCGAGTCCATCGAGGTCGCCCAGGGCGATACCACCACATGCCCTTATGGCTTCGGCAACTACTCCGGCCGCAGCACCATCGTCGGCGGCGGATCGGCGGCCATGGCCGCGCGCGAGGTGCGTGCCAAGATCGTCAAGGTCGGCGCCGCCCTGATGGGCGTGCCCGAAGACACCGTCTGCCTCGCCCAGGGCCGGCTCTCCTCCACCGCATCCGACAAGACGCTGACCTTCAAGGAGGTATGCTACGCGGCCTATACCCGCTCGTATGACATTGCGGCTTGCATCGAGCCGCCGCTTGAGGCCACCTGTACCTTTCGGCCTGGTCTTATCCGCCATTCGCCCGACGCGAATGGCCGCATCAATCCCTATCCGAGCTACTCCAACGCGGCCTACGCCGCAGTGTGCGAGGTCGATGTCGATACCGGCGCCGTCAAGCTGCTCAAGTTCGCCGCCGCGCACGATTGCGGCAGGGTGATCAATCCGCTGCTGGTCGAGGGTCAAGCCTGCGGCGCCATTGCCTTCGGTGTCGGCGGCACCTTATGCGAGGACATACGCTTCGATGCTGGTGGCCGGCAGCTCACGCGCACGTTCATGGACTATGTCATGCCGCGCGCCGGCGATATGCCCCACATCGGCGTGGTTCATCACGACAGTCCGAATCCCGTCACCTACATGGGCCTCAAGGGCGCGGGCGAGGCGGGGGTCGGCGGTTCGGCAGCTGCTGTGGCGAATGCCATCAACGACGCGCTGGCGCCGTTCGGCGTCGCGATCACGGACCTGCCGCTCAGCGCCCCGCGTGTATGGGCAGCCCTGCGGGCGGCGCGCGAAACCAAGCGCAAGGTCGCCTGACATGAGCCTTTATCCGCAGTTCGCAAGACCGCGCAGTCTTGCCGAGGCGACGCAGCTGCTGGCGGGCCTCAGCACCGGCGCGGTGGTCATCGCCGGCGGGCAAGAACTGATGCCGTCGATCAATTACGGGCATTTGATGCCAAGCATTTACATTGATATTGGCGCTTTGCCGGAATTGAAGGGAGTGGGCCTGGCCGGTGGCCGACTATCGATCGGCGCGCTGACTGTGCACCGCGCACTGCAACGCGATTCGCTAATCGCCGAGCACGCGCCGCTGCTGGCCTATGCCGCCTCCCAGGTCGGCGGAGGATGGCAGGTCCACAATCGCGGCACGATCGGCGGCAATATCGTCTCCATGCATCCGCTGTACGACATTCTGCCGCCGCTGCTGGCGATGGACGCCGAAGTTGAGATTGCCGCTGAGGCGGGTCCGCGTACCGTCGCCTTGGCGGCCTTGATGAAAGACACCGCCCATGGTCTTGGCAGTCAGGCGATTCTCACACGTGTCCTCCTGCCCCCGCTGCGCACAGATGCTGGCTGGGGCTACGAGAAGCTGAAGAACACGGCCGGCAGCTACGCCTCAGCCAATGCCGCTGCCATCGTGACGCTTGCCGGCGGCAGAATCGACACCCTCAGGGTGGTGGTGGGTGCGGCCTCTAGCCTCCCGATCGATGTGAGCGGCGCGGTGAAGGACTGCGTCGGCCAGGCATGGTCCGGCGCCCTGGCCGAGTTGGTGGAGGCGCGTGCGGCCGCTGCCGTCGCCGAGCCGCTGTCGGACCACCAGGGCGACGGCGCGTGGCGTCAGGCCATGGCCGGCGTCATGGCGCGCCGCGCAGTGAATGCCGCAGTGGTGCGCGCCAAATCGTTCAGCAAAGGATAGCACGATCATGGACCTGGTTCAGGATACGGTTCTCTTGCAGTTGCGTATCGATGGCAAGCTGCACGAACTGGAGGTGCCGCCGTCGCTGTCGTTGCTCGATCTGCTGCGCAATGAGTTGCGCCTGACCGGCACTCATATGGGCTGCATGACCGGTCATTGCGGCGCGTGCACGGTGCTGATCGACGGCAAGGTCGCCAAGTCGTGCCTCACGCTGGCCGCCTCGCTGTCGCGCGAGACCATCACCACCATCGAGGGGCTAGCGGCAGCCGACGGCACATTACATCCGGTGCAGCAGGCGTTCTGGGACGAGGCCGGCTTCCAGTGCGGCTTCTGCGCGCCGGGCATGATCCTGTCGGCCGTCGAATTGCTGACGGAGAACAAGAATCCTTCCGACGGCGACATCCACGAGGCGCTGGCGGGCAATCTGTGCCGCTGTACCGGCTATCAAAGCCTGATGCGGTCGGTCAGAACCGCCGCCAGGCGTCTGCAGGGCGACGCCGGCGCCGCCTGACCGTCATTGAAAAGGAGTCTCAACATGAACCAAATCGCCGGTAAAGCAACCGTTCGCACGATCAAGGTCAAGCCTGCCACACGCGAAGCGCTCAAGCCCTACGGCGAGGTGCTGGGCTATGACGACACGATTGCACCCATGCCGATCGATTTCTATGACGGCGCCGCCAAGGTGCGCCGGGTCGCCAACTTCGTCTCCGACGCCCAGACCGAAATGCCGGTGGTGACGCTGCAACGCCGGCCGTTCGAGGTCCGCTGGATGGAGCGGCATTTCAAGCATACCCAGGCCTTCATCTCGCTGGGCGCCAAGCCCTTCGTCGCGGTGTTCGCGCCGCCCAACGACAAGGACCTGCCCGATCTCGACAAGGTCGAGGCTTTCCTGTTCGATGGCAGCGCCGGGTTCGTCATGCACATCGGCACGTGGCACGAGTTCCCGTTCGCCGTGCTCGACAACACCCACCTCTTGGTCATCCTGCGCAAGGAAGCCACCGATGGCCTGGTCAAGGACAACGTCATCCAGGACGAAGCCACCAGTGGCGACCTCGAGAAAAAAGACCTTCTGGCGCGCAAGCAGGTGATCTTCCGGCTGGAGTTCTAGGCAGTTCTGCGGTGTTTGAGACAGGGAGGTCGGAGTGATCACCAAAGGCTACGCGAACAGCCGTGACGGCCAGATCCATTACCGCACGGCTGGGCGCCGCGGCGCGCCGGTCGTCTGCTTCTTCCACCAGACCGCCAGTTCGGGGGCAATGTTCGAGAAAGTGATGACGCGCCTCGAAGGCGAGTTCCAATGCTTCGCCTTCGATTCCCCCGGCTTTGGCGGTTCTTATCAGCCTGCGGCGATCCCCGAGATCGCCTACCTGTCCGAACGGCTGATCGAGGCCATGGACGATCTGGGTATCGAGGCGTTTCATACGTGCGGTCACCATACCGGCGGCTGCATCGCCATGGAAATGCCGATCCGCTATCCAAAAAAAATCAAAAGCCTCACGGTCATCGGGCCGGTCCTGGTCAACGATGCCGAGAAGCGCGAGTACATGAAGACCTTCGTGCGGCCCTTCGCCATCGAACCGACCGGCGGCTATCTGAAGACGGCCTGGGATTATCTGCGCATGATCGGCGCCGGCAAATCGGTCGAGCTGCACAATCGCGAACTGATCGATCATCTGATTGCGCATAACACCATGCCCATGGCGTTTACCGCAGTGTGGAATCAGGATGTCGAGGGGCTCTACAAGCGCGTGGCATGCCCCCTCATGATCATGTGCTCGAAAGACGACGTGCTGTGGCCGCTGTTCGAGCGCGCCTGCCAGATGCGGCCCGATGCCAAGCAGTGCATCGTCGGCGGTTCCGACTACCAGCCCGACAACGACCCCGATGGGGTCGCCGCGGCGTTGCGGGACTTCATCAAGGCTATTCGCTAAACTCGCAGTACGATCGAGCCCTGCGTCTTTCGCGCCGCCAGGTCGGCCAGGGCGCGCGGCGCGTCGGTCAGCGGATAAACATACCCCGGTGTCGGATCGAGTACGCCCTCGCCTAAGGCGCTGAAAACCTCGGCTAT
>Ga0073934_10012070_pt1 | contig 10272 bp, 6 predicted proteins | sample LarsenN4metaG_FD_76834 | JGI IMG/M metagenome (GOLD analysis project Ga0073934, IMG submission 76834) | Hot spring sediment bacterial and archeal communities from British Columbia, Canada, to study Microbial Dark Matter (Phase II) - Larsen... ... | reverse complement strand
TATGCGGCAATGTCCGTTACCGACTTTTAGCGGCGCTGGCACATCTCGCTCTCCACCTGGTTCCGCGATTACCTCTATATTCCGTTGGGCGGCAACAGGCTTGGCGCCGCGAGAACCTATGTGCACTTGCTGCTGGTTTTCGTCCTGTGCGGCCTGTGGCACGGCGCGAGTTGGACCTTCCTCGTGTGGGGTTTGTGGCACGGCGCTTTCCTCGTCCTCGAACGCGCAGGGCTCGGTCGCATTCTCGAAAAGTGCCCGTCGCCTGTCCGGCATGGTTACACACTGCTCGCGGTGCTCGGCGGCTGGGTGTTTTTCGCGTCGCCGAATCTCGGTCAGGCTCTCGCGTATGGGCAATCGATGTTCGGGCTTTCGAACGGGTCTGCGGTCGCGGCCGATTTCTGGAATCGCGAAATCGCGGTCGCACTCGCTTTGGGTTCGCTCTTTTGCATGCCGGTGATGCCTTGGCTGCGCACCAGCCTGTCTCAAGCGCCAATGCTGAAGCCGGCGCTGGAATTTGCCAAACTTGGAATTCCGTTCGTTCTGCTTCTGGCTTCTACCGTGTATCTTGCGAGCGGGACCTATAATCCGTTCATTTACTTTCGATTTTGATCGTTCATGAAGCGCTGGACCAATCGAATTCTGATTCTGTTTTTCACGGCTGCCCTCGCGGCGCCGGCAGTATGGGGCTTTCTGGCGCCGCCGGACGAAGGACGCTGCGAATTCGAGAACCGCCGGGCGGCGAGCTTCCCTTCGCTGTCATGCACGACGGAGTCCATCCGACGCTTTCCCAATCGATTCGAAGCGTGGTTCAACGATCGACTGCCGTTTCGCGAAGAACTCTTGCAGGTGCATTCCGAGTGGAAAGTGAATCAACTGGGCGTGTCATCTTCCGACAAAGTGATTCTCGGCCGCGATGGTTGGCTCTTCCTCGACGAGGAAAAATCCGAATCGACCGCGCGATCGCGAACCCCGAACGAACAGGCGAAGCTATGGCGCGACGCCCTCGTTCGTCGGCGGAACTGGTTGGCCGATCGCGGCATTCGCTATTTGATCGTCATCACTCCGGAAAAGCACTCGGTCTACCCCGAGTTATTGCCGACCGCTCTGCAGTCGGTTCGGCAAACCAGTGCGAGCGAGATGTTGCTAAGCGATCTTGCGAATACGGGACTGGAGATCATCGATTTGGTTCCGGCATTGAAGACCGCAAAAAGCGATCGCCCCGTATTTCTGCAAACCGACACGCATTGGAACGACGACGGTGCTTATGTTGCCTATCGCGAAATCGTTGGTCGGCTTGCGCAAACCTGGCCTGAGATGAAGGCATACGAGCGGACTTCTTTTGAAATTGCAAAGCAAGCGCACTCAGGCGATCTGCTGCGCATGCTGCACCTGGCCAAGCCTGCTGCCGAGCAGACCGAGCGATTGCGTTTGCGGTCGCCACAAGCCCACCGTCTGCCGGAAGTGATTGCACTCGATCCGCGATTGCATTCGCCGCAGAACCTGCCGCCGCAAGCTTGGGGCCGGCCCGGCAGCGGTTTGCCGCGAGCCGTGATATTCCACGATTCGTTCACCGAGCGCTTATTGCTGCCGACGCTGGCAGAACATTGCTCCGTGCTGGCGTATGTTCCGAGCGCATCGTTCATTCCGGAAATCGTCGAACAGTTTCAACCGCAAATCGTCATTCAGCAAATCGTCGCGAGGAAGCTCAACTGGCACGTGCCGGTGGACCCGAGAGGGTTTTGAGGGCCCGAATGCGGAGCCGCAAACCGCTACGCATTAACCAGTCTCGCCGCACGCCGCTGTTCGAGGGCGGCCAACGATGGCATGGCGGCGCCGTCGTCATCATAGTACTCGGGCAGGTACTTCAAACCGTTATGTTCCAGCAAATCGGCCTGCGGATCGCGTTGAACGCCCGACCATTCGTGATAGTATTCGACGCCAACGGCGGCGTAGTGACACGCCATGCTCAATCGGCTTAGACGTGAATTGACGACCGGCGCTCCGCCGTGGACCAGATTACAGTGCCATAACAAGACATCGCCTTTTTTCGCACCAAATGTGTGAACGTCCAGCTTCGCCTTTTCAAAGTTGGTGCGAACAAGCCGATCGTGAGTTGCGTTCGGATCCTCGCCCGGTTTGGTTGACGTGTGAATCGTCTTCGAGTCGATGAAGGGCAGCCATTGACTCTTAGGCACATACGCGAGCGGCCCCGAATCCGGGTGAATATCTTCGAGCGCCACCCAAGCTGCCGCCAGGTAGCCGAACGGTTTCGTCGTCATGTGCACGTGGTCCTGATGCAGGGCCCGGCGGCTGCCGGTAAAGAAGTTGATCGTTTGGCAGCCATACATCTCCCTGCCCATCAGGAGATTGAGCCAGTGGATTAACGCGGGATTGAGGAGAATCTCCAGTACGGCTTGCGATTGCATGTGGACATTGATCGTGGCGATAAAATGTCCTTCCGCATCGCGTTGAGGCGGCCTGCGATGCCCGCCGATGATCGTCTGCGTTGCATAAAAATGCTCGAAATCGTTCAAAACGCGTTCGATGCATCGCTCGTCGATGACATTTCGAAGAATCAGGTAACCGTCGTCGTGCCACTTTTGGCATGCCGCCGCCTGTTCGGCGTCGATTTCTCCGCGGCGCAAGCGGGCATCGATTTGCCGTGGTGCATCGCTGCGGTCGAGCCAGGGATTGAGTCGCTCCGGTTGCGGCCAGGGATTGCGGCGGGAGCTGAAAAACAGTTGACGCAGATGAGACAGAATCGTCATGAAGCACCATCCTTGGTTGATTGTGCGGGTTGCTTATCTTGGCAAGGCATCGATCTCTCTGTCAAGCCGGAATCCGATCCACTTTCGAGCGGTGGACCGGGCAAGACCATGTGCTCCCCTCTTGCATATCCGCTTGCGCTTGGCGACAATGCTCCCAACGAAGCCGGTCCCGCCTGATGGTTTGAATTCCGGAGTTGATCGATGAGTCGATTTTTGCCGCTCCTGGCGATTTGCTTATTTGCGCTTTCAGGTGTCGCTGCCGAGCCCTTGTCCCCCGCGGGCGCCGCACCGGAATGGATCTGGCTGCCTACCGCGAAGCCGAACCAGGCAGCCTTCTTCCGCAAGCAGTTCGAAGTGCCGGCCGGCGTCGAAACCGCGAAGCTGGTCGCCACCTGCGACAACCAGTTTTCGTTGTACATCGACGGCAAAGAAGTCGCATCCGGCGCCGACTGGGAAGCACCGGTCAAAAAGGACGTCAGTTCGATTTTCAAAAGCGACAAGGCATCGACGCACGTAATTGCGGTACGCGGCCGGAACACGGATAACGCCGCCGGACTGCTGGTGCGAATCGTTTTCGAAGTGAAAGGGCAGAAGCCACTGGCGCTCGTCAGCAATACCTCCTGGAAGGTTGCCGAGAAACCGGGAGGCAAAGAGTGGATGGCCAAAGCATTCGACGACAAGAACTGGAAACCGGCAACCTCGCTCGGCAAGCTGGGCTCCGGGCCCTGGACCGCCGTCAATGAGGCAGCGCTGGATCGAGCCGGCCCGGCGCGCGAACCGCAAGCCACCGCACCGGAGACGCTGAAGGTCGCGAAAGATTTCAGGGTTGAACTTCTCTACTCCGTTCCGAAAGACGAACAAGGCTCGTGGGTCAACATGTGCGTCGATCCCAAGGGCCGGCTCATCGTCTCCAATCAGTACGGCGCTCTCTACCGCGTGATCCCCGGCAAAACGGCCCAGGATACGAAAGTCGAACAACTTCCGGTCCAACTTGGCGGCGCTCATGGGTTATTGTGGGCGTTCGACAGTCTCTATGTCGTCGTCAATGAGGGCGTCGAGGTTGACGGCGTCAAACCGCAGCGCGGATTGCATCGAGTACGATCGAAAGATGGCGGCGACACCTTTGAAAAGCCGGAATTCTTGCGTGCGATTGAAGGGTCGGGCGAGCATGGACCGCATGCGGTGCTTCTCGGACCGGACGGCAAATCGCTATACGTCGTTTGCGGCAATCACACGAAGTTGACCAAGCTCGATCGTTCGCGCGTACCGCAGGTTTGGCAGGAAGATCATCTTTTGCCTCGGATGTGGGATGCCGGCGGACATGCCGTGGGCATCCTCGCGCCGGGCGGGTGGATTGCGAAGACCGACCCGGACGGCAAGAAATGGGAACTGGTGTCGATGGGTTATCGGAACGAATTTGACGCGGCGTTCAACATGGATGGCGATCTTTTTACCTACGATTCGGACATGGAGTGGGACATTAACACCCCGTGGTACCGTCCCACGCGTGTTTGCCTGGCCTGCAGCGGCAGCGAGTTCGGCTGGCGGTCCGGCACGGGCAAGTGGCCGGTCTACTATCCCGACAGTCTTCCGCCCGTCGTCGATATCGGCCCCGGTTCGCCCACCGGCATGTGCTTCGGCTACGGCGCCAAGTTCCCCGTCAAATACCAGCAAGCGCTGTTCATGTGCGACTGGAGTTACGGCAAGCTCTACGCGGTGCATCTGTCCGTATCGGGCAGTGCTTACAAGGGCGAGGCCGAGGAGTTCATTACCGGGGCGCCGCTGCCGCTCACCGATATCGTCGTCAATCCCAGCGACCAAGCGATGTACTTCACCATCGGCGGCCGGAAAGTGAAGTCCGGTTTGTACCGGGTCACGTACGCCGGCAATGAACGCACCGAACCAGTGAAGGTTCGCGATGGTGGAGAAGCCGCTCGCGCGGTTCGCAGGCAACTTGAGAGCTTTCACGGGCACAAGGATCCGAACGCGGTCGAAGCGGCTTGGAAATACCTCGGCGATGCAGATCGGTTCCTTCGCTTTGCCTCGCGCGTCGCCATCGAGTTCCAGCCGGTCCAGGAATGGCAGGAGCGAGCACTTGCCGAAAAGAATCCTCAGGCCGCGTTGACCGCGCTTTTGGCGCTGGCTCGAGTGGGCGACAAGTCGATGCAGGCCAAGCTGCTGAGCGCACTGGACCAACTGGATTGGAATTCGCTCACGCATGAACAGCAACTCGAATGCCTGCGCGTCTATGGTCTTGCCTTTATCCGGATGGGCGCTCCGGACGAGGCGGCGAAGAGTCGCGCGATTACGAAATTTGATCGCCTGTATCCGGCCGCCAGCCGGGAGCTGAACTCCGAACTTTGCCAGTTGCTCGTGTACCTCAACGCGCCAAGTGCGGCCTCCAAAACGATGAAACTCTTGGCCGCGGCGCCGACACAGGAAGAACAACTCGATTTGGTCAAATCGCTGCGAATGCTGAAGACCGGCTGGACTCCAGAGCTTCGCAAGGAATACTTTTCCTGGTTCCTGAAAGCGGCCAATTACAAGGGCGGCCACAGTTTCGCAGGCTTTGTTCGCAACATCAAGAACGAGGCCGTTGCCCTGTTATCGGAAGATGAGAAGGTGGCTTTGCGTCCTATCCTGGACGCGAAGGTGAGTCCGAAATCGGTTCCGGTCTTCCCGCCGCGATCGCTCGTGAAGCAATACAAGATGGACGACGTGCTGCCGATATTGGATAAGGGATTGTCCAAGCGCGATTTCGATCGCGGACGGCGGCTGTTTGCCGAGGCGCAGTGCTTCAACTGTCATCGCTTTGCCAACGAAGGCGGCGCCACGGGTCCCGACTTGAGCGGCGCGTCAGGCAGGTTCAGCACGCGCGATCTACTGGAATCGATCATCGAACCCAGCAAAGTGATCAGCGACCAGTATGCCGCCGTGATCGTCGAAACGACGGACGGAAAACAGTACCATGGGCGGATCGTCAATCATTCCGGCGACGGTATGATGCTCAATACGAATATGCTTGACCCCGGCACGAACACCGTCATCGATCGCAAGCGAATCGAATCGGTCACCGTTTCCAAAACGTCGCTGATGCCGACGGGCCTGCTCGATACATTCAAGGAAGACGAAATACTGGATCTGATGGCCTACCTGCTTTCCCGCGGCGATCGGAAACATGCCATGTTCCAGAAGTGATTTTTTGTAGGCCGCGACTCCGTCGCGGCATGGAAGTCGAATCGCGACGGCGTCGCGGTCCAATTGGAGGAGCTTGTCTCATGAGATGGCTGCTTTGCGTTGCATCTGCGGTTGCGCTTTTACTGTCGTCGTCCGTTCGCGCCGAGGTTGATTTTGTCAAGGACATCAAGCCGATTCTTGAAGATAGCTGCTTGATGTGCCACTCCGGCAGCGACCCGAAAGGGAAGCTGAAAATGGACACGCGAGCCAACCTTCTCAAGGGCGGCAAGAACGGCGAAGTCGTGACAGTCGGCAAGTCGGGGGACAGCCGGCTTTATGAGTTGATCGCGCTCGGCAAGGACGAAGAAGGCCGCATGCCGCCCGAAGGCGAGCCGTTGAAAAAGGAGCAGATTCAAAAGATCAAGGAGTGGATCGATACCGGCCTCAAGTGGCCTGAAGGCGTGACGATGAAGGTCGCGGTCGATTTGCGGCCCAAGGATGACCCGGGTTTCCCGATTTCCGCCACGGAAAAAGCGGCCGTTGAAAAACTCACCAAGGCCGGCGTACTGGCGCTGCGGCTGGCGCAAAGCACGAACCACTTGCGCGTCGATTTCGCACTTCGCGGCAAAGAAGTCAAGGACGAAGAACTGGCGCTGCTCAAGGACGCGCCGAACCTGGTCGAACTGAACCTTGGCGGGACTAACATCACCGATTCATCACTGGTTCACATCAAACCGCTGGTGAATCTGACCCGCTTGCAGTTGCACAATACGAAGGTGACTGACGCCGGTCTGGAGCATCTCAAAGGGCTGTCCAAGCTGACATCGCTCAACTTGTATGGTTCGCAAGTGACCGACAAAGGTCTGGATCAACTGACCGGTTTGAAGAGCCTGAAGAACGTTTACCTGTATTTGACGAAGGCAACGCCCGAAGGCGCTAAGAAGCTGAAGGCGGCGATACCGACCGTCGACGTGAATCTCGGCCTGGAGCTGGCGCCGCCTCCGAAGCCGCCGGAGCCCAAAAAGGAAGAACCGAAGAAGACTGAGCCCAAGAAGGAAGAGCCCAAAAAGAAGGAAGAACCAAAGAAAAAAGAGGAACCGAAGAAGAAGGAAGCGAAGAAGTAAGAAGCTAGCCAAGGAGTTGCGTCGCGAACGCGAAACGAAAACGGAATGTTTTGACAAGAGTTGGAACTATTCGATCATCGTGATCGTCCAACCCCTCGATTCGTTACATTGGGCGCAATGGTCAACGGATGCTCACCATCGGATGGTAGAATCCGGCCGCACCCATTGACAGCGAATCTGGATAAGGCTAGCCTAATGTTCAGATTACGCAAGCCCGCCAAACGCTGCCGATTGTAGTAGTGCCGCACACCCTCCCGCGGCGCGAAGTGGCAAAGTTCTTCCCACAGCATTCCACGATCGCAAGGAGTTTTGACTCATGAGCGGATCGATTCAAGGGACTTGGCAGGACGACCCCTCGCATTTCCGCAAGCCGACCCGGCGCGGATTTCTGCAGGTCGGCGTGGTCGCCGGCTTGGGATTAACCCTGGCCGATTACTTCCGGCTGACTTCGACAGCAAAGGCGGAGCATAACTGGGCGCCCAGCAAAGAGGGGGTGGCCAAGTCGTGCATTCACATTTACTTGCCCGGCGGCATGGCGCATCAGGAGTCGTTCGACCCGAAGCCCAATGCCCCGATCGAATATCGCGGCGAAATGTCGTCGATCAAAACGAAAATCGACGGCGTGTACATCAACGAGTGCTTGAAGCAGACGGCCGACATCGCCGACAAGCTCGTCATTTGCCGCTCGATGACGCACGGCGAAGCGGCCCACGAACGCGGCACGCATAACATGTTCACCGGCTACCGTCCAAGCCCGGCGGTGGTTTATCCGAGCATCGGCAGCGTGGTCAGCCACGAGTTCGGCGTCCGCAATAACCTGCCGCCGTATGTTTGCATTCCGAGTCAGCCGACGACCTATGCGGGTTCCGGCTACTTGTCGTCGTCCTTCTCACCGTTCAGTCTCGGCGCGGATCCGGCCAACGGTAACTTCCAGGTGCAAGACCTGGCATTGCCCGGCGGCGTGGATGACAAGCGTTTCACCAGCCGCAAGCAAATGCTCGAAGCGGTCAATGAGCACTTTGCCAAGAAGGAAAAGTCCGACAATCTCGACGCGATGGACACCTTCTATCAACGCGCTTATGGCCTGATCAGTTCGCAGAAAGCGCGCGAAGCCTTCGACATCAACAAGGAAGACGCGAAGATTCGCGACGAGTATGGCCGAAATCCGGCTGGCCAGCGCATGCTGTTGGCGCGGCGCCTTGTCGAAGCCGGCGTGCGTTTCGTGTCGCTGACCTACGGCGGCTGGGACATGCACGCGGGCATTCGAGGCGGCATGTCGGGGCAGTTGCCGCCCTTCGACCAAGGTTTCGCGACTCTCATTCGCGATCTCGACCGTCGCGGACTTTTGGATTCGACGCTGGTCATGGTGTCGAGCGAATTCGGCCGCACGCCGAAGATCAATCCCTCGGCAGGCCGCGATCACTGGCCCAAGGTGTTTAGCGTCGTCCTTGCGGGCGGCGGGCTGAAGAAGGGCGTCGTCTACGGCACTTCAGACGCCACGGCGAGCGAACCGGATGACGATCCGCTTTCCGTCGAAGAATTGTCGTACACGGTGTTCGGCCAACTCGGCATCAAGGGCGAAAAAGCCCTGATGGCGCCCGGCGCCCGCCCGGTCCTGGTCGTGTACCAGGGCAAGCAGGTCAAAGACATCGTTGCGAAGTCGGGGATTTGAGTTTCAAACCGCGAGCATGATGCCGCACAATGTGGAGAGAGGACGAAATCCTCTCTCCGCTTCGTTAGTGGACCCGGAGGAAGAGCGATGCGCTTCTCGAAGTTCTCCTGCGTATGTGGCATCATCCTGGTCGCGGCGGCGAACCTGCCAGCCGCCACGCCTGTACTGAATGCGATCAACCCGCGCGGCGGACAGCGCGGAACCGAAGTTGCTTTGCTCTTCCAGGGCGGCCGGCTCAGCGACGCCAAGGAAGCATTCGTCTATTACCCCGGCATCGCCGTCTCGAAACTCGAAGTCGTCAACGACGCGACGGTGAAAGTCACGGTCAAGATCGCTCCCGATTGCCGGCTTGGCGAACACGTCATGCGACTCCGGTGCGCCAGCGGCATCACCGAGATGCGTACGTTTTGGGTTGGCACGTACCCCTCCGTCGATGAAAAAGAGCCGAACAGCGACTTCCTCGCGCCGCAAAAAATCGCGTTGAATACGACCGTGCACGGCATCGCCGACAATGAGGACGTCGATTATTACGCCATCGAGGCGAAAAAGGGCCAACGCATCTCGGTGGAAGTTGAGGGAATGCGGCTCGGCAACACCATGTTCGACCCGTATGTCGCGATTCTGGATTCGAAACGCTTCGAGCTGGCCGCGTCCGACGACTCCTCGAATATCGGCCAGGATTGCTGCGCCTCCATCATCGCCCCTGCCGACGGCGTCTACATCGTCAAGGTCCACGAAAGTTCCTATCGCGGCAATGGCGCATGCCAATACCGGCTGCATGTCGGCACTTTCCCGCGTCCGACCGCCGTCGTTCCTGCCGGCGGCAAGCTGGGTGAAGAGATCGAAGTCACTTTCATCGGCGATCCGACGGGGCCGATCAAGCAAAAGATCAAATTGCCGGCAACGATGCCGCAGGAGCCGTTCGCCGCGTTCTGCCAGGACGCCGGCGGAATCTCGCCGTCGGGCATTCGCTTCCGATTGTCCGAGTACGGCGGCGTCGTTGAACAAGAACCGAACGACAACATCGCGCAAGCGACCAAGGCGCCGGCTTTGCCCGGTAGCTTCAACGGTGTCATCGATAAGCCGGCGAATGTTGACTTCTTCAAGTTCGCCGCCAAGAAAGGTGAAGTCTACGACGTGGAGTGTTACGCGCGTCGGCTCGGTTCGCCGCTCGATCCCGTGCTCTACTTCGTCAATGCCGGCGGCGGCGTCATCGCCGGCAACGACGACGCGCGCGGCCCCGACAGTTACATGCGGATCACGATCCCGGCCGACGGTGAGTACGGCTTTTACGTCGTCGATCACTTGCAAAAAGGCGGACCGAATTACTTCTACCGCATCGAAGCCACTCCGGTTCGACCCCGGCTTAGCGTCACGATCCCGAAAGTGGACTTCTTCGGGTACTCGCAAGAACGGCAGGCGATCCCGGTGCATCGCGGCAATCGTTGGGCGGTGCTGGTTACGGCTGGTCGGGCTGACTTTGGCGGCGACCTGATCCTGGGCACAGCCAATTTGCCGGCAGGAATCACGG
>Ga0073934_10012069_pt1 | contig 10272 bp, 10 predicted proteins | sample LarsenN4metaG_FD_76834 | JGI IMG/M metagenome (GOLD analysis project Ga0073934, IMG submission 76834) | Hot spring sediment bacterial and archeal communities from British Columbia, Canada, to study Microbial Dark Matter (Phase II) - Larsen... ... | reverse complement strand
CTCGAGCTGTTCGCCCGCGCCGACAGCGCCGAGCAGGTGCTGCACGCCGCCGGCATGCTGCTGGCGCGCCTGTCGAGCTGGCTGGCCGCGCAGCACGCCTTCGTGCGCGGCTTCGCGCTGGCGATGCAGCACGAGCCGCGCTGGCGCAGCGATGCGCAGGTGCCGGCGCAGACCGTGCTGGAGGTGGCGCTGGCCGAGCCTTCGCGCGACCCGGCGCACCTGCAGGGGCTGCTGCGCGAGCGGCTGGCCCAGCTGCAGCTGCCGGCGCCGACGCTGGAGCTGCGCCTGGCCGCGCGCGAGATCGTGCCCGGCGAGGCGCCCAGCGGCGAGCTGTTTCCCAGCGCCGCCAGCGAGCGCGAGGGCCTGGTGCGGCTGGTCGAGCGGCTGCAGGCGCGGCTGGGCACCGAGCGCGTGCAGACGCTGCAGCCGGTGCATGACCACCGCCCCGAGCGCGCCAGTGCGCTGCAGCCGGCCCAGCCGGCGCGCATCGGCCAGCCGCGCGCCACGGTCAGCGTGCCGGCTCTGCCGGTGCGCCCGGTGTGGCTGCTGGCGCCGCCCGAGCCGCTGCCGGTGCGCAGCGGGCGGCCGCTGCTGGGCGGGCGCGAGTTGCAGCTGCTCAGCGGCCCCGAGCGCATCGAGGCCGGCTGGTGGGACCACGAACTCGCCGAGCGCGACTACTTCATCGCCGAGGATGCCGAGGGCGCGCTGGTCTGGCTGTACCGCAGCCGCCGGCCCGAGTCACCGGGCGAGGCGGGCAGCGGCTGGTTCCTGCATGGGAGATTCGCCTGATCACCGCGCCATCAACACGGGAACGGCGGCCACCAGCAGCGCCACGCCCGAGGCCGTCAGCAACAGCAGCACGATGCGCCGGAACGCCAGTTCGCTGATGCCGATGTAGACGCGCATGCCGATCAGCGCCGGCAGCAGCATCGCCGGCAGCACGAGGGCCAGCGAGGGCAGCATGGCCGGCGTGACGATGCCCTGCCACAGGTAGGCGGCGAAGGTCACCGACAGCATCGCCAGGTTGAAGTTCTGGATCACCGCACGCTGGGTGTCCTTGTCGAAGCCGCGCAGCGTGCACCACAGCGTCGGGATCGCGCCGGTGAAGCCACCCAGGCCGCCCATCACGCCGCCGGCCAGGCCGGAAGCCGCATCGCCCAGCCGCCCGCCGCGGCCGATGCGCGGCAGCCGCGGCGCCAGCAGCATCAGCGGGCACCAGGTCACCAGCAGGCCGCCGAGCAGGGCGCGGAACAGGGGCACGTCCAGCCTCGGCAGCAGCCACAGGCCCAGGGGCAGGCCGAGCAGCCCGCCGGCGACGAAGGGCGCCAGGCGCATGGCGTCGAAGCCGCGGCGTACGGTGAGGGCCGTCAGCACCTGCCCGGCCAGCGCGCCGGCCACCGCCAGCACCGCGGCCAGGCGAGGCTCCAGCGCCCAGGCCCACACCGCCATGGCAGTGAGCCCGAAGCCGAAGCCCGACAACCCTTGCACGAAGCCGGCCAGCGCGGCACCGAAGAGGATGACGATCAATGACGGATCCAGCGGCGCGCCTCCCTACAATGCCGCGATTCTCAACCCAGGCTGCCCCATGCAAGTCGACCCGAGCATCTTCAAGGCCTACGACATCCGCGGCGTGGTCGGCAAGACCATCGACGAGAACATCGCCGAGCACCTCGGCCGCGCCTTCGGCAGCGAGGCGGTTGCCGCCGGCGAGCGCGCGGTGGCCGTGGGCCGCGACGGGCGGCTGTCGGGCCCGGGCCTGGTGGCGGCGCTGGTGCGCGGCCTGGCCTCGACGGGGCTGGACGTGGTCGACCTCGGCATGGTGACCACGCCGATGCTGTACTACGTGGCCGCCACGCGCGGCGAGCATGGCTGCCACAGCGGCATCCAGGTCACCGGCAGCCACAACCCGAAGGACTACAACGGCTTCAAGATGGTGCTGGCCGGCAAGGCGATCTACGGCGACGCCATCCAGGGCCTGCGCCAGCGCATCGAGCGCGAGGACTACGTGCGCAAGCCGGGCCGCTCGGCGGCCATGGACATCGTGCCCGAGTACACCGCGCGCATCACCGGCGACTGCAAGCTGGCGCGCAAGATGAAGATCGTGGTCGATTCGGGCAACGGCATCCCGGGCGCCTCCGCCCCGGCCATCCTGCGCGGGCTGGGCTGCGAGGTGATCGAGCTCTTCTCCGAGGTCGATGGCGACTTTCCCAACCACCATCCCGACCCGAGCAAGCCGGAGAACCTGGCCGACCTGATCCGCACGGTGAAGGCCACCGGCGCCGAGCTCGGCCTGGCCTTCGACGGCGACGGCGACCGCCTCGGCGTCGTCACGGTCGACGGCAACATCATTTACCCCGACCGCCAGCTGATGCTGCTGGCGCAGGACGTGCTGAGCCGCAACCAGGGTGCCAGCGTGATCTTCGACGTCAAGTGCACGCAGCGCCTGGCGCCGGCGATCCGGGCGGCCGGCGGCGTGCCGCTGATGTGGAAGACCGGCCACTCGCTGATCAAGGCCAAGATGCGCGAGATCGGCGCGCCGATCGCCGGCGAGATGAGCGGCCACATCTTCTTCGGCGAGCGCTGGTACGGATTCGACGACGCCACCTATACCGCGGCGCGGCTGCTGGAGATCCTCTCGCGCTCGAAGAACCCGAGCGCCGTGCTCGACGCGCTGCCCACCAGCCACAGCACGCCCGAGCTCAACGTGCCCTGCGCCGAGGGCGAGCCGAGGCAGGTGGTGCAGCGGCTGCTCGAGACGGCGAAGTTTCCCGGCGCGAAGGAGGTTGTCACCATTGACGGCCTGCGCGTCGAGTACGACGACGGCTTCGGCCTGGTGCGCAGCTCCAACACCACGCCGGTGCTGGTGCTGCGCTTCGAGGGTCATACGCCGCAGGCGCTGCACCGCATCGAGGCGGCGATGATGGACGCGCTGCGTGCCGTCAAGCCCGACGCCACCTTCGCCGCGGCGGCGCACTGAACGGGCGGGCACGCTTGAAGATCCTCATCGTCAAGCTGTCGTCGCTGGGCGACGTGGTACACGCCATGCCGGCGGTGCAGGACATCCGCAGCGCGCACCCCGACGCGGTGATCGACTGGGTGGTCGAGCCGGCCTTCGCGCCGCTGGTGCGCCGCGTGGCCGGCGTGCGCCGTGTCATCGAGTGTGCGATGCGGCGCTGGCGCAATGCCTGGTGGGCGGGCAGCACCCGCGCCGAGTGGCGCGCCTTCAAGGCGCAGCTGCAGGAAGAGCAGTACGACGCGGTGATCGACCTGCAGGGGCTGACCAAGTCGGCCATCGTCGCCAAGCTGGCGCGCGGCAAGCGCTTCGGGCTGGCCAACCAGACCGAGGGCTCGAGCTACGAGGCGCCGGCGGGCTGGCTGGTCGACCACGCCATCCGCATCGAGCCGCACATCCATGCGATGGACCGCTCGCGCGTGCTGGTGGGCGCGGTGCTCGGCAAGCCGGTGGAAGGGCCGCCGCGCTACGGCCTGCATGCCAGCAAGCGGGTGTTCCGCTCGGCCACGCCGACGGTGGCCTTCGTGCACGGCACCTCGCGCGACGACAAGCTCTGGCCGGTGCAGCACTGGGTGCAGCTCGGCAAGCGCGTGATCGAGGCCGGCTGGCGCATCGGGCTGCCGCAGGGCAACGAGCTCGAGCACACGCGCGCCGAGCTGATCGCCGCCGGGTTGCAGTACGAGAAGGCCTTCCACGTGGAGGTCTGGCCTACGCTGTCGCTGGATGCCGTGCTCGACCGCCTGGCGCTCACCCAGGGCGTGATCGGCGTCGACAGCGGCCTGAGCCACATCGCCGTGGCGCTCGACCTGCCGCACGTGCAGCTCTACAACTTCCCGACCGCCTGGCGCACCGGCCCGCAGGCCGCCCATGGCCACCGCCACCAGGTGGCGCTCGAAGGCCGGCCGACGCCGACCGTGCAGGCCACCTGGCTGGCCTGGAGCGACGTGCTGGTCGCCGCCTCGTGACCCTTCCCGTGCGAGCGCGCGCCGCGCGCGCGCTGTACTCGGGCCTGCTGTGGCTGGCGCAGCCGCTGTACCTGCTGCGACTGTGGTGGCGGGGTCGCGTCGAGCCGGCCTATCGCGAGGCGATGGCCGAGCGGCTCGGGCACTACCGCGATGCGCCGTCGTCGGGCTGGCTGTGGGTGCATGCGGTATCGCTGGGCGAGACCCGCGCGGCCGCAGCGCTGATCGCCGCACTGCGCGAGCGCCGGCCCGGCGCGCGGCTGCTGCTCACCCACGGCACCGCCACCGGCCGTGAAGCCGGACGCGAGCTGCTGCGTGAGGGTGACCGCCAGACCTGGCTGCCCTTCGACACGCGCGGTGCGGTGCAGCGCTTCGTGGCGCAGTTCCACCCCGCGATCGGCGTGCTGATGGAAACCGAGATCTGGCCGAACCTGCTGCCTCAGGCGAAAGGCCAGGGCGTGCCGATGGTGCTGGCCAATGCGCGCCTGTCGGAGAAGAGCCGGCGCCAGGGCGAGCGTTATGCCTCGCTGATCGGCGCGGCGGTGCGCGCACTCGACCTCGCGTTGGCGCAGACCGAGGCCGATGCCCGGCGCCTGCGCGATTCTGGCGTGCCGCAGGTGCAGGTCTGCGGCAACCTGAAGTACGACATGACCCCCGATGCGGCGCTGGTCTCGCGCGGCCAGGCCTGGCGCGCCGCATTGGGTCGCCCGGTGCTGTTGTTCGCGGTCTCGCGCGAAGGCGAGGAAGCTCCGCTGCTCGGTGCCTGGTCGCGGCGCCGGCAGCACCAGCCCGGTCGTCCGCTGCTGGTGATCGTGCCGCGCCATCCGCAGCGCTTCGACGAGGTGGCCGCGCTGATGCGCGCCTCCGGCCTCTCGATCGCCCGGCGCAGCGAGTGGGGCGAGACGCCGCACCCGGCCGATCTCGACGCCGATGCCTGGCTGGGCGACTCGATGCGGGAGATGCCGCTGTACTACGGCCTGGCGCAGGTGGCGCTGCTCGGCGGCAGCTATGCGCCGCTGGGCGGACAGAACCTGATCGAGGCGGCCGCCTGCGGTTGCCCGGTGGTGATGGGCCCGCACACGTTCAACTTCGCCGAAGCCGCCGAACTCTCGGCCCAGGCCGGGGCCGCGCGGCGCGTCGGCGGCATCGAGGCCGGGCTGGACGCCGCGCTGTCACTGCTGGGCGACGCGCCCAGCCTGGCCGAGGCGGGCCGGCGCGCGCGCGAGTTCGCCGCCGCCCACCGCGGCGCCGCGCAGCGCATGGCCGAGGCGATCTGTGCGCTCTGGCCTGAGGTACAAAGCGAAGATCCGGCGCACTGAACGCCATCGAATCCAAGAGTCCGCCATGCCCGCCATCCTCGTCCTCAACGGCCCCAACCTGAACCTGCTCGGCACGCGCGAGCCCGCCACCTACGGCAGCACCACGCTGGCCGACGTCGAGCGAATGTGCGCCGAGCGCGGCCGGGAACTGGGCTACACGGTCGACTTCCGCCAGTCCAACCACGAGGGCGTGCTGATCGACGCCATCCACGAGGCCGGCCGCGGCTTCAAGGACGGCGCGGTGCTCGGCGTCGTGTTCAACGCCGGTGCCTATACCCACACCTCGATCGCACTGCACGACGCGGTGCGGTCCGTCGAGGTGCCGGTAATCGAGGTGCACATCAGCAACGTGCACGCGCGCGAGGGCTTCCGCCACCACTCGTGGCTGTCGCCGGTGGCCGCCGGCATCATCGTCGGCTTCGGTGTCGACGGTTACGTGATGGCCATCGAGGCGCTGGCACGGCGCGCCTCGCGCTGAGTCCAGTACTTGTCGAAGAAGTAGTGCATCACGGTGTTGACCACCGGCTCGACGAAAGTGATCGCGCCGGCGATGGCCACGCTGCCGGTCAGCGCGTAGCCGACGGTGAACGAGGTGACGAGGTGCAGGACGCCGAACGTCGCGGTCTTGGCCATGGTGTGATATCGCTTGCGGCTTGTCGGTGAGGTGGCGCTCATGGTCGCCCGGCGTGGCCGCGGCGTCCAATCGGCTCGGCCGATGGTGGCGATAGCGCCGGCAGGTGCTGCCGAGCGGCCGCGACCCCCCCTTGTTTGCCGATCTCGCGGTGCCCGCGTCTTCGTGGCACGATCGCCTCTGGAGACGATGGCGATGTCGCAGCTGGCGTGGTGGTTGGTGGCGGTGCTGGCGCTGGCCTGTGCGGTGCTGGCGGGCCTGCTGTGGCAACGCCGCGGCATCCCGCGGCGCGAGCTGCGCGAAACCCGCGACGCAGCCGGCGCCGCGTCCGCCGACCGCGGCGGCCCGCGGCCCGATCCGGGCTCGGTCCCCGGCAGCGGGCTGGCCCCGCTGCCCGGTCCGGCTGCCCCGCCGCGCACCCCGGTCGCGGCCCTGGTGGCGCCTCCGGCGGTCAGGCTCCCGGCCACGCTGGTGGCCGCCCGTGCGCGCCGCTACGAACTCCGCGATGCCGGCACCGAACCGGCCCTGACGCTGGAGCGCGCTCGCGCTGTCGAGTGGCGGCAGGCGGCGCCGCTGACCGCCACGCCGATGCAGCACGAGCTGCTGTCCGCCATGCTGGCGCACGCCCCGCTGCTGGCCACGGAGGGCACCGGCGACGCCGACCTCTACCGGCTGTCGCTGCGCGCCGGCGCGGCGCTGCCGCTGGCCCGTGGCGAACTCGCCGCCACGTCGCTGCGCGTCACGCCGACGCAGTCGCTCGATGCGGGTCGCGCCGGCACCGTGGCTGCGGTGGTGATGGCCCTGCACTGTGCGCCGGTCTACCTGCGCGGCCTGCGCCAGGAGGTGGCCGCCATCCAGGCCGAGGCGGCCGACTGGCTGCGCCTGTCGTCGCCCGAAGACGAGCGGCTGCGTGCGCTGCTGCAGGAGCTCAGCCGCTACCTGCGGGAGGTCGAGGAGAACCATGCCGGCGTCGTGCGCAAGCCGGTGTTCGTGGCCCGTGTGGCTGACTACGGCGTGCAGACCGAGGCGCAGTGGCGCACGGCCGCCGAGGCGGCCTCGGCCGCGCGGCAGCGCGTGGCGCAGGCGCTGGCCGGGCCCGCCGTGGCGTCTACCGAGTGGCTTGCGCTGGTGCAGGCCTGCGCCTTGCGCAGGCAGGTCGCCTGCCACGCGGCCCGGATGCTGGCGGCCTGGCACGGGCTGCGCCTGGCGCTGGGCGAGGCGGTGCCCGCCGCAGCGCTGGTGCTGCGCGCGGTGCTGCAGGCGCTGCGCACAGCCGCCGGCGATGACGCCGGCCTGGCCCGTGAGGCGGCGTCACGCGGCCTGCCATGGCCGATCGAGCCGGACCTCGCCCTGCGCGCCGAGCGCGCGCTGTGCAACGCCCTGCAGGCCAACGAAGCGGGGTTTGCCGGCGAGGTCGGCCTCGTGCTGCTGCTGCGCCTCGATTCGCTGGGCCGGGTCTGCGAGCTGCGCCGCCCGCCGCCGGGCGATTGACGGGGCCCCTCAGCGCGCCAGCAGCTGGTTCAGCGCGCTCACGTCCTCGGGCTTGAGCAGCCCGGCCGCCTGGCGCAGGCGCAGCGAGCCCACCAGCACGTCGTAGCGCGCCTTGGCGAGGTCGCGACGGGTGCTGAACAGCTGGGTCTGCGCGTTCAGCACGTCGAGGTTGACCCGAACGCCCACCTTGTAGCCGAGCTGCGTGGCCTCCAGCGCGAGCTGGCTCGACGACTCGGCGGCTTCCAGCGCCTTCACCTGCGCCTGGCCCGACTGCACGCCGAAGAAGGCCTGGCGCGTGCCCTGGGTGACGCCGCGGCGCGCGGCCTCGAGGTCGTTGCGCGACTTCTCTTCGAGCGACAAGGTTTCCTTCACGCGGTTCTGGATCGCGTAGCCGGCAAACAGCGGCATCTGCAGCGTCACGCCGATGCTGGTGTTGGTGCCGGTGCCCGAGGCGTCGAAGCTGAACGGCGGCGCGGCCAGGTCGCCGCTGGTGGAGACGCGCGACTTGCCGACGCTGCCGTTGAGCGTGACGGTGGGCAGGTGGCCGGCGCGGGCCTTCTCGGTCTCCAGCCGGGCGACGTCCAGCCCCAGCGTGGCCTTGCGCACGACCGGGTGTTCGGTGTCGGCGCGCAGCACCCATTCGTCGACCACCGGCGGCTGCACCGGCGGCAGCACCACCGGCACGGCAAGTCCCTTGGGGCTCACGCCGCTGCGGCCGACCAGCTGGTCGAGCGCGATGCTCTTGGTGCGCAGGTCGTTCTCGGCGGCGATCTCCTGCGCGGTGGCCAGGTCGAAGCGTGCCTGCGCCTCGCGGGTGTCGGTGATGGTGGCGGTGCCGACCTCGAAGTTGCGCTTGGCCGAGGCCAGCTGCTCGCTGATGAAGGTCTTGTTGGCGCGGGTGGTGGCCAGCGCGTCCTGCGCGGCCAGCACGTCGAAGTAGGCCTGGGCCACGCGAACGATCAGGTCCTGCTCGGCGGCCTCGAAGTCGGCGCGCGAGATCGCCAGCGACTTCTCGGCCTGGTCGATGGTGGCGCTGTTGGCCTTGTTGTACAGGCTCTGGCTGGCGCTGAGGCCGGCGCTGACGCTGTTGGTGTCGGTGCTGCGCGTGCTGGAGTAGGGCGTGTCGGCGGTGGTGCGTGCGCCCTGCACCTGCAGGCCCACCGACGGCCGGTTCAGCGCCCTGGCCTGCTCGGTACGGTACTGCGCCGACTCCAGCAGCGCCCGCGCGGCGAGGTAGCTGGCGTCGTAGCCGCGTGCCGCCTCGTACACCTCCTGCAGGCTCTGGGCGTGCGCGCTGGCCCCGAAGGCCAGGCACAGGGCCAGGGCGAGGGCGGCAGGAGCGGACGAAGGGCGAAGGCGCAGGCGTTGCATGAGGGGTCCTTTGGGATCGCGGGTCTCGGGCAGGGATCAGTAGCGCGGCACGCCCGGGTCGACCTTCGCCGACCAGGCATCGATGCCGCCGGCGAGGTTGTAGACCGACTCGAAGCCGGCGCGCTCGAGGAATGCGACGACCTGCGCGGATCGCATCCCGTGATGACAGATGCAGAGGATGGGCTGCGCCGGGTCCAGCTCGCCCAGCCGCTGGGGGATCTGTCCCATCGGCAGGTGCAGCGTGCCGGCCTCCGGGATCCGGATGGCGGCGAGCTGCACCTCCCAGGGCTCGCGCACGTCGAGCAGAAGCGGCTCGCCGTCCGCGGCCGCCTCGCGGGCCCACTGGCGCACTTCGGTGACGGGGAGCTGCTTCATCAGAAGTGGAACTTCGGCGGCTCGTCGAAGCCCTGCAGGCGCTGGGCGACGGTGTCGAACAGCTCGACGCTGGCAAAGCCATGTTCGCCGCTGCGCGTGACCAGGGTGCAGCGCATCACCGGTTGCTGGCCGACGATGGCGATCAGACGGCCCCCGACCTTGAGCTGGCCGAGCAGGCCCTGCGGCACCTCGGCCACCGAGCCGGACAGCACGATGACGTCGAACGGCGCTTCGGAGGCCAGTCCGCGCGAGCCGTCGCCCTGGCGCACGGTGGCGTTCATCACCGCGGCGCGCTTGAGGTTGTCGGCGGCCAGCTTGGCCAGCTCCGGCACGATCTCCATCGTGGTGACGTGCTGGGCGCGGTGCGCCAGCAGCGCGGCCATGTAGCCCGAGCCGGCGCCGACTTCCAGCACGCGCTCGTGCTTGTGCACGCCGAGCTCCTGCAGCATGCGCGCCTCCACGCGCGGCGCCAGCATGCACCGGCCGCCCGGCAGCGGCACCTCGGTGTCGACGAAGGCCAGCGAGCGGTAGGCCGCGGGCACGAAATCCTCGCGCTTGACCACGGTCAGCAACGAGAGCACGGCGGGATCGAGCACGTCCCAGGGGCGGATCTGCTGCTCGATCATGTTGAAGCGGGCTTGTTCGATGTTCATGAAGGACTCCTCCGGGTAACCCCGCATTTTATTTCGCCGGGGTCAGGGCGCCTCCTTGACCTGTCGCGGCCGGGCGGCCGGCGAAGCGGCGCTTCAGCCAGCCCGACAGGTCGTCGAGGTAGCAATAGATGACCGGCACCACCACCAGCGTCAGCAGCGAGGAGGTGATCACCCCGCCGATCACGGCCTGGCCCATCGGCGCACGCTGCTCCGAGCCTTCGGTCAGTGCGAAGGCCAGCGGCACCATGCCGAAGACCATCGCCAGCGTGGTCATCAGGATGGGGCGCAGCCGCACGCGGGCGGCATGCAGCAGCGCCTCCTCGCGGCCCAGGGGGGCGACGTCGTGGTCGAGGCCGTGCTCGCCGGTGTGCTCGCCGCGGCGCGAGCGGATCGCGAAGTCGATCAGCAGGATGGCGTTCTTGGTCACCAGGCCCATCAGCATCACGATGCCGATGAT
>Ga0073934_10012067_pt1 | contig 10273 bp, 12 predicted proteins | sample LarsenN4metaG_FD_76834 | JGI IMG/M metagenome (GOLD analysis project Ga0073934, IMG submission 76834) | Hot spring sediment bacterial and archeal communities from British Columbia, Canada, to study Microbial Dark Matter (Phase II) - Larsen... ... | reverse complement strand
CGTCGGTCGCTGTGATCGCCGTCGATTTCTTCATCACGCGGTTGTTGATTACCCTCCTGTTCTAGCTGTGCAGCCCGAGGCGCGAAAGCAGCTACTCTGACGATGAACGCGGACACATCGAGTTCGACGCCGCTGATGAGACCGGCTGTTGAGGATCAGCCGGTGATCGTGCTCGACAAGGTGTCGCTGGCGTTCGACGAGAAAGTCGTGCTGCGGGAGGTCAGTTTTACGCTGCTGCCGGGACACACCAAGGTAATCCTCGGGGCAAGCGGATCCGGCAAGTCCACGATATTGAAGCTCATTCTCGGCCTGTGGAAGCCGGACGGCGGTGCCGTCTGGGTGAACGGGAAGCGTATTGACTCGATGAGCGAAGCCCAGCTCATCGACGTGCGAAGCGATATCGGGATGGTCTTCCAGGAAGGGGCGCTGTTCGACTCGTTGAGCGTCGGTGAGAACGTCGGTTACAAGCTCTACGAAGACCAGCAGCTGCCGCGTGACGAGGTGAGGCTCCGGGTCGAGGAGATACTCCGTTTCACGGGGCTGGGCACGTTCGTCGACCGGATGCCCTCGGAGTTGTCCGGCGGACAGCGCCGCCGGGTCGCCATCGCCCGGGCGATGGCCGCCAAGCCGGGAATCATCCTCTATGACGAGGCGACGACCGGGCTCGACCCGATCACGGCCATCACGGTGGACGAGGAGATCATCAAGTTGCGAGACTTCGAAGCCGTCACTTCGATCATCGTGACCCATCAGTTGCGGGATGCCTTTTTCGTCGCGACGCACGAGGCGGTTCGCAACAACGGGAAAGTGAGCATCGTTCCAGCGGACGAGCAGAAATCCGACGAGGCCGAGTTCATCATGTTGAAAGATGGTGTCGTGGAGTTCGAAGGCAACGCCAGCGAGCTTCGCGCAGCGAGAGACCCGTACTTGAGGAAGTTTCTTTCGTAAAGGATGTAGTCATGCCCCGTACTCGTTCACTCGCCTGGGCCGAGCTCAAGATCGGACTCGTGTCCATCATCGCGATTGTGATTGCCACTCTCGTCATTTTTCAATTGAGCGGAGAGGGCGGCTTCTTCTGGCAGCGTTACGGCATCAAGGCGACCTTCATCGACGTCGCCGGCCTCAAGGAAGGCGCGCCGGTCCGGCTCGCCGGTATGGACGTCGGCTCGGTGACCGATGTGGCGCTCAATGGCGATCAGGTCGAGGTCACGATGGAGATCGACCGCGAGCATCAGCCTCGAATTACCTCGACGTCCGTCGCTACTCTCGGATCGGTGTCACTGCTCGGGGAAGCGGCCGTGGATATCACGGCATCGAGCCAGGGCACACCGATACCAGAGTGGGGCTACGTTCGGACGGGCCAGGCCACGGGCACGATCGGCGACGTTGCGACCAGGGCCAGCGACGCGATCCAGCAGACGTCCGCCCTCGTCGCCGACCTCCGCGCCGGCCGCGGCTCGCTCGGGCAGTTGCTCACCGACGACAGGTTCTATAACGAGCTGACGGCGCTGGTCGCCGCCGCCGAGGACGTGGCCAGCGGCATCAACAGCGGCCACGGCACCCTTGGTCGCCTGATCAACAACCCCGACGCCGCCAAGTCGCTCGAGGCGTCGCTCGCGAACCTCCAGGCGGTCACCGAGCGAATCCGGTCGGGCGAGGGGAGCATCGGCAAGCTTCTGAACGACGACACCCTGGGGCGCTCGTTCACGTCGACGGCGACGAACCTGGACGCGATCACGAGCCGTATCAACAAGGGTGAGGGGACGGCGGGAAAGCTGGTCAGTGACGCCGAGCTCTACAACAGGCTCAATTCGCTCTCGGACCGGATCGACAAAGTGATGGCGGGCCTCCAGCAGGGTGACGGAACCGCCGGACAGCTGCTTCGGGACCGACAGTTGTATGAGAATATGAACGGAACGATGGCGGAGTTGCGAAGTCTCGTCTCCGACATTCGCCGGGACCCCAAGAAGTACTTGAACGTCAAGGTGAGTCTCTTCTGAGGCTGACCACTGAGGAGAGTGTGATGTCGCAGCAAGGCAATGGTGGTGGCATGTTCGTCGCGTTCCTGGCCGGCGCAATCGCTGGTGCGGCTGTCGCCTTGCTCTTTGCACCGGCGACGGGCGAGGAGACGCGCGAGTTCCTGGGCCAGCGCGCCCGTGAAGGCAAGGACCGTGCGGCGGAGGCGGCGCGCCAAGGTCGCGAGATCATGAACAAGCAGCGCGAGAACCTGACGACCGCGTTCGATCGCGCCCGCGATCAGTTCCAGGCGCGTGAGACGGGGCAGGACGCGTGACGCTTGATCAGATCTTCCTCGGGCTGATCGCGCTTGCCGTCCTGGCCATGGCTGCCGGCCAGGTCGCAGCCGTCATGATGGGGATGCGTGCGGCGCGCCGGCTGGGTGAGACGTTGAGCCGCCTCGAGCACGATGTTCGCCCCATCGTGGCGAACGTCCAGGCGATGTCGGCCGACGCCAAGCGCGCCACGGCGCTCGCGAGCGCGCAGGTCGAGCGCGCGGATCGTCTGCTGACCGACGTGTCGCGTCGGGTGGACGATACGCTGACCCAAGTTCAACGCACGATTCTCGCGCCGGCACGGGACGGCATGGCCATCTTTCAGGGAGTCAAGGCGGCATTCGCCGCGTTTCGCCAGCTGAAGGCGCGACCCCGGCGCCCGACGCCCAACATCGGGCCCGTGCCTCGCGCCGTCCCCGATCCCGGCGACGACGACCACGCCTCCTTCATCGGCTGATTGTTGAGATGATGCGGACACCGCTCGCGGTGTGGCTTGCACTGGCCATCGCCGCCGGCGTATGGGCCATCGAGCCGGCGGGCGCGCAAGACGGCTCGCCTCGGCCGCCCGCGCCCGGGCTCGTGTTCGCCTTCGAGGCGCGCGTCGAGGTCGGTCCGCCGCTCGAGGTGGGCCAGTTGCCTCGAGGCACGCGCCGCATCGTTCCCATTCTGCGGGGAACCTTCGAGGGTCCCGGTATCAAGGGCCGTGTGATGCCCGGCGGCGCCGACTGGCAGATGATCGGTGCCGACGGTTTCAGCGAGCTGGACACGCGTTACACGCTCGAGACCGACACCGGCCGGGTCATCTACGTGCAGAACGCCGGCGTCCGCCACGCCGCTCCCGACATCATGCAGCGGCTGCTGCGCGGCGAGACGGTGGATCCCCGGCTCGTGTACTTCCGGACCGTGCCGAAGTTCGAGACGTCGGCGCCGGAGCTCCAGTGGCTCACCCGCAACATCTTCATCGGCGCGGGCGAGCGTTACCCCGCCGAGGTCGTCATCCGCTTCTGGCGAGTGGAGTAGCCGGCCCCGCTATTTGGGCACCCGTTTGACCTCCGGCGCGCGCGGTGATACAACTCGCGCAGATTCCCGCCGGAGGACATTGTGATGACTGCCACTCGTGGCCTCGCCCTCGTGGCCATTGTCGGTCTCCTCGCTCCCTCACCGCTCTCTGCGCAGGACTCGAAATCGGCAGTCGTTGCCGGAGAGCTCACCCGTCTGCTCGACGAAATGAAACTCGACGCCGTGGCCGCCAGACACGGGACTGATCAGTTCGTCGCCGCCCTGTATTTCCAGGGCACCCAGCTTCTGGTCGTCGGCGGCACCTACTCGTCGCCCGATCGACTCACATATCTCATCGGGCAGAAACAGTATCGGGACGTCTACGCCGACTTGAGCAGCGCCACCGAGCAGAAGAGCAAAGTCTTCGTGATGGACCTCGGCGCCAACGGGCTGAAGTTCAGGCGCGAGAGCAACGAACCGTTCGACACGGTCGATGCGGCGGGCACCAGCGTCGCCTTCAACGGCGAACGCGGCAAGCTGTCGGAGGAAGAATACCGCAAGGTCTTCACGACCAGCGACGAACGCTACACATCAATGCTGCAGGCGCTGCTTGCGGCGCTCAAGAAGCCCTCGTAGCCGGCGCTCTGCGCTACTGCTCGAGGCAACAAAGAGGGCAGTCTTCGGACTGTCCTCTTTGTGTATCTCTCGGGGGAGATGGTTCGTATGCGCTCGGCGGGCGAACGCCGTCAGGGCGCGGGCTAACGGCACGAGTATGCACGTCCGACAGGACTGATTGTGGAGAGGCGTGACGGCCGCACGCTCCAATGAGCGTGCACGAGCGTTCACCAGCCGGCGTGCCGAAGGAGTACGGCGGCCCGGAGGCTTGGCAGCATCTGCAAAGACGGCTTGCGAAGTGCCTGGAGGGGCTGCAGCGCTCGAGGATCAGACTGTTGCTCGAGTTGGACGACACGCTGAGGATACTGGGCATCGATCTGCGGGACGAGCAGCTCTACACCGGAAACATGCAGACCGATGTCATGGTGCGAACGAGGCTGTGCACGGACGTATTCCGTGAACGGATCCGGGAGAGTCGCAGGCGGCTGGCGAAGCGCAAGGCGGACGGAGACCCAGGGCGCATGTGAGCCAACTCGCGTTACCTTCCGTCAATTCCACCGCCGGTGTGGAAGCGGCGGTGTGCAGCGTTGGTCCCGACGTGATTGTGATCCTGCGAACGTCCAGCGAGGCCTTTCCGACGCGCGTCTTCAGCTTCGACTTCGCAAGGGCGGTGATCGTGTCGACCATCACGTGGCTGGCGGACCGAGTCCGTTCTGCTTCGTCGGACTGATTGGAAGTGGTGGCCCTTCGTTCTGCGAGTTGGAACCAGATTGACGAGTGGCTCCGGCGCGTGGACGCCCTCCGGAATCTCGCCGCCTAGCCAATTCGCATTCCCTTCCGTCCATTCACGCCGCCGGTGCGCGGAAGTCGTCTGTGTGCAGCGTTGTCCCGACGTGATTGTGATCCTACGAACGTCCGGCGAGGCCGAGAAACACGAGAACGGCACGATTCACACGAATCATGTCTTCCTCAGCGAGCCTTCCGACGCGCGTCTTCAGCTTCGACTTCGCTACGGTGGTGATCTTGTCGACCATCACGTGGCTGGCGAGACCGAGTCCGTTCTGCCTCGTCGGGCTGATCGACAATCGGATCAGCGGAGCGTCCACGATGTGGGTCGTGAGGGGACACAAGGTGATCGACGCCGTTCCTGCGAAGGCATCGTCCTGGATGATGACGGCTGGCCGAGGCCTGCCGGCGTAGTCGGGCCCACCCGCCACTGTCCAGATCTCGGCGCGCTTCATTCCGAGTTCCACTCGGAGATCGCATCGATGAATGCTTGCTCTTGTGCCTCGAACGGACTGGCTGCGACAAGGCGCGACTGACGCCGGGCTTCTCGCACGAACCTCGGTGAACGCACGTCGGGCACCCAGATTTGGATCGGCCGCAGCCCGCGGCGACGCAGCCGCTCGCGGTGAGCGCGAACCTTGTCACGGGAAGCGGACTTGGTGGGCGTGGTTGACATCAGAAAGGTTACATGTAACCTACCATGTTTCGCCGACGTTCCTCAACCGACAGCCCACACGCGGCCTGGGGACGGTTGTCGCCTGGCTGAGGGCAATTGAACTTCCAACGCCTCGGCGTTGAACACGTCGACGTTCACATTCAACGGCAATCGGTCGAGGACGGTTCGATTGCCAGCGTGGGTTCGGGATTCCGGCCGTGTGGAATCAACGGGTTGGAAGTGGTGGCCCTAAATGGCGCTAGTTGGAACCACATCGTCGCCTGGTTGAGGGCAATGGATCAGCTCAGAACGCTGGGCAGGATCGTCGATCTTGGAGAGGGAACACGCGAAAATGACAACTGCGGTTGTCGCGGCCAGCGGCGGTCCACCTTCGCGCTCCGCGCTACGGTGGACAACCTCCGCGTGGCTTGCCAACCGTAGCTCACGCTCCGGTTGCCAAGCGTGAGCGGAGGTTGGTGGGCGCGGGTGGAATCGAACCACCGACCCCTCGCGTGTGAAGCGAATGCTCTACCGCTGAGCCACGCGCCCGAATCGAGCGTTCAGTGTACCTCGGCTGCGCCGATCCAACAACCATCAGAAGAGGTATCCCGTCCCAACGCGCGCGCCCCTGAAGCCTGCGCCTCGGGTGCGCAGCCTACGTCGTCCCGTAGAGCCGGTCGCCGAAATCGCCCAGCCCTGGCACGATGAACTTGTGTGCATTGAGCTCGCGATCCACGACCGGGGCGTAAACCTCCACGTCAGGATGGCGTGCCTGGACCATCGCCACACCTTCGCGTGCCGTGATGATGCAGAGCAGCGAGATGCTCCTGCCGCCAGCCGCCTTGACCAGGTCGATCGCGGCCACCGCGCTCCCGCCAGTCGCCAGCATCGGATCGACCATGAGCAGGTGGCTGTCGCCGATCTGCGGCGGCAGCCTCGAGTAGTAGCGCGACGCAACCGCGGTGGACTCGTCTCGCTGCAACCCGATATGGCCGACCCGCGCGGAAGGGACCAGCTGCAGCACGGCGTCCACCATGCTGAGGCCAGCGCGCAGAACCGGCACGACGACGACGTCGGCGCGGATGACGCGCCCGTCGGCGGGGCCGAGCGGCGTCGTCACCGTCGCGGCAACGGTGGGCAGCGCCCTCAACGCTTCGGCCGCCAGCAGAACGCTGATCCGGCTCGCAGCCCGGCGAAAGGCCGGCGGCCCGGTGCGCACGTCGCGCAGTTCCATGAGGGCATCGTGCACCAACGGGTGGTCGATCATGTGAAGAGGCACGGCGGAAATAGTACCAGCGAGGCCCTGTCTCAAACCACGAGCACGTGAGAGCCTCGCGAGCTGGTCGCGGTATCTCCTGCCCGCGCCCCGCGCGGGCGAGCCGGCTTGACCGGGGAAGCGCTGACGCCGTGGTCAACAACGTGCCGGTCAAGCCAGCTAAAATCGCTCCATGCGCATCCGTCCCCCCGCGGTTGCGGCGCTCGCTCTGGCGGCCGTGGCGATCGTGTCTGCCCAGAACGCGCCAGGCGAGGTCGATCTCGTCGTCACCGGCGGCATCGTCGTGACCGTTGACGGCGCCGGACGCATCCTGGACTCGGGCGCCGTCGCGATCAGCGGCACTGACATCGCCGCCGTAGACACGGCGGACGTGATTGCCCGCCAGTTCCGCGGGCGCGAGACGATCGATGCTTCGGGTCAGATCGTGTTGCCCGGCCTCATCAACACGCACACCCACGCGCCGATGGTGCTCTATCGCGGGCTGGCCGACGACCTGCCGTTGATGGAGTGGCTCAACGACTACATCTTTCCCGCCGAGGCGAAGACGGTTTCACCCGAGTTCGTGCGCGCGGGCACCCGCCTGGCCGCACTCGAGATGATCGAGTCGGGGACGACGACGTTCACCGACATGTACTACTTCGAAGAGGAGATCGCGCGCGAAACGCAACGCGCCGGTCTCCGGGGCGTGCTCGGCCAGACGATCATCCAGTTCCCGGTTGCCGATGCCAAGACACCGGCCGATGCGCTGGCGCGCGCGGAGAGCTTCATCAACGCGTTCAAGGGAGATTCGCTGATTACACCGGCGGTCGCGCCGCACGCCATCTATACACTCGACGGCCCCACCCTGCGAGCTGCCCGTGAGCTGTCGAAGCGGCACAACGTGCCGACGCTGATCCACCTCGCCGAGACGAGCGACGAGACCAAGGTCGCCCAGGAGCGGCGCTCGCCGTCGCCGGTCGCGTACCTGGAATCGCTCGGGTTTCTCGGCGCCGGCGTCGTCGGTGCGCACGGCGTATGGGTGAACGACGCCGACATCAAGGTGCTGCGGATGTTTGGCGTCGGCGTGTCGCACAATCCTGAGAGCAACATGAAGACCGCGAGCGGCGTGGCACCGATCCCGGCGTACTTGAAGAACGGTGTCGCCGTCGGGCTCGGGACCGATGGCGCCGCGAGCAATAACGACCTGGACATGTTCGAGGCGATGCGTTTCGCCGCCTTGCTCCAGAAACACGCAGCGAGGGATCCATCCGTGCTGAGCGCGCGTCAGGTGCTCGAGATGGCCACTATTCGCGGGGCGCGCACGCTCGGCATGGACGCGCGCCTCGGGTCGCTCGAGCCGCGCAAGCGCGCCGACCTCATCACCGTGTCGATCGCCGGCGCCCGCCAGACGCCAATGTACGACCCGATCTCACACCTGGTCTACGTCGCCCATGGCGACGATGTGCGGAACACGATTGTGAACGGCCGCGTGCTGATGCGCGACCGAAAGGTGCAGACGCTCGACACAGCGGCGGTGATCGCAGAGGCGCGCGCCTGGGCGAACAAGGTGCGGGACGCGGTCAAGGGGGCGCGCTAGTCGTTCACGACCGCGAGGTAGGGAAGGTTGCGATACCGCTCGCGCGAGTCCAGACCGTAGCCCACCACGAAGAGATCGTCGATCGAGAAGCCCACGTAATCCACGGCGACTTCGGTCAGCCGCCGTGACGGTTTGCTGACCAGGCACGCGGTCCGCAGCGTGCGCGGCCCGCGAGCCCGCAGAATCTCCTGCAGGTAGGCGAGCGTCAGCCCGGTATCGACGATATCCTCCACGATCACGACCGGGCGCCCCTCGAGCCCGGAGTCGAGATCTTTGAGAAGACGCACCTGCCCCGACGATTGCGTGCTGTGGCCGTAGCTCGAGACCGCCATGAAGTCGAGCGTCACCTCGCAGGTCATCGAGCGCACCAGATCGGCGAGAAACATGAACGCCCCCTTGAGCACGCAAACGAGGTGCACGCCGTTGGGGTGGTCGCCGGAGATCTCGTGCGCGAGCGCCGTGACACGTTCCCGCAACTGTGCTTCGGAGATGAGGGTCTGCATGCCTCGAGTCGTGGCGCCCCGCCGGGCCGCGGCCTTTCTGCAGGCCGCGCGAGCCAACGCTCCGATGTCGCGGCGCGGGACGTTGGCGGTGGCGGACGGGCAAGGGTAACATAGCGCCGGATCGTGAAACGTTTTCAGATGATCACCGAGGCCGACGCGCGCGTGCTCGACATCGGCGGCACCGTCCTCCTGGTGACTGGTGGTCACATCACCCCGCTCGCGCAGGACACGCTCAGAGCGCGACGGATCACCGTCGTACGCGAAGGCACCGATCCGGATGCGAGCGACCTCGCACCGGCGGCGGCCATTCGCACGATCGCGATCTCCGGCGATCACACGGCGCTCGCTCTCAAAGCGGCCATCATTCAACATCTGCGCGGCAGAGGCGTGGCCGCGCACGATCTCGGGACGACGACCAGCGACCCCGTGGATTACCCGGACACCGCCGCGGCGGCGGCGATCGCGGTTGCGCGTGGCGAGGCGGATGCGGCGATCGTCATCGACGGGGCCGGGATCGGATCGGCGATCGCCGCCAACAAGGTGCATGGTGCGCGCGCCGCGATGTGCGTCAACGAGACGCTCGCGCGGTACGCCCGGCAGCACAACGGCGCCAACGTCCTCGCCCTCGGCGCGACGCTGATCGGCACGGACGAGGCCAAGGCCATCGTTGACACCTTCCTGGATACACCGATGCGCGAGCCTCGCTACATCCGCCGGCTCGCGAAGATCCGGGATCTCGAACGTCGTTCGCGCGTTTGATGGCACCCGGCGACCTCGAGCGTCTCATCCAGATCATCGTCGAGGAGCTGATCGCGACCAGCGCGCGCCTGACGCCGGTCCGATGCAGCTGCCACTCGGTTCTGTATGAGTGTTGCCCGAGCCGCGTCGCACCGGTGGTGGAGGCCGGCGCATCGCGGCTCGGACTGCACGCGGTCGGCGGCGACGCCGGCGACGTGGCTGGCATGATCGATCACACGCTGCTGAAACCCGATGCCACCAGGGCGGAGATCGAAACGCTGTGTCATGAAGCGGTCGAGTTCGGTTTTGCCAGCGTCTGCGTGAACCCGGCCTGGGTGGCGGTGTGCGCGCGGCTCGTGAGAGGAACGCGCGTCGCCGTCTGCTCCGTCGTGGGCTTCCCGCTGGGCGCAAACACCGCGGACACCAAGCAGTACGAGACCCGGCGCGCGATTTTCGACGGCGCCCGTGAGATTGACATGGTCATCAACGTGGGCGCGTTGAAGTCGGGCGACCTGTACCTCGTGGAACAGGACATCCGGGCGGTCACGTCGGCGTGCCGCGATGCCGATGTGATCAGCAAGGTCATCATCGAGACGGCGCTGCTCACGGACGAGGAGAAGGTGACCGCGTGCACGCTTGCGAAAGCGGCGGCTGCTGATTTCGTCAAGACGTCCACCGGGTTTGGTCCGGGCGGCGCGACGGCCGCCGACGTTGCGCTGATGCGGCGCGTCGTCGGCGAGGACATGGGGATCAAGGCGTCTGGAGGCGTGCGTACGCTCGAGGGCGTGAAGACGATGGTGGCAGCAGGGGCGACGCGCATTGGCGCGAGCGCCG
>Ga0073934_10012066_pt1 | contig 10274 bp, 5 predicted proteins | sample LarsenN4metaG_FD_76834 | JGI IMG/M metagenome (GOLD analysis project Ga0073934, IMG submission 76834) | Hot spring sediment bacterial and archeal communities from British Columbia, Canada, to study Microbial Dark Matter (Phase II) - Larsen... ... | reverse complement strand
GCGCAACCGGTGGTTGAAATGCGCCACCTCGATCCGCCACCCGTGCGCCCCAGCCAGCCTGCACATCAGATGAAGCAGCACGACGGAGTCCATGCCGCCCGACACCGCCAACAAGACCCGGTCGCCGTCCGACCAGAGGCCATCTTCAGCGATTGCCGCTTCCACTTGCTCAACCCAGTCGCTCACCCCGCGCAGAATAAAGCCATCGCCCCGGAGTGGAAAGGAGGCAGTGGGCCGAGCTGGAGCCTTTGCCTCCGCGCGGAGAGGCAGCCGTCCAATCCGCGCCCCTGTCGGGACCACTCAATGGGCCTGCGGGATGTGGGTTGCTACCTCACCGTCACCCTGACCGGGTGGGCGTAGTCCTGCCAGAGGCTGTCCAGGGCGGCCTTGTCCGGCGCGCCATCAAACGTCACGAAGCGGTAGCGGGAGACATACGGCTTGCCGGGCACGATTTCCCAGTCACCCGTCTCCGACACAGAATGGCACGTTTGCGGGTTGTTGGGATTCACGCGCACAGTCTGCGGCGAGCGGAAGTTCGACGGGTAATCGAGAATGGCCAGGCCGCAGAGCTGGTCGTCCACCTTGCCGCTCAAGGCGATCCAGCGGCAGGGATTTTGATCGGACTTCACACGGTCGGTCTCGCCCTCGGAAGTGAGCACGAAGAAGTTCTTCTTGTCATCCCACTGACGGCTGCCGCGATAGCCAAGACCACCGTAATAATACTTCGGCAGCTTGAGTGGGGAATCACTGGCGCAGGTCTGGGTGGTTTCGAAATCAAAGATGTGAAGATCGCGACCGCCCGCGCCCTTCAAGACGTCATAAACCGTGACGCGCCAGACTTCATCCAGCACGGGCTTCGCCGCGCCGCCGGTGTGATCAAACCAGCGATGTTTGCTCACAAACCCGCCATGCACCGGGCCGCTCCAGCGCTCAACGAGCGAGTCGAACCGCACCTCGCCGGTGAGCTTGCCGCTCTTGTCCTTGCCCATGTTCCAGAAATCCGGCGCGCGCCCCTCGAAGTCGGTCTTGGTCCAGCCGAAAAAAATACCGCGATGGTGATAATGATCGGGCGGGTAATCGCCGGTGACGAGCCGGCCCGCCGGCGAAAACGCCATCAAGTGCGCGCCGTGCCGGTAGTGCTGCGGAATCTCCGGTGACGGCACCTCGCTCGGCTCGGACTGGTAATAGACGACCGGGCGCTCATCGGCGCTGAACCAGTATTGCGCGCCGTCCTTGCGCCCGCGCACGGAGACGGGGCCGCCGTCCCGTTCGGAAGTCTTGGTCACGATCTCGAAGGTGCGCGTCTCCCCCTTCGCGAGCTGCGGCAGGATGAAGGCGGCCTGACCCTGCTTGTCCACTTGAAGCGGCAGCGGGGCGGGGCCGGAGCGGAGCACGGGCCAGTGGTAATTGCCGGGCGGAAGTTTGAAGGCAACCAAGGCGTTCACGCGGTCGTGCGCGCCGGCCTCAACCTGGATTGTCAACGGCTGCGCCGCGGAGAGTGAAAGCGCGGAGGCGAGCGAGGCGAAGAGCAAAACGCAGCGTGGGGAAGGCTTGTGCATGGGGGTTGGTTTGCGCCTGTGGATGGATCAAGTCAAGCTTGCGGGCAAGGTGATTCTGGTCGCGCCGGGACCAGAATGCGCCTCTCAGCACGAGACCCGCCCACCAGGGATGAGGCGGCTGAGAATCCGTTTTCAAAGTCCGCTTCACTTTGTTACCGTTTCCAGCATGGCTGAGGGTTCGCTTGCCAAACTCAAAAAGTTCTCCGAGGAGATCGCCGGCTTGTTCGACGAGCGCCAAGCCGCCTTGCGCGGCGAGCGGAAACTGTCGCGGCTGGCGCAGTCGGCCCTGTTCTGGCGGATGGTGGTGGAGAGTTTCATCCGCAACCGCTGCCCGGTGCGCGCCTCCGCGCTGGCCTACACGACGCTGCTGGCCATCGTGCCTTTGCTCGCGGTGGGGCTGGGTGTTTCCACGAAGTTGCTGCAATCCGAAGGCGTCAAGCCCGCTGAAATCATCGTCAACAAGGTCGTCAGCGAGGTGGCGCCACAACTGGGCTTGATCCCCCAGGGCGACGACGGCCGGGCGGCGCGGGAGGAAGTGGTACGGAAGATCACCGATTTCATCGCCCAGATTCACAGCGGCGCGCTGGGCGTGAGCGGCACGATGGGCCTGATAGCCACCGCGATCCTGCTGTTGAGCACCATCGAGGCGACGCTCAACGACATCTGGGGCGTGCGGCGCGGGCGGAACTGGTTCGCCAGCGTGATTCAATACTGGGCCGCGATCACCCTTGGCCCGTTGCTCGGCGTGCTGGCCATCGGCCTGACCGTGAGCGGCAAGTTCCAGACGTTTCAGGACAAGGTGGCGCACATCCCGATGCTGGGCAACCTGATCTTCGACTTCGCGCCGCTGGTGGTGCTGGTGCTGGTGTTCACGCTGTTTTACCAACTCATGCCGAACACCAAGGTGCATTGGGAAGCCGCCCTGGCGGGCGGGTTGATCGGGGGCGTGCTGTGGCATTTGAACAGCCAGTTCAACGTCGTCTTCGCCTCGAAGGTCGTCTCGGCCAGCAAGATTTACGGCACGTTGAGCGCCATTCCCGTGGTGCTCATCGGCCTTTACTTCTCGTGGCTCATCATGCTGTTTGGCGCGCAGGTGTCCTACGCCTTCCAGAACCGCCGCACCTATTTGCAGGAAAAGCAGGCCGAACTGGTCAACCAGCGCGGGCGCGAGTTCATCGCCCTGCGCGTCATGGTCCGCCTCGCGCAGCACTTCCAGCGCGGGGAACCGCCGCCCACCGCCGCGCGACTCGCCGAGGCCCTCGACGTGCCCACCCGCCTCGTCATGCAAATCATGTCCCTGCTCGGCCAGGCCCATCTGACGGTCGAGGTCGCGGGCGGACGTGAACCGGGCTACACACCCGCCCGGCCGTTGGGACAGATCACCGCCTGCGAAATCCTCAACGCCATGCGCGCCTCCGACGGCCGTGAGATGGAAACCGCCGAGGGCGCCGAGCGCGACGCCCTGCGACGCCACTTTGAAAACATCCGCGCCGCCGAAGCCCATGCGGCGGGCGCGCTCAACCTGGAGCAAATGGCAAACTCCGCCCCGGATAAAAACGCGTAACCGTCCCCCCAATTTCGCGGCTGCGGCGTGAACGACGCACCTCCACGCGACTGGCAATGATGGGGTCGCAGTTCCTGAAACTGTCATGGGTCGGAAGGAAATGGAGCATCCAGCCACCGTTGCCAGGCACGGCACATGATTTCTCATCGGAACCGGGGGAGAGCGCGCGGTTCACCGGGCCGCCTGTCCGGCATTCAACCTTGAGAGCGGCGGTCCGGTGAGATCAGCAGGTCAGGCCGGATCGTCCGTCACTTCCCGCCCTGTGACCGGGCGCAACGCCCGATACGGCTGCGTCCAGGGATCAAACCGACAGATGGCGCGGTAATCGCAGTGATCGCACGCCTTGAGACTGCCTTGGCGAAACGGAGCGACCGCCGTCTCGCCGGCGTAAATCCCCCGCCCGATTTCCCGCAATGTCCGCTCCACGCCGGCCATCAAACCGCGAAATTCGTCCCCCGTTTTCAAGGTGGCCTCTGAGCCGTGCATTTTGCCCGCCTGGGTCAGCTTGCGGTATTTGAACTGCCAGCCGGGTTCCTGGCCGCGCCCGTCCGCATCGAGCCAGCGGAGCGCGTCGAAGTTCAGCCATGCTTCATGTTTGTAACCCGCAGCCAGCCGCTCCAACGGCGCAGCTTGCAACGCGTCGGCCCGGTTCCCGCCGCGTTTGAACGACCCGCGCAGGCTCACGTAGCAAAGTCCCGCCGGCGCCAGCCCACCCTCAACCCCCAGCGCCGCCGCGTCCGCCACACGGCACAGCGCGGCCAGATACGCAGGCAGCTGGATTTGCACGCCCGCCTCCAGCAACTGCCGGTCAATTTGCTTTCCACCCGATTTGTAATCCACCACGACCACCCAAGCTTGATCGCCGTTTCGCGCCACGTCCACTCGGTCAATCTTGCCGCGAAAGGCCATGCGTCGTCCGCCGCCCAGATCAATCTCCCACGCGGGCAACGGGTCCCCGTCCTTGCCAAAGGCCAGTTCCACGCGCGCTGGATCGAAGGTGTAGCCCGCGCGCATCCAGCCGACGATCACCTCGATGAAATCCTGCAACCCCGCCGCCAGGCTACGCGCGGTGAACCGGCTCGCGTCGTCCGCCGTGAGCAAGCCCTCGCCATACGCCGCGGCCACGCGCCCGGCGATGCGTCCAATCCGCTCGCGCGCTTCCGTCGGAGTCACCTCGCGCCAGCGAAGCCCCTGCCCCGCCAGCTCTTCGTGGAACACGCGGAGAACTTCATGCTGGAAACTGCCTCGTTCGCGGGCGTCCAGCTCGAACCGCTTCCGCTCTTCCGCCCGCAAACCCGAGGCCACGAAAAACTTGAAGGGGCAGGCCGCGAACTGCTCGATGCGGCTGACGGAGGTCCTCAACACCGGTCCGTACAGCGCCGCAGCCAGCTCCGCGGAGAGATGGGTTCCGCCATCGGCCACGCTCAAATGCCGCAATTGCCCGGCCAGCTCCCTCGCCGACGGGCAAAGCTCGAATAACGAGACGGGAGGGGCCAACCGCGCAGCGAATGGCAGCGGCCGGGCAGGCGAGACGCTCCCGCTTTCAATTTCCAAGGGTGCAGCCGGAGACACTCCTTGTGAGGAACTGGCGACGGGGACGGGTGATTCCGATGGGGACGCGCGCCGTTCGTCCCCGCAAGTTCGGGTTTCACCTTGCGCATTCCACCATCCGCCTCCGGCCAGCGCGGGGGCCAGTTCGTTGATGTGCTCGGCTTCGCGCCATTCGTATTCAGTGGCGGGAATTTGGACTTCGAGCGACGGAAACAGACGTTGCAGATGGGCGATGAACGGGGAGGGGTTGATCGCGCGGCCCTCGGCGTCGCGCTGGGAGAAGGAAACGAGCAGCCGTTCGCTCGGGCGCGTGCAGGCGATGTAGCCGTAGTAGCGTTCGTGGCCGATCTGCTGGCGGGCGCGCAGGCCGAGGGGCGCACCGTGTTGCTCCAGGCACTCACGGTCGCCCTCAGTCAGCAAGACCGGCGGCTCCGGACGCGCGGGGAAGACCCCCTCGTTCATACCCAGCAGCAGGGCGAACTTGAGGGCGGGATTGCGCGAGCGGTCAACCGCGCCGATCAACACCTGGTCGAGCGAGGGCGGAAGCACTCCCACGCTGAGGCTGGCCAGGCCGGCGTCGAGCACCGGCAGCCACTCGCGCAAGGTGAGGGTCTCGCTGTGGAAGGCGCGTTCCACGCTCTCCAACCAGGCCCGCATCTGCTCCCAGACAGTGGCGTGGGCGGCCGGCGCCAGCGCGGCGTGGCGTGTTTGCGCGGCGGCCAGCGGGGCCTGGCTCCAGGCTTCCAGCGTGGCGGGCGCGTCCAGTTCGTCCCAGAGCGCGCGCAGCGCGGGGGCCAGGGCCTCACCAGAAATGCGTTCGGCGCGCAGGGCCGATTGAAGACGTTGAAAGGGCGGCACCCAGCGTCTTCGCAAGGTTTCCACCCGCTCGGCGAGCTGGGGATCGCGCTCCAAAGTCACGGGCTGATGCCAGAAGGATTCCTTCCAGCCGCGCGCCAGGGCCTCGTTCTCCAGCCAGTCCACGGCGTCGGTGTCTCTTGTGACCAGGCCGGTCTTGAGCGCGCCGAACCAGTCGTCGTGCTGCCACCCATACGCGCAGAGGCGCAGGGCGGCGCGGGTCAGCCCGGCGAGTGGGTGGTGCGCGACGGATTCGCGGCGGTCGAGAAAGAAGGGGATGTCAAAGCGCGCGAAGACGCGCCGCAGGGTGTGGTCATGGCCTTCCAGCGTTCGCAACAGCACAGCGCAATCGCGGTAACGTCCCCGGCCCGCGCGCACAAACCGGCGGATGGCGCGGGCGGCTTGGACGGCCTCGGCCTCGGCGTCCGGACTGGCAACGATCTCAATGGCGGATTGGGGATCGCAGATGGTGGGATCAAAAGGTTCGGGCGATGCCCAGTGTTTTTCCAGGTGGCTTAACGGCGGGGCGGTGAAACGGCTTTCGCCCGGACGACGAGGCAGCACTTCCACATTCACGGACCGAGGTTCGTGGCTGGCGAGCCGTTGGTGGCAGCGGCGGAACGTTTGTGCGACGGCGGACCAAGTGCTCAACCAAGAGAGATCATCCTGGGGTTGGGTTTCCAGGCAGAAGGCAAGCGTGGCGTGTTCGCAGAACGGCAGCAGGGCGGCCAGCAGTTCGAGTTCCTGCGGGGTCATTTCGGCAAAGCCGTCCAGCCAGAGACCGCCGAGTTGAATTGGCGATTCGCCATTTGCGATGTGCGATTGGAGCGCGCCGGTGGCGGCATCAAGCAACTGATCGGCGTCCTGCAGGCCGTGTTGGGCGAGCCATTCGCCGTAGGCTTCGAGCAGCAGGGCGAAGTCCTGGAGCTTGGGCCGCAGCGTGTGCCGGTCACGTGATCGGTCGGCAATGGCCCGCAACCGCGCGGGTGAGACTTGATGCCGCTGAAACTCGCGGAACAAGGCGCTCAACTGGCGGGCGAAGCCGGGCAGGCGCGCACTGGCACGGAAGATTTGCAGGTCGCCGCGGCGGCGGTTGAGCAGCGCGCGCAGCACCATGATGCGGCCCTCCTCGTCGAGCAGCGTGGGGGGGGGCCAGCGCAATGCCTGAAGGATGAACCGGGCGAGGCGGTCGAAAGAAAGAATCCGCAGGCGCGTGAAGGCCTGGATCGTGGCATCTCCCAGCAACTGGCGCTCAAGCTGGAAAGTGGCCTGTTTGGGGGCGAGCAGGAGCAGCGGCGGGCCGTCGGGGCGGGCGGCGAGTTCGGCGCGGATTTCACCGAGGCAGCGGAAGGTCTTGCCGCTGCCAGCGGGGCCGAGGAGAAAGCGCGCGGGCACGGGACATTTCTACGCGGGGACAGGAGCAATTTGAAGTGTTCCCTGACGAAGCCGTTTTTCGATGACGGCAGACATCAGACGGGTCTCAAACGGCCTGCTCCTGGACTTCCCGCCAGGTGTTGAGGACCAGCAGCGACATGATGAGGCGGCTGTGGTCTTCGCGGCCCGCCGCTTGGGCGGCGAGCAGGCGGCGGATTTCCGCTCGGGACACCCAGGGGAGGCGGTCTGAGCCGGTCAGCATTTCCTCCACGCGGGGCAAGAGTTCGCGGCCAAACCAGCGCCGCACCGGCACGGGAAAGCCCATTTTCTCACGCCAGACGATTTCCGCAGGAAGGCGGTCCTGCATGGCCCGTTTGAAGATCCATTTCCCCTCCCGGCCGCGGCACTTCAAATCCGAGGGCAGAGCCGTCGCGAATTCCACCAAACGGTGATCCAGGAACGGAACCCGCAGCTCGACCGAAGCTGCCATGGTCATTTTGTCGGCCTTGAGCAGCAGGTCGTCCGCCAGCCATGTCTTGGTGTCCACGTAAAGCATCCGACGGATGGGGTCGCGCACCGCGCACACCTTCTCGAAGTGGGATTGGAAGGTGGCGGGCAGATAGTCGCCGCGCGCGGCGAAAAAATCGGGGTTGTAGAATCTTCCTTTCAGGGACTCGGTCAAAAACACGGAGGTGCCCTGGTAGGATCGCTCTAAAGGCTGGGTAAGCCAGTCGAAGTGTTTGCGGTGCTTTTCCTTGATGGGCAGGCCAGTGAAGAGGCCGAAGGGCCGCCAGAAGCCGGGCGGCAGCACGGCATGCAGCCGATTGACCCGAGCCATCACGCGGTACAGCGCATACCCCCCAAACACCTCGTCGCCGCCTTCTCCAGACAGCAGAACCGTCACATCCCTCCGGGCCAGGCGCGATAACTGACGCAAAGCAATGGCCGCCGGCTCCACCAGCGGTTCCTCGGCGTTTTCCACCAGTTCACGGAGCGAGTCGAAAAACCCCCCCGGCTGGAGGGTGAACACATGATGTCGCGTGCGAAAACGGCGTGCCACCAAACGGGCGAAAACCTCTTCGCTTTCCGACTGCGGGCCATCGTACCCCACCGTGAAAGTGTTGATGGGGGTACGGTGACAGGCGTCCATCATGGCCACAATGGCACTGGAGTCCACCCCGCCGCTCAGGAAAACCCCCAGCGGCACATCACTTACCAGTTGCGAACGAACACAGTCCTGGAGCAGCGCGCCAACGCGCTCCCCCGCCTCCTTTTCCCCCATTTCCATCGCCGGGATGCCGGCAAAGTCCCAATACTGGCGCCGCGTGAGACCGGCTTCGGACACCGTGAGATGACACCCAGGCTCCAGTTTGCGGATTCCCAGGAACATCGTCTCCGGGCCCGGCACGTAGCCCAAGCTAAAGTACGCGTCGAGCACGCGCTCGTTCAACACCGGACGGGCGACGCCGAGCTTGAGGAGCGACTTGATCTCCGAGGCGCAGGCAAACTGCCGTCCATCCGCCCAGTAATACAGTGGCTTTACCCCCAATCGGTCGCGCACCACCCAGAGGCTCCGACGGCGCGCGTCCCAGAGCGCGAAGGCGAACATGCCATTGAACCGCTCAAGGCAGTCCGCGCCCCACTCCTCATACGCGTGGAGGATGACCTCGGTGTCAGAACGCGTTCTAAACTGGTGTCCCTTGGACAGGAGCAAATCGCGAGTCTCAGCGAAATTGTAGATTTCACCGTTGTAGGTGACGGAAAGCGAACCGTCCTCGTTGAACATCGGCTGGTGTCCGGCGGCCAGGTCAATGATGCCCAACCGGCGGTGCCCCAAGGCGATCGGACCATCGTAGTGGAACCCGTCGTCGTCCGGGCCGCGGTGAGACATGAGTCGAACCGCCGCACGCACCTTCTCGCGCGTCGCGTCATGCCCCTCCGGGCGGAACCATGCCAATATGCCGCACATGCCTCAGTTCAGGAGTGACAGTTTCATGAATTCAGGTTGGAGGATCACGCGACAGACCCGCCTCACGACGGCGCGCTGCCAGCCAGCACCCGATGGTACACATCCATGGATTTTCGCACCACGTCGTCCCAAGTGAACCGCCGCCCGTACTCGGCGATTTGCTTGCGATCCCAATCGCGCCGCAGCGCCCCGGAGATGGCGCGGGAAAGCTCCCGAACATTCCCGGGCGGGCACAGCGAGCCGTAACCGGGCGCGTTCAACACATCCGGCACCGCGCCGACGGCGGTGGAAACGACGGGGACACCACACGCCAACGCCTCATGCACCACCACGGGGCAACCCTCGTGCGCCGAGGATAGGCAGAACAAATCTGCCGCGCGATACCAGTCGTTAAGCCGGTCATGCGGCACCCCGCCTTCAAGAATGACCCGGTTCCCCAGGCCCAAGGCTTGAATCCGCTCCCGTAACGCGGCTTTTAAGGGCCCCTCGCCGACCAAATGGAGTTGCAGATCGTGCTCTTCTCGGGCCAGGCCAACCGCCTCGATCAAGTGATGCAACTGCTTTTCCGGGGACAATCGCGCCACAGCAAGCAGGATGCGCTTGTTCAACGGCAGGCCAAGACTGCGGCGAGCCTCCTCCCGTTCCAGTTCACCAAACTGGCCCATGTCCACGCCGTTGTGGATGGTGGTGATCCGTGACGCTTCGACACCAAAATCGCCGGCAAGGCGGCCGCGGATTTCGTCACTGACCGTTATCACATGATGGACCCGCCGCAACGCCCCGGCATACAGCGGATGCTGGCCTGGCGGGCCAAACCAGCCAAAGGCCGCATGCCCATGCACCGTCACCACGACCCTCATACCACGTTGTCCCGCCCATTTCAGCACGGCATAGGCGTCCGGGTACACCCAATGCACATGCGCGATATCCGCCTGAAGGCCCATGCGGCGGACAAACCGCAGGGTGGAGCGATAATAAGTGTGCCAACGCCAATGGAAGAGTGCCCCGGGGAGCGCCAGGTAACGAGGATGGTGCACGAGCACCCCCGACTGATGATCCTCCGCCGGGACCTCCCGGTATGGGCGGAGCAGCGGAAACGCCGGCACAGGAGCCAGCACCTCCACCGCCGCATGCCGTGCCAGGGTGCGCGCATACTCCAACACAAACACCCCCTTCAACGGCTCCCGCCGGTTAGGGAAGAGATGGCTGACAATCAAAACCTTCATCGTGGCCACGCCCACCCGGCGCATCGGATGCCCGATGGGCGGGCTGCCAACCGCAACAAACCTGGGCAGCAAATACGTCCAGGGTGTGATCGTCTCATTTCATGCCTTTCCTTCATGCCACCTTGAGGGCATGCCGGCCACTCGTTGGTATAGTGCCGCGTAGTCGTCAACCATGC
>Ga0073934_10012065_pt1 | contig 10274 bp, 9 predicted proteins | sample LarsenN4metaG_FD_76834 | JGI IMG/M metagenome (GOLD analysis project Ga0073934, IMG submission 76834) | Hot spring sediment bacterial and archeal communities from British Columbia, Canada, to study Microbial Dark Matter (Phase II) - Larsen... ... | reverse complement strand
CGCGAACGGCCGCGAAGAACGGGGTCGGATCGGAGATGCGCCCGAAGGTGTCGGGGACCTGGACGAGGGCACCGAACCAGGTGGCGTCGGGGGTGGCCTCGGAAGGGTCTCCGGTGACGATCTCGATTCCGAGCGGTTCGGCGCGTGCGGCGACGACGCTCAGGGTCTGCGGGTGGCAGGAGGCGGCGACGAAGAAGCGGGTGCGGGATTCGTCGGTGCGGAGCCGGAGCGCCATCGCCATGGCCTCGGCTGCGGCGGTCGGTTCATCGAGGAGCGAGGCGTTGGCGACGTCGAGCCCGGTGAGATCGGCGACGAGCGTCTGGAAATTGAGCAGCGCCTCGAGGCGGCCCTGGGAGATCTCGGCCTGGTACGGCGTGTATTGGGTGTACCAGCCGGGGTTCTCGAGGATGTTGCGCTGGATGACGGGCGGTGTGATGCAGGCGGAATACCCGAGCCCGATGTGCGGGCGCAGGATGCGGTTGCGCGCGGCGAGCGCGGCGAGTTCGGCGAGCGCGGCGGATTCGGAAACCGGCGCGGGCAGTTCGAGCGGACGCTCAAGCCGGATCGAAGCGGGAACCGTTTCCGCGATCAGGTGTTCCAGCGATTCGAGACCGAGAGCCCCGAGCATTTCCCGCACCTCCGCGGGGTCGGGACCGAGATGGCGCGCGGCGAACGGTACGGACATGGAGCGGGGAAGTTCGGTCGGGGATGCGGGTCAACCGATCTGCGCGCGGTAAGCCGCGGCATCTTTGAGGGCGGAGGCCGCGTCGGGGCTGGCGGGGCGGAGTTGGAACAACCAGCCTTCCCCGTAGGGATCGGTGTTGAGCAGGGCGGGGTTGGATTCGAGGGCGGGGTTGATGGCGATGATCTCGCCGTCCACGGGCGCGTAGATGTCGCTGGCCGCTTTGACCGACTCGACCACGGCGATCGGATCTCCGGCCGACACTGTGCGTCCGATCTTCGGGAGCTCGACATACACGATGTCGGTCAGCTCGGCCTGGGCGTGGTCGGTGATGCCGACCGTGCCATCGGCCCGGAGCCATTCGTGGGTTTCGCGGTAGCGGAGATCTTCGGGGATGTTCATGCGGGTCGTTGGTAAAGCGGTTTGCGGTGGACGGTGGCCGGGAAGCGCTGGTCTCGGATCCCGATTTCGAGCCGGGTGCCGGGTTTGGCGAGATCAGGCGGTAGATAGGCGAGGCCGATCCCGGCCCCGAGGGTGGGGGAGAGGGTGCCGCTCGAGAGTTCTCCGACCTGGCGTCCGTCGGAGAAGACGGGGTAATGGGCGCGGAGCGGCGGCGATTTGCCGTCGATCCGGAGCGCGGTCCATTTGCGGGAGAGACCCTGCTCGCGCTGGCGCAGGAGCGGGGTCCGGCCCGGGAACTCGGGTTTCGCGAGATCGACGGCCCACGAGAATCCGGCTTCCAGCGGGGTGATGTCCGGCGAGAGATCGTTTCCGTAGAGCGGGTAGCAGGCTTCCATCCGAAGGGTGTCACGGGCGCCGAGTCCGCACGGTTTGAGTCCGTGGGGGGCGCCGCGTTCCAGGAGGCGATCCCAGAGGAGGGCGGCTATGGAGGCGGGGGCGAAGATTTCGAACCCATCCTCGCCGGTGTATCCGGTGCGGGCGACCAGGAGCTGTTCCCCTTCGAATGGGAGGGAGATGACGCCGTTGCGCGGGGGGAGCGGGCGGGCATGGCCGAGCGCATCGGGGAAGAGCGCGGCGGCGTTTGGGCCTTGGACGGCGAGACCAGCGGTCCGGCCCACCAGATAGTCGAGATGGACCTCGGGATGGGGGTTCCGTTGGAGGGCGGCGTAGTCGTCATCGGCCCGGGAAGCGTTGACGACCAGCAGGATCTGGTCGGGAGCGGTGCGGTACACGAACAGGTCATCCAGCACGCCTCCCTGGTCGTTGAGGAGAAAACCGTAGCGGGCGTGGGCGGGGGCGAGGCCCTCGACATCGCACGAGAGGACGCGGTGCAGCCAGTGGGCGGCCTCCGGGCCTGCGGCCAGGATCTGACCCATGTGGGAGATGTCGAAGAGCCCGGCCGCCGTGCGGACGGCCCGGTGTTCTTCTAGGATGCCGCCATATTGGATCGGCATCTGCCATCCCGCGAAATCGACCATGCGGGCTCCGAGGGCGAGATGGCGGTCGTGGAGCGGGGTGGTGCGGGGTTGCATGGTCAGGGCGGGCAGGCTATGCGGTGGGGATTCCCTCTGACAAGCGGACTGTTTTGCGGTTGACTCGGTTTCGGGGCGCCACCTAGATACGCGCAGGCTTTACTCGGGCGGAGTTGGAGACGGCAGGCTGGGCGGGACCTTTCGGGGCTCCGTCGGGCTGCGTGCCGGTACTTTTTCGTTTGGGGGGCCTCGCCGGATGCGCAAGCGCGGCGCCACACCATTACGGGAACTCACGCAGAATGTTTAACGGCTTATTCGGGCTTTTCTCCAGCGACATCGGCATCGATCTCGGCACGGCGAACACGTTGGTTTACCTTCGCGACCACGGGATCGTGTTGCGCGAGCCGTCGGTGGTGGCGGTGCAGGCGGGCACGAACATCCCGCTGGCGGTCGGGGACGAGGCGAAGCGGATGCTCGGGCGCACGCCGGGCAACATCGTGGCGATCCGACCGTTGAAGGATGGGGTGATCGCCGATTTCGAGGTGACCGAGGCGATGTTGCGCCATTTCATTTTGAAGGTGCACCCGAGGCGGCCGCTGTTCCGTCCGCGCCCCCGCGTGGTGATCGCGGTGCCGAGCGGGATCACGGAGGTGGAGAAGCGGGCGGTGCGGGAATCGGCGTTGCACGCCGGGGCGCGCGAGGTGTTTTTGATCGAGGAGCCGATGGCGGCGGCGATCGGGGTCGGGTTGCCGGTGCAGGAGGCTGCGGGCAACATGATCATCGACATCGGCGGGGGGACCACGGAGGTCGCGTTGATTTCGCTGGCGGGAATCGTGTTCAGCCGGAGCGTGCGCGTCGCCGGGGACGAGCTCGACGAGGCGATCATGCAGTACATGAAGCGGGCGTACAACCTGATGATCGGGGAGCGCACCGCGGAAGAGATCAAGATCAAGATCGGGTCGGCGTTCCCGATGGAGAAGGAGACGACGATGGAGGTCAAAGGCCGTGACCTTGTCGCCGGGCTCCCGAAGACGCTGACCCTGACTTCGCAGGAGGTGCGCGAGGCGCTCCTCGAACCCATCGCGACCATCGTGGACGCGGTGCGCGTCGCCCTGGAGCGGTGTCCGCCCGAGCTTTCCGCCGATCTGGTGGACCGCGGGCTGGTGCTGGCCGGCGGGGGTGCGCTTTTGCGCGGGCTCGACCGGCTGCTGGCCGACGAGACCGGGCTGCCGGTCCACATCGCCGAGGATCCCCTCAGCGCGGTCGCGGAGGGCGCGGGGCGCGCCCTGAGCGAGATCAAGTTCCTGCGTCAGGTCACCACGGCCGACCGGAGCGCCCGCGCGTGAAGCCTCACGCGCCGGTGAGCGCGACCCGATGAAGCGGGCGACCTTTGTCGCGGTCGCGATCTTCCTGGTGATCGCGGCGGGGCTGCTGCTGGCGGCACCCCGGTTCGCGCAGCGGATGCAAGCCGGATTTCTCGGTGCGCTCTCGCCGTTCCTGCGGACCGGTTCCTCGCTGCAGGTGAAGATCGCGGCGTTCACCCGCAGCCTCAAAACCCTCCAGGAACTCGAGACCGAAAACGCGGCGCTGGCCACCGAGAACCGGCAGCTCAAGGCGACCTACCAGCTCCTGAAGGATCTCGAAGCCGAGAACGGGCGCTTGCGCGGTGCGCTCGGGTACCGCGAGCGCTCCAAGTTCCGGCTCGTCCCGGCCCGCATCCTGTCGCGCGACTCCGGGAGCTGGTGGCGGAGCGTGAAGATCGACCGCGGGTTCGACGAGGGCATCGAGAGTGACATGCCGGTCATCACCGACCAGGGGCTCGTCGGCAAGACGACCACCGTGGGGCGCGATCTCTCGATGGTGCTGCTCCTCTCCGACGAATCGTGCAAGGTGGCCGCCCTCGTGGAAGGCTTCCCTGAACGGGGGATCGTGACCGGCGAGCGGCTCGCCTCGCAGCTCGAGCCCGTGCTGCAGCTCTCGTTCCTGAGCAAGGACGCCGCCCTGCCGCCCGGCGCGCGGGTGCTGACCTCGGGCGCCGGGGGCGTGTTCCCGGACGGCATCCCGATCGGGACGGTGAAGGAGTTCCAGAAACGCGAGCTCGACGGGCGCGCCACGCTGCGTCCGGCGGTCGACCTCGGGCGCTTGCAGGAGGTGTTCGTGATCGTGGGGAGGAAGCAATGATCGCCTTTCTCACCGTCGTCTGCGGGATGCTGGCCTCCATGCTCGCCCAAGATTTTCTCCCCGCGCCCGCCGCGCTCGGCGGGGCCGGTCTCCTGCTTTTCCCGGTGTTCCTGTTCTTCGGTGCCGTGGCGTTCCCGTATCCGGTCGTGCTCGTGCTCGCGTTCGCGGCAGGGCTCTCCTGGGATCTCTACACGCTCCCCCCGGTCGATGGCGCATTTGAAATCCGTCCGGGAACCTCCATCTTGATCTATGGGTTGCTCGCCACGGTGATGCATGGGTTCCGGCCTCTCTTCCTGCGCGGCCGATGGCCGGTGCACTGGATCCTCTGCGGGGTGTTCACCTCGCTGGCGGTCCTCGCAGAGTTTCTTCTCGTGGGTTACGCCCGCCAGTCCTTCATCCCGTTCACCCCGGCGGTCTGGTGGCGGATCCTCGGCCCGGGCATCGCCGCGGCCGCCGCAGCGCCCGTCGTCTTCCTCCTGCTCGCCCCGCTGCTGCCGCGGCGCGGACGACATCCCGCCCGCGGAGGGGGCGAACCATGAAGCGGTTCCGCCCCGATCTGCGCGTCCTGTTCGCCGGGTTCCTGATGCTGCTGGCGCTCTGCGCCGTGGCGATCCGGCTCTATTGGGTCCAGGTGCGTCTCCACGACGAATACGTGAAACGGATCCGCGGCAAGAGCGAGGTCACCGTCCGGATCCCATCGATCCGCGGGGATATCCGTGACCGGAACGACCTGGTGCTGGTGACCAACCGCGCGAGCTACGACGTCGATTTCTATCTGCCCGAGATGGTCCGCGGATACCGGGAACGCTACGGCGAACTGCCTCTGGTGGAGTACCGGACGACGGTGCGCGGCATGCCGCAGGACCGGGAAGAGCCCGACATCGTCGGCATCGTGAACGAGGCGGTGTTGCCGCGGCTCGACCAGTTGCAGCTGGCGCACCCGTACAACTCCCGGCGGTTGCGGCTCCAGTACCGGACCAACACCGAGGTGCCGTTCACGTACCTTGAGGATCTCGACCACGCCACACTTGCCCGTTTCGCGGAGAACGATCTCGGGCTGCCCGGTGTCGAACTCGCCCTGCGTCCGGCCCGCCGCTACGTGTATGGGTCGCTGGCGGCCCATATCCTGGGGTACGTGGGGGCGCCGGAGAAGATCGAGCGCAGCGAGGGGGCGAAGTTCGACTACTACCAGGCCGACGTGGAGGGGAAAGCCGAGGTGGAGCAGATCATGGACGCCTACCTGCGCGGGACGCCCGGGGTCCGCGTGATGCGCAAGAACGCAAAGGGCCGGATCGACGGTGTGGCCCGGGTGGAGCCGCCGAAGCAGGGGGCGAACGTCCACCTCACCATCGACGCCCGGCTCCAGTTCATCGCCGAGCAGGCGCTTCGCGCGGTGGGCCGCGGGGCGGCGGTCGTCGTGGACCCGCGCAACGGCGATATCCTCGCCATGGCCTCGGTGCCTTCGTTCGATCCGAACCAGTTCATCCCGAGCATCTCTGCGGCCGATTGGGGGGCGCTCAACGACGACCCGACCAACCCGCTGACGAACCGGGCGACGAGCGCGTATGCCCCCGGATCGACCTACAAGATCCCGATCGCGCTGGCGGGCCTCAAGAAGGGGATCAAGGCGGGCTCCACTTTCACCTGCAGTGGCGGGGTGCAGTATGGCAACCACTACATGAAATGCTGGATTGCCGACAAAGGCGGCTCGCATGGCAGGCTCGGGTTGAGCGAGGCGATCAAGGTTTCGTGCAACGCGTTCTTTTACCAGTACGGCAATGCCTGCGGGATCGACTCGATCGTTCAGGTCGGTCATCTGCTGGGGCTCGGGGAGAAATCGGAGCTCGGGTTGGCCGGCGAGAATCCCGGGATCCTGCCGGGGCCGGAATGGCTGGCGATGATGAACCCGCTCGAGCGCTGGTCGCAGGGCCACACGGCGAACGTGGCGATCGGCCAGGGCTACGTGCTCGCCTCGCCTCTCCAGATGGCCATGATCGCCGCGACCGTGGCCAACGGGGGCATCTCCTATTACCCGCGCCTCATCGACCGCGTGGTCAACCAGCAGGGGGCGGTGATCTACCGCCCGCCCGTGCGCGAGCGCGGCAACCTGCGCGACCTCGGCCTGAGCGACCAGCAGATCGAACTGGTCCGGCGCGGCATGTGGAAAGTTGTGAACGAGGACGGGGGAACCGCGAAGCGGGCCCGGATCAAGGATGTGGAGGTCTCCGGAAAAACCGGCACTGCGCAGTTCTGGCGCGACAACAAGAAGGACAACCACACCTGGTTCATCTGCTTCGCGCCGTACGAAACGCCGCGCTACGCGGTCTGCGTGTTCGTGCAGGGGGCCAAGGCGGGTGGCCTGGTCTCGGCGCCGATCGCCGCCAAGATCCTGGAGGAAGCGCTCGCTCTGGAACAGGGGACCGCCCCCGAGCTCGCCTTGCTGGCGCCGGCCCCCGGCCGCTTCGATTTCATCACCGAGGTGAATTTCGGGCGCGAGATCCCGGCCGCGCTCGGGACCGACGAAGAGACTTCCGATACCGTCCCTGCCGCCCTGGCGGCGGGGGGCGGAGAGGGCGCCCGCACGGCGGCCGCCCCGAACATCAAACCCGAGGCCGACGAGCAGGGGCGGGTCGATTCCCGCCGCAAACCTGCCCGGCGACCAGCCGCGGAAAACGAAACCAAAAAACCCGGCCTCCTGCAGCGCCTGCTTCCTTTCGGAAAGAAGCGGGACGATGCGCCGCGCAAGCGGGAGCGGGAACGCCCGCGCTGACCGGCGCGCGCCCCCGGCCCCGGAGGCCCTCCCCATGACCATGATCGAAAAAATCAAACAGATCCTCGGAATCGCCCGCAAGAAGTCGGGCAACGTCCTCGTCATCTCCTGCGAGAAACTGGAGAACCGGGTCGCCTTGCTGGAAAACGGCAAGCTCGAGGAATACAACGTCGAGCGGACCACGGAGCGCAACATCGTCGGCGGCATCTTCAAGGGCCGCGTGAAGAACATCGAACACGGGCTCAAGGCGATGTTCGTTGACATCGGCTTCGACAAGAACGCGTTCCTGCATTTCTGGGACGCGCTTCCCGCGGCGCTGGACAGCGAGCTCGAGCAGGTGGATCGCGGCAAGCGCAAGGAACGCAAGCGGATCACCTCGAAGGACATCCCCGAGATCTACCCGGTCGGTTCGGAGGTGGTGGTGCAGGTGACCAAGGGTCCGATCGGCACCAAGGGTCCTCGGATCACGACGAACCTGAGCCTTGCGGGTCGTTACCTGGTGCTGATGCCGTACAACGACCAGTGCGGCGTTTCCCGGAAGATCGAGGACCCGAAAGAACGCGACCGGCTCCGGAAGATCCTGCAGAAACTCCAGATCCCCGACGGCATGGGGGTGATCATCCGCACCGTCGGCGAGGGCCAGCGCGAGCGGTATTTCGTGCGCGACCTCGGGTTGTTGGTCGAGCAGTGGACCGAGATCGAGAAAGGGATGCAGGAGAAGAAGGCCCCGGCCTGCCTGTTCGAAGAGCCGGGTCTCATCCACCGCACCGTGCGTGACTTCCTGACCGACGAGGTGGACGAGGTGGTGTGTGACGACGAGGCGGCGGTGAACAGCATGCGCGACATGGTCGGCCAGATCTCCAAGCGCTCGCGCAACCGGATCACGTGGTACCGCGAGCCGACCCCGCTCTTCGAGCGGTACGGGATTGAGAAGCAGATCGCCGACGCGTTCCATCGCCAGGTCTGGCTGCCCTGCGGCGGCTACATCGTCATCGACGAGACCGAGGCCCTCATCGCCATCGACGTCAACACCGGGCGCAACAAGGGGGCCAAGGACATGGACAAGACGATCCTCCAGACCAACCTGGAAGCCGCCGACGAGATCGCGCGCCAGCTCCGGCTCCGCAACATCGGCGGGATCATCATCGGCGACTTCATCGACATGAAGAGCCGGAAGGACCAGCAGGCGGTGTATCAGCGGATGCGCGACCGCATGCGTCGGGACAAGTCGAAGACGCATGTCCTGCCGCTGAGCCCGCTCGGCATCATGGAAATGACCCGCCAGCGGGCCAACGTGAGCCTCTCGAACTCCACGTTCGACAATTGCCCATACTGCCACGGGCGGGGTGCGATCAAGAGCGCGGAGAGCATGAGCATCGAGCTGCAGCGGCAGCTCCACGCGGTGCTGCGCAAACACCAGGAGGACACGCATGACTACCGCGTGATCGTGCATCCCGAGCTCCTCAAGCGCCTCCGCAAAGAGGATGAGGACCACTTGGTCGACATCGAACGCCGGTACGCCGCCCGGCTCACCTTTGTGTCGGACCCGACCTACCACGCCGAGCAGTTCCTCATCACCGACCCGAAGACGGGCCAGGAGGTGAAGCCGTGAGTGGCGTCGCGCGTCCTGTCGCCCTGATCACCGGCGCCTCGCGCGGGATCGGCCGCGGCATCGCCCTCGAGCTCGCGCGGGAAGCCACGCACGATCTCGTCATCAACTACGCCGGGAACGAGGCCGCCGCGCGCGAATGCCGGGAGCTCTGCACTGCGGCCTCTGGCGGCGCGATCCGCGCCGAGATCTGCCAGGCCGACATCGCGGTCGCGGCCGATCGGGAGCGGTTGGCCGGGTTCGTCCGGGACGGCTTCGGCCGTCTCGATCTGCTGGTCAACAACGCCGGGGTGGCGCCCAACGTCCGGGCCGACATCCTGGAAGCGGGCGAGGAAAGCTTCGATCGCCTGATCGCGATCAACCTCAAAGGCCCTTACTTCCTCACGCAGCTCGCAGCGAACCTGATGCGTGGTTCGGCGCCGATCGAGGGGGTCGCCCGCGCGGTGGTGAACGTGACGAGCATCTCCGCCTTCACCGCCTCGGTGAACCGCGGCGATTACTGCATCGCCAAAGCCGGGCTGGCCATGATGACCAAGCTGTATGCCGTCCGGCTCGCCGAGTTCGGCATCGGCGTCTTCGAAATCCAGCCGGGCGTCATCGCCACCGACATGACCGGGCCGGTGAAGGAAAAATACGACCAGCTCTTCGCGCAGGGGCTGACACCGATCAACCGGTGGGGTCAGCCTTCCGACATCGGCAAGGCGGTCGTCGGCATCGCGCGGGGCCTGTTCCCGTACAGCACGGGCCAGGTGCTGCATGTCGACGGCGGATTCCATCTCCACCGCCTCTGAACCGGAGCTTTTGACTTTCGGGGGTCGTCCGCCGCAGAGTGGGGCAATGGGAAAGCAGAAGCCCTCCACCTCGCGCGATTTCTCCGCCGGTCCGGGCGGCTTCCAGCCGTTCGCCGGAATTGAGATCGGCGGGTTGCCGCCGGGCGCGGACCCCGCGCCGGAACCCTCGCCCGACCCGCTGCGCCCGCGGCACGCGCCCCATCGGGAGCGCTTGGTGCTGCGGCGGGAGAAAGCGGGACGTGGAGGCAAAACGGTGGTGGTGATCACCGGGTTCGCCCCGGGCCGGGGTGCGGCATTTCTCGAGGATCTCGCCGCCCGGCTCCGGAAAGCCTGCGGGTGCGGCGGGACCGTTCGCCCCGCCGGGATCGAGATCCAGGGGGATCAGCCGGATCGGGTGCGGCGTTTGCTGGAGGAGGAAGGCTACCGTGTCGCAGGTCCCTGAACGGTTCCGGATTTTCGATGCCGGGGCGCGGCTCTCCGCCTGCACCGGGATCAATGAGCTGATGGAGGACCTGGGCGGCTTGCCGGTGCAGGGACCGGTCCGGATGCTCGGAGGCGGCACACCCGCCCACATTCCGGAGGTGGAGGTGGTTTGGCGTCGCCGCATCGAGGCGCTCTGCGCGGTTCCCGGACAGTTTGAATCCGTGGTCGGGGATTACGACACCCCGCGCGGAAAGGTCGCGTTCTTAGAAGGGATCGCGGCCTATTTCCGCTCCCGATGCGGCTGGGAGATCGGACCCGAAAATGTGGCCGTGACCAACGGCAGCCAGGTCGCCTCGTTCCTCCTCATGAACCTTTTCGGCGGGCT
>Ga0073934_10012064_pt1 | contig 10274 bp, 9 predicted proteins | sample LarsenN4metaG_FD_76834 | JGI IMG/M metagenome (GOLD analysis project Ga0073934, IMG submission 76834) | Hot spring sediment bacterial and archeal communities from British Columbia, Canada, to study Microbial Dark Matter (Phase II) - Larsen... ... | reverse complement strand
GTTCGAGTTCGTGGAGTTCTGCCATCCCGAGCCCGCAGCGCTCGACCGGCTCTTCACGCAGATGGGCTTCGCCGCCGTCGCGAAGCACCGCTCGAAGCAGGTGACGCTGTATCGCCAGGGCGGCATCAACCTCATCCTCAACGCCGAACCCGGATCGTTCGCCGCCCGCTTCGCCGAGGCCCACGGGCCCTCGGCGCCGGCCATGGCCTTCCGCGTGGTCGACGCGCAGTACGCGTTCGACCGGGCGGTCGCTCTGGGCGCCAGGCCCGTGGATCGCACGGCCGGACCGGGGGAACTCGCGATTCCGACCATCGAGGGCATCGGCGGCCTGCACATCTATCTCGTGGATCGGTACGGCGCGAAGGGCTCGATCTACGACGTGGACTTCGAGTGGATCGGCCCGAAGGACCCGGCGCCCAGGGGCCTCGGCCTCTGGTACATCGACCACCTGACCCACAACGTGCACAAGGGCCGGCTCGACGAGTGGGCGGGCTTCTACGAGCGGATCTTCAACTTCCGGCAGATCCGCTACTTCGACATCGCCGGCAAGCTCACGGGCCTGCACTCGCGGGCCATGACGAGCCCCGACGGCAAGATCCGCATCCCCATCAACGAGGATGCCGGCGAGCACGGCCAGATTGCCGAGTACCTCGTGCAGTACAAGGGCGAGGGCATCCAGCACGTGGCGCTCGGCGCCCACGATCTCTACGAGTCGATCGAGGCGCTCGTGGCACGCGGCGTCGACTTCATGCCGGCGCCGAATCCCATCTACTACCAGCGCGTCGACTCGCGGCTGCCGAAGCACGGCGAGGATCTGGCGCGTCTCGAGAAGAACGGGATTCTCATCGACGGCGAGGGCGTGGTCGAGGGCGGCTTCACCAAGGTGCTGCTGCAGCGCTTCGGCAAGACGGCCATCGGCCCGATCTTCTTCGAGTTCATCCAGCGCAAGGGCGACGACGGCTTCGGCGAGGGCAACTTCAAGGCGCTCTTCGAGTCGATCGAGCAGGACCAGATCAACCGCGGCGTGCTGAAGCCCGCCGGGGCCTAGAATCGACGGCGACCACCATGCCGTGGACCCGCGTGGCCGGCCGCGCCGATTTCGCCGGCCGTGAGATGTTCAGCGTGCGCTGCGGCGCCGACGGCCCCCGAGTGGCGCTCTACGCCCTGGCCGACGGCGTGTACGCCACCGCCGACCGGTGCCCGCACCTGGGGGCGTCACTGACCCACGGGTGCGTGGTGCAGGGCTACGTGGAGTGCCCGATGCACCATGCGCTCTTCGACATCCGGACGGGGGCGACCGACGGGTCGGTCACCGACCGCGCCGTGCAGACGTTCCCGGTGAAGGTGGACGGCGACGACATCTTCGTCGACCTGCCCGCCGCCGACCAGTGATCAGGGGCCAGACCGGGGCCAGGCCCCTTTCAAGGCAGGGGAAGACACAGTGCAGAATTCGCGTTCGGGTCAACCGACGGTGACGCCCGGCTACATGTCGGGTTTCGGCAACGGCTTCGAGTCCGAGGCGCTGCCGGGCGCCCTGCCCATTGGCCGCAACTCCCCGCAGAAGTGCGCCTACGGGCTCTACGCCGAGCAGCTGAGCGGCTCTCCCTTCACCGCCCCGCGCGCCACCAACGAGCGGTCGTGGCTTTACCGCATCCGGCCGACGGTGGCGCACTTCGGCGACTTCCACAAGACCGACATCGGTCTCTGGCGCACGGCGCCCTGCCACGAGGTGGACGTGCCGATCGCGCCCATGCGGTGGAGTCCGGTGGCGATTCCCGCCGAGTCGCTGTCGTTTGTCGAAGGCGTGCGCACGATCACCACGGCGGGAGACGCCAACACCCAGGCCGGCATCGGCGCCCACGTCTACGTGGTGACGCGCTCGATGGTCGACGAGTACTTCTACGACGCCGACGGCGAGCTGCTCTTCGTGCCGCAGTCCGGTGAGCTTCGGCTCTGGACCGAGTTCGGCATCATCGACATCGAGCCGGGCGAGATTGCCGTCATCCCGCGCGGCGTGAAGATGCGCGTGGAGCTTCGGAACGGCCCGGCCCGCGGGTATCTCTGTGAGAACTACGGCGGCGCGTTCACGCTGCCGGATCGCGGACCCATCGGGGCGAACTGCCTGGCCAACCCGCGTGACTTCCTCACGCCGGTGGCTGCCTACGAAGACAAGGTGGCGCCGTCGCGGATGTTCGTGAAGTTCGGCGGGAATCTCTGGACCTCGACCCTCGACCGCTCGCCGCTCGACGTGGTGGCCTGGCACGGCAACTTCGCGCCCTACAAGTACGACCTGCGCCGCTACTCGCCGGTGGGGCCCGTGCTCTACGACCACGCCGACCCGTCGATCTTCACGGTGCTCACGTCGCCGTCGGAAACGCCCGGCACGGCCAACTGCGACTTCGTGATCTTCCCGGACCGCTGGATGGTGGCCGAGAACACCTTCCGTCCGCCCTGGTACCACATGAACGTCATGAGCGAGTTCATGGGTCTCGTCTACGGCCAGTACGACGCCAAGCCCCAGGGCTTCGTGCCCGGGGGCTTTTCGCTGCACAACACGATGCTGCCGCACGGCCCCGACGTGGACTCGTTCGAGATCAACAGCCACGTGAAACTCGAGCCGAAGAAGCTCGAGGGCACCATGGCCTTCATGTTCGAGACGCGCTTCCCGCAGAAGGTCACGGCCTACGCCGCCACCGCCGACTGCCGGCAGGAGTCGTACGCGCGCTACGGCCATGCGCTGAAGACCCATTTCGATCCGACGAAGCCGTGACGACCCTCGACACCACGCACGACCCCTCGCGGCGAAGCTGGGTGCCCTCGGCCAACGGGCACCCCGACTTCCCGATTCAGAACCTGCCGTTCGGGATCGTCTCGACGGCCGCCGATCCCGCGCCGCGTGGCGGCGTGGCCATTGGCGACCTGGTGCTCGATCTCGGCGCGGCATTGCAGGCCGGGCTGTTCGAGGGCGAGGCCGCGCGGGCCGCGGGACTGGCCGCCGGCCCGACGCTGAACGCGCTGATGGCGGCGGGCCCGGTGCCGCGCCGGGCGCTGCGCGCGCGGCTGTCCGCGCTCTTCGCCGACGGCGCGCCCGAGCAGGCGGTTGCCGGGCCGCTGCTCGTGCCGGCCAGCGCCTGCACGATGCACCTGCCGGCCACGATCGGCGACTACACCGACTTCTACGCCGGCATCCACCACGCCACCAACGTCGGGAAGCTGTTCCGGCCCGACAACCCGCTCCTGCCGAACTACAAGTTCGTGCCCATCGGCTATCACGGGCGCAGCTCGTCGATCGTCGTGTCCGGCACGCCGGTGCGCCGGCCCCAGGGGCAGCGCAAGGGGCCGAACGACGCCGCGCCGGCCTTCGGGCCCTCGCGCCGACTCGACTACGAACTCGAGCTCGGGGCGTGGATCGGCCCGGGCAACGACCTGGGCACGCCCATCGCCATCGGTGAGGCCGGGACGCACGTCGCCGGGTTCTGCCTGCTCAACGACTGGTCGGCCCGCGACCTGCAGGCCTGGGAGTACCAACCGCTCGGGCCCTTCCTGGCGAAGAACTTCGCCACGTCGATCTCGCCCTGGGTGGTCACACCCGAGGCGCTCGCGCCGTTTAGAGTGGCACAGGCCGCACGTCCGGAGGGCGATCCGGAGCCGTTGCCGTACCTCTTCGACCCGGCTGACCAGGCCCACGGGGCCTTCGACCTCGAACTCGAGGTGCTGCTGCACACCGAGTGCCTCAAGGCCCGCAGCCTGCCGCCGCACCGGCTCTCGATCGGAAGCGCGCGGCACTTGTACTGGACCGTGGCGCAGCTCGTGACGCATCACGCGAGCAATGGCTGCAACCTGCGGCCGGGCGACCTCATCGGCACCGGCACGATCTCGTCGCCGACGCCGGATGGTTACGGCAGCCTGCTCGAGATCACCGAGGGCGGGAAGACGCCCGTGACCCTCGCATCTGGCCACACACGGACGTTCCTCGAAGACGGGGACGAGGTGATCATCCGCGCCAGGGGCCGCCGCGACGGACGCGCGCCCATCGGCTTCGGCGAGGTGCGGGGACGCGTCGTGCCGTCACGCGCGTAGCGAACGGGGCGGCGCCTCGCGTCCTGCCTGGAACTCGCCGAGCCGGCCTCGTCGCCCGGCGAGGCTACTTCGGCCGCGGCAGCCGCGGCACCGTGATGGCGCCCGCCTTCTCCACCTGGTCCCACACGCGGCGGCCCACCTTGTTCGCCTCGGCGATGATGGCGGCCTCGTCGACGGTGGTGATCTTCCGGTCGCGCATCACGAAGCGGCCGTCGATCATCACCGACTCGATGTCGCCGGGCTGGCCGTTGTGGATCCAGGCCGAGATGATCCGCACGGCCGGCACGATGTGCACGCGCTGGGTGTCGACCACCAGGAAGTCGGCCTTCTTGCCCACCTCCACCGAGCCGATCGTCGACGCCTGCCGTACCGCCCGCGCGCTGCCCATCGTGGCGTCGGCCAGGATGTCCTCGGGCTGCGGCTGCACGCCGGGGAATGCGTCGTCGCGGCGCACGCGCTCGGTGACGAGCGCGATGCGCAGCACCTCGAAGAGATCGGTCGTGTTGTTGTCGGTGCCCATGGCGATCGGCACACCGGCGGCGCGCAGCGCGGGAATGGGCGGGATGACACCCCGGTTGGCGGCCATGCGGGCCTGGTGCGTCACGATCGTGCCGGTCCTGGCCAGCAGCGCGATGTCGGCGTCGTCCACGTAGCGGCAGTGAGCGGCGAAGAGCCGCCGGCCGAGGAAGCCGTGCCGGTCGAGGAACGCGACGGGGCTCACGCCGTGGTGCCGCTTCATGTAGTCCACTTCGGCGCGGCTCTGCGACAGGTGGATGGTGTAGCCGAGGTCGTGCTTCTCGGCGAAGGCATGGACGGCCTTCAGCAGCTCCGGCGACGAGTTCTCGGCGAGGGCGGCGGCGGGGAAGACCGTGACGCGGCCCTGGTCTTTGCCGTGCCACGCGCTGTGCAGGTCGGCGATGCGCTGCAGCCCGTCGTCGCGCATCTTCGGCGAAAAGCGCGGTGCCTCGCCGCGCGCCAGGATCTCGGGCGACATCGGCGAGCCACCCTCGCGGTCGGTGGCCGACTCGGCGAACACCCACCGCAGCCCCGTCTTCACGAGTTCGCTCGCCGTGCCGGCCGTGCCGCCGACGTTCTCGACCACGGTCGTGCTGCCCGTGCGAATCGCCTCGAGCGCGCCCACCACCGCCATCAGCGCGCTCTCCTCGCGCGAGACGAGGCTCGTCGGTTGCACGGCGAGCTTGTAGCTGTTGGGGAAGCCGAAGTCTTCGTTGAAGCCGCGAGACAGCGTCTGCGCCAGGTGGGCGTGGCAGTTGATGAGGCCCGGGAAGATGGCCTTGCCGCGGCCGTCGTACGCCTCGGCCCGCGGGTACTTCTGCCGCAGCTCGTCGGTGGGGCCGATGGCCACGATGCGCGAGTTCTCCACGACGAGCGCCACGTCCCGTTGCACCGCGTCGGGGTTGGCCACGTCCACGTGCGTGAAGATCACGCTGCCCCGCCGCCCTGCGCCACGGCGTCACGACGGTCGAAGAGCAGCGAGGCCGCGCCGGCGCCGGCCGTGGCCAGCAGTTCGCGCCGGCTGATCGACGCCTCGGACGACCCGGCGGCGGGTGGAGGGACGTGAGGATCGTGGCACATGGCGGGCACCGTACCGCCCGCCCGCAGCCCTGTCAAGACAACGGGCGACAGGCCCACAGGCTCTGCCGCCCGTCCGGTCGTCACCCGCACCCGGTCAGAAGAGCCAGGTGAGGCCGGCGAAGGCCTGCACGTAGCGCCCCGTGGCGTCGAACAGGAACGGCTGCGCGTCGTCGAAGCGTCCCACGTCGAAGCTCACGTTGAGGATCAGCGGATCGCCGATCCGGTAGTGCATGCCCCCGTTCACCCCCGTGCGGCTGAACTTCAGGTCCGAGTAGCTGGCCATGGTGGCCGAGTGCAGCGGGAAGTCGAGGCCCACGAGCTGGGCCGTGTATTCACCGCCGTCGTAGGCGAAGTCGCGGATGGCCGCCGAAGCGCGGTTCCACGTGAGATTGGCGTAGACCTCGGCGCGCGCCGAAGGATAGACCTGGACACCCGCCCAGGCGCTGGTCGTGCGGTTGTCGTACCCCGCCATGTCGGTGCGGGAGCCAAACTGGCCCCCCGTGATGCCGCCCGCTCAACCACCGAAGGCGAGCGTGGTGAAGAGCGTGTCGAGCTTCTCGTGCTGCTGCACGACACCAGCCGTCACCGCCCACCGGCCGTCGGCGGCCAGCCACAGCTCCATGCCCGGCGAGACCATGGTGCGGCCCCATTCCGAGTAGTTCAGGTCGTCGTTCTGGCTGTCACGCCAGCGGTAGTGGCCGGTGATGGCCAGACGCGGCGTCGGGGTGACCGTCGCCGACCCTTCGACAAACAGCGTCCGTGTCGGGAAGGAGGTGAGGTCGGCCTGCCGCGCCTGGTACATCGAGTAGTACTGCAGGCCCGTCAGCGGCGAGGACGGCGTGCCCGGGCTCGGGAACGGCTGCAGCACCGCGGGAATGGCGGCGCGCTCGTGCAGGAACGGATCGCGGACGCCTTCCCATTCGACGCGGAAGCGGCCGTTCACCTTCTGGCCGACCGTGGTGCGGCCGGCGAGATACAGCGTGTTGGTGGTGGTCTTCTGCACCTCGAAGAACTCGCGTTCCAGCCCCTGCCAGCCGTAGCCGGCCCGGAGATAGGTGCGCCTGGCCGGCCGCGCGCTCAGCTCCACGCCGAACTCGGTGGGCGTGCGGTTGAGCGACGACTCGCGGATGAAGTCGAACGTGGCCGGGAAGGCGCCGGGGAAGGCCTGGGAGTAGGTCTTGCCGGCCGCGAGGCCTTCGACGGCGGCCTGCTCGACCACGTCCACGAACACGCTGTCGTTGTCGATCCGGTAGCGCCGGAAGTCGGCCCTGAGCGACACCGCCTTGCCGATCGGCACGAACAGCCGCGTGGCGCCGCCCGTGTAGTCGTAGGCGAGGCCCTGATCGCGGTTCTTCGTCGTGGACTGCGTCAGGTTGCCGGTGAGCGTGGCATCGGCGAGCGACAGCCGGCCGCGCAGCGTGTTGCTGAACTTCCGGATCGACGGGTCGACGGCCACCGGCAGCGGGCCGTTGGCGTCGTCGTACTGCACGCGGTTCAGGAAGACGTCCTGCAGCGTCGCCGGCTGCAGAGCGTTGTCGTAGGTGAAGAGCGGACTCGTGCCGGTGTCCTCGTAGGTGCGGTCCGTGAAGGTGTATTCGAGGCTGCCCCTCGAGGTCTTCAGCCGGGCGCCGGCCGAGAACGTGCGGGTCAGCTCCTCGTAGCGCTTCGTGAACGCCACCGTGTGGCAGTTGGCGCAGTGCGCCACCGTCATCACCTGGTGCGCGCCGGTCCTCGCCTGGCGCTCGTGTCCGACGAAGAACTCGACGTTCCGCAGGCTCAGCGTGAGGCCGGCGTCGAAGAGCCCGTAGCGCATCGCGTAGCGCGCCAGCGGATCGGTGTCGTCGTGACGGACGATGAACGTGCCGCCGACGCCGGCTCCGGCGTCGAGGTAGTCGATCGGGTCGTGGTCGAGGCGGTGCGGCAGCGCCTGGTACGAGACGTGTGCCTTGAGCAGGCGCCGCACGTCGAGACGGGCGTCGTAGCGCTGCGTGCGCGCGTCACCGCTGTTGGCGAGGGCGACGTCGTAGCGGACGCCGTTCTTCGCGCCCCAGACATCGGCGCGGATGGCGGCCAGCGCGTCCTGGTCGGTCACCAGGTACTCACCGGCGCGGTCGGTGTTGCCCGACCTGGTCGTGCCCCAGCCACCCAGACTGAAGACGCCTTCCCATGCGGGTCCGGTCAACGTGGTCTCGGCCGCGGCCGGCGGCTCCGCCGGGAGGGCCGGCGCGGTCTGCGATCGGGCCGGAGCGGGCAGCAGGGCGGTCGTCATCACGACGGCCACCACGAATGTGATGCGCGTGGTCATGACGTCCTCCTCACTTCGTCAGCGCCTTGCCGCGGCCGGTCACGCCCTGCGAGGGCTGGTCCGACCCGTGCACGCGGTTGTGGCAGTTCGAGCACCGCGTGTTGAACGCGGCCATGAAGCTCAGGGCGCCGTTGGGATTGCTCGACGCGCCCGAGGGCAGCACGTACGGGCTGGTGCCGGCCAGCCGCGCGTTGTGGAAGTGCATCTCGTGGCACTGCAGGCACAGGAACGGCTCGCCCTGCTTCAGCAGGTTGTTGGCCACCGTGCCGTGGGGGGCGTGGCATGTGAGGCAGCTCTCGGTGACCGGTGCGTGCTCGAACACGAACGGGCCGGACTGCTTCGGATGGCAGGTCGTGCACAGGTCGTTCACGCGCTCGTCGGTCTTCAGCAGCGAGACCGTCCGCCCGTGCACCTGGTGGCAGGCGCTGCAGGTCATCAGCCCCTCGCGCACCGGGTGGTGCGACTGCTGCATGAACTGGCTGCGCTGTTCCTTGTGGCACTGGTAGCAGGTCTGGGCTTCGGCGCGGCCGAACGGTCCATCGGCCATGCGCAGGGCGTTTTTCGGCGCCGGCGCGGTGGAGTGCACGGGTTTCAGGCCCTCGGCGGCGTGCAGGCCCGAGGTCTGCCGTGCCTGGTGCACCTTGTGGCAGCTCGTGCAGCCGACGCCGCCGGTGGCGTGGATGCTGCCGGCCCAGTCCATCGCCTTGTCCTGGCGGTGGCAGTTGAGGCAGGCAGAGACGCTCGCGGCGGCGCCGGGATCGTCGAAGGTGCGGATGAGGGCGGGATCACCGCTCTCGGCGTGCGTGCTGCCGGCGCCGTGACAGGACTCGCAGCGGGCCGGCTGGCCGCGCATCTCGAACCCTGCAAGAGCGCCGTGTTGGGATCGGTCGAACTGGCGGGCGACGTCTTCGTGACACGTGGCGCAGGTTTCTTCGCCCACGAGCGTGGCGGGTGGGGGACCCGTCTGGGCTGGCACCACGGAAGCGGAAACGAACACGCCCGCCACGACTGCCAGAGTCAGGCGGGTTGTGGTCATGACTTCCTTCCGGGGCCGGGAAGAGCAAGCCGGGTGCCACGGTGGAGCTGCCCGCCGGCGGCGCTGGCGGCCCGAATCGCCGGGACCGTGCGCGTGAAAACCTCCGCGCGGGGCGGGGAGGGGCGTGGACGCTACGCCGTTCCTTCGCGTCCCCCGAAGCGGGCGTGCATTCGTGCCCGCAGGCCGCTCCGCTCGTCCGGCGTCAGCCAGTGATGCGGCCGCCGGCGCCATCGAGGCCCGCGGGAGCGGCTGCCGACGCCGCCGAACAGAATGCGCTGAGCGCCAGCAGGCCGAGGGCCTGCCAGAACGTGACGACCGGCAGGCCGAAGAGCGACTGCAGCAGCCAGTTCCACAACGACTGCACCACCACGCCGCCCAGGGCGATGAAGACCAGAACGGCGAGCAGGATGAACGGGGCGAGCAGGAAGAACCGGGCGCGTCGCATGACCTACTCCTGTGCGTGGGGACCGTCGAGCACCTGCCGCAGGCGCGCACGCAGGCGCCGCACGGCGTAGCGTTTTCGCGAGAGCCGCGTGTTGATGCTCTCGCCCGTGGCCGCCGCCATCTCGGCAAAGGTGCGCCCGTCGAGTTCGTGCGCATCGGGGCCTTCGTCTGGCGAGGGCAGCAGATCGTCGATGGACAGCCGCTCGCCGTCGGCGTCCCGGGGCGCCACGTCGTCGAAGCGCTCCGGACGCTTCTTGCGGAAGAGATCCACCATCCGGTTGCGCGCCACGCGGAAGAGCCACGCCGTGACGTGCTCGATCGGCATCAGCAGGCGGTTCGCCTCGACGAGCTCGGCGAACACATCCTGCAGGACGTCTTTGGCATCGAGCGGGTCGGCCACGCGCCTCCGGATGCAGGCGCGCAGGCGGCGCCGCTCCCGCCGGACCACCTCGGCCAGTTCCTGCACCGGGCGCCCCGGGGAGACCCGCGGGTTGGCGGCGTCGCGCGTCTCTGGGAGTAGACGAATGGCGGCCCCGGAATATTGCAGGGGGCCGGCCGTCGTCATCCGGCGCCAGCGGGGGGCCGGGGGCGCGCGTCAGGGCCGGGCGCCGAGCGCCGCGGCCAGCACCGGCCCGAGCCGGATGGCGTTGGTAGGGTGCGGCACCGAGTCCGTGGTCCACACGGCCTGTACACCGGCCGCCCGCAAGGCTTCGGCGGCGCCGTCGGTGAAGAGCGCATGCGTGGCGGCGACGTCCACGCGCGTTGCCCCGGCCCGGCCGAGACGGCGCGCGGCCTCGACGAGCGTGCGCCCGG
>Ga0073934_10012062_pt1 | contig 10277 bp, 10 predicted proteins | sample LarsenN4metaG_FD_76834 | JGI IMG/M metagenome (GOLD analysis project Ga0073934, IMG submission 76834) | Hot spring sediment bacterial and archeal communities from British Columbia, Canada, to study Microbial Dark Matter (Phase II) - Larsen... ... | reverse complement strand
TCATCGTCACCTGCGCGCCGCAGAACGCCAGCAGGAAGGCATCGCGGCCGAGCCCGGCAGTGGCATCGACAATGCGCCACGGCGAGCGGTCGTTCGGCACGCCGCAGGCACGCACCAGCATTTCCGCGCGTGCCTGGTTGATCTTCGCGCGGTGCAGCAGGCCGCCGGCGCGGAAATCCACCTGCAGGCGGATGCGCTGTGTGCCGTCGCGCTTGATGAGGTGCAGGCCGTTTTCGTCGCAGACCAGCACCAGGCCGTCGTGTTCATGGCGACGGTTATCGCCGGGCGGCAGCGGCGGCAGCCCGAGCGCCATCACCTCGTCGGGCGGCACCACGTGCGCATCGAGGTAATCGGGCAGGCGGAAGCCGTCGCGCAGCATGCCGGTTCAGTCGCCCTGCCAGACGATGACGCCGCCGGCCCACAGGCCGAGCACCAGCAGGCCGAAGGCGATGCGGTACCAGGCGAACGGCACGAAGCTGTGCTTCGCCACGAAAGCCACCAGCGCCTTCACCGTCAGCAGGGCGGCGATGAAGGCGGCGACGAACCCGGTGGCGAGAATGGCGAGGTCATCGGGGTGGAACAGGTCGCGGTGCTTGTACACGTCGTAGACCGTGGCCGCGAACATGGTCGGGATGGCGAGGAAGAACGAGAACTCCGTCGCCGCCTTGCGCGAGAGCCCGACGAACAGGCCGCCGATGATGGTCGCGCCGGAACGCGAGGTGCCCGGCACCAGCGCAAAGCACTGGCAGAGGCCCACCAGCAGCGCGTCGCGCCAGGTCATGTCGTCGACTTCCTGCACGCGCACGCGGTGCGCGCGCTTCTCCGCCCACAGGATGACGACGCCGCCGAGGATCAGGGCGATCGCCACCGGCACCGGGAAGAACAGCACGCCCTTGATGATCTTGTAGAGGAGCAGGCCGAGCAGCATCGCCGGCAGGAACGCAATGAGCAGGTTGAGGGTGAAGCGCCAGCTCGCGGCATCGCCGGTGAGCACGCCGGCGCTGACCCGCAACAGTTTTTCGCGGTAGAGCCAGCAGATGGCGAGGATGGCGCCGAGCTGGATGGCGACCATGAACACGCTGCGCAGCGGGCCGTCCATGAAGCCGATCAGTTCGCCGGCGATGATCAGGTGGCCGGTGCTGGAGACAGGCAGGAATTCGGTGAGGCCTTCCAGCACGCCCATCAGCAGGGCTTTCAGGAACAGGATGACGTCCAAGCGCGTTTACCCCTCGTTGGCTGGCGTGGCGCCGGCAGCCGGCACGGTGATGCGGTAGCCGATGACGAATTCCGGCGGCATGCGTCTGGGCTTGCCGCTGGAAATCTCGACGCATACCCACTGCGTGCGGCCGCGCAGCAGCGTGCGGCCATCGCGCACGCGCACGATCTGGTATTGCCGCGTGATGGAGACGCGCTCGTCGTTCTCGACGATCCAGGTGGCCAGCAACAACTCGTCATGCTCGAACGCGGCAGCGAGGTATTCCATCTCGGTGCGGCGCGCCACCATCGCGCGGTCGAGGCGCTGGTAGGCGGGCCAGTCCAGGCCGAGCCGGCTGGAATGGTCCCAGGCGACGTTTTCCAGCCAGCGCAGGTACTCGACGTTGTTGGCATGGCCCATCACGTCGATGCTGTCGCGCGTGACGGTCATCGCCAGCAGGTGCGGCGCGGGGAAATCCCAGTGGATCACGGCGTCGGTCATGGCTTGCCCTGTTCGGCGAGTTTTTTCCAGGTGACGGTGTCGCGCAGGTAGACCGGCAGCAGTTGCATCGCCGGCCGTGCCTCGCCGCGCGCCAGGGCGCGGGCCGCGAGCGCGAGCACGTCGAGGGCGTCGGGTTCGCGCGCCAGCGGCGCGGTGTCGGCGAATGTCAGCCCGGTAACGAAGTGGCTTTCATCGTGGGCGGCGTCCGCGTCGCCACCGCCGGCGAGCAGCAGCGGCCAGCCGCTGCCGATGCGTCGCCAGCGTGCACCGCCTTCCGCCGCCGGCACGCCGGCGGCGAAATCCCCGGGCCGCACCAGGCGGTCGGGCACCAGCGCGCTGACCAGTCCGTCGTCATCCACACGGTAGGCGCCGGCGTAGAGTTCGCCCATGCGCGCGTCGAGCACCGGCAGCACGAACGCGGGATCTTCGCCCCCTTTTCCGCTTTCAGCGGCATCACGCACTGCCTGCAGCGCCAGCGCCGCCAGCGTCGAGACGCCGATCGCCGGCACCTGCGCACCAAACGCGAGACCCTGTGCCACGCTCACCGCGACACGCACGCCGGTGAATGCGCCCGGGCCCTGCGCGCAGGCCACCGCATCGAGATCCTGCAGGCGCAGCCCGGCGTCGGCGACGAGTGACTGCACCATCGGCAGCACGTGCGCGGTCTGCTCGCGCGCGCCGGGATGACGCAGCACGCGCACGGCGTCGCCGACGCGCAGCGCCACCGAACAGCATTCCGTGGAGGTTTCCAGCGCGAGCAGTTTCATCGGTCAGGGCATCGCTGCGTTCGGGGCGGGCATGGCAGGCTCAATCCGGCAGCGCCGGGTCGTCGTTCCCGGTGATGGCATTGAGCGCGGAAAAGAAATTCTGCACGACATCCAGCCGCCGCGTGCGCCGCATCGACGGCAGGCTGTCGAGAAACAGCTTGCCGTAGCCCTTCGAGAGCAGGCGCGGGTCGCAGAGCATCAGCACGCCGGTGTCGGTGACGTCGCGGATCAGGCGGCCGGCACCCTGCTTGAGCGTGATCACCGCCTGCGGAATCTGGTATTCGGTGAACGCGTTGCGGCCCTGCCGCTTCAGCGCGTCCATGCGCGCCTGCAGCAGCGGGTCCCCGGGCGAGGCGAACGGGAGTTTGTCGATCACCACCAGTGACAGCGCCTCGCCGCGCACGTCGATGCCCTCCCAGAACGAGCCGGTGCCGAGCAGGATGGCGTTGCCGTGCCGGCGGAAGGCATCGAGCAGTTCGTTGCGTCCGGCGGTGCCCTGCACATAGAGCGGATACGGCAGACGGCCTTCCAGCAGGCGCGCGGCTTCCTGCAGCGCACGGTGCGAGGTGAACAGCAGGAAGGCGCGGCCACGGCTGGCCTCCAGCGCCGGGATCGCCGCCTCCACCACCGCCCGCGTGTAATCCATGCTCGACGGGTCCGGCAGGCCGTCCGGCACGTACAAGACCGCCTGCCGCGAAAAATCGAAGGGGCTGGCGAGTTTCAGCGTTCGCGCATCCGCCAGCCCGAGTTCCTCGACGAGGTGGTCGAAGCGCTCGCCCACGGCCAGCGTCGCCGAGGTGAAGATCCAGGCGGCCGCCTTGCCATACACGAGCGCCTTGAACGGCTCGGCAACGGTGAGCGGCGTCATGCGGATCAGGAAGGCGCGCTGGAAGGTCTCGAACCAGTGCACCTGGTCCACCGGCGCCTGCGTGGTGAGCGCGCCGAAGGACACCGTCAGCGCTTCCGCGCGCTCGTGCACCTTGGCCAGGCCGGGACTGCGTGCGGCGGCGATGCCGAGCTCACTTTCGAGTTCGTCGAGCGCGCTGGCGAGTTCGTCGATGGCGGCGACAACGTCTTCGTCGTTGCTGATCTCCGCCCAGGCGGCGCGGCGGGAGCCCTCGCCGAGGGCGAGGCGCAGGTCCAGCATCCCCTTCTCGACGGCATTCGCCGCATCGAACAGCGCGCGCTGGTCGGCGGCGTTGCGGCCACCCTCGACCACGGCATCGCGCGCGAGTTCGGCGATCTGCCGGCTGGAGAGCTGCTTGCCGAAAAACTGCGACGCCACCTCGCCGACCTGGTGCGCCTCGTCGAGGACGATGGCATTCGCCGACGGCAGGATCTCGCCGAAGCCGTTGTCCTTGAGCGCGGCGTCGGCGAACAGCAGGTGATGGTTGACCACCACCAGGTCCGCTTCCTGCGCTTTCTTGCGCGCGCGCACCACCGGGCATTCCTCCAGCATCGGGCAGTCGGCGCCGAGGCAGTTGTCCGCGCTGCTGGTGACGAAAGGCCAGACACCGGCGCCCTCGGGGATGCGCGTCAGTTCGGCGATGTCGCCCTCGCGCGTGGTGGCCGCCCAGCGCGCGACTTCCTGCAGGTCGTGGACGATTTCCCGCGAGGCAAAGCGGCCGTCGTCGAGGCTGGCCTGCAGGCGGTAAGGGCACAGGTAGTTACTACGCCCCTTGAGCAGCGCGACTTTCGCCTGGCTGCCGAGTGCGGTGAGCACGCGCGGGATGTCGCGATGGAAGAGCTGGTCCTGCAGGCTGCGCGTGCCGGTGGAGACGATCACCTTGCGGCCCGAGCGCAACGCCGGCACCAGGTAGGCGAAGGTCTTGCCGGTACCGGTGCCGGCCTCGACGATCAGGCGGGCGTCATCGTCGATCGCTTCCTCGACGGCCTCCGCCATCTGTTGCTGCACGTCGCGCGCGGCAAAGCCGTCGATGACGCGGCGGAACGGGCCATCGGGGCCCAGCAGATCGGCGGCGCGCATGGGTCGGTGCGAAAAACCTTGCAGCGGAAAGACCGGCAGTCTAGCAGGGACGCCGGTGCAGGCCGTGCGCGTCAGTCGATGAGCGCATGCGGAACGAAGCGCGAAAGATCGCGCGTTATCGGCCCGACATCCTCGCGAATGGACATGCCCGCCGGCTGGTCGCCGACCAGCCAGGAACCCACCAGCACGTGTCGTCCCGCGTGGACCGGCAACGGATGCCACGCCTGCACGATGCAGCCCTCGCTGCCATAAGGCCCGCCGCTGTCCTCGATCACCTGGCCCTCGCGCAGCAGCACGACGTTCGCCCCCTCGCGCGAGTACATCGGCTTGCGCACCCACTGGCCACGCGACAGTGACGGCGCGTCCGCCTCGAACCACGCCGGCAGCAGGTTCGGGTGGCCTGGAAACAGCTCCCACAGCACGGCCAGGATCGCCTTGTTGGCGACGACCGCCTTCCACCAGGGCTCGATGAAGCGCACGCCGCAGCCCGGCAACAACGCCGCCGCCTCGTCACGCATCAGGAACTCCCACGGGTAAAGCTTGAACATCCAGCGGATCACGTTGTCGTCCAGGTCCGTCAACGACCCGTCGATGCCCTCGCCGAGGTCCTCGATGTGCACGAAGCGCGTCGCCACGCCGGCCTGGTGTGCGCAATCCTGCAGGTACTGCACGGTGCCGCGGTCCTCTTCCGATCCGCGACAGCACGACACGTGCAGCGGCAACGTCGCACCAACCATCCGGGCGAGCTGCGCAAGCCGCTCGATCAGTTGTTCCTGCAGCGAATTGAACTGGTCGGCGTGCGCAGGCAAGGCACCGGCAGCGATGAGGTCTTCCAGCCAGAGCCACTGCCAGAAACCGGTCTCATAGAGGCTGGTCGGGGTGTCGGCATTGTTTTCCAGCAGTCGCGCCGGCCCGACCCCGTCCCAACTGAGGTCCAGGCGCGAATAGAGCGTGGCGTCACCGCGTTCCCAGGATGCGCGCACGGCGTCATGGAACGCCGAAGGAATCGCGAATCGCGAGAGGAGTTCTTCGGACTGCACGACGTGGCCGACGGCGGCCAGGCACATCCGGTGCAACTCCGCCGTCACCGCCTCGACGCCGTCTTCGACCTGGCGCAAGCCGAAGCGGTAATAGGCGGATTCGTCCCAGTACGGCTGGCCGTACATGGAGTGAAAGCGGAAACCGTAGGTGCGTGCCTTTTGCTGCCAGTCACTCCGCGGCGCGACGCTCACGCGCTGCATGTCAGCTACCCCAGCGGAACGCGGACCCCGACCTGACTGCCGCTTGCGATGCCATGCGGCCGAAGCCGCCGCGCGACAGGGTTCGCGTACGCCCGGACGACTGTCCGAATGCGTCGTCCGGCACCCGCACACGCCCCTCGCCCGCGGGCGGCAGCGGCTGGCCGTTGCCGGTGTACCAGCCGCTCATGCCGTAGGTCGTTGGCTGGTACGCGGGCGAGGCATCCATGCAGGTGCCGTCCTCCCGCTGGTAGCCCGGCGGGCAGGACGCGTCCCGGGGCTTGCGATCCGCAATCCAGCCCGCCATGCGCGGTGCGGCACGGGCGGTTCGGCCCGCAGCGTCATCGTCCCACTCGCAACGGCCGTATCCGAACTCGGCCTCGCAATCGTCGAGTTCTGCGTACCAGGGGCCAGCCTGCGCCGACTTGCGCAGCGCACGGTCGCGCATCGACTCGCAGGCGGCCCGGTCACCGAGGCGTTCCCTGCAGTCGGCGAGCGACGCATAGATGTCGGCCGTGCGACCGTCCCCGCACCCGGCGAGCGTGGCGCTCACCACCGCCAACGCCAACACCGCCGGTACCGGATGACGCATCGCGGCGAGATCGATTGCCTTCGTTCGTTTCATTGCTCAGGCGCTCATGCAGGCCGCGTTGAGAATTCCGATGGCAAGCGAGGTGGCGGCCAGCACAACGGCGGCAGACATCTCGCCGCGGTCTATCCGCTCGAAGACGTCCCGCAGGAAGAGAAGACGCAGCAGCACGAACGCCAGCACCTGGGCCGACAGGGCCACCAGCGCCCACAAGCCGAAGTCGAGCACGCCAGCCGAGTGGGCAGCAGCCGACGCCAGCGGCAGGGCGAAACCACACAGCGCGCCGGCAAACGCAACGGCTGCCGCCGTGTTGCCGGCCTCACGAATCAGGCGCCACTCGTCGTGGGGGGTCAGCCAGGTGTACACGACCTTGAACAGCAGCAGCGCTACCAGCGACAGCGCAAAGGAAACCAGGAAGGGCAGCAAGCCGGACAACGAGGCAATCAGCTCATCCACAAACGGAACTCCGGTTATCCGGTCTGAAAAATACGAAGCCCCGGGATCCCGGGGCTTCGACTGCTTCGACTGCAGGCGGTAAAACCGCCCGGCGAATTACTTCTTCGCCTTGCGAACCGGCTTCTTGACAGCCTTCGCCTTCACCGCCTTGGCAGGAGCAGCCTTGGCCTTGCGGCCGCCTTTCTTGGCGGACTTCTTCGCTTTTGCAGCGGCCTTCTTGGCAGCAGCCTTGGCCTTGGCAGCGGCTTTCTTCTCCGCTTTCTTGGCTTTGGCAGCAGCGCGCTTGGCAGCGAGCTTGGCCCGGCGGGCAGCTTTCTTCTCTGCGGCCTTCTTCTTCGCGGCGGCCTTGCGGGCGTCGCGCTTGGCCTTGGCAGCGGCCTTCTTCGCCGCCTTCTTGGCCTTGGCAGCAGCGCGCTTGGCAGCGGCTTTCGCCTTTGCAGCGGCTTTCTTGGCGGCTTTCTTCGCCTTGGCGAGAGCAGCCTTGTCAGCCTTTACCTTTGCCTTGGCGGCGGCAACTGCATCTTTGCCCTTCGCCTTCTTCACATCAGCCTTGGACTTGGCGAGCTTGGCCGTAGCAGCTGCTACTTCCTTGCCGGCAGCCGAGGCTACCTTTGCTACGTCCACTTTCGCTTTGGCGACTTTCGCTACCTTTGCTTTCGGGGCCTTGCGGGCCGCCTTCTTCTTGGCTTTTGCCATTTTTAGTTCTCCTAAGCTACCGCGGTAATGACGCCATTGACGTGACGTCGAACCGGAAAATAGCACAAAAAAAAACCAGTGCAAAACATTTCAATGGGTTAGCCGCGTTACGCGGCACCGCGGAAACTTGCGCGAGGCAATCGCGGCGCTTTTGAAATGCTTTGCAGCGGTTGCGTATCCGGCGCCGGCAAAGGCCGGCGCGGCATTCGGGGAAAAGGCGGAAAAATAAAAATTTCCCGGTAATTCCCGCACCAAATGAATTTTCACCAGCCGGCGATATGTTCGCCGACGAGGTTGGCGAGCATCCGCGCATGCGCCGGTGAATCGTTCAGCGCGGGGACGTACGCGTAGCGTTTGCCACCCGCCTCCATAAAGGCGTCACGGTTCTCCACGGCGACCTCTTCCAGGGTTTCCAGGCAGTCCGTGGCGAATCCCGGGCAGACCACGCGCACGCCCTCGACACCCTCGCCCGGCAGCGCCGCCAGGCGCTGGTCGAGGTACGGCTGCAGCCACGGCTGCCTGCCGAAGCGGGACTGGAACACGATTTCCCAGCTGCCGTCGGCGAGCGCGAGGCGCTGTGCAATGCCACGCGCGGTGGCCTCGCAACACCCCGGATACGGATCGCCGCGGTCGGCGTAGGACTGCGGAATACCGTGGAAGGAAAAGAGCAGGCGGTCGGCATTCGCCGCCGTCGCCGCCTGCTCGCGGATGCTTGCGGCGACCGCATCCAGGTACTCCGGCCGTTCGCAATAGTCGCTGACGATGCGGATGTCGGGCACGCGCCGGGATGTCAGCAAGTGGCGCGCGACGACATCGATGACGGCGCCGCTGGTCGTCGCCGAGTACTGGGGATAAAGCGGAAGCACCAGCACGCGCTTGTATTGCTCGTCCTGCAGTTGTGTCAGCAGGGCCGCCAGCGACGGGCGGCCATAGGTCATTGCCGCGAACACCCGCACGCGCGGGTCGGTGATCTCGCGCGCAACGGCCTGCGCCAGCGACTCGGTGTACACGCGCAGCGGCGAGCCCTGCGGTGTCCAGATGGCGGCATAGAGGCGGGCAACCGGACGCGGCCGGCGCAGCAGGATGATGCCGTTGAGGACCAGCCACCAGATCAGCCGCGGTACTTCGACGACACGGCGGTCCCAGAGAAATTCGCGCAGGTAGCGGCGCACTGCCGGCGCCGTTGGCGCATCCGGCGTGCCGAGGTTGACGAGGACGACGGCAATATCGGGCTTGTAGCGGCCTTGCGCGGTCATGGTGACTCCCGGAAGCACGTGGATCGTCGGTGCCGGCGAGGATAGCCGGATCGAATCCGGTGCGGGCCGGCGCCTTCGCGGGCAACAAAAAAGGGAGGCCGATGGCCTCCCTGTCGGGTCTCGCCGGCCTCAGCGCTGCAGCGGGTCGAGCGCAGCAAAGGCGCGCTCGCGGATCTGCTCGACAGTGCCGATGCCGGGTATCTGGATATAGGTCGGGGCATGCGCACCGCCGCCCTTGGCGAGATCGTTGTAGAAGCCGATCAGCAGCGACGTCTGGGCGTGGTAGACGCGCAGGCGTTCACGCACGGTTTCCTCGCTGTCATCCGGACGCTGGACGAGATCCTCGCCGGTGACGTCGTCCTTCCCGGCCACCTTGGGCGGGTTGTAGACAACGTGGTACACGCGCCCGGAACCCGGATGCACGCGGCGGCCGACGATGCGCTTCACCACCTCTTCGTCGTCGACGGCGAACTCGACCACCGCATCGATGGCGATGCCTTGCTTCACCAGCGCCTCGGCCTGCGGGATCGTGCGCGGGAAACCGTCGAAGAGGAAACCCTTGGCGCAATCCGGCTGCGCGATGCGCTCCTTCACCAGCCCGATGATGATGTCGTCGGAAACCAGTTGGCCGGCATCCATGATCTTCTTGGCCGCCACGCCCAGCTCGGTGCCCGCCTTGACTGCCGCACGCAGCATGTCACCGGTCGAAACCTGCGGGATGCCGTAGCGCTGCATGATGAACTGCGCCTGCGTACCTTTGCCGGCACCGGGTGCGCCGAGCAGGATGACTCGCATCGACATGGCAGGCTCTCCAGAGGGGGATCAGCGGAAGGACGGCAAAGATACACACCGCGTTTGGGTGCCTCAAGCGCCCGGTGTCGGACATGGCGCCGCGTCAGGGAACGCGGCGATCGAGCGTGAGCGTGACTGTCGCGTCGAGGGGAAACGCGACCCGAACCGGTGCAGATTCCAGATCACCGGAGGCGGGCATCGGCGTGCCCGCCATCGAGACACGCGCCTGCACTTCAAGCGGGCCGCGTTCAGCCAGCGGCGCACCGGGCATCATCTGGTCGGCGTCGCTAAGGCTGAACTCGAGCGGGAAGGTCGGCGGCAGTTTCCTGGCGGCGATCGGCATCGGCGGGCCACCGGCCTGGCGCACCACCACGAACAGCACGGCAGATTCGGCGAAGGCACCGGGATTGCCGGCCAGCACCACGCGAACGGGGATCACGCCGCCGGCTTTCTTCGCCGCCTCGCTGGCCTTTGCCTTGTCGATGCTCTTGCGCAGCAGCGCCGCCCCGGAAGACTGCGGATCCAGTTGCGCCAGCAGGCGCTCCCAGTGCGCCGCCGCGGCGGCAAATTCGCCGTTCTCGAATTCCGCCATGCCGTACACCATCAGCACGCCCTGGTGTTCCGGCTCGCGGCGCAGCAGACCGTCGAGAAGGGCACGCGTGGACTCGGTCAGGCGGTTCTGGTTGAGCGCGAGCTCGACACGGGCCAGCGCCATCGCCATGTCGACGTTGTCCGGCGCCAGCCGGTTGGCCGTGCGCAGGGCGTCGAGGCCTTGCGCGGGCGCCTGCAATTCCAGCCAG
>Ga0073934_10012061_pt1 | contig 10280 bp, 9 predicted proteins | sample LarsenN4metaG_FD_76834 | JGI IMG/M metagenome (GOLD analysis project Ga0073934, IMG submission 76834) | Hot spring sediment bacterial and archeal communities from British Columbia, Canada, to study Microbial Dark Matter (Phase II) - Larsen... ... | reverse complement strand
GCTCGACCGGATTCGAACCGGTGACCTTCGCCATGTCAAGGCGATGTCATAACCGCTAGACCACGAGCCCGGCTCGGCGGCCTAACCTTTGATTCCGCTTAAGGCTTTCTCCCTGCGGGATTGGGCTCGGCGACCGGGGCGAAGATCAAGGTGAGCATGTCCTTCTGCTCGTCCTTCGTGTGTGCGTCGGGCGAGCACACGTAGAGGTCCCCCGGCACGCCGGCCATCTTGAGCTTCGCAGCTCTGAACTTGTGCCAGAAGGCCCGCCACCCCTTGTCTCCGAGCTCCGAATAGGGGCCACGGTACACATACCACGCCACGCGGCCGCGAATCCGCGTCCACGAGGGGAGCTCGCCGACCCGAAGGTCTCCGCCTGCTAGGGCACCGAACTGTCGGTGCATGTCATCGCATTCCGCCACGAGGATCCCGTAGCGCGAACTCGATAGGCTTCATGAAGCTTCCGCAAAGGCCGTCAGCACGGATTCGCGAGCAGATGGAGCGCTTCCTGCGCCGCTCGGGCCACGGCGGGCCGGGGATCCCTGCTGGCGACCCGCAGTGCGGCGAGAGCCCGGGAATCCCCCAGGACCCCGAGCGAGGTGCATGCGGCCTGGCGGACGTACCATTTCGGGTCTCGAGTCGCGCGGATTAGGGCTGGGACCGCACGACGTCCGCCCAATCGGCCCAGCGCATGTGCGGCAAAGACACGGACTCCGCCCGACGGGTCGCGGAGCAAGCGGGCGATGACCGGCACACCCGAGACATCGTGAAGTCGCACGGCTGCGGCGATGGCCGCCCGTCGAACGACCATGTTCGGATCAGCAAACGCCCGGCGCATCGCCGGCCGGGCCTGGGCGCCATCGATCCGGGCTAGTGCATCAAGCGCCGCTCGCCGTTCCACCGCGGTGTCGCCGGACCGCGCCAAGGCGAGGAGGCGAGTCACCGGAGGCGATTCGAGGGAAGCGAGACATGCCACTGCCTCGTTCCTCGCGGCGTCGTACCGCCAGCGCAGCGCTCCAAGGAGGGCGTCCAGGCCGCGCGGATCCCCGCGCGCGGCCGCGGCACGCGCCTCGCGCACCTTCCGCTTCCATGCCGGAGGGGCACGAGGCACCCGCCGATCACTCCAGGGCCTTGATGATGGTCCGGCAAAACGCGGGGAGATCGTCGGGATTCCTGGAGGTGATGAGGTTCCCGTCCTGGACGACCTCCTTGTCCACCCAACTCGCGCCGGCGTTGATGCAGTCATCCCGGACGCTATAGAACGACGTCAGCGTACGGCCCTTCACGAGGCCCGCGCTGATCGGCACCCAGGCCGCGTGGCAGATCGCCGCGACGACCCGACCGCTCGTGCCCATCGCGCGGACGAAATCGAGAATCTCGCGGTGACGCCGCATCCGATCCGGACCCGCGACACCGCCCGGGATGACAACCCCGTCGAAGTCCATCGCGTTGAGCTCCGAGAACGTCGCATCGACCTCACAGGGGTAGCCGTGCTTCGACCCGTAGACGCGCTTCTCGTGGCCCGCGAGGACGACCTCTGCACCCTCCTCGATCAACCGGTAGTATGGATACCACAGCTCAAGGTCCTCGTAGCCCTCCTCCACGAGCTCCGCGATTCGCTTCCCGCTCAGCGTCATGGCCTCCGTGAAGGCGGAACCTCGGGAAATCCCTTACGAATCCCCGACGGCGCAACGAGCCTCGGATCGTGCTCCGACCACAATCGATAAGAGACCGGTCGGCGTCCGTCGGCCAACCGCCAGGTGTGAGATCATGACCTCGATCGACAACTTCGAGTTCGCCCACCAGCACCGGGATGAGGTCGCGTGGATGTCCCAGAACACGAACACCCTGCCGATGCATCCGAAGGTCCTCGAGGCGATCCAGCGGAGCGTGGATGGGCGGGAGTACAACCTCTACCCGTTCAAGCGCGGGGTCTTCGGCCTCCCGGAAGCGATCCTCGAGGACCTCGGCCTCGAAGGATTCGATGTCCTCCTGACGAACGGAGGGATCGAAGGGGAGTACATCGCGATCCGTGCGCTGCTCAAGCCCGGCGACGAGGTGCTGTCGACGGACCCGTCCTTCCTGCCGATCCATGACCAGATCGCGATGACGGCCGCGAAGGCGATCGAGGTCGACATCTACCGCAAGCCGTACGTCCTCACGCCGGAGATGGCTGAGGCCGTCGTCACGCCGGCGACGAAGATGCTCTTGCTCATCGATCCCAACAATCCCTTGGGCAGCGGGTACTCGCGATCCCAGGTGAAGGGGCTCGCGGAGGTCGCGCGGGACCACGGGCTCTGGCTGGTCGACGACATCACGTACCGGGACTTCAACCCGGACCACGTCTTGGCGTCGGAATTCTATCCGGAGCGGACCCTCATCTCCTATTCGTTCAGCAAGGGCCCCGGCCTCGCGGGCATGCGCGTGGGCGCCCTCCTCGCGCCGGCGGCCGCGATGGAGGCAATGAAGCGGTTCGACACAAACGTCCTAGGGGTCAACGTCGTTGCGCAGCGTGCGGCCCTCGCGGCCCTGCAGACGAAGGCGGAGTGGCTGCCGGGCGTGCGGAAGGTGTGCGAGGCGAATCAGAAGACAATCAAGGCGGCCGTGGACCAGGTGAGCGGCGCCTTCCTGCCCGTGTATCCCTCGAAGGCGAACATGTTCGTGATCGACCTGAGCGAGACGGGCGTGAACCCGGAGGCCGTCGAGGAGAAGCTCCTCCACGAGTACCTCGTCCACACCCGCGCGGGATCCTACCTCTCGAAGCGGAACGGCGGGAAGTTCCTCCGCGCCTCGTTCACGGTCCCGGAGAGGGACTGCAGGCGCTTCACGGAGGCGTTCCCGAGGGTCGTCGAGACGCTCCGTACGTAGGCCGCCCACGAAGAATTGGGCCATAGAGCGGGAGGAGGCCGGCGAGGGCTCTAGTTGCCCTTGCCCAAACCCAGGGCAACTTCGCACGGGCGCGGGCGGACCTTGCCGTGGCCTTCGCCCGCGAAACCTACTTAGGGGCTCCCCGCTTTCTCGGAGAGGCCTTCTTGGGGAGGATCTCGTGGCGAAGGCGGAGTTTCTCAACTACATCGGTGCGGAGTGGGTCCCGGCGGAGAAGGGCGAGACCTACGCGGTGATCAACCCGGCGAACGGCTCGAAGCTCGCAGAGGTTCCGAAGAGCAGCGAGGAGGACGCCCGCGCGGCGATCGACGCGGCGCGCGAAGCGTTCGACAAGGGCCGGTGGCCGCAGATGACGCCGTCGGACCGTGCGGCGGCGCTGCTCAAGCTCGCGGCGATCATCGAGACGGACATGGACCGCCTCGCGGTCCTCGAGACGAAGAACCAGGGGAAGACGATCAAGCAAGCTCGGGACGCCGACATCCCCTTCAGCCTGGACAACCTGCGCTTCATGGCGGGCGCGGCCCGCGCCCTCTCCGGCTCGGCGTCGATGGAGTATGCGTACGGTGCCACGAGCATCCTCCGACGGGAGCCCATCGGCGTCGTCGGCTCGATCACGCCCTGGAACTACCCGTGGATGATGGCGATTTGGAAACTCGCGCCCGCGCTCGCGGCGGGCAACACGGTGGTCCTGAAGCCCGCGTCCCTCACGCCGCTCACCTCGCTCGAGCTGGGGAAGTACGTTGAGAAAGCGGGCTTGCCCAAAGGGACCGTGAACGTGATCACGGGCCCAGGCTCCGTGATCGGCAATGCGATCGCGTCCTCGGACAAGGTCGACATGGTCTCCCTCACGGGCGACACCGCGACGGGAAAGGAGATCATGCGCGCGGCCTCCGGGAACGTGAAGAAGGTCCACCTCGAGCTCGGCGGCAAGGCGCCCTTCATCGTCTTCGACGACGCGAACCTCGAGGCCGCGGTCGAGGGGGCCGTCGCTGCCTCGATGGTGAACGGCGGCCAGGACTGCACGCAAGCCGCGCGGTTCCTCGTGCATGAGAAACTCTACGTGAAGTTCGTGCAGAAGATGGCGGAGCGCCTCAGGACGATCCGCATCGGCGACCCGCTCGAGCGGTCCACGGACCTCGGCCCGCTCGTCTCGGAGCGGCAGCGGGAGAAAGTCGAGAAGTACGTCGGACTGGCGAAGGAGGAGGGCTGCAAGCTCGTCCTCGGCGGGCAGCGGCCGAAGGGCAAGCCCTTCGAGAGGGGTTGGTACTACCTGCCCACGTTGTTCTCCGACGCTACCCCGGACATGCGGATCTCCTGCGAGGAGGTCTTCGGGCCCGTCGTGACCGCCACGAAGTTCCGCACGGAGGCGCAGGCGATCGAGATCGCGAACGACGTCGTCTATGGCCTGTACTCGAGCGTCTGGACGAAGGACGTGCACCGCGCGTTCCGCGTGGCCAACGCGATGCGATTCGGCGCCGCGGAGATCAACGAACACCTCCCGCTCGTGAGCGAGATGCCCCACGGCGGGTACAAGCAGAGCGGGTTCGGGAAGGATCTGTCGATCTACAGCCTCGAAGAATACACGAACATCAAGCACGTGTATGTCGACCTGACGGACACCGTGCGGAAGGGATGGCACTACCTGACGTTCGGCGAACCGACGTGAGTCGCTAGGCGGCGACCGCGCGCTCCGTCCGGACGATGGTCAGGTCGTGCGATTCCCAGGCCCGAAGCACCCGTTCCGGCTTCAGGACTTCCGACGGGTACACCCCAGGGCCGGGCAGCGCCTTCGCACCGAGCTCCGACACGCCGATCGCCGCGCCGACGGCAGTCAGGTAGTACACCGCGGTCGTGCTCCGGCGGCGGTTGGCCTCCTGATGCGCCAGGGTGATGTCCGAGCGGAGGACCTTCCTCGCCTCGCCCTGGGTTCCCTCGACCTCGACGGACACGGCCTTCGTGCCCTCCAGGGGCCGGAGGATCGCGGAGGGCTCCGGGAAGGCGGCAATCAGCGCGCGGCGGAACGGGACGGCGACCCCGCCGACCTTGATCAGACGGTCGTCCCGCAAGAGGCCGAGCTTTTCCAGAGACATCAGCGCCCGGACCAGGTTCGGATCGAGCGCATACTTGAAGTCCACCCGGCGGACGGGCGTGCCGAGGAACCGGGGGAGGGTCTTGACCTCCTCGTGGGACGTGAGGAACACCCGCTGCACGCCGACCGGCGGCGGAAATGCGAAGTCCTCCTCTTCCCCCATGGGCTCGCGGTCCTCCAGCTTGCCATCGAGCCAGACCGTCGGGCGGAGCAGGATGTCCGAGAGGAACGCCTCCCGCGAGTAGAGCGGGAAGGACGTGAAGCCCGGGAGCTTCACCGTGCCCCCGGACCGGATGCGGATTGCGTCGACCGCATCGAGTCGATCCGCCGCGTCCCGGGCCAGGACGTTCGAAATCCCCGGATCCAGGCCCATCGAGAGGAGGGCCATCAAGCCCGCGGACCGGAACGCATCGTGCAAGTCCAGCTGGACGAGGATGCCCGGACGGTCCCCCGGCCCCACCGCGCCGAGGGCCGCGAGGTCAAGGTAATTCACGCCGGCATCGAGGGCCGCCTGCATGACAGCCAGATTGAACTTCGGCAGGGTCGCGTTCACGACGACGTCGCACTTCTTGAGCGCCTTCGCGAGGGCGCGGCGATCCTCCACGCCGAGTTCCTTCGCCTCGATCGGGACGCGGCCGCGCATGCCGGCCATGACCCGAGCGCGATCGCCCATCTTGTCGATGAGGACGAGGGAGTCGACCGTCGGGTCCGAACGAAGCTCCGTTGCCAGGGTGCGCCCGACGCCGCCGACCCCGAGGATCGCGACCCGCATTCGCCAACGCAGGGAGTCTGTGTGGCTTTAGCTCTTTCGCGCCGATTTGCAATCGCCGATGTCCACGCCGGCCCGGAATGCGATTTCGTCCGTCGCGGCCGAGCGCTCAGGGCCGTTCCGCATGCGAGGCCTTCGCCCAGTGGACGATTGCATCCGACGTGGCTTGCGGCGCCTCCCACATCGGCATGTGGCCGACGCCGGGGAGGAGGATCAGCCGCAGCGAGCCGGACGTCCGGGCGGGCTGCGCGGCCTCCCGCACCGGGATCAGCGCGTCGGCGCTGCCGTGGACGATGAGCACGGACGCCGGAAAACGCTCGAGGACCGCCGTGCGGTCGGGCCGGGAGGCCATCGCGGCCAGACCTGCGATCACTCCGTCGGGTCGGGACGTCGAGACGAGCGCCGCGGCACGATCCCGCATGCGGGCGCTCGCCTTCGGCCCGAGGAGCTTGTCGGCCAAGCTGGGCAGGAGGGCCTCCGTCCCTTCCGCCCGGACCTTCGCGATTGTTTCGTGCCGCCCGGCGCGCGCGACCTCGGAGTCCGCAATCGTGCGGGACGATATGAGGGCGAGCCCGCAGAGGAGTTCCGGTCGGCGCTCCGCGAGGGCCAGGGCCACGTACCCGCCGAAGCTGTGCCCCGCCAAGGCGACGCGGTCGCCGAACGGTTCCAGAAACGCGGCCAAGTCGTCCGCATAGGCCTCGACGGATGCCCGCTCGAATCCCATGGGCGGGCTCTCTCCGAATCCAGGAAGGTCCGGCGCGAGGACGTAGAAGCCTGCGGACGCCACGAGAGGCGCGACCTCGGCCCAGATGTCGCGGCGGAGGGGCCACCCGTGGACGAGGACCACGCGAGGCCCCGTGGGTTCGCCGTACGCGTCGAAGGCGAGCATCCATGCCCCGACCTGGGTTCGGGGCGATAAGCGTTCGCCCGGCCCGGCGACGCGAGGGCTTAAGCCGGGTCGCGGTCTCCCGCACGCGATGACGGAAGCGTCGCCGGTGCCCGCGAAGCGCTCCGCCGCGCGCATCGAGTCCCTCCTGTCCGCGCGGCTCTTCGTCCGGCCGCAGGTCGTGAGAAACCGAATCTACTTCGTGAGCAACCTCGGCGGCCACCTGAGCCTGTACGCGATGGACCGCGGCGGAAGCGTGCCGGAGCCGCTCGTGCCCCCGGACATTGCCCTGCAGAACCCACACCTCATGATCGGCCCGCCGTTCGTCGTCTTTCCGAAGCTCGGGAAGATCCTCCTCATGCTCGACGACAACGGGGACGAGAACTACCAGCCCACGTTCGTGCCCCTGGACGGCGGGGTGCCCGAGCCGATCTTCCAGGAGGCGTTCGCGGGCCACCGGGTCCATGCGATCAAGCCGGACCTCCGCCGGAACGGGGTGTACTTCCTCGCGGAGTCGCGGAAGGAGTCGATGTACCTCGCGTACCGGGCGGACCTAGCGAAGTCGAAGCTCGTGAAGCTCGGGCAGTCCCCCTGGACCTGCTACGTCGACGGGACAAACGAGCGGCACACGAAGGCGGTCCTCATCGACGGATACTCGGCAGGGGACAACGTCCTGTACCTCTGGGAGAAAGGGACGAAGGAGCGGCGCCTCCTGTACGGGAAGCCCATCGAGGCCCGCGCGGAGGGCGAGGTCGTGCCACCGAACGGGATTTCGGCGACCCATTTCGTCGAGGAGGACCGGGCGCTGCTCTTCATCACCTATCAATTCGAGGACACGGGCGGCCTCGGGATGCTGGACCTTGCGGATCCCCGGGAGGTCCGTCCCGTGGCAATCGAAGGCGTCGTCCACCAAGGACTCGGGAACCTCGACGACCTCGAGCGTCTGAAGGGCGATCGATACCTGCTCACCTACAACATCGACGGCTGCTCGTGGGTCTACGAGGGTACGTTCGACCCAACCGGGCCGGCCATGCGCCTCGACCGCGTGCTCTGCGGCCGGGGGGATCTTTCCGAGGGCGTCCTCGAGTCCCTGCGCTTCGATGAGGGCCGCGACCGCTTCGCGCTGTCCTTCTCCACGGCGACCTCGCCCACGCAGATCTACACGGTCGAGGGGAAGGACCGCCGGATCCTGCGGCACACCCGCGAGCGCGTGCTCGGGATCCCGCAGACCTGGATGTCGGGCGGGACGGACGCCTCGTTCACCTCGTTCGACGGCACGCGGATCTCCGCGCGCATGTACGTCCCGGCGCCGGACCTCGGGTTCGAGGGGCGCCGGCCCCTGGTCTACTACGTCCACGGTGGCCCGCAGAGCCAGGAGCGCCCGGACTTCGCCTGGTTCTCCATGCCTCTGATCCAGTTCCTCACGCTGAACGGCTTCGCGGTCTTCGTGCCGAACGTGCGCGGGAGCTCCGGGTACGGCATGCGTTACATGAAGCAGGTGGACCGGGACTGGGGCGGGAAGGACCGCTTGGACCATGTGCACGCGATGCGGGAGGTCCTCCCGAACGATCCGCGGATCGACGCGACGCGCACGGGAGTCGTGGGCCGTTCGTACGGAGGCTACATGAGTCTGACCCTCGCGGGTCGACACCCCGAGCTCTGGTCTGCCGCCGTCGACATGTTCGGTCCGTACGACCTGCTCACGTTCTCCCAGCGCATCCCCGAGACCTGGAAGCCTTACTTCACAGTCGCCCTCGGCGACCCCGTGAAGGACCGCGACTTCCTCGTCGAGCGTTCGCCGCGCACGCACCTGGACAACCTGAACTGCCCGCTCCTCGTGATCCAGGGGAAGAACGATCCGCGCGTCGTCGAGGCGGAGTCGAGGGACCTGGTCGAGCATCTCCGGTCGATCGGGAAGGACATCGAGTACCTGATGTTCGAGGACGAGGGCCACGACGTCCTGAAGTACAAGAACCGCGTGCGATGCTACAACGGGATCACGGAGTTCTTCAAGAAGCACCTGCGGCCGTGAGGACCTTCGCGTGGTGGCGTGACGAAAGGGCCGCCGAGATTGCATTGGAGTAGTACCGGGCGGATTCGGACGCTCCACGGTGAATTTCCTGCTGGTGCGCGGGCGTCGCACGGGGCGTGGTGTTGGCAGCGGCTCGCTCCGATTCTGCGGGCCGCTGGACACGACGTGTACAACCGACCTGACGGGCCTGGGGGCAAGCTCCCATCTTCTGACGATGATCGACCGGATCACGCTGCCACCCGCATCGAGGATGTGAGGTCGACGTGACGGATGCGCGTGCGGAAGCCCGTGACCATGGGGGAGCGCATGGAGCCGCGGGAGTTCCCTGCGCCTGACCCCGATATTCGACCACGACGCGATCGACGGCGCCCCCATAGCGATGTTCCTGCAGCCCTTGCGGGAACTTGCCGAGAGCGGATATGGCCTCTGGATGCTCCCGCCAACCGCGTGGGAGTGCCCCCGGCGGGGAGTGGACTCCCGTGGGTTGCCTCCAGGATTCCCCGTCAGAAGGCGAGAGGGCTGGGCCTCACCGGCGTCCCGCCGCGACGAGTCGATTGTGCAGTTCCGGCGATAGGTAGTAGCCGACTCCGAGAAGCCGCCGCAAGGCCGCCTCAAAGTTCTCCTGAGACAGGCGTCCCGCACGACGCTCCCGGAGCAGGAGGAAAGGAACGCTCACGGGCCGCAACCCGAGATACTTCGCGACGCTCATCGCGGCTCGGTCGTCCGTGACAACTTCATCGACGTTCGCTCGGCGTGCGAGGGCGAGCACGGCGGCCTCCCCACGGTCGAGGTTCCACTCTGTCCGCGGCCGACCGCCCTTGCGGATCCGCAGGCGCCCTTTCTCGATGAGCCCTCTCACCTCGAGAGCCTCCGGATGTCCCGACGCAAGCCCGCGTTCGATCTCGGAAATGACTTCGGGGGGCACCAGGATCTCCTGATACTGATCCAGAACGCCGAGCTGACCGATCTTCATCAGGTAGATGAGGGGCGACGCATCGATCGCCGCCCTCATCCGAGTTCCTCGATGAGACCGTCGAGGTGCCGCTCATCCGTGCGGAAGGGAACGCCCCGTCGTTGAAGTTCGTCCAAGAACTCCCACAGACCGACACCCGCGTCGGATGCTGCCCGCCAAGCGCTGCACTCTCCGCGCTGGTAACGGGCAATCGCGTCCGACAGCAGGATCTCGCGCACCCCTTCCGCAATCGCCCGACGCAAGAGGACGGCTCGATCGACGCCCTGCTGCCCGGCGATCCGGTCAATCCGCTGGAGTTCATCCTCGGAGAGACGCAACGTCGTGACGGGCACGGTACACTACAAAGGACTACGATGTATTTGAACCTTCGGCCCCTGCCCACCATATCGGATGGATTGGCGCGGCATACGCCGCAGAACGGTCCGGTCGAGATGGGCCAGGGAAGCCGCTCATCCATGTCCTACCGCGATGACTCGAGTGTCCAGTTCTTGCGCCAACTGAGTCGTGGAGTAAACCCACGTGGGAATGCTCCCGGCGGGATTCGAACCCGCGTCTGAGGCTCGAAAGGCCCCGATCCTTGACCGGACTAGACTACGGGAGCGCGGGCTGCGGGTTAGCCCTGGGGGCCATAAATCCTTTTGCTGGCGG